>Ga0209172_10000549_pt1 | contig 101294 bp, 91 predicted proteins | sample LarsenN4metaG_FD_184113 | JGI IMG/M metagenome (GOLD analysis project Ga0209172, IMG submission 184113) | Hot spring sediment bacterial and archeal communities from British Columbia, Canada, to study Microbial Dark Matter (Phase II) - Larsen... ... | reverse complement strand
CTCCGCGTCCACCAGCCCGCGCGCGATCAGCGAGTCCACCCCCGCCTCCAAGTCCGGGACTTCGAGATCGTAATATTTTCCTTCGCCAATTGACTCCACCCACTTCAATCCGTAGTTTCCGCTGCCATGATAGTTCGCCTTGAGCGTGAAGGCGCCGCGCTGGTTCAGCAGATTGGTCGGTGAGCCCCAGTTTTCATCCCAGTCGTCCATGTCCGCACCGGCCGGTCCGCCGTGGATCATCAGGATGAGCGGATACTTCTTCCCCGGCTCGTAATTGTGCGGGTAGTAGAGGACGCCTTCGACCTCCTCCCCCAATGATCCCTTCCAGCGGATGACTTCCGTCTTGGCAACCGTCTTGTTCTTGAAGTGGGGATTGAGTTCGGTGAACTGAACCGGCTCGCTGATGCGCCCGCCAGCGAGTTTCGCCCGGTACCACTGCGTCGGCGTGCTGGCCGTCGAGTAGGCGTACACGACCGTGCCGCCGTCCTTGCTCACCGCTCCCCCGAAGATGTTATTCGCGTGTTCCCCTTCCACCCACTCCCGCCGCCAGCTATCTCCCGCGCGCGTGTAGCGCGCCGGCTTGAACCGTACGCCGGCGGCCAGGAAAGCAAGGAACCCGTCGGGCGTCGCCTGGTAGCCCGCAAACCCCAGCCCGTTCTCCCAGCCCAGCTCCACCGGCGTCAGCTTGTCTTTCTCCAGATCGTAGAAGTAGAGCAGGTTAATCGTCGCCGTCAGGTAGAACGGGTGGCTCGAATAGGGGCGCACCACGTAGAACCCCTTGCTATCGGCCGCCCACTCTACGTTCTCCCCTACCCAGTTCTCCGGCAGAAATTGTTTCCGCGCCCCCGTCTCGGCATCGTAGAGATAGGTCACGGGCTTGACTTTGTGGTCGAAGGCGAAGCTCAGGCTACGCTCGTGGACGGCCACCACCTTCTTCCCGTCCGGCGACACCCACAGCCCTTCGATCCAATCGTCATTGGTTGTCAGCCGGGTCACCTTCTTGTCCTTGATCTGCAACCGGAACAGCCGCACCGGCGGCTCGTGCGGCGCGTCCTCCACCACTTGCGCCGCGTCCTTCTTCTCCTTGAGCTGCCGCTCGTAGAGGGTGGGGTCTTCCTGCGCTGCAAACAGAATCGTGTCGTTGTCCGCCCAGTCGTAGCTGCGGATGCCACGCTCGAAGTTGGTCACCGGCCAGGGCTCCCCGCCGAACGGGCTTATCAGCCAGAGTTGCACCCGCGCCTCGTCCGGCTTCGACCCCGGCCGCGGCCGCGAGCTCAGAAACGCAATCTGCTGCCCGTCCGGCGACCAGCGCGGGTTGAAATGGTTCTCCGTCCCCCGCGTCAACTCAATCTCTTTCTTCTCCGTCAGGCTGCTGAGCATCAGGTTCGACACCCGGCCGTCTTTCTCCTTGTCGGGCGTGCTCTTCACCCACACCACCCAGCGCGCGTCGGGCGAAATCCGGAATTGCGACGCGCCTTGGGTTAGAATCACGTCATCGGCCACCCACTTCCCCTTCTCTGCTGCCTCCTCCGAGAGCGCCAGCCGCGCCCCCAGCAGCGCACCCGCCACCAGAACTGCACACACAAACACCCTGAGCCGTTGACCCTGCATAGTTCCCTCCACAAAAGAGTGCTGGAATGACCTCTGCACCCCGTCTTCCCGTCCGGACGGACTACACGCTACCACAACTCACTTGATTTGAGGATGTCGCCCCGGAAGATGATTGGCAGTGGCACAGGCGTCTCGCCTGTGTCCTTCAGCGGTCCCGCACCGTGGCACTGGCTGGCGTGGCGTTTGTCGTCGGCAGCGGGTTCTCCGCAAACACCTGCTTTTCGCTCATCTGCCGGTAGACTTCCGCTGCCACCCCCACTGCTTTCCCGCCTGCCATGATCTGCCCGCCGCGCAGCAGCACCACCACGGCAATCCGCTCCCCGGTGGGCAACAGTCCGTAGGAGGCAAACCATCCGAGCCGCGCGCCGGCGTCCGAGCAGGTGCCCGTCTTTCCCAGGATGCGCTCCTCGGCTTCGCCGTTCACGCGCGCCGTGCCGTAGAGCACGGCTGCTTCCATCCCCGCGCGCAGCTCCGGCAGCCAGCGTTGGATGGGCAGGTGCCGCTTCACGTGCGGGGTGAACTCGGCAATGTCTTCTGCGCTGCGCGGATACTGCAGGTAGTGCAGCGTGCCGCCGTTGGCCAGTGCCGACATCATGGCCGCCAGTTGCAGCGGTGTGACTTTGATTTCTTCCCCGTAGCTCGACATCCGCCCCACCCCGCCGTAGCGCGGCGGCCGCATCGGAAACGAACCAGGATACTCATCCTCAATCAGGTACCCGGCCAGCTCCCCGAAGCCCAGCAGCCGCGCGTACGCCGACACCTTCTCGAACCCCAGCCGTCGCCCCAGAGTTTCAAAATACGGATTGTCCGAGTAGGCCAGCGCCTCAATCAGATTCAACGACTTGTAGCGGGAAACTTTCACCAGCGTGTCGCCTGTGATCAGCCCCTCGGCCAGGGCTCCCAGGGCGACCGCCATCTTGATGGTCGAGCACGGCTTGAAACCGGAGGAAAGCGCCTGCTTTTGGTTGATGATGGTGAGAATACGCCCCGTGTCGGCATCCACCACCACCACGCTCCCATTCAGCTTGCCCAGCGCACTGGAGGCAATCGCCCGTACGGCCAACTCCTCTCCCTCCAGATGATCACCTTTGGTGGGATTCGTGTAGGTGGGAACCCGGTAACGGACGACGCGACGCCGCGTCGGTTTCTTCTGTGCCGCAGCCGTCTCCCCCAGCGGCGCGGCTAGCAGGCAGACGCATGCCAGCCCTCCCACCACGGCTCGCCCGATTCGGGCTCGAAGCTGCCTTCGCTTCCTCATGATGACACTCACGGTGCGTTCCCGAAGCCCTCTGCTTTTCGGTCGCGCCGCGGCAGGCCTGCCTGCGGCAGGCAGGTAAAGCGATTCTACGAAACCCCTTCAGCAGGATGCAAGATTTTTGTGCGGTGACTCTAACAATCCGCCCGGTTTGTCATTCCGAGTGCAGTGCTTGCCCTGAGCGCAGCGAATGGGAGGAATCTGCTTGACGTTCGGAACCCGCGCTACGCGCGCGCCTTTGGGCGGCTCGAGGTGACTTCCGTGAGCGCCTCCGGAACGGGCAGGTCAAGCTTCTTCCGCACCGCGAGCTCGACCTTTTCGCGGATGTCCGGATTGTTCTTCAGGAACAGCCGCGCCTGCTCGCGTCCCTGCCCGATACGCTCGCCGTCGAACGAATACCACGCGCCGCTCTTCTCGAGGACGCCCCGGTCCGCGCCCAGGTCGAGCAGGTCGCCCTCCTTCGAATCCCCTCGCCGTAGAGAATGTCGAACTCGGCATCCCGGAACGGTGCCGCCATCTTGTTCTTCACCACCTTCACGCGCGTGCGGCTGCCAATGGCACGGTCGGCCTCCTTGATCGAGGCAATGCGGCGGATGTCAACGCGGATGGAGGCGTAGAACTTCAGCGCCCGCCCACCCGGCGTGGTCTCTGGATTGCCGAACATCACGCCGATTTTCTCCCGCATCTGGTTGATAAAGATCAGGCAGGTCTTCGATTTCGATACAATGCCGGAAAGCTTCCGCATCGCCTGGCTCATCAGCCGCGCTTGCAACCCCATCTGCGCATCCCCCATCTCGCCTTCCAGCTCCGCGCGCGGCACCAGCGCCGCCACCGAGTCCACCACCACCACGTCCACTCCACCCGAACGAATCAGGGTCTCGGCTATCTCCAGCGCCTGCTCGCCGTAGTCCGGCTGCGACACCAGCAGGTTGTCGGTGTCCACGCCCAGCCTCTGCGCGTAGCCCGCGTCCATCGCGTGTTCGGCATCAATGAAGGCCGCGTTGCCGCCGCGCTTCTGCGCCTCGGCGACGACATGCAGCGCCAGGGTGGTCTTGCCGCTGGCCTCGGGGCCAAAAATCTCGATCACGCGCCCCCGCGGCATCCCGCCCACTCCCAGCGCCGCATCCAGCGCCAGCGAACCGGTGGGGATCACCGCTGCCGGCACCAGCGCCTCTTTCGTCCCCAGGCGCATGATGGAGCCCTTTCCGAACTGCTTCTCAATCTGGCTCACCGCCAAATCAATCTGGCGTTTCCGCTCGTCCGCCATACCGCTCTCCTCGTCTAACTGTCATTCTGCCCTGGCGTCTCTTCGGCGTCCAGGGCCGCGCTCATTTCTTCTTCCACCTGTTCCACTAAGCTCCGTGCGCGCGCTTCGTCCTTCTTGGCTACCCACAAGCTGTGCTCATAGATGCCGGCCTGGTAGCCCACGGCGTTCAATTGGGCGAGAAAACACTCGATACCACTGTCCACCAGCGCGCGCTCCATCAATTGGGCCTGCAACAAGTCAAGTCCCACCCAGACGCGGACCGTGGATTCTCCTGGTTCCATGGCTTCCGTCTTGCGCGCTTGGCGTTAACCAGAGTGAACTGCCAGAACCGCCAACCCCGACAACCAGCACGACGCCGAATCCCGTGCCCGTTCCTCTGTCAGCGCTCCACCGCCACCGCCACTGCGTTCCCGCCGCCCAGGCAGAGCGCCGCAATCCCGCGCCGCAGCTTCCGCTGCTGGAGCTCGTAGAGCAGCGTGACCAGAATCCGCGCGCCGCTCGCTCCGATCGGATGCCCCAGCGCCACTGCGCCGCCGTTCACGTTCGTCTTGGCTGCGTCCAGCCCCAGCTCGCGCATCACCGCCAGCGCCTGCACTGCGAACGCCTCGTTCAGCTCCACCAGGTCCACGTCCGCCAGCTTCCAGCCCACCTTCGCGACCAGCTTCTGCACCGCGGTCACCGGTGCCATCATCACCCACTTTGGTTCCACGCCGCTCACCGCCTGTCCGATGATTCGCGCCAGCGGCGTCTTGCCGTTCTTCTTCGCCCAGCTCTCCGACGTCACCACCAGCGCCGCCGCGCCGTCGTTCGTCCCCGGCGCATTGCCCGCCGTCACCGTCCCGTCCTTCTTGAACACCGGCCGCAGCCTCGCCAACGCCTCAAGCGACGTGTCCTCGCGCGGGCTCTCGTCCTTCTTGAACAGGATGGGCTCGCCTTTCTTCTGCGGAATCTCCACCGGCACAATCTGCGCCTCGAACCGGCACTCCTTCGTCGCCGCCACCGCCCGCCGGTGGCTCTCCACCGCAAACTTGTCCTGCTCCTCCCGGCTGATCTTGTACTTCTCCGCCACCAGCTCCGCCGTCATCCCCATGTGGAAGTCTTCGTAAGCGTCCCACAGCCCATCGGTGATCATCGAATCGAGCATTTGCGCGTGCCCCAGCCGCAGCCCCTCGCGCGCCTTCGTCAGCAGGTAGGGACAGTTCGACATCGACTCCATCCCCCCCGCCACCAGCACCGTAGCGTTCTCGGTTTTGATCGCCTGGTCGGCCAGCGCCACCGCCTTCAACCCCGACCCGCAGACCTTGTTCACGGTCATCGCCGCCACTTCATTTCGCAACCCGCCGCGCAAGCCCGCCTGTCGCGCCGGATTCTGCCCCAGCCCGGCCGACACCACGTTACCCATGATGATTTCATCCACCTGCGCTGCGTCAATCCCCGCGCGCTTCACCGCTTCTGCCACAACCTTCGCGCCCAGCTCTGTTGCCGAAAACCCCGCCAGCGCGCCCAGAAACTTCCCAATCGGCGTGCGTACCGCACTCAGTATGACTGCTGACTCCATTGCCCCACTCCTTTACCGCTCGTCCGCATTCGGGCCTCGCGCGATTATAGGTTTCGCCCGCTCCCAGGGTCAAGGAATCCCAACCTCATTTAGTCCGACCATGTTCAACCCAGCGGCTCCTTCAGGACGAGTCCCGCCGCTGGGGAGGCTCGCTACACTTTTGTTCGACGCTCGGCTAAGATGAGGGTTGTACCCACGGTGATGAGTTCTGCTCGGGCACCTTCTGCTCCCGCATCGGGTCGGTTCATTTCCCTGAACCCCCATCAGCGCGAAGCGGTCGAGCATCTCGACGGCCCCCTGCTGGTGGTTGCCGGGGCCGGCACCGGCAAGACCCGCGTCATCACCGAGCGCGTCCGCTGGCTGCTCGAAACCCAGCCCGACCTGCGCGGCGAAAACATTCTCGCCATCACCTTCACCGACAAAGCCGCGGCCGAGATGAAAGCCCGCATCGTCGCCGCCACCGGCAAGCGCGGCGAAGGCGTCTGGGTCTCGACCTTCCACTCCTTCTGCGACCAGCTCCTCCGCCAGCACAGCGAGCCGTTCGAAATCCTCGACGAAACCGACTACTGGATTTTCCTGCGCCGCCACATCGCCGAGCTCGGCCTCGACCTCTTCAAGAAACTCTCCGCGCCCGGCGCCTTCCTCACTGACTTCTGCCAGTTCTTCTCCCGTTGCCAGGACGAGCTCGTCACCCCGGAGGACTACGCCGCCCACGTCGTCGCGCTCCGCGCCGACTTCGAGAAGGTGCAGGCGACGCTCACGGCCGAAGCCCGCGCCGCGCGCGAACTCGACCTCCGCTGCCAGGAAGAAATCGCCCGCGTCTATGCCGCCAGCGAACGCCTTCTGCGCCGCCACGCCCGCGTCACCTTCGGCGGCTTGCTGCTGCGCGCCGTCCAAGTGTTGCAGCAGAACGCCGGCGTCCGCAGCTACTGGCAGGAGCGCCTGCGCTTCATCCTGGTGGATGAATTCCAGGACACCAACATCGCCCAGATCGAGCTGGTCACGCTGCTAGCGGGTTCGCGCCGCAACGTCACGGCGGTCGGAGACGACGACCAGGCCATCTACCGCTTCCGCGGCGCCTCCTACGGCAGTTTCCGCAAGTTCACGGAAATTTTCCCCGGCCATCGTCTCCTCTCCCTGGAGGAGAACTACCGCTCCTGCCAGCGCATTCTGGCAGTCGCTCAGGAGTTGATCCGCCAGAACGGTCCCGACCGATACGCGCCCGACAAGCAGCTCCGCGCCGTCCGCGCCCCGGGCGAGAAAGTCCACGTCGTCGAGGTCGAAGACCTTGCGCAGGAAGCTGCCTGTGTCGTCCAGGAGATTGAGCGCCTCCACGCCGCCGGGGTTTCCTACGACGGCTTCGCCGTTCTTTACCGCGCCCATCACCACCGCAACGCGCTCGTCGCGGCGCTTGTCCGCGCCAGTATTCCCTTCGTCATCCGCAAACTCTCCATCCTGGGCAATACCCTCATCCGCGACCTCATCGCCTACCTGCGCGTGCTCAACCTCCCGGAGGATTCCATCAGCCTGGCGCGTCTGCTGGCCGTTCCCCGCTGGCGCCTGACCCCCGACCAGTTGTGCGAGCTGACACGCAAGGCGCACCAGGAGCGCAAACCCCTCCACGAAATTGTGCGCGCACTCCACCCTGACGTGCTCGAGCACCACACCAGCCTGGCCGCGCTGCTCCGCCTGCTCGATGAGTTGCGTGCCCAACGCGGCGAGCTCACCGCCACCGAACTGTTTGCCGCTCTGCTGGAGCGGCTCGAGCTTCGCCTCCTGCCGGCCGACCCCGACCACCTCTACCTCCAGCGCTTCGAAGGCTTCCTGCGCGAATGGCAGGAGAAGAAAAGCCAGACCGAGCGGCTGGGAGAATTCATCGAATACCTGAACTACTTCCTCGAAGCCCGCGGCCGCATCGAGCTCCCCGAGGACACGGCGCAGACGGACGCGGTTCAGTTGATGACCGTCCACACCGCCAAGGGACTCGAATTCGACCACGTCTTCGTGCTGCGGCTCATTCGCAACGCCTTCCCCACCACGCGGCGCTCGCCCCTGTTCGAATTCCCTCTCCGGTTGATGAAGGAAGAGCTGCCGCAGGGCGACTTTCACACGGAAGAAGAGCGGCGGCTCTGCTACGTGGCCTTGACCCGCGCGCGGGACCGGTTGTGGCTGCTGACCGTAGCCGGTCGCTCGCGGCCCTCCCTCTTTCTCGAGGACATCCTCCGGGACGCGCGCGTCGCCCGGCACGTCGCGCAGCTTGCGCCCGAACCTCTCGGCGCCGCAACCGATGACCCGCCGACCACCGACGCTCTCCTGGCCGCTGCCCGTGCGGCTTCCTGCTGTTATTCCCAGATCCCGCGCTGGGCGGAAACCGCGCCCGCCCCCGAGCCGCCCACACCCCTGGAAATCAGCCACACCGACATCGAGACCTATCGCACTTGCCCGCTCAAGTACAAACTCAGCGCGCTCTGGAGGCTTTCCGCGCCCGCGACCCCACCGACTATCTTCGGAAAAATCATGCACGCGACGCTCGCTGACTTCTTTCGCCTCTATCAGAAGCGGCCCGACGTGTCCTTCGACGAGCTCGCGCACCTCTACGACCAGCAGTGGCACCTGCAGCGCGAACGGTTCTTCGAACCCTACCAGGAAGAGGAGTACCGGAAGGCCGGGCGCGAACAACTGGCAGCTTTCTACCAACAGCACCGCGACGCGCGCCTGGACGTGATGGACGTGGAGAAGAAGTTCCGGCTGTCACTCGACGACATTGAATTCACCGGCCGCATCGACCAGGTGAACCGGCTCGGTGGCCGCACCGTCGAAATCATCGAGTACAAAACCGGCAAGGCACGCTCCCCTGCAGAGGCCGAGCAAAGCCTGCAACTCTCCCTCTATGCCGCGGCCGCCGCGCGCGCCCTCCGCCTGCGGCCCGTGCGACTCGTGCTCTACGACCTGACCTCGGGCCAGGGCTTCGCCACCACCCGCACCGAAGAGCAACAGGAAAAAGCCTTACAGGAAGTGGCCAAGATTGCGGCGCAGATTCGCGCGCGGCAATTCACTCCGCGACCCGGCTTCCACTGCGCCTACTGCGACTTCCGGCCGCTCTGCCCGATCTACGAGGATTCGTTCACTCTGGTGGGCCGCCTACCCGCAGGAGAAACTCCGTCAGCGAAAAAAACTTGAGGGGAGCGGCCTTGCGGCTCGCTCCCCTCAAGTGGGATCGTTCCGGCCTGAAGTCGGGTGCTACTTCTTCCCCTTCTTCTTCGCCTTCTTCTTCGCACCCTTCTTCATCGCGCACTTGGCCATCTCTACTCTCCCTCGTTCAAGGTCGCCTGCAACTTCTGCACGCGATCACTCGCGCCTTGCAAGCGTACCTGAATGTATACGGTTCGCTTCCAGCGATGTCAAGAAAAAATTGCGCGTGCGAAAAGATTTTTTTTCGCTGCCCAACAGGGAAATTTTTTCCTGCCGCACTGCATCACACTATACTGACGAGCAATGCGGCGGCAACCATTCGTGCTCTCCTTCTGCTGTGCGGTCGCCGTGGCGCTCCTCGCCCTCGGCAGCACCGCCCGGACGCAGCAACAGCCGCCGCTGCCCGCCCCCGAAGAGCCGTTCCGCGTTGAAGTACAAGTCGTCAACGTTTACTGCACCGTGAAAGAAAAGAGCGGCGCTCTCGTCACTAACCTCACCCGCGAAGAGTTCGAAGTGCGCGAAGATGGCAAGCCGCAAACCATCCGTTACTTCGCCCAGGAAACCGACCGCCCCGTCACGCTCGCCTTGCTGATTGACACCAGCATCAGCCAGCAGCGCATCCTCCCCATCCAGCAACAAACCGCCGCCCGCTTCCTCGCCCGAATTCTCCGGCCCGTGGACTTGGCTCTGCTCATCACCTTCGACGTCAATGTGGATCTCCTGCAGGACTTCACGAGCGAGCCCGAGCGGCTGGAGCGCGCGCTCCGCCGTTCCCGCATCAATGCACCGCAACCCGCAGGTCCGTTCCCCCGCCGCCGCAGCAGCGGCACGCGTCTCTTCGATGCTCTCTATCTTGCCAGTGCCGAAAAACTCGCCGCCGAAGTGGGCCGCAAGGTCATCGTCGTGCTCAGCGATGGCGTAGACGCCGGCAGCACCCTGCGCCTGACAAACGCGCTGGAGGCGGCGCAGCGGAGCGATACGATGATCTACGCACTGCTGGTGTCCGACCCCGCCTGGTACCTCGAGCGCGGGATGGCCCATCCCGGTCAGGGTGATCTGCCCACGCTCACGCGCGAAACCGGCGGCCGGCTCATCGTCGTCCACGAGGCCGACAAACCCGACAGCCTCGATGCCGCCTTCGACGCCATCGGGCTCGAACTCCGCAGCCAGTACAGCTTGGGCTACACGCCGACCAATCGCCGGCTCGATGGCGCGTTCCGGAAGATCGAAGTCAAGGTGAAGCGGAAAGGGCTACAGGTCCAGGCGCGTCGCGGCTACTACGCTCCGCGCGCACCGACGGGAACAAGCAACTAGTGCCGTTCCAACTTCTTGCGGCTAACAGAGCTGAACGGTGCCTCCAGGCGGTTCCGCAAGTAGCGCTTCCCCTTGCTACTCTTCCCTCTTCGGCCAAGAGTAGTCGGAACGGCACTAGCTCGCTGGCTTCTCCGGCAGCAACGCGACGTAACCCGGCCGGTGATAGACGCGCATGCCTTCGCGCCGCGTCCGAATCTCCAGCACCCGGAAGCGGCCATCGCGCTGCTTGTTGGTGGGCGTATAGGCAAGCTGATACTGGTGGCGAAGCTGGTCGGCGAGCTTCTGGAAGGTGGAGCCGACGTCAATCGGGTTGAAGGGGCAGAAGGCGCGGCCGCCGGTGGCCTCCGCGAAGCGTTCCAGCACTTTGTCCCCGCGCGCGTTCATCACCTTGCAGGGCTCTTGGAGGAAGTGGGCATCTTTGTGTTCGGTGGGGGGCGAGTTGGTGCTGACGGTAAAAATCGTCGCGCCGGTGCGCCGGGCCATTTCAATGGCCTCTTCCCGGCTCACGATGCTGGCGTTGTCCTCGCCGTCGCTCAGCACGATGAGCAGCTTGCGGATCTCGTCCGTCTCGCCCTTCCCGAGCATCTCCTTGCAGGCAAGGTAGACCGCATCGTAGAGCGCGGTGCCGCCGCCCGCGCGCAGCGTGCGAATGCTCTCGGCCAGGTCCTGCGGGTCATTGGTGAAGTCCTGCACCAGGAAAGCGGTGGCATCAAATCCCACGACAAAGCCCAGGTCGCGGTCCGGGCGGATGACGGTGAAGAGGAAGTCAATCGCTGCCTCCTGCTCGAACTGGAAGCGGGGCCGGATGCTATTGCTGGTGTCAATCACCAGCCCGATCCGCAGGGGCATGTTGTTGTTGGCATCGAAAAATTTGATCTCCTGCGGCATGCCGTCTTCCAACACCTGGAAATCGTCCGGGCCCAACCCCGAGACGAACCGGCTCCGCCGATCGAGCACGCTGAAGGCGACGTTGACCAGTTCCACTTCCACCCGCAGCGGCGGGGCCACTTCCTGCGGCGGTGCCGGCCGCTGCGCCGTACCCTCGACCCCGAGAAGAACCAGGAACAAGGAAATCAGTCCAAGAGTGAACCACATCTTTCTTCTTGCCATGGTCAAACTACCCCGCTCGACAAACCAATTATAAGAGTCTTGACGCTCAAACCTCAAGTTCGCGCAGAAACACTTCCAGCTCTGCAGGTAAGGGCGCAGAAATTTCCACCGGCTCATTCGTGCGCGGATGGAGAAAGCGGACGCGTTCCGCATGCAAGAAATTCCGATTCAGCGTCGGGCGCGTGCGGTTGCCCAGCCGCAGCAGGCGCGGGGCGCCGTAGAGGGTATCGCCCACCAGCGGATGCCCTAGGGCCGCGAAATGCACACGCACCTGGTGGGTCCGTCCGGTGCGAAGGGTTGCTTCTACCAGCGTAAACTCTCCCAGCTCGCGCAACACACGGTAGTCGGTTACGGCCTCGCGCCCCAAGCCCCGGCGCGTCGTCATCCGGATGCGCCGGCGCAGGTCGCGGGCGATCCGCAACCGAATGCGACCCTGTGCGCGCGGCAGCCGCCCGTGGACGAGCGCGAGGTAGCGTTTCTCCATCGTGCGTCGCTGGAACTGCTCGGCCAGACGCCGGTGAGCAAAATCATTCTTGGCGACAAGCAGAACCCCCGAGGTGTTCTTATCCAGCCGATGCACGATTCCGGGCCGCAAGGGACCACCCAGGGCGGAAAGCTGCCGGAAATGATGGAGCAGGGCGTTCACGATGGTGCCTCTCTTCACTCCCGCACCGAGATGGACGGGGATGCCGGCGGGCTTGTTCAGCGCGACGAAGTCCTCGTCTTCACAGAGAATGTCGAGCGGAATCGCTTCCGGCTCGGCGCGCAGCGGCGGGCGCGCCCGCACTGCGACCCGCAAACGCTCGTTTCCCCGCAAGCGCAGCCCGGCCTTGCGCGCCACACCCTGGCCCATCAGTTCAACCTGCCCTTCGCGGATCAGGGACTGAACGTGGGTGCGGCTTAACTCCGGAAGCTGCCGGGCGAGGAATTGATCCAGGCGCGTCCCGGCGTCCGCCGCCGTAGCTTCAAACTCCCTCGTGCTAGCCGCCATGCGTCCCGCGTGTGCGACGCCGCTGGTGCCAGAAGTAGACTGCCCCCGCGAGTACGAGCACGATGCTCAAAGCCTGTGGCACGCTCAACTGCCCCCCTAGCACCGTTCCCCGCGGGTCGCCGCGCAGGAACTCCAGCCAGAAGCGCGCAAACCCGTAGAGGAGAAGGAAGGCGGCGAAAATCTGCCCCTCAAAGGCGCGGCGCCGCCAGAGCCAGAAGAGTGAGCCAGCGATGAGAGACAAAACCGCAGCTTCGTAGAGCTGCGTAGGATGGAGCGGCGTGTGCAGCGGGACGCCGACGATGCGGTAGGCGTAGGGGTCGGTGAAGGTCACCGCCCAGGCCAGATTCGTGGCCTTGCCCCAGCAACAGCCCGCAGCGAAGCAGCCGATGCGCCCCACGGCCGTGCCTAGGGCCACGCCCGGGGCGAAGACATCCGCCACGCGCGCGAACCCAAGCTGCCGGGAACGGGAGTAGAGCCAGACCACCAGCAAACCGAACAGAATGCCCCCGTAATACATCCCGCCGGCTTGCAGCGACCGCAGGGAAAAGAGCTCGCGCGGATGGGCGCTGTAGTATTGCCAGTCGATGAGGAACAGCATCACCTTCCCGCCCAGCAGGCCAGCGAGCGCGGTATAAACACCCAGGTTGTAAATCTTCTGCCGGTCGAGTCCTGCGCGCGGCGCCAGGCGCACGGCGGTGAAGATGGCCACCAGCAGGCCGAGCGCAGCCAGCAAACCGTAGGTATGGAGCGTCACCGGGCCGATTGTGATGAGCCGTGGAAACATCAGGCCTCCCCCTGGCGCCACTCGCGCCGGTGCAGCAAATGCAGCATCACTCCGGCCGCGCCCAGCACGATGGCGCTGTCGGCCAGATTGAACGCCGGCCAGTGATACCCGCCGAGATGGAAATCGAGGAAGTCCACGACGCGCCCCACGCGCACCCGATCCAGCAGGTTTCCCAGTGCCCCGCCGAATAGCAGCGCCAGGCTGACGCCGCTCAGGCGGTCAGCCGGATTGCGCCACAACAGAACTCCGATCACCGCCAGCGCGAGAGTGGAAAACAACACCAGCAGGATCGTACCCAGGGGAGAACTCACGTTGGCGAAGAGCCCGAAGGCAGCGCCGCGGTTGGTCACGTGCGTCAAATTGAAAAAACCGGGAATGAGCGACCGCACCTCGCCCACGTGCAGGGCGTGCGCCACCACCCACTTGCTGGCCTGGTCCGCAGCCCAGACCAGCAGAGCGAGAAGAAAATAGAAACTGCGGGCACGCGCCGACCCCATCAGGCCGCCTCCCGTTCTTTGATGCTCCGCACGCAGCGCTCGCACAGGGTGGGATAGGCGGAATCCTGCCCAACAGCAGGCGAATAGTTCCAGCAGCGCTCGCACTTCGTCCCCTCGGCCGGCTCGATGGCAATCGCCAGCCCCGGCAGGTCGCTCGGCAGCGTCGACCGCCGCGAATCGTGGCCGACTTCGACCTGACCATGCGAGACAATGAAGAGCGCTGCCAGGTCGCCCCGATAGTCGGTGAGCAGCTTGCCCAGCTCACCGTCGGCGCGCAGATAGACCCGTGCCTCGAGCGAGCCGCGGATGGTTTTGGCCTGGCGGGCACGCTCGAGCGCCTTCAGCACCTCCCCCCGCACCTCGAAGAGCTTCTCCCACTGGTGCCGCTTGGCTGCTGGCAGCCCGGAATGCAAATCCTCTGCCGTGGGGAACACGGCCGAATGCACGCTCTCGGTTTTCTTTCCGTCGTCGGGCAGGTGCTCCCAGACTTCCTCGCACGTGAAGCACAGAATGGGCGCAAGCAGCCGCGCCAGGGCGTGGGCGATGCGGTAGAGCGCGGTCTGGGCGGAGCGGCGCGCCCGCGAACGCGGTGCCGCCGTGTAGAGGCGGTCTTTGAGAATGTCGAAGTAAACCGCGCTCGAGTCCACGGTGCAAAAGTTGTAAACCGGGTGCCAGACGCGGTGGAAAGCATAGCTGTCGTAGGCGGCGCGCACGCGGGCGACCAGCTCCGCCGTGCGCTCGAGCATCCAGCGGTCGAGCTCCTGCATTTCCCCCGCTGGCAGAGCATCGCGCCGGGGATCGAAGTCGGAAAGATTCGCCAAGCACCAGCGGAAGGTGTTGCGGACTTTGCGGTAGGCTTCGGCGAGCTGGTCGAGCAGCGCCGCCGAGATGCGCATATCGTCCTGGTAGTCGACCGCCGCGGCCACCACACGCAGCAGCTCGGTGCCGTAGCGCTCCCAGATCTCTTTCGGCGCAATCACGTTCCCCAACGACTTCGACATCGGGCGGCCTTCGGCGTCGAGCACCCAGCCGTGGGTGACTACCTGGCGATAGGGCGCGGCGTCTTTCACGCCCAGCGCCACCAGCAGCGAGCTGTGGAACCATCCCCGGTACTGATCGTTCCCTTCGAGATAAGCGTCGGCGGGCCAAGGCAGGTCGGGCGAGCCCCCCAGTACCGCGAGGTGGCTGGAGCCGGAATCGAACCAGACGTCGAGAATGTCGCTCTCCTTGCGGAAGCGCGTCCCACCGCAGTGCGCGCACGGGGTGCCGACGGGCAGCAAATCCTGCGCGTCGTGCGCGTACCAGGCGTCCGCGCCTTCGCGCTTGAACCATTGCACGACCTGCCGGAGGACGGGCACTTCGGTGAATTTTTCTCCGCACGACTCGCAGTAGAAGATCGGAATGGGCACGCCCCAGACGCGCTGCCGGGAGATGCACCAGTCCGGGCGGGTTTCGATCATGGCGGCAATCCGCTCCTCACCCCAGGGCGGATACCATTTCACCTTGCGAATCTCTTCCAGAGCGCGCTGCCGGAGTTGTTTGTGGTCAAGCGAGATGAACCACTGCTCGGTGGCGCGAAACAGCAGCGGCTGGTGGCAGCGCCAGCAGTGGGGATAGGAGTGCTCAATCGAACCCGCCTCACCGGCCAACGCGCCGCGCGCGCGCAACAGCTCGATGATTTTTGCATTCGCATCCCAGATCAGGTCGCCGCGGAATGGCCCGTCGCTGAAGCGGCCTGCGGCGTCCACGGGACAGTAGATTTCAATTCCATACTTCTGCCCGGTCTCGAAGTCTTCCGCCCCGTGCCCGGGCGCTGTGTGCACGATGCCGCTGCCCTGCTCCAGCGTAACGTAGCCAGCCAGCACGGAACGAACGGCGCGATCGAGGAACGGATGCTCGAACTTCAGGTTTTCGAGTTCGTCGCCACGCCAACTGCCCAGGCGCTTCGCCCCCTCGCTGCGCGTCTCGCGCGCAAAGCGTTCGATCAAGTCCTCCGCGACCAGGTAGCGTTCCCTGCTGCGGGTCTCGACTGCCGCGTAGTGCAGTTCCGGGTTGAAGGCCAGCGCCAGGCTGGCCGGCAGCGTCCACGGCGTAGTGGTCCAGATGACGGCGTAAGTGTTCGAGGAAAAATTCTTCGGCGCACCGTCCGGCAGCACGCGGTAGCGCACCCAGATGGAGGGGCTGGTGCGGTTTTCGTATTCAACTTCGGCCTCAGCCAGCGCGGTGCGGTCGTACCAGCACCAGAGCACGGGTTTCAGGCCTTTGTACACGTAGCCCTTCTCCAGGAAGGTGAGGAAGGTGTCCGCGATGAGGTACTCGTAGCCGGGGCTCATCGTCAGGTAGGGATGTTCCCAGTCGCCGAGGCAACCCAAGCGCTTGAAGTCGCGCCGGTGAAACTCCACGTACTTGTTCGCGTACGCGCGGCAGAGCCGGCGGCGCTCGAGCGGCGTAATCGTCGCTTTACGCTCCCCGAGCTCTTTGTCCACGTTGATTTCAATCGGCAGACCGTGGCAGTCCCAACCCGGGATGTACGGCGTGCGAAAGCCCGCCAGTGCCCGCGAGCGTACCACGAGATCCTTGAGGATTTTGTTGATGGCGGTGCCGAGATGGACGTCGCCGTTGGCGTAGGGCGGCCCGTCGTGCAGGAGGAAGAGCGGGGCGCCCGCGCGCACCTGCTGGAGCCGCTCGTAGAGTTGCATCTTCTCCCACCGCTCGAGCAGCCGCGGCTCCGACTGCGCTAGGTTGGCCTTCATGGGGAAGTCGGTCTTCGGCAGGTTGAGCGTGCTTCGGCAGGTTGAGCGTGCTCTTGATGTCGAGAGGCGCGGTCATTGAAGAAAGGCTATGTTACAATGAAAGTGAAGAGAGTGTCAGCCAGCCTGCAGCAGGCTGAGGGCGCCCGGCAGGCATCCTTAGGGCTGGGAATGCGTCTAACGAAGTGAAGCCCGCAAGAAACGGGCAGGCAACGCGCTAACCGATGGCACTGGAAGGACTCCGAAATCCCCTGCGGGGGACAGGCACGCGGAAGGTAGAACTGGCGGGTCCGCATCTCCGCGACCCGGAGTTCTTGTTTGACATTCTCCCCTGGCACCAAAGCCTGCTCGCCAACCTGCGCGAATTCTTCAATCCGCCGCGTCGCCTGAAGGTTCCTGCCTACGTTCCGGGGCTGCAACTCTACCGGGCACCGCAAATCGAGCTAGAAATCCGGCCGTGGCACGAATCGTTCGTCGCCACCGTGCGGGAACTGCTCGGTCCGAAGAGGCCCTTGCCGCCGCTGCCGGTGACGTCGAAGCCGGTAGAGGTAGCCGAAATCTGGGAGATGCGGGCGTATCAGGCGCAGTTGCAGCAGACGCAGGTGGTCTCCCTCATCGCGCACGCGGCGTTGATTCTGCTGGTGGCGATTCCCCTCTCCCAGCACCTGGCCCCGGCCGACACTGTCGTCGTCAATCTCGGCCCGGTGGAGGACATCTCACCCTACCAACTGACGCTGCCCCCCTCGACTAAGCAGGCCGGCGGTGGTGGCGGCGGCGGCGAGCGCAATCCCTTGCCGCAATCGAAAGGTCGCTTGCCCAAGCAAGCGTTGCAGCAGCTGACTCCACCCGTGGCGGTGATTCGCAATCCTTTCCCCAAGCTCGCGGCCGAGCCGACTATCGTCGTGCCGCCCGACATTCGCGTGCCGAATCCGAACCTGCCGCAGTACGGCGACCCGCTGGCCAACCAACTCGCGCTGTCCGGCGGGCCGGGTAGCGCCGGCGGCATCGGCACCGGTGCGGGTGGCGGCGTGGGTTCCGGCATGGGTCCCGGCGTGGGACCGGGCTGGGGCGGCGGCATCGGCGGCGGTGCCTATCGCATCGGCGGAAATGTCTCCGAACCGATTTGCATCTTTTGTCCCGATCCCGAATACTCCGAGGAAGCCCGCAAGGCGAAGTACTCAGGCGTGGTGGTGCTCTGGGTGATTGTGGGCGGGGATGGACGCATCATTCCGGAAAGCATCCGCATCGTGAAGGCGCTCGGGATGGGACTGGACGAGCAAGCCGTGCGCGCCGTCACCCAATGGCGCTTCAGACCCGCCGAGCGCTTCGGCCACTCCGTCCCCGTGCAGATGCAAGTCGAGGTTAACTTCCGCCTGCTCTAGTGCGCTTGCGCGTGCCAACCAAGACAGCGCCTTGTTTTCTCCGCTCGCCGCGGATTATCTATCTCGTCTTCCTTCTGCTGTGTGCAGCGGCAGCCCGCGCGCAGAGCGCCACCGGCAGCATTGAACTCATCGTGCGTGTGACGCCTACCGGCGGCCGCGCCGAAAAAGTCATCGGGCAGCCCTTTCACCTGCTGCGCGCCAGCCTGCGCGAGATCGAAGCGCAGGCCCGCCGGGAAGTCGGCGAGCCGGACCGCGACGCTTTTGTCGACACGCTTGACGTCAGCCCCGAACTCAAAGCCTGGATGAAGCGCACCGGGCGGCTCGAGCTGCGCGGCGAAGAATTCAACCGCGCGCTCACCCCCGACGACATCATGAACGTTCCCGAATTCCTGCTCGCGTACCAGGAACGCAACCTGCCCTACCTCGGCTTCGGCTTCCCCAAACGCAAAGCCAAGCCGCGCGACCAAGCGCGCAATCCGAAGAAGTGGGCGGAATCAGAGAAGCGTTACCTGGAAGAACTGCGCGGCTACCTCGAGCTGCATCCCGAAAGCAAGCAAGGACTCGACGAGCACCTCACCCACATTGATTCCGCTTCGCGCTGGAAGGCGGTCGAGCACCAGCACGCGCAGCGCGTTCGCCAGCACACCATTCAACTCATCGAATCCCGCTTCCGCGTCGCCACCGCTGAAACCGACGCCGAAGGCCGCGCCCGCCTCGACGCCCTGCCCTCCGGCGCCTATTGGATTACCAACCTCTGGAATGTGGTGCGCGTCGGCGACCAGTACCTGAACTGGGACCTGCCCGTCGCCGTCACCGCCGGCCGAACTCTCTATGTCGAACTCACCAACGCCAACGCCTCCCTGCCTTGACGCCCTTGGCGGCGCCGGGTAAAGTAGTCTCGCCCGCCGTGTTGCGCGCTCTACTTAGCTTGCCCTGAGGCGCAGCCGAATGGGCTTGCCCTGAGCGAGTCCCGATTCTTCGGGACGAGTCGAATGGGAGGTCGTCTAACTGGCAAGACATCGGACTCTGGATCCGAGAATCTAGGTTCGACTCCTAGCCTCCCAGCCAACCCCTTCAGTGGGTTAGCCCACTAGCGGCAGCGAATTGGGGAACACTTGGGAACAAAACTCCCTCCAACTTCGCTACCGCGTGCCGTTGTGACTCAGGAATCGCGTGGGTATACACAGAGAGAGTTGTTGCCAGATCACTATGTCCGAGCAACGCCTGAGTCGTTCTGATTGACTCCCCCAGGTCGCTCAGCAGCGTGGCATAAGTGTGCCGGAACGCGTGCCAGCCGACGCGAGGGAGCCCTAACCTGTCGCAAGCTGGATGCAGCATCTCCCGAAGAATCTTTTGAGGATTCAACGGCTGTCCCCGTTCATTCGAGAACACTGAGTCATCGGGCCCTGTTCTCAGCGAGGCTGCGCGATGCTCCGCAAGCGCTGTACAGACAGCTTCACTGATCGGAACATCGCGGATGCTGCTCCTAGTCTTGGGCAGGTTGCATCTGCCTTCGTACAGCGACTCCCGTACGTGAATAAACCGCCGCTGGAAGTCAATGTACTTCCACCGCAGGCCGAACAACTCGCAACGGCGCAGCCCGGTCAAGACGGCCACGACAACCAGCAACTTACATTCGCCCGTCAGGGCCGCAATCAACCGCTGCGTCTGCTCGACTGCGAGGAAGGGACGCTCCGGCGGAGGAGCCTTCTTCGGGAGCTTGGTCCCTCTGGCGTTGTTCTCCGGAAGAAGGCCCCACTCAACCGCTGTGCCAAGAATCCGGCTCATGAAGACCCGCAGGTGATGCACACTCTTGGTCGCCAGCGCCTTCCCCTTTTCGTTTAGGAACAACTGCACGTCCGCTCGTTGAATATCGCACAGACGCTTGTTCCCAAACGCAGGCAGAAGGTGACGGCGAAGCAGTGAGCGGTAGTCCCGTTGCGTGGAGTGCTTGTACGTTGGCAACAGAGCCGGTTCCCACCTCTCAAGCGCAAACTCTCGAAAGGCTAGAACCGAACTCGGTTTGTGCGTGCCTTGGTTTATCCCGCTGAGTCGCTCCTGAAGAAGCGCCAAAGCTTGCCGCTTGGTTGGAATGTCCTCCACCGCCCCGATTACTTCGGAGCGGTGAAGCCTTCCAAGCGATCCATCAGGAAGCAACGTGTCCTCACGCCAGCGGGCTACCCAGACTCGCATTTTCTTTCCCCTCTGGAATAAGCAACCGCGCTGGAAACGCCTTCGTGCCCATGGGAGCCTCCTTTGCTCCGTTGGCACTCCAGCCCTTTCCTGCATGTCCTGGAAGTCTATCGGAAAAGGAAGAGTTAAGCATCAGGCCAGTTCTTTTGTTTTCTCCAACCACTCCTGAACATCTGCCTCGCGGAAACGCCAATACTTGCCCAGACGGAATCCTGGAATTCGGTTTGTCGAACGATCCCTCGTACGCCCATAGACCCATGACACCGGCACCTTAAGGAGCTTTGCCACTTCTTTAACAGTCAGCAAGTTGTCATTCTTGTCGCTCATAGCCAAGTATTCCTACGGGGTAGATCATCGGGCGGCTTTTTCTGACCTGCCGTCAAGAGACCTAAGCCAAGAATTACTGCACCCAAGATCACAAGAAATCCCAAGAATGTAATTTTCACTGTTTCTCCTTAGGTCTAACGATTCCATCGCAATCTGGGTCGGGACACCGATACCCGATAAAATCACCGTCGAACCAGCCGGTCTCTATGAGCTCCTCCTTGGTCCAGAACTTCTCCTCACATTTGGGGCACTGCTTGCGGTACCGCTGCTCCAGCTTGGCGACCCTTTCCCAAATGTTGTCCCCTTCGGCTTCAGCGACAAACTCCTCCAACCTACGAATTCCCGTTTCGTTACGAACGAACATTTGAACTCCACACCCGTTACATACAACGTACGGCTTCTCTTTCTTGCTTTCTCGGACCTCTAGCGCCTCTCCGCATAGGGGACAGGGAAACAGGCGCTTGCCCGCTAGCCCTAACAAGGTTTTCATTAAGACTTACCAACCTCCTCCTGACAGCATGGCCATCGCGCGGGGTAGAATAACCCTGGTCCTTAGCAGAGGACGGGATGGGTCAACAGTCGTGAGATATTTTTGTGGCAGGTTCGGGGAAACAGGTGACGAATTTAGTGGCGACGATTCGACAATCAGGTAGGAATTAGATGGCGAAGAAAATCAGAGGTCAGCTTGACAGGGATTCGGGCCAAAAACACCCCACGGTCAAGCCTTTAACTCTTCTATCGACACCAAGCCCCAGAGGCCCGGGCAGACCCCCTCTCGTCAATCAAGACGAACTGCTTGGCCGTCGGGATTCTCTCGTTTCGGTGTTGGAGCCATCCTGGGGTGAGATCGGGTCGGAATTAAAAACAGCTCGAACAACAAGCGACATAGTCAAAGTTTTCAGCGCGCTGAAAAGCGCACTTCGTGCTTTCCCCCTGGAATACTTCTGTGGGGAAGCAACCACGCCAGACAGTCCGCTGAAACTGCAAGAAACCAGACGGGAGCTTTGGCAAATCTCTCAGGAAAGCAGGAAATTACACGAAGCACGGGACAAGCAGGCCCAGCTTGTTACAGAAGCACAGACCGCCTTGGCACAGGCTGAAAACAAACCGGAAATCGTCGATGTTGTGGAAGCAGAACTCGCAACGCGTCAGGCAGAATTGGATCGGCTAGAATCAGAAATAGAGAAAGCCAGGATTCGTCGAGAGAATTTAGAAAGAAACTTACATAACCAGGAAGCCTTCCTCGCACAGACGGAACTCCTCAGGTTTATCCGTAGTCGAAGATACGCCCTGACCCCACGAAACTTGGCCAATGCAATGGCAGGCTTGCCCCACATTGGGTGGCGACAATCGTTTAAGAGATGTGCTGAAGTGGATTGCCCAATGGCGCTTAGCCTCAATTACCAAGTCTTCCAAGCCATTGCTTACGTTCTGAGGCGTAAACAACCCCGATCCGCTGAGGGAGCGTTGCGACTGTTTCAGGGGGAAGTGCCGAGATTGTCAAAGAAGTATGAACTTGCACGCAAATACATAACGGAAAACTGGCAACATCTAAGAGAAGCTATAGAGGGTTGTTGGAAAATAAAATCCCACCCGAAAGTCTTGCCCTTTAGACTTACGTCTGCGTTCGTCAAAAGCGTGTACCGGCCCAGAACCGCGCTGGAACGTGTTCTGGCGGCACGTGAAAGATTTCAAATTGATAAGCCAAGTAGTTCTTGAATGGGACCCATTACGTTACGAACGTAACGTTACGTTTACATCCGCCCTCATGAACTCAAATGTTCGATTGTGTAATGCACCCCGCTAATTTGGACGGCGTGGGCCCGGTTCTTACGTCACTTTCACCCCCCAAAAACACCTCTCGTGCTCTCCGATCTTCGGAACAGTTCCGGAACAATAAGTCCCGAATACCGAAGAAAACCGGCTATGAAGCGGGGCCAAAAGGCAAAGCGAAGCAACAGGATAGAAAATTGTTACCGAACTCCGGAGCCAGAGGGCGTGGGTTCGAATCCCACCAGGCGCGCCATCTTTTCAACAATTTAGCTGATCGCTCTCCACTCCTTGGTGCATAGTCGGTGCATATTTCTGACCGCTGGTCCGTTCGACCAGCATTCAGTACCGGCACCCGGCGGGTCCTTATGTCCGTTTTGGCAAGCGCAAATCGGGCCACCCTGTTCGACTAGTCAGGCTAGTATCGTGCACGGTAGGGACAACTAAACACTTAGCTCTGCTAGTGGACTAATACATAGTGCTGTTGGTATCATTCAGAGCTTGATGAAGCAGCATACGTGGCAAAAATACGTGGCGAGCATCCTGCTCATCTGGGCAGTGATCGACGTCTCTATCCCTGCTGTTTGCCACAGCGAAGGCCAACTGGAACATGGGCCGACAGCAGTGCTTCTGACATCGTCCTCCAATTCCACTGGCACACATTCGTCTCGGTTTGCCTACGAAGACGACTGCTTTTGCTGCTGCTCACACATTGTCGCCAGTCCTCATTTTGAGCTGGGCGATGTGCTTAATTTGAGTCCTGCAAACTTAGCACTTTCCTTAGGCCTGCCTCTGGAGTCTGTCGAGACAATTCCTCACCCTCCTCGTAGTTAACCCTACCGCCTAATCCCAGGCGTTTCACGACCTGAGAGCCGTGCTGGGCCATAGGCCGCGCTTGGAAATACATCAAGTTGGGTTGGCTATGCTTTATCGGAGCGAAAGAGAAGTTCGAGATTTCTACGACCGGTGGAAGGCGCCCGTATTTACCTTCTGCCGTCTGTTTCTCGCGGATGAGCAGCGCGCTCATGACGTCGCGCTAGAAGCTTTCCTTCGCCTATTTCAGGGGAGGCCATCCCTTGGGACTAACCCAGCTACCGGACTCTCTGCTCCGGTGCGTACTGGAGTCAGCCAAACACCAATGTGCGCCCAGTCGCCTGCAACAAGCCGATGGAAAAGCGCTTCTTTATCTGCCTTGCGAGCAGCGGGCGGTTTTTATTCTGCGGAACGTACTCGGAGTGCCAGAAAAATCGGTTGCGGTTGCCACAGGGTTTTCGCCCGAGCGCGTGCGAGAACTCTGGATTCAAGGGTTGATTCAGCTTCGCAGTCTCTTGCCAAAAGACTTTCTAAAGGAGCATGTGCGATGAAGCGAGCGGTCGTTTGTCTTGCTTGCCTGCTGTCATTTCCGGCTGTCTCCTCCCTCGCCCAAGAAGAACCGGTGGCGTTAATCCCAACGCGGCTAACCCTGCAGTTGGCCGCGGAGATTCTGCTGATGCAGAATCCGACCATTCTGCGGGAGCGGCAGAATATCGCCATTGCCCGTGCCGGACTGGTCGATGCACGCCTTCGGCCCAACCCTCAGTTTGAGTTAGTGTCAGAGAGCTACCCCTTGTTCGAATCCAATCCTGGCCCTTTCTTCGAGCGTAACGAATTCATTGTTCGGGCAGGCCAAGCAATCGAAGTTGCCGGAAAGCGTCGCAAGCGGACCCGAGTGGCTGAGCAAGACGTGGCTGTGGTCGAGTCTCTGTTGCGGGACACCATTCGGCAACTCAAGCTTGAACTCAAGACACGGTATTACCGCGCCGTGCTCGCCAAGGCACAATACGAGCTTGCCCGCGAGGTATTGAGCCAGTTCGATGAAATCATTCGTCTGAACCAGGTTCGTTACGAGAAGGGTGAGGTCTCCGGCCTGGATCTGGCCCGAGTGCAAACCGAGCGGTTGCGCTTTTTCAACGACGTCGTGGCGGCGGAACTGGAGTTACAGAATGCCAAGACCGCCTTGCTTGAACTCCTGGGCGCAGCCGATCTGAGCGCCCCCTTTGACGTAACCGAAAGCCTGGCCTTCCGTCCTCTGGCCGTGAGTCTGGAAGCCCTTGAACAGGAAGCCCTAGTCACCCGCTCGGACTTGGAGGCTCGGCGCGGGCTGGTGGAACGTGAGCAGCGGCAAGTGGTCTCTGAAAAGGCGCAGGCAGTTCCCAACATCACTCCCTTCTTCGGTTACAAGCGGAACTTGATCGAGAACACGGTCACTTTCGGGGTCAACATCGGTCTGCCGTTCTTCAATCGCAACCAGGGCGGGGTCGCCCGTGCCGCCGCCCGCGTGGAACAAGCACGCTACGAGCAACAACGCACTGAATTGGCGGTACGGAGCGAAGTCCGCCAAGCTTACCAGGTAGTCCAGGCGGAGGAACGCCGCGTGCGCGCCTTGGAGACCACCTACGTAGCGACGGCGCGGCGTGCACGCGACATCGCCCAGGCTTCCTATCGTCTGGGCGCTTTGGATTTAATCGCCTTCCTAGATGCCGAGCGCGCCTACCGCGAAACGCTGCGTGGCCACTACGAGGCCCTGTACGACCATCGCTTTGCGGTTTTCTCCCTCGAAGCCGCGGTCGGAAAGGAGTTTTAGAAGGTGACCAGACGAAACCTGATTATCGGCGCAGCCATTCTAGTGTTGGTTGCTTCCCTGCTAGTTTTTCTGCGGCGCAAACCGGAAGCGCCCACCGAGCGCGCAGCCAGTATTGACCCTAACGTGGTTGAACTTACCCCGGAGGCCCAGCAGAGCGTAGGGCTGACTGTGGTGGAAGCAAACGAGAAGCCGATCCAACGCGTGGTGAAGGTCACCGGAACCGTCTCGCCGGATCAGTCCTTGGTGGCGCACATCTTCCCTCTGGCGCGGGGCATTGTGGAAAGAGTGCACGTGCAACTGGGCGATCGTGTGCGGCGCGAGGAACCGCTGGTCAGCTACGACAACATCGAGCTGGGACAACTGATTGGCGAATACCTGAGTCTGCGGGGAGGACTGGAGAAGCTCGACGCCCAAGAACAGGTAGCGAAGAAGTTCCTCGACCGGGCGCAAGCATTGATCGAAGTCCAAGCCATTGCCCAGCGCGAATTTGAACTGCGCCAAGCCGAATATGAACAGGCCAAAGCAGGCGTGGAAAGCCAAAAGGCTGAGCTGGCGCGCGTCGAAGAGCAATTGCACCGCTTCGGCCTGAGTGACCAGGACATTGGTGCTTTGGGTGGGTCCGAACACGGGACCCACCGGACCGCCTCCCACAGTGAGCTGCGAGCGCCCCTGAGTGGCGTGATTACTCGCTACGAGGTCTCCCAGGGCGAACTGGTGGATCGCGACAAGGAGCTCTTCACCATTGTGGACACGTCTTCGCTATGGGTGCTGGCGGACGTGTATGAGAAAGACATCGGGATGGTCGCTGCCGGGACAGCATGCCGGGTGACGGTTTCGAGCTATCCCCAGGAGGTCTTTGCCGGAAGGGTCACCTACGTTAGTGATTTTCTGGATCCTACCTCACGCACGGCAAAAGTGCGTTGTGTCGTTCCCAATCGGGACGGCCGCTTGAAGCTGGAGATGTTTGCCAGCGTAGAAATTCCTGCAGCTGAGCAGCGTTCCTCCCTTACGGTTCCAGCAGCAGCGCTGCAACAAATAGACCAGCAGACGGTTGTCTTCGTTCAGCGGGATCCCACGCATTTTGAGAAGCGTGTCATCCAGATTGGCGACCGCAGCCAAGACTGGGTTGAGGTCCTGACCGGTGTCCAAAAAGGAGAAAAGGTAGTAACGCAGGGTAGTTTCTACGTGAAGTCCACGTTCCTGAAAGACCAGATGGGAGGCGAGGAGTGAGCGATGCATCGGCTGGTTGATATCTGCCTCCGCTACCGCTTTCTCGTTGTGGCGCTGACGCTGCTGCTGGTAGCTGCCGGGGTGATGGCCCTGCGCGAACTCACCATCGACGCCGTGCCGGACATCACACCGGTGCAGGTGCAAATCCTCACCCGCAGCCCGGCGCTGGGCCCCGTGGAGGTGGAACAGTACGTCACCTTTCCCATCGAAGCCGCGATGACGGGCCTCCCAGGAGTCAAGCAAATCCGCTCGATTTCCCGCTACGGGATCTCGGCGGTCACCGTGACCTTTGAAGACAATGTCAGCCTTTATCTTGCCCGCCAGTTAGCCGCCGAACGCTTGAGCGTGGCCGCAGAAAACATTCCCCCGGCCTTCGGGCGCCCGCAGTTGGGGCCGATGACTACGGGCCTGAGCGAAGTCTACATGTTCACCGTCGAGGGCGATGGCTACTCGCCTATGGAGCTGCGCACCATCCTTGACTGGGAGATTGCATTTCGGCTCCGTTCGGTGCCGGGGGTCGTCGAGGTAAACACCTGGGGCGGCCTGGCCAAGCAGTATCAGGTGGTTGTGGACCCCGCGAAGCTCGTGGCCTACGGAATCCCCCTGCGTGAAGTGTTTGAGGCCCTGGAGCGGAACAACGCCAATGTGGGCAGCGGTTACGTCGAGCACAACCAAGAGCAGTACATCATCCGCGGGGAAGCCCTGGCCAGTTCCATCAGCGACCTAGAGAGCGTTGTCATCGCCACTCGCAGCGATGGCGTGCCCGTTTACGTCCGAAATGTGGGTGAGGTTCGGGAAGGCGGCATGCTCCGCATTGGCGCTGCCACGGAGAATGGCCGCGGCGAGGCCGTGATCGGGATGGCCTTGATGCTGGCGGGCGAGAATGCCAGCCGAGTCGTGGAACGTGTCAAAGACAAGCTTCAAGAGATCCAGACTTCGTTGCCGCCTGGTGTGCGGATAGTCCCTTACTACGATCGGGCTAATTTCGTCACCCGTGTCCTGGGTACCGTGAGGAACAATCTGGCCGAGGGCGGTTTGCTGGTCGTCGTGGTGTTGCTGCTTCTCTTGGGAAACTTGCGAGCCGGTCTGATTGTGGCCGCGGCCATTCCCCTTTCCATGCTGTTCGCCTTCATCGGCATGGTCGGCACCGGGATCAGCGGCAACCTGATGAGCCTGGGAGCGATTGACTTCGGGCTGATCGTAGACGGCTCCGTGGTCGTCATCGAAAACATTGCTCGCCACTTGCACGCCGGGCGGAACCCGCGCCACCCGTCGCGTTTCGAAGCCGTTCGAGAGGCGAGCCGGGAGGTCATGCGCCCGGTGGTGTTTGCAGTGGGGATCATCACCCTGGTCTATGTGCCTATCCTGACTTTGCGCGGGATCGAAGGGAAGATGTTCCGTCCCATGGCCTTCACTGTGATATTTGCGCTGCTGGCCTCTCTCATCCTCGCTGTAACCCTGATGCCCGTGCTCGCCTCCTTCTTCCTTCGGGAGGAGCACGAACGGGAGCCGTGGCTGATGCGACGCCTGCGGGCTGCCTATGAGCCTGCCCTGAATTGGGCGATGGATCACGCCCGCAAAGTGGTCGCCATCTCGCTGATCTTGTTCCTCGCCAGCTTGCTTGTTTTCTTCTTCATGGGCGCCGAGTTCATTCCCCGGCTGGATGAAGGCGACATCGCCATTCAAGCCTGGCGGCTGCCGAGTATCTCCCTGCAAGAATCCATCCAGTCAAGCTTGCAGATCGAGCGCGTGTTGAGGCGGTTTCCCGAGGTCAAAACCGTTGTCTCGCGCACCGGAAGTCCCGAAATCGCCACCGACGTGATGGGAATAGAACTGTCCGACATTTTCGTCATTCTGAAGCCGCGCTCGGAGTGGAAAACGGCAGCCTCCAAGGAAGAGCTAGTTGTCAAGATGAATGAAGCACTTCAGAAGGAAGTACCCGGCGTGGGACTGTCTTATACCCAACCAATTGAAATGCGGTTTAACGAATTGATCGCCGGAGTCCGCTCGGACGTGGCGGTGAAAGTCTTTGGCAATGATCTGGATGTGCTTCGTCAGAAGGGAGAAGAAATCGCCCGCGTCCTGGGTGGAGTTCGCGGCGCCGCGGATGTCCGTGTCGAGCAGGTTGCCGGTCTTCCCATGATTCGCATCCCCATCGACCGGGCGCGCTTGGCCCGCTACGGGATGAACGCGGCGGATGTGCTGGATGCCATCGAAGCGACGCGCGTCGGCAAAGTGGTGGGGACCGTGTTTGAGGGGCAGCGGCGGTTCGATCTTATTGTGCGGATGCCGGACTCCGTCCTGGCCAGTCCCGAGGCGTTGGCAAACCTGGCACTGCGCAACGCGAGCGGACAAATCATCCCCCTAGCGCAAGTGGCGGATGTGCGTCTGGATACCGGGCCCGCCCAGGTCAGCCGGGAAAACGTGCAACGCCGACTGGTGGTGGAGTGCAATGTGCGCGGGCGCGACCTCGGCGGCTTTGTGGTGGATGCGCAAAAGAAAATCGGGCAAGCAGTGTCCTTACCTCCTGGCTACTACGTCGACTGGGGCGGGCAATTCGTGCAGCTTCAGGAGGCCCGTGCGCGCCTGGCCGTGGTCGTACCGCTTACGCTCCTGGTTATCTTCCTCTTACTGTATACCGCCTTTGGTTCCGTTCGCCCGGCGCTTCTGATCTTCCTGAACGTACCCATGGCGGCGACGGGTGGCGTCTTTGCCCTGGCGCTGCGGGGCATGCCCTTCAGCATTTCTGCCGGCGTGGGTTTCATTGCCGTCTCGGGCGTGGCTGTGATGAACGGCGTGGTTCTTCTCTCACATATTGTCAGCCTCAGGCAGGAAGGGTTGTCGCCGGTTGAGGCAACCGTGCGCGGGGCCCTGGAGAAAATGCGGGCCATGATCCTGGCTCCTCTGGTAGCGGGCTTGGGCTTCGTGCCCATGGCGATATCGACCAGCCTGGGCGCCGAGGTGCAGCGGCCACTGGCGACGGTGGTGATCGGCGGCCTGGTTACCTCGACTCTGCTGACGCTCTTGGTGCTTCCCACGATTTACCGCTGGTTTGAAGAGAAGGGCGCTGAGGTCGAAATCTAGCGGAAAGAGGTGCCAGCATGAAGGAAATCAAAGCCATCATCCAACCCTTCATGGCAGACCATGTCGTAGCCGCTTTGCGGGAAATGCCCGAGCTGCCGGGCGTCACGGTCTCTGAGGTGAGAGGCTTCGGACGTGGCCGAGCCTTGGACGCCTCCTCCGAGCCAAAAGACGCTGAAATCTTCGGTGTGAAGAAGGTGAAGCTGGAGATCGTGGTTCCGGACGAACTGGTAGAGAAGGTCATCGAAGTCATCACCCGGCATGCCCACACGGGCAATCCCGGTGACGGCAAGATCTTTATTGCTGAAGTCAGTGACATCGTGCATATCCGAACCGGCGGGCGCGGCAAGCAAGCCATTTAGCCAAGGAGGTCAGAATGAAGTTCCTCAGCTTGCTCGGTCTGCTCCTCTTGTGTGCATTCTTCGAAAACCTGGGTGATGCAGGCGGCTATCTGGCTAAGAAGCCCGTGTCTCAGTTCATGTTAGCCGTCGGCGCCATGGCCATCTATGGAGCCATAGCCGTATTGGTGGCGCGCAGTGGGTGGTCCTTCACTCACGCTTTCCCCATCTACTATATCTTCGCCTACAAGCTGATGGGCTGGGCGTTCGCAGCTTACATCGACGGGCCCAAGATCACCCGGTGGGACATTGCTGGTGGCGTGCTGATTCTCGCAGGCTTGGCAACAACCGCGTATGGAATCCTCCAGACGAAACAGCACTGAGGCGTTTCTCTTGGCTTCACGGGTGCGGCTACTGCCATTGCTTCTCCTCGGGCTGGCGGTTGCGGCTGCAGGGGCACTTTGGGGACCTTATACACGCAATGCTTCCCAGAGGCATGTTGCAGAGGGACTTCGGGCCGCAAAGCAGGGAGACTACGTACGAGTTGCGCGAGAATTTGAAGTGGCTGCCCGCTTGGATGACAACAATGCCGACGCGTTCTATAACCTTGGCCTGGCCTACGTTGAACTGGGACGAGATCGCGAAGCGGTACAAGCCTATTCGTCGAGCCTTGCAACTTCGTCCCGATGAGTTCGCTATTCACAATAATTTGGGGAACGCCTACAACCACCTGGGAGACAGAACGCGGGCGATACAGGAGTGGGAAATCGCTCTCCGACTGAGTCCGCGAGCGGTTCCACCCCGGGTCAATCTGGCCCTGGCCTTTGAGCGTATGGGACAAATCGATCGCGCCTTGACCTACCTACGCGAGGCGGCCGAACTCGATCCGAATGACCCAGGCGTTCGCTACAACCTCGGTGCTGTGTACTTCCGGTTGGGTGAGCTAGAAAAGGCAGAGGCAGAACTTCGGCGTGCAAGCCAGTTGAACCCAAAGCTGCACGGGGTGGTCGCAAAGCTGGCAATGATCCACGAATTGCAGGGAAAGTTCCCGCAGTCGGCGAAGGAGTATCGCCAAGCAATCCGCGAGCATCCCGAGGATGCCACACTCCACTATCGCCTCGGCCGATTGCTGGTAGGAGCTCGGGGTAACCGGGAGGAAGTGGTTCGAGAACTTGAGGAATATCTGGAGCTCGCGCCCTCCGGCCCCAAGGCCAAGGAGGTAAGAGGGCTTGTCCAATGCTTGAAAATTGAAGATTGTCGGCCTCGTCCGGAATTGATTGGCAAGACTGCGCTTTCTTCCCAAAGATGACCAAGCCTTCCCTGGCAGCTAATCGACCAGGTCGAATCGCCGCGCTCTGCCGACGTTGTGGGATTCAACTACCGCCGTGGCTCGCCAGCCGAACGATCTGGCTTCTTGCAGCAGCCGGGCTTTTGCTTGGAACCGGGTTGTTGCTCGAATTTCACTATGCACTTCACTGGCCTGCAGATTCTGTGTTCGCGGCTTCGGCGCTCCTGGCCGGGCACGAAATCATGCGACGCGCCTGGCGTGCCCTGCTTCGGTTGCAGCTGGAAATGAACTTTCTCATGACAATAGCGGCGGCCGGGGCATTCGGGATTGGGCACGGAGAGGAGGGAGCGGCAGTTCTGTTTCTCTTTGCCGTCGCCGAGGGACTAGAAGGATACGCGGAAAATCGGGCCCGTGTCAGCATTGCCAAGCTACTGGAGCTGGCGCCTCCAAGTGCCCGCATCCGCCGAAATGGAGAAGAAGTCTCCATTCTTACCGAAGAAGTGCAAGTGCGGGAGATCGTGATTGTCCGGCCAGGCGAGAAGATTCCGTTAGATGGCGTGGTACGTGAGGGGGGTTCCACTGTTAATCAGGCAGCCATTACGGGGGAGTCTATTCCTGTCGAGAAACAACCGGGCGATCAGGTCTACGCGGGAACGCTCGTCAACGAGGGCTACCTAGAGATCGAAGTTACAAAGCGGTCCACCGAAACGGTGCTCTCCCGGATTGTCGCTCTGGTAAAAGAAGCAGAAAAGAAAAAGTCGCGGGCGGAGCGCTTTGTCGAACGGTTCGCCCGATACTACACCCCCACGGTAGTGGGTTTGGCCCTGCTGGTGGCGACCCTACCCAGCCTGCTCTTCGGGCAGGCATTCTCGACGTGGTTCTACCGGGCGCTTGTGCTGCTGGTAGTTTCCTGCCCTTGTGCGTTGGCCATCTCGACCCCTGTTTCTATCGTCGCGGCCCTCACCAGCGCGGCTCGTCACGGCGTGCTGGTGAAAGGTGGGGAGTACATTGAGGCCATCCGCAAGGCGCGAGTCTTCGCTTTTGATAAGACTGGAACGCTGACCGAAGGCCGGCTGAAGGTGGAATCAATCCACTCTTTGGACAGCACAGATCCAATGGAGATATTGAAACTAGCTGCGGGAATCGAGCAGAAGTCGCAACATCCAATCGCCCAGGCAATTGTAGAGAGTGCGGCTGAACACGATATGGAGATTCCAGAGGCCAACGAATTTCGGTCTATCACAGGCAAAGGTGCGGAAGCCGTGATTGGTGGTATTGGCTATTTCCTGGGTAGCCGTCGGCTGTGTGCGGAGAAGGGCTTTCGATTCTCGGACGACCGGATTCAACAGGCTGAGCAAAACGGAGCAACGATAGTGCTTCTGGGCTCAGAGGATCGGATTCTAGGGTGCATCGCTGTTTCCGACCGTCCGCGACCAACGGCACAAAAGGCCATTCAGGTACTTCGCTCCAAAGGCATTCGAACGGTTATGCTGACGGGCGATACGCGTGGAACAGCTCAGGCTGTGGCGAGGCAACTTGGGATTGATGACGTGCACGCCGAGCTGCTTCCGGAGCATAAAGTCACGGTGGTGGAACAACTGCGTCAGAGATACGGCGACGTGGTAGTGGTAGGCGACGGGGTCAACGATGCTCCCGCCCTAGCCCGTGCCAGCGTGGGTATCGCCATGGGCGCCATTGGAAGCGACGTGGCGCTTGAGACCGCTGATGTCGCCTTGATGCAAGACGACTTAAGCAAGATTCCCTATCTGGTGGAACTGAGTCACAAGTCCGTCGCGGTCATCAAGGAAAATATCGCGGCATCGATCTCGATCAAAGGGGCTTTCGGAGCACTGGCCTTCCCCGGTCTGATCAGCTTGTGGCTCGCCGTTGCTGTAGGTGATATGGGATTGTCGCTGGCAGTGATTCTCAATGCCCTTCGTCTGGGCTGGACGGGGACAAGCAGTTGGAAATGAGTTCTCTTCAGTTCGTTCGCTTGGTGCATAAACAGGTGCATAAAACCGTGCCGAATGCCACGAAATTGCCCGAATTGCCGAGAAGTTGTCCGAACTATCTTGCTGAATCCAAACAGGAGGACAGGGGCGAGCAGGGTTTATGGTTGCGCACTCCAGAACCAGAAGTTAGCCTGTTCAAGCCGAACTGCTGCCCGAGAAATTTGGGAACAAATTGGGAACAATAGCTGCCGAATACCGTGCCAAACCGTGAGGCTAGGTGCAGGAAAGAGCCAGAGGAACCAACAATATAGATTTTCTCAGTCCAACTCTGGATCCGAGAATCTAGGTTCGACTCCTAGCCTCCCAGCCAAACTGGCCAGCCGGCGAGTTTGCCCTGAGCGACCCCGCCAAAGCGGGGTGTCGAAGGGCCCGCCTTTGATTTACCCCATCCGCCCCTTTGTCCTTCTGAGCGCAGCGAAGAATCTCAGGGCCTGGCCCTGACCAACCCCAGGGTGGGGCACCTACCGCACGGGGGAGATTCACCGTGCGCGGTTCCCACGCCGCGATGGTATCATCCGCTGGCGTGGAGTATGACCAGGAGAACGAGTAGAGTGGGCCACCCGCCCACAGTTTGGCTGACACTCGAAGCCGGGCGGACAATGCTGTAGTTCTGAGGTAGAATCAGCGGCAGAGGGCCGGGCTGATGCGTGCCTCCATCAAGTTCCTGCTTGTGCTTGCTGGCTTCTTGTGTTTGCTAGGCTGTGAGGGGACTTCTCCCCAGGCCGCTGCGCCCCGACCCGCCGCCCCCGCTGCCGACAAGTCGCCTGCCGACCTCGCGCTCGGCAAACAGCTCTTCGTCGAGCGTTGCAGCCGCTGCCACGGCGAGACCGGCGAGAAGCCTTTCGGCGGCGGGCCCGCCTTCAACGAGCGCGCCGTCCCCGGCGACGAAATCACCCGCGCCGTCAACGGCCGCTTCCGCGATAAAACCGATGACGAGCGCCGCGCCGTCATCCGCTACCTCCTGAGCATCACGAAACCCGCCCCGGCCTCATCCCGCCACCCCGACTGAAAGCTGTCTCCTGCAAAGAGGAATTTCGGACTCGCAAGTCTGCCTTAACCACCGCTCCCGGCTTGCTATTCGCCGCTCTAGCGGGCGGGCGCAATCCGCCAGATTCCTGGGGTATCTTACCCAGTGTCGACTTTTTCCTCACGTCCCCCGCCCGCGCAACTCGCCCGACCGTTCTCCAACCACCACTGAAAAAAGGATTTAGCCACCGCGCCCCGCCGCGTTCGCCCTGCTTCCATTTGGCGGGCGACTTGCTCCCTTGCTGAACGGAGAGGGTGTCAATGACTGCAACCGGAACCAAAATCGTCGAGTTCAAAATCGGGACCTACATCTGCCCGAACACCAAGTCCCCGGTGTCGCTGGTGGTGTCGCAGCCGCTGGCTTGCCTGGACTGGCCGGTAGTGGTCGAGCACTGCTCGGACTGCGGCCAGCGCCACGTCCTACAGTGCGAGGAGGTCTACCACCCCCCCGCCTACGGCTACGAATAGCGCCGCCCGTGACCCGCCACGCCATCCGGAGACGGAGGATCACGCGCCGATGAGCACCAGCTCCAACTCTGAAGCAATCCTCGCCCGCTGGCCCGCCCGCGCCGAACATTTGATCGCCATCCTGCAGGACATCCAGGACGAGTACCACTACCTCCCCGAGCCCGCTCTGCGTGACGTCGCCCGCCGCCTCCACCTGCCTCTTACCGAAGTCTTCCACGTCGCCACCTTCTACAACTGCTTCACTCTGGAGCCCGTGGGCAAGCACCTCATCCAGGTTTGCCTCGGCACCGCCTGCCACGTGCGCGGTGCTCCCCGCGTCCTGGATCGGCTGCTGCGCGACCTCAAGCTGCCGGCTCCCGGCACCACCGATGACTATGAGTTCACCGTTCGCACCGTGCGTTGCATCGGCTGCTGCGGCCTGGCTCCCGTCGCACGGGTGGACTCGAACACCCATCCTCACCTGACGCAAACCAAGGTGCCCGGTCTGTTGAAGAGATATCGCCGCCAGGAAACAGCCCAGGCGGCTGACTAGGCGAGGTGCGGATGCCGAAACTCCAGTCGCTGGCGGAATTCGAGCAGTGGCGGGTCGCCTGCTCTGCCCAACGCGACCCCAACCGCCCCTGCCTGGCTGTCTGTGCCGGCAGCGGCTGCACCGCCGCCGGCGCGCCCGAGCTGCTGGCCGCCCTGCGCAAAGCCGTTACCCGCGCCGGCCTCCAGGAGAGCGTGGACGTGAAGAGCTGCGGCTGCCACGGCTTCTGCGAGCGCGGCCCGGTGATGCTCGTCTGGCCGGAAGGGACTTTCTACAACCGTGTCGCCGCCCGCGATGCGGGTGACATCGTCGCCAGCGTCAGCAACGGCCGTCGCCCGGTCGAACGGCTGCTCTATCAGGACGCGATCACCGGTGCGCGCGCCCTCCGCGAAGACGACGTCCCCTTCTACGCCCGCCAGCAACGCGTTCTGTTTGGCAACAACGGCAAGATCGATCCCACCGCCATCGAAGACTACCTCAGCGTCGGCGGCTACACCGCTCTGGCTCGGGTGCTTTCCCGCATGAAGCCGGAAGAGGTGGTGGCAGAGGTCAAGCGCTCCGGCCTGCGCGGCCGTGGCGGGGCTGGCTTTCCCACCGGCCAGAAGTGGGAACTGATGCGGCAGCAGCTCGCCACGCCCAAATACATCATCTGCAATGCCGACGAAGGCGACCCCGGCGCCTTCATGGACCGCAGCCTGCTGGAAGGCAATCCGCACAGCGTCCTGGAGGGAATGATTGTCGGCGCCTACGCCCTCGGCGCCAGCGAAGGCTACATCTACGTCCGCGCCGAATACCCGCTGGCCGTCAAACACTTTCGCATCGCCCTGGCCCAGGCCGAAGACCACGGCCTGCTGGGCGAAAATATTCTCGGTTGCGGCCTGAACTTCCGCCTCCATCTCGTGCAAGGCGCCGGCGCCTTTGTCTGCGGAGAAGAAACCGCCCTCATCGCCTCCGTCGAAGGGCGCGTGGGCGAACCGCAGCAGCGCCCCCCCTACCCCGCCCAGCGCGGCCTCTGGGGCAAGCCCACCGTCATCAACAACGTCAAGACCTGGGCCAGTGTCCCGGTCATCATTAACCGCGGCGCTGACTGGTACGCCGCCATCGGCACCGAGCGCAGCAAGGGCACCATGGTGTTCTCGCTGGTGGGCAAGATTAACAACACCGGCCTGGTCGAAGTCCCCATGGGCATCACCCTACGCGAAATGATTTATGAGATTGGGGGAGGAATCCCCGCGGGCAAAGAACTCAAGGCCGTACAAATCGGCGGCCCCTCCGGCGGCTGCATTCCCGCCAGCCTGATTGACCTCCCCATTGACTACGAAGCCCTGACCGAAGCCGGCTCCATGATGGGCTCCGGCGGCATGGTGGTGATGGATGAATCCACCTGCATGGTGGATGTGGCCCGCTACTTCATGGAATTCTTGGAGGAAGAATCCTGCGGCAAATGCTTCCCCTGCCGCAAGGGCACCGAGCGCCTGCGCGAAATCCTCACCCGCATCTCGCAGGGCAAAGGCACGGAGGAAGACTTGACCTTGCTGGAAGACCTCGGCTGGCTGGTGCGTGAAACCTCCCTCTGCGGCCTCGGCCAGACCGCCCCCAATCCCGTCCTCACCACCCTCCGCTACTTCCGCGACGAGTACCTCGCCCACGTGCGCGAGAAGCGCTGCCCGGCCAAAGTGTGCCGCGAACTCATCACCTATGAGATTGAGCCCACGCTCTGCGATGGCTGCCACGCCTGCGTCCGCGTCTGCACCAGCGATGCCATCCTGGGCGAGAAAGACCAGGTGCACACCATTGATGACGCCAAGTGCATCAAGTGCGGCGCCTGCCTAGAAGTCTGCCAGCCCAAAGCGGTGCTGGTGACCTGAGAGGAGCCTATGCCGAAGCTGACTATCAACGGCATCGAGCTCGCAGTCGAGCGCGGCACCACCGTGCTTGAAGCCGCCCAGTTCCTCGGCCTCCCCATCCCCACCCTCTGCCACGATGACGGCCTGACGCCCTACGGCGCCTGCCGGCTCTGCCTGGTCGAAGTCGGCACGCCCCCGCGCACCAAACTCCAGAGTGCCTGCACCCTGCCCGCCGATGACGGCCTCGTCGTCCAGACGCATTCCGCCCGCGTCGAGCGCGCCCGCCAGCTGCTGCTTGAACTCTACGTCGCCACCTGCCCGCAATCGAAAACCATCCAGGACCTCGCCAGCCGCTACGGCGTCACCACCGTGCGCCTTGCGCCCGAATTCGAGGACTGCATCCAGTGCGGCAAGTGCGTGCGCATCTGCCGCGAGCAGATGATGGCCGGCGCCATCGGCTTCGCCTTCCGCGGCCCCCGGCGCAAAGTGATGAGCCCCTTTAGCTGGCAGTCCGACGTCTGCCGCCAATGCGGCGCCTGCCTCTACATCTGTCCCGTGGTCGAGCTGCGCTGCCACGGCGCCCAGCCGGAAACCACCCTCTGCTCCGGCTGCCTCAACTTCTCCCCCGCCTGCCTCACCTATCACGACCACGCTATGTGCTTCCTCGACCCTTGCGTGGCCTGCGAACTGGCCGGCCCCCTGCGCCAAAATTTGGTTTCTCCCACACCGCAACCGGAGGCGACCCGGAAGTAAAGGAGAGTCCCATGACCTACTCACGCGTGAACGCTTCGGCGGCTACCCTGACCAAGAACCGCACCGAAGACTCCATCAGCCCCTTCAGCGGGATGTGCACCACCTGCATTGACGGCTGCATCGGGATGTGCGAAATCGGCAAGTCCGCCTACCGCGGCCCCGAGATGATCTATCCCCAGCCCTTCGGCATCATCACCACCGCCTCCGCCAAGGACTATCCGGTTGACCTTTCCCATTTCACCATTCTCGGCCGCGCCACCGGCGCCTGGGGGATCGAACCCGACAGCGACAAGGCGCTCTTCCCCAACGTCAACCTGGAAGTCCGCTGGGGCCGCGAGCCCGGCCTCCGCTCCCGCCTCCCCTTCCTGCTCGCCGCCCTCGGCTCCACCAACATCGCCAAGAATAACTGGGAGAGCCTCGCCATCGGCGCCGCCATCACCGGCACCTGCCTGACCATCGGCGAAAACGTCTGCGGCATGGACCCCAGCGCGCGCTTCACCAACGGCCGCATCCTCTCCAGCAACGAACTCGAGTGGCGCATCCGCACCTTCCGCGAGTGGCAGGAGGACGGCTGGGGCGACATCATCCTGCAGGCCAACGTCGAGGACACCAAGCTCGGCGTGCAGGAATACGCCATCGCCAAGCTCGGTGTCACCTCCGTCGAGCTCAAGTGGGGTCAGGGCGCCAAGGACATCGGAGGAGAAGTCAAGATTCGCGAGCTGGAGAAAGCGCGACTGCTCAAGCAGCGCGGCTACGTTGTTCTCCCCGACCCCGACGATCCCTTAGTCGCCGACGCTTTCAAGCGCGGCAGCTTCCGTGAATTCGAGCGCCATTCCCGCATCGGCATGGCCAGCCGCGACGCTTTTCTCCGCCGCGTCGAAGAGTTGCGCAAGGTTGGCGCGAAGTGGGTGACCCTGAAGACGGGGGCCTACCGCCCCGCCGACTTGGCCCGGGCCGTGAAGTGGTCCTCCGAGGCCGACATTGACCTACTGACGGTGGACGCCGCTGGCGGTGGCACCGGCATGAGCCCCTGGCGGATGATGAACGAGTGGGGCATCCCCGCCATCGAGCTGCACACCCTGCTCTACCAGTACTGCCACCGGCTCGCGCAGCAGGGCCGCTACGTCCCGCCCATCGCCCTCGCCGGCGGCTTCACCTTTGAAGATCAAATCTTCAAGGGATTGGCGCTGGTGGCGCCCTACGCCAAGCTGATTGCCTGGGCGCGCAGTCCACTGGCCGCGGCCATGGTCGGCAAGACCATCGGTCGGCGCATCGAGGAGAGCGCGCTGCCCATCTACATCGAGCGCTTCGGCACCACTGTCAGCGAAGTCTTCGTCACCGCACCCGAGCTCCAGGAGCGCTACAAAGACCGCTTCCGCCTCATTCCCACCGGCGCCATCGGCCTTTACACCTACTACCAGCGCGTGGCGCAAGGCCTGCGGCAACTGATGTGCGGCGCCCGCAAGTTCGCCCTCTGCCACATCGCCCGCAACGACATCGCCGCCCTCACCCCGCAGGCCGCTGCCGCCAGCGGCATCCCGCTGGTCAGCGACGTCGACCGCGACGAGGCCGAAAACATCCTCGCCGCCTGAACTCCAGTACGGCAGGAGGGGGTTCAAGGCAATAACGGGGTGTTCATGTCTGCCTGGATTTCCGCCAGCGTCAGCGCGCGGTTGTAGATGCGGACTTCATCAATGAGGCCCTGGAAAAACTCTCCGTAGGGCAGGTTGCCGCCGATGCGGAGCAGCCCGGCGGAATTCGGCATCGAACCGGTCTGGTTCCGGCTCGCCACCTGCACTCCGTTCACATAGAGGCGCTGCACCGCCCCGTCCCATGTGGCCGCCAGGTGTACCCACGTGTTCGCCGCCAACCGGCTCGTACCCGCCAGGTTCCGCTCGGCATTACTGACGAACACCCCCGTGGCAGGGCGGTTCTGACCCCGGCTGCTCGCCTGTAGGTAGTAACCCAGATTGTCTGGCCGTTCCTTGACCACAACCGTGCGCCATCCCGCGGGGGCAACTGCCGGGAACACCCAGGCTTCGATGGTCATTCCGTTCGTCAGGTCCAGCGAGTTGGCATCGGCCACCGTCACCCAGTCGTCAATCCCGTCGAACTGGAGGCCGTTCCCATACCGGCCGAGCACCCAGGTGGCTCCGCTGATCGTGCCGGTGTTCCCATTCAGTGAGAGATCCGTGACAGTGGTCCCGCTGCCTTCGTTGAACGAATAAGCTGCCACCAAGCCGGGTGGCGGGGGGGAGACCAATTGATAGGTCGCCACGTAGCTCTGCGCAGACGCCGGAACCACAACGGTGTGGGTCTGCGCCCCTCCGTCCGACCACGAGACAAAGCTGTACTGCGCCGCGCCCTGGGTCTGGTTGGGCGCGCCGATCGTGTGCTGAAAGCCAATCAACGTGTCCAGCGTCAACGGCGTCGTCCGGTTGACCCCGTCCAGCGTCAGCGTGAGCCCCGTGGGCAGGGTGTCGAACGTGAGGTTGACCTCTTGCGGGAAGATGTACACCGACACCGTGTTCTGCAGACCGGTGGAATCCGTGACCGTCAGGATGATTTCGAAGCTCGTGTTCCCCTCCGAACTGTGGCCACTGACCGGAATCTGAAACGCGCCGGACGTGCTCCCCGTGATGGGCCCAACTTCTGGATGCACGTGCGTTTCGTGATGGAACAGAATCGTCCAGGAAAAGTTAGCGCCTGTCAGCGTCTCCTCCGGGTCGGTCGCCGAACCGCTGTAGACAATGATGTCGCCGCCCCGGAAAGTCGCTCCGTTGCTGGGCGAGACAATCGTGGCCGTCGGGGGAGTCCCGACGTTGATGTAAATCGGAGCCGAAAGTGTCTGGTTGGCACCATCCGAGACGCTGAGCCGCGCCGTATACCGCCCGGCCGCGAGATACGTGTGAGTGGTCGTCGCCAGGTTCGATGTTGCGCCATCCCCGAAATCCCACTGATAGGTCAGCGGATCGTTTTCCGCATCTGTCGCCGAGGCCGCGAACGCCACCCCCAACGGAGGAGCGCCGCTCGTGGGCGTGGCCGTGGCTTGTGTGATTTGCGGCGGCTGGTTCGACGAACTGAGCCTGACGATACGTGCCACCGATGGAATACCGTTGGAGTTAACAATAAAGAGCATATAGTAACCAGGGGGCGCGTAATTGCCACTCGGGGGAGCCTGAACATCTAGGCCGTTTATTGTTTGAGTGAAGGTAAGACTAATCTGTCTTTGGTCTTGGTCAAACGAATGGGTCACCGCTCCGAGGCGGATAAGCGAAACCCTGCTTATGCTCTGCGCATCCGGTGTCTCAACGAGAAATGTCCTCCCGTATTCCACGCTTGGCTGGACAGAGGTAATAGCTGGCCGTGCTCCGCGGAAAAGATAAGAAGGAGAGTAAATTTCAGCACTGAACTGATCCGGACCCCATCTGCCACCTCCAGCGACCACCACCCTCCCATCTGGTAGTAGCAATGCTGTGGAATGATACAAACGCGGCGTCTGCATTCTTGCCAGAACTCTCCAGGTTTCTGTTTGAGGATTCCATATTTCCGCCTCATAAACGGCCTGGCTTGTATCGGTCCCACCAGTAGATCTCGCGCCACCAACCACCAGAACACTCCCGTCCGGCAAGGCAACCAAGTTGTGGTGAGCGCGGGAGAGATTCATGTTGCCAACCTGCCGCCACAGCGGGCTTGGCTGATTCATGTCTATGATGTAGGTATTAGGTATCGCTGGCTCAATGGGCCCCGATACATCGTCTTCCAAGCCTGATTTCAATATCTGTCCAGCCTCATACATCACCGCACTTCCGCCTGGAAGGACCCTGGCATCTACCGTTGTCCAAGTCTGAGTCCCCAGGTCCAACATCCTCGTTTGTGTCGGTGTGTCATCTGAACCGGCTTGCGCCACCGCGCCGCTAGGTAAAACAAACATGAACGGATAGAGAGGTACACTCAGGCTAGCGCCGCTCAGTTGCGACCAGCTATTCGTTTGGGGGTCGTAGATTTCGGGGATGGTTACAAAATTGCCACTAGTATCGCTGCCAGATACAACCAGGACCCGCCCGTCTGCCAGAGTCGTGGCGGTCGGGTACCAACGGGCAAACGCCATAGTAGGCGCAGTTGTCCACGTTCTTGTTGCCGGATCAAAAAGGGCCGCCCCCCGATGCGTAACAGGCGGAACCTGCCCACCTCCCACGATCAATACGTTGCCATCGGATAAAGTAGCGTGTCCGCCGCAGAACAAATCATTTCCCGAATACGGCACAGTGGTAAACGTATTGGTTGTCGGATTCCAAACCTGATAGGCTGCAGCAGTATCCACGTCGTCAATAATCAGAATCTCCCCCGTGTACATCTGAATCATGTGAACCGCTACGATTGGCCAACTAAGAACCGAAGACCACTGACCGATTTGGGAAGGATCTGTTGAAGGATTGTTAGAAACATTGATTACCACTGGCGTTGAAACGGCCTGATTGCCCGCTGCGTCCCGTGCAACTGCTGTCACGGCATGGCTGCCGTTGCTAACGATGATGGTATCGAACTGTATCGAGTAAGAGGCACTGGTGTCTTCTGCCCCAACATTGAGGCTATCAACCCTAAACTGCACTCCTGCCACCCCAACGTTGTCCGAGGCGTCTGCACTCAGAGTAATGATCCCACTGACGGTGGCGCCATCTGACGGAGAAGTCATTGTCACGGTTGGGGGAATGTTGTCTGCCGTGTCAATATTGGTAAAGGAAACCGAAGATTCTGACCCGGCAATATCCGAATGGTTGGCTCGGGCCAACATTCCCAAGAGGGTATGCGTTCCCAAAGGGACGTTAGTGAGTTGATAATTGCCGTCCAAAGTCATGTCCATGAACTCAGGACCCGCGTCAACCGAAAAATGAGCGTGATCAGCCTCAGTCAAGTCGCCTGACACAGCGTAGGTGACAGTAACGGTCGTTCCTATAACTGTTGAACCATTGGCTGGTTGGGTGATCGTTAGTCGGGGGGGCGGGGGCGCGTTGATGGAGAAGCTGATGACAAAATCATCAGGATTGGCGTTGCCCACCCCGTCTTGACACCGCACGTAGAAGTTGTAGGTCTGACCGTCCACCAGACCGGAGACCTGCGTCGAGTGGTTCAGCCCGCCCGTCGTGCCGAAAATCGAGGTCATCTGGGCGTAGCTCGTGCCCGCCACGGTCGCGTACCGGCAACTGGCGTTCTCGTTGGTTACCAGCGACAGCGTCGCCTGCGTGGTTCCCGCCGGCAGGGTTCCCGATGGCGACCCGTTCGAGCGCACCGGCGGGGTGACATCCGGCCCCGACTGGCTGATGGGGGTGTTCATATCGGTCTGAATTTCGGTCTGCGTCAGCGCGCGGTTGTAGATCCGTACTTCGTCAATCGTGCCGTTGAAGAAGTCCACGTTGTTGGTGCCGTAAATCCACGCGCCGACTTGAATGGAACCACTGTAGGAACCCAACGCCACGTTGTAGGTCGAACCTATGGGCGCTCCGTTGAGGTAAGCGCGCAGGGTGGAGCCGTCGGAAACGATGGCCACGTGATGCCAGGTGCCGGACGAGAGAGCCGACCCAAACAACCTGTCAGCCGAACCGTCATAGAAGGCCAGCACGCCTGAACCGAGATAAAAATCCCGGTTGCCCCCCACGGTTACGATGGTCGCGTAGGCCGGATTGAGAGGTTTGTTGATCCAGGCCATCAGGGTGAAGGAGCCGCCCAGCGTGATGGTGGTGGCGCGCACCCGGTCGTCCACCCCGTCGAAGGAGAGCGCGCTTCCGTAGCGGCCCTGGCTCGACCACGCCGCCCCGAAAATCGTGCCCCCGTTCCCGTTGCCCGAATTGTCAGTGACCGTCGTCCCTGAATTCTCGTCGAGCGAGTAGGCAACGAGCGGAGAGGTACCTTGCGAATGTGCAGGAAAATGCACAAGTAACAGAATAAGGGGTGAAAGGAGGGTTATGAGGACGGTTGCAGTGAGCGCCGCGGAGGTCTTCCGCGCGCGGCGCATACCTCAAGCCCACCCGGCCTTGCTCAAGAGGCTGCCCCGTTCGGGTGTGTCTTCTACTCCCCGCGTCTAATGCTTGTCAAGCCTTTTTTTTCGTCAGCGCGGGCTGGTCCAGCTCAACTGAGTCTTGCTTTCCGCACACCCCACCATCTCTTTCCCGCAGCGCTGGCTTTGCGATAAGCTCCGCTGCTGTGCCGCCGCTGACGATTGACCGCGAGTTCCTCACCGAGACTCTGGCCGGACTCATCCGCATCAACTCCATCAATCCGTCGCTCGTGCCCGGCGCACCGGGCGAAGCCGAAATCGCCGCCTACATCGCCGGCGTCCTGCGGCGCATCGGGCTGCACGTTGCCACCCACGAAGCGGAACCCGGTCGCACCAGCGTCGTCGGCACCTTGAACGGCACGGGCGGCGGCCGCTCGCTGATGCTCAATGCTCACGTGGACACCGTGGACATCGCCGGGATGCCGGAACCGTTCTCCGCCGCCCTCCGCGACGGCAAGATGTTCGGGCGTGGCGCCTACGATATGAAAGGGAGTGTGGCCGCCTGCCTCGCGGCCGCCAAAGCCCTGGCCGATGCGCGCGCCTTATTGCGCGGCGACCTGTTCATCGCCGCCGTGGCCGACGAAGAATACGCGAGCATCGGCACAGCCGATCTGCTCCGCCACTACCACCCCGACGCCGCCATCGTCACCGAACCCACCGAGCTCGCCCTCTGCCTGGCCCACAAAGGCTTCCTCTGGCTCGAAGTCGAAACCTTCGGCCGCGCCGCCCACGGCAGCCGCTTCGACGAGGGCATTGACGCCAACATGCGTATGGGGCGCTTCCTGGCGGAGCTTGACAAACTGGAACACGAGCTCCGCGCCCGCCCGCCACATCCACTCGTGGGCCCGCCCTCACTGCACGCCGCGATGATTCAGGGCGGCAGCGGCCTCAGCACCTACGCCGCCCGTTGCACGCTCCGCATCGAGCGCCGCACGATTCCGGGCGAAACCGAAGCCCAGGTCGTCAACGAGATTCAAAGCATCCTGAATCGACTGTCGCCTGCCGACCCCACTTTCAAGGCTTCGCTCAAAACGCTGCTGGTGCGCGACGCCTTCGAAGTCTCTCCGGATGCCGCCATTGTCCGCGCCGTCCGTCAGTCCGCCACTGAGGTTCTTGGTCACGCGCCGAAGATGACCGGCCAGACCCCCTGGATGGATTCGGCGCTGTTCGCCGCCGCCGGCATCGAAACCGTGGTGATCGGCCCCGCCGGTGCCGGCGCGCACTCGGCCGAAGAATGGGTGGATCTCGACTCGGTTGCTGCTCTCGCCCGCATCCTCGCCCAGACGGCGCAGTCGTTCTGTCAGTGATTATCGAGAGGGAGTTTTCCGCTGTGCTTCGGTGTGAAGTCGATTGGCCAGGGTGCGCGTGGTCGCGATAACCTCGCGCAATGCGCGCACGTAAACTGCGTGCTGGGCTTCGAATTCGGCGCGGTTTCCCCGCTGGATCGCCCAGCGCAATCCTGGCAGCGTGCTCCCCTGGTCGCCCTCGAAGTAGGCCGAGGCCGCAAACAGGTTCCGGTACCAGGGCCGCCGGGGCAGGCCGTCGGGGTGGAAAAACGCTCGCCCGACTTCTGCCAACAGACGATTCATCTCTGCCACGTCGGTGCCCTGTTTTGCGACGGCAAGCGAGCCGATGCGAGCCATTTCGACTCGTTCCGTCTCTTTACGCCATTCCTTGACCAGGCGCGCCACTTCGCTCACGTCAGCCCAGTTTCTGGCCTGCGCCTTGGCCAGCCGCTCGAGCGAAGCGACCGCCAGCTCCCAGTCCGCGACCATCTCGGTCAAGTCCAGCGGCAGCAAGTCGGCGTTCGCCAGCCGCAGCACCAGCAATCCCTGCAACTGCGCCATCATCCGGTGATAGCGATAGCCGGGGTCGACAATCGTCTCCATCCAGTGAATGTTCTCGTAGAGGGAGTGGTAGGTCCCGTAATCCGACCCGTAATACATATCGCTTGCCGGCAACGCCGCATGAACATAGAAGGCGGTCTGGTCGTCGCCAAGCGGTGTGTTGTCAATCTCCGGCCGCATCAGCGAGAGGCTCGGATCGAAAAACTCCGGCCGACCGTCAACGCTCGGAACCTCCCGGAAGCGGTTCTGCATCTCCACCCAGACATCGTAGGTCGGCCGGCCCGTGCGCGGATCCGGCACCGCGCGACTCACTTCCCAGAACAATCGCCGCAACGCCCCGCTCGCGCTCACGAACAGCGGCCGGTCGGGATTGAACACCGCCGAGTCCATGTTGATGTAGGCGACGCCACGCTGGCGCAGCTCGGCCGCGTGCTCTTCCACCCACTCGCTCACCCCGCCCAGGTTCAGCTCCTCCGCATCCCAAATGCCAAAGACCAGCGTCCGCCGCGGTCCCTGGCCCGCGCGCGCCAGCTCCCCGATCGCCCGCGCCATTTCCAGAAACGCCGCCGTGCCGCTCGAGGGGTCGCCGGCACCGTAAATCCAAGCATCGTGGTGATTCCCCGCCAGCACCCACTCGTCGGGAAATTCGCGTCCGCGCAGTCGCGCCACCACGTTGTAAATCGTGCGGTCACGGTTGTCCGCCTCCACCCGCAGCCGCACGCGCGCCGGCCCCGGTCCGAGATGATAGGTCAGCGCCAGCGCGCCCCGCCATCCGGGGGGCGCCATCGGCCCTTGCACGTGCCGCAGAATTACCTCTGCTTCGCGATAGGAAACCGGCAATACAGGAATCTTCGGAATCCCTTCGACCCCTGCCGGGTCCAGCCGCGCGACTCCCGGCCGCGCCGCCACACCCGGGGTCAGCGGATCGCCCTCGTACGGGGTATCAATGATGGTACGCCGCATGATGCTGCCCGGCGGCCGCCAGTTCCCCTTAGGATAGGGGTCGCCCCAGACAAACCCGTCCTCAAGCGGGTCGGCATAGAGGATCACGCCCACCGCGCCGCGCGCTTCCGCCCGCCGCACCTTGCGCCCTTCCCCCGCTCCGAAATAGCGCATCAGGACAATCTTGCCGCCCAAATCAATCCCCATCTGCTCGAGCTGCGCAAAGTCCTCCGGTGTCCCTTGCCGCGCGTACACCACCTCCCCCGTCACATCCCCCGAAGCCGAATACCCGTTCCAGCCCGGGTGCTCGGCCGCATGCTCCGAATAGGGGTCGCCCAGCACCACGTCTTCCGTCAGGCGCAGCTCCTGCTCCACCGGCGCCACCAGCCGTGCCTCCACGCGCTTCACCGCCGGCAGATACATCTCGTAGGGAACCACCTCAGCCTCGAACCCGTACTCGCGCAGGCGGTCGCGGAGGTAGAGCGCATTCTCCCGCGTCGCCGCTGAGCCGGCGAAATGCGGCTTGCTGGCCAGGAAGTGCATGTGCTCCCGAATCCGCTCGGTGGAGAGCAACTCGGCAAAGCGTGCCTCCAGCGCCCGTTGTTTCTCGCTCTCCACCGGGGAGAACCCGAACGGCGCAGACGCCTCGGGCGCAGCCCCGAGGATGAGGGAAACGAAAGTGAGGAGGACGAGCAGCAGTCGGTTCATCAGCCCTCTGCCTTAGTTTGCGGCCGGCGGCGCTTCCACCGACTGGAACAGAACGGTCTGGCTGCTCAGGAACCAGAGCTTCAATCCGATCCGCGCCACCACGTACACCTGGCCCACGAGAAACGCCAACAACACGCTCCACCACACGCGCTGGCCCGGCCCGGGCGCCACTACAGCGTAGAGAGCTACGAGCACCAAGCCGACGGCGAGCAAGAGCGCGTACAAGCCGAAGGTCTTTCCCGGCCGCGAAAACACGAACCGCAGCCCCCGCAGGAATGCCAGCAGCGCACTCCGCCGCTGCTCGACCACCAAGGCGATCTTGCCGTAGTCCGCCGCCATGCTGACGAGCACCAGCAGCACCCCCACCACAAGATACACAACTAGTGTCAGGAGCACCACCGTTTGCTCCGAGGTTACGTCCCGCGTCCAGTCCTCCACCCGCCGGTGCAGCGGTTGACTCACCCAGCGAAACACCGCCGCATAGAACAGCGCGGAAATCACCAGCAGGCGCACAAAGCGGAAGAAATACTCGCCGCTCTTCGCAAACAGGCGTCCCCGCAAATGCGCTTCCTCCGGGGAGGCATAGCGGTCCACAATCCCGCCCCCGAAGAACGCCCAGACGAGCAGGAACACCATGCCCGCGAGGAGAAGAGTCCAGTCGCCGGTCGGGGGCTCCCCGCCGAGCAAACCCTCCAGATTCTCCAGCACCGGCAGAATACCCGTCACCCACGGCCCGAAGCTGTCGCCCAGCCCGGTTTCCTTGAACGCGAATTCGCCGTACCAGCCCAAGTCAAACCCTTCACGCAAGTTGTCGGCAACCAGGCTAGCGCCCAGCGATCTTCGCAGGATCATCGCCAGGGCCAGCGTAAGCGGCAGGCTCGCCACCAGGCTGGCCAGATACAGCCAACCCGCCAACCGCCGCGCCTCCAGCACGCGCCGTCCTCCTTCCCGAAACGACTGCCAAATGCTCATCGCCGCCCCCTAAAAGAAGAACGCCAGTGTGTTCAACCAGTCCTGCAACCAGATCATCCACTTGGACGCCCACTTCAGCGCCGGCAGCCGCGCCCGCGATTTCAGCCGCTGGCTGTTGTTGGTGTAGTTGATGTCGAGCAGGAGTTTCCGCTCCGGGTCCACCGCGGCGTACGCGAGTTTGCTGGGCTTCACCGCTCGGTAGAGTTTCCAGAGTTCCTGCCCGTCCCACACCTCCCGCACTTCTTCTCCATTCTCGAACTTCAGCAGCACCTCGACCGGCAGGACCCCGTCCTGCAACCGCCGCACCACCACCCGCGTCTCATACAGCTTCGGTTCCGCGCTCTTGCCCTTCTCGTACACAACCTGCCCCTCTTTGTCCGCCAGCCCCTCGGCCTTGACCTCCTGACTCACTGCCGAATCCACCGCGTAGTCGAACACCGCCGCCTTCCAGAACACCTGGTCAAAAAAGGGCGTCAGCTGCCCGCCTGTAACCTCGTTCGCCACGGCGATGAAATCCTCCGGCGTCGGATGGCGAAACTTCCAACGCTGAAAGAAGGTCGAGAGAATTTTCTGCAAGGTCTCCCAGCCGTAGGTCCGCTCGATCGTGAGCAGCCAGAGTGCGGTTTTGTCGTAGGTGATGTCGGAAGCCGTCGCGGGGAAATAGTGATAGGTGGGTGTCGCCTGGACGTCGCTGCGTGCTGATTCCCGGTAATCGTCCAGACTTCCTCCCCCCGCCAGGCGCTGCCGCTTGATCGCCCGCACCTCCACGGGGAAAAAACCTTTGAAAAAACGGCGGACGTAAGAGGAGGGCCCGTACTCGGTGTCCATCGTCCGCGCTGTCGAGAAGGTGTTCAACCCTTCGTCAATCCACGCGGACTCAAACTCATTGTTGCCGACGATGGCGTACCAGAACTGGTGGCCCGCCTCGTGCACCGTCACGCCCTCGGGCGAGCCCCCGCCGAAGGGATTGAACAGGCGCGTCCCGCAGGTGAACAGCGTCGGATATTCCATCCCGCCGACACCAGCGCCGTAGGCCGGGTCAATGAACGTCACCTGGTCGTAGGGATACTCCCCGTACCAGGTGCCGTAGTAATAGAGCGCAGCCTGCGCAGCGCGGAAGTGGCGTTCCACCTGGCCCTCGTGCTCTGGCTGGTAGAGCAGCCGCATCTCGACCGGGTGAAGCCCGGGCCGCTCGAAGCGCCGCCGCGCCTCGCGATAGTCGGGGCTGGTGGTCCAGGCAAACTCGTGCACGTCGGCTTGCTGGTAGCGGTGGGTGGCCGTGCCGTCGGGATTGGTCTTCACCTCGATTTCGCGCCCGGTCGCGCCCAGCTTCCAGCCCACTGGCACGGTCATCTGCACGTCGTAGACGCCGTAGTCGGAGAAAAACTCGGTGGCGGCGTGGAACTGGTGGCAGTTCCAGGTGCCGTCGGCCTGAAACACGCCCACCTTGGGGAACCAGTGCGCGAAGAAGAAAAAGTTGCCGCGAAAGCCGGTGCGGGCAAAAGTGCGGGGAATCTTGGCCGTCCAGATCATCTCCAGCTGGATCGTTTCGCCTGGCCCAACCGCGCGCGCCAGCGGCACGACCAGCACCGTCTGGTCATCCGCATTCCCGTCATCCGGCGCCGCGTACCGCAGTGCGCCGGTCAGATCCGCTTCTGCGAATGGCCCCGCCTTCAACACCTTGGCGGACTTTACCTGGAGGTAACTCCAGTCCTCCGGCCGGATTTTCCTCAAGCTGCGTCGGCGGCGATAATTGTCCTCGCGCATCCACGTGCTCTTGTTGTTCTTCCACGCATTCCAGTAGAGATGAAACCAGAGTTCCGGCGCGGGCTTGCGGGTATCATTCCGCCAGCTCAACACGCTCCGCCCCTCCAGCATCTTCTTGACCGGGTCGAGCTTCACCTCGATGGTGTAGTTGGCAATGCGCGGACTGAGCCCAGCCGGATCCGCGGCTCCCATCTCTGCCGCCGCCCAAACCAGACTCAGGCTCAAGAGAAATGGAATTCGTGACCGCCACACAGCGCCCTCCCTCGGACTGGACGGTTCAGCTTGCAGTGCGAAGAACGCGCCCCGGACACGCAGCCCGCGTGCGCGGGTGTCAGTCGTCGGTCACCGGCCGCGGCACCGGGGCTTCCACGTACCGCAGCACGGTGTGGTTCACGACGCTCCCGAACCACTGCCGACGGAACTCCTTGCCTTCCTCCGACAGCAGCCAATGCCGGAACTGGTCGGCGTGCTGCTGGTCCGGCCAGAACGCCTCGTTCAGATACTTCGGCCGCCGCTCCGGCTGCCCCTGCTCGTAGTTGCCCCGGATGCCGTCAATGAACACCCAGGTCTTCCGCTGCAGGCAGCCGAAGCGTTTGGTGACGGCGTCGAGCTGGCTGTCCAGCCAGTTGATGAACGAGTCCTCGATCACACCGGGCTTCAAGTCAAATGCATGGATTACGCGCAGCATAGGCAGCCATCCTGAGTGGATTGGATCGGCAACATCCTAGCGCCTCCCTGGGCGATTTTCAAATCCCTTAGGGCACACACCAAAACAAGGTGTAGGCGGCCGCCAGACTCCCGGCCAGCGCCGCCCCGTAGGTGAACACCACAATCAGGAGCGTGAGGTGCTTGATCTTCAACCCGTCGTAGAGCGTGTAGCGGAAGCGGTGGGCCCAGTGAAACAACGGCAGGGCAATCAGCACGAGAAAATAGAGCCGCGTGAGCGGGTGCCGGAGCAAGCCCAGGGCAAACTCGTAGCTCGGCGGCTCCAGCCATCCCAGCGGAAACGCCACCCCGGTCAGGAAGAGATGTACCGGGAAAAGAAACGCCGCCAGCGTTCCGCCGGTGCTGAACAGCGTCCACAACAACGGCGTGATGCCTCGGCGCATCTCAGCCTCGCTCCAACACCCAGAGCGCGGCGGCCGATACCGCCGCCCAGAGCAGGTAGTTCATTCCCTGAATCACGCGGTCGGGCACGCGCTCGCCGCCCACCCGCACCACCATCGCCTTTGGCGCCAGGTTGAGCCACGTCACCGTGTGGTAGAGCACGAAAACCAAAGCCACCGCGTTCACCCCCACCCAGAAAGGACTTTGCAGGCGCGTAAGAAAGGCCGCGTAGGCCTCCGGGCCGGTCGCAATCGCGCGCACTTTCCAGAGCGCCAACAGGGCAAACCAGGCCACTGCCAGGCTTGTCAGCTCCCGCAGCACGAACTTGGCATACCGCCAGCTCTCGAGCCACCACCAGACCGAAACCGGCCGGCGGTACCATTTGGGGTGATGGAGCGTGTAGCGCACCGGCCCGCTCATCTTGCCCCCCGCGGCAGCAACAGCGATTTGAACCAGTCGGTCGCACTCGCCAGCTTGTACTGCTGGATGGCGCCGGCCGGGTCCACGTTCTTCGGGCAGACTTTCGTGCACTCGCCCACAAAGGTGCACTCCCAGATGCCGCCGTGCTCGGCCAGTATTTCCATGCGCTCCGGCGCAGCCTGGTCGCGCGAATCCAGGTTGTAGCGCTGCGCCAGCGCAATCGCGGCCGGCCCGATGAAGCTCGGCTCCAGCCCGTACACCGGACAGGCGGCATAACAGAGCATGCAATTGATGCACATACTGAACTGCTGGTAGAGGTCGAGCTCCTCCGGCGTCTGCCGGTACTCACCCTCTGCCAGCGGCTTCTCCTTCTCCCGCACAAGCCAGGGCTTCACCCGCTTCAGCTTCTTCAGGAAATCGGTGAGGTCCACCACCAGGTCGCGGATGATGGGGAAGAATTGCAGGGGCTCGACCCGGATCGGCCCCGGGAGGCTGTCGGTGAGGAAGGCGGCGCAGGTGAGCTTCGGCTCCCCATTCACCATCATCCCGCAGCTCCCGCACACTCCCATCCGGCACGACCAGCGGTAGGAGAGCGTCCCGTCGAGCCTGTCCTTGACGTAGTTCAGCGCATCCAGCACCACCCAGTCCTTGCGGAATGGCACCTCATACGTCTGCGTCGTCGGCTCCGCCTCCTGCTCGGGCCGGTACCGCGTCACCTCCAATGTAACCGTCTCAGTCATCGTTTCTGCTGGCTCCGCTTCGTCATCTTTCCAATCCTTTCAACTCGCCTCAGCCACTTTCGTTACGGCTGCGGAAAGCGCGTGGATTGCCACGCTGCCATCTGCCAGCGGCCCGCCTTGCGCACGTACACCGCGAGGAATCGAATCTGGAGGTTGTTTTCCTGCCCGCGTGACCTCACCCGCACCGCCGAACGCCCCGTGAGTAGGGCCGTGTCGCCATAGACGCGCACCTTCAAGTCCTCATGGTTCATCGCTTCATACTTCAACTGGCCCGACCGCAGCGCGGCCAGAAACTCCTCTTTCGTCTCCACCCGCGCGCTCGAATGCGTGTAGAGCAAATCGTCCGACAAGTAGCGTTCCAGCACGGCCAGCTCACCGCTTGTAAGGGCTGCCAGACGCTCCCGCTCGGCCTGGCGTACCTGCTCTTCGGCATCCGCCTGGGCAAATGCTCCAGGCACTGCCATCGCCGCCACGAACATGAGCACGGCTATCCGTTTCATTCTTCCTCCCCTGCGAAGTCTGTTCTCTTGAAGCATCCGTTCACTTCCCGTAGACGCGCTTGCCGGGTGGCCAGCGGGTAATCGTCACCGGCAGATACTCGACCCGCGGCGACCCCTCCGCTGTCGCGTAGGCAAGCGAGTGCGAAAGGTAGCTCTTGTCATCCCGCGCGGGATGGTCGGTGCGCTGGTGCGAGCCGCGGGACTCGCGCCGCGCCAGCGCCGCGGCCACGATGCTTTCGGCGACGTCCAGCATAAAGCCGAGCTCAAGCGCCGCGGTCAACTCGGTGTTGAAGGTGAGGCTGCGGTCGCCGAGCTGCACGTTGCGAAACTCTTCCTGCAACTGCCGGAGCTTTGCCGCGCCGGCTTTCAGTTGCTCGCCCGTGCGATAGATGCCGGCGCTTTCTTCCATCGTCTTCTGCATCTCTTCGCGCAGCGGGGCAATCCTTTCTCTGCCGCCGGTCTTGCGCAGCAGATTGTCTTCCATGCGGCGCTGCTCATCCTGCGCTTGCGCCAGAGCCGCCGCGCTGGCCTCCTTCTGCCCGGCCGCAAACGCAGCTGCTGCGCGTCCCGCGCGCGCGCCGAACACCAGGCACTCGGTGAGAGAGTTCGAGCCCAGGCGGTTCGCGCCATTGATGCTCACGCAGGCTGCCTCGCCCGCCGCATAGAGTCCCGCCAGCGGCGTCGCCCCGTTGCTGTCCGTATGAATGCCGCCCATCATATAGTGGACCACCGGCCGCACCGGGATCATTTCTTTCGCCGGGTCAAGATTTACGTACTTCTCGCATAGCTCGCGCACGAACGGCAGCTTCTTATCAATGACGGCGTCGCCCAGGTGGCGGATGTCCAGGTGGACGTAGTCGCCGTACGGCCCTTTCAGCGTCCGCCCTTTTTCCATCTCCTTGACGAAGGCCTGCGAGAGCCGGTCGCGCGGCCCCAACTCCATCGAGCGCAGCACGGGCTTCGGCTCCGGCTTTCCTAGGTCGTAGTCCTGCAAGTACCGATACCCGTCCTTGTTCAGCAGCCAGCCGCCTTCGGACCGCGCCGCCTCCGTAATCAGAATCCCCGTGAACGGGAGGCCGGTGGGATGGTATTGCACGAACTCCATGTCCTTGAGCGGCACACCCGCACGGTAGGCCAGCGCCATGCCATCGCCGTTCTTGATGTTGGCGTTGGTGGTGAACGCAAAAATCTTCCCGCAACCCCCCGTGCAGAGGATGACAGCCTTCGCGGTAAGGGACACGATGCGGCCGGTCGCAATCTCCATCGCCACTGCACCTTGGCAGCGCCCTTCATCCACCAGCAGCTTAGTGACAAAGAACTCGTCGTAGCGCTCGATGCGCTCATACTTGAGCGAGGTCTGAAAGAGAGTGTGCAGCAGGTGAAAGCCAGTTTTGTCGGCCGCAAACCACGTCCGCTCGGCCTTCATCCCGCCGAACGGCCGCACCGCCACCGAACCGTTCGGCTCGCGGCTCCACGGGCAGCCCCAGTGTTCCAGTTGCAGCATCTCGCGCGGGGCTTCCTGGACGAAAACTTCCACCGCGTCCTGGTCGCAGAGCCAGTCGCCGCCCGAGATGGTGTCGTAAGCGTGCTCGTCGAGGGTATCGGCCGGCTTGATGACGGCTGCGGCCCCGCCCTCGGCCGATACGGTGTGGCTGCGCATGGGATAGACCTTCGAAATCACCCCCACGCGCAACTGCGGATGCGTCTCCGCCGCCGCAATCGCCGCCCGCAGCCCCGCGCCCCCGCCGCCCACCACCAGCACGTCGGTCGCGTAGACGTCCATCCTTCGCCCTCAGTACGCGGAAAGAATGTGCCCTGCGCTCACGGGATCAAACTATTAGGAATGGGCTTTGGCCCTGACGCGGCTCGCCCGAAGCCGTGCGCAGCCTACCCGTCCGGCTCCCCCGGTGTCAACGGAGCAGGTTGAACACCCACCGCCGCAGGCACAAGTAGATTCCCACACACAGGAGGAAATCTACGGCCAGCCCGGCGTCCAACTGAAACACCTGGTGTTGGAGACGTTCAGGCAAGTAGGGGAGGAGAGAAAAGTAGAGGACGTTGCCGATTGCGATGGCGACACCGAATTCCAGCCAGCGACGCCCGGCCGGGCGGCTCATGGGAGAGAAAGGCAAGCTCTCGAGATCACTTGAAATGCCAGCGGAAGGCGACCCCGTAGCGGGCTTCGCCGGCACGGAACGGAATCGAGCCGCAGGGACCAGTGCCTTCAATGCCCAGCGCATGACAGACGGCGGCGTCGCGCACAAGCGGCGAGCCTGCCTCCACATCGGAAAACAGGATGCGCTGCGCCTCCACACCAATCGAAAACTGCCCGGGCAGCACATCGAGCAGGCGAAAGCCACTCGTGCCCCGATACCAGCCTACGTAGGGGTGGGGCGGGCGACCGTAGAATCCCGTCAGCAGGTGCGAGAACACAGCATAGACCCCGGGCCGGTGCTTCGTCCCGAAATTCTGATGGAATTTCCAGTGCAACTCCTCCAGCCGATCCAGGTCCAAGTCCGCTGCACTCGCGCGCACTCGCTGACCCGTGCGATTCCCCGGAGACTCGGCGCCCGGAGACCAGGGCGGCTCCCCCCGCTGAAATTGCACCTGGTATTTGAAGCAGAGCAAGCAGGGGGGCTTCTCGAGGTCAGCCGGATTGCGGTCTTGCGCGCCGGCGGCGACAGCCGCCAGAAGAAGCAGGAGTGAAGCGAACAGCCAGCGCCTCATCGACCCTCTCCTCAGGCCCTCCGCAGAAGCCGAACCGGAGCTGGAGATGGGCTTGAGAGCTTCATTTTGAAGCTACGCTCAGAACCGGGCCTTGTCAAGCGAGCGGCGGCGAAGCCCACGAATTTTCAGCGCTTCCTCCTCAGTCTCGCACCTGTGCGATAATGCCCTGCGCCCGCTCCCGGCGGGCGTGTTCAAAGCTAGGGAGGTGCTTCCATGGGCCGCAGCCTTCACCGCACTGTTATCCTGCTGATTTTGATCTCTGCGCTGAGCGTCGCGGGCTCCGCCCAGCAACGCCAGCCCATCACCTTCGACGACCTTATCAGCTTCGGGCGTGTCAGCGACCCACAGATCTCCCCCGACGGCACCCTCGTTGTTTATGTCGTTGACCGCTACGACAAGACCACCAATGGCCGCACCTCCGACCTGTGGCTTGTTCCGACATCTGGTGGGGAAGGCCGCCAACTGACGCGCAGCGGCAAGCGCGATTACCGCCCGCGCTGGTCGCCCGATGGCTCCCGCATTACCTTTCTGTCGAATCGCGATGGTCGCTGGCAAATCTGGAACATCGCCCTGGGCGGCGGCGAAGCCAGCAAGCTCATCTCGCTGCCGCTGGATGTGGGTGGGCTCATGTGGTCGCCCGACGGCAAGTGGCTCGCTTTCACCGCCGAGGTCTATCCCGATTGTTCCCCCGGTGAGGCACTGCCGTGCACGGCCAAGCGCGATGAAGAAAGAGAAAAGAGCAAGCTCAAGGCGCGCGTCTACGACGAGCTGATGATCCGGCATTGGAATGCCTGGCAGGAGGGCAAGCGCAGCCACGTGTTCGTCATTGCCTCGGACGGCTCCGGCAGCGCGCGCGACCTGACCCCCGGCGACTTCGACGTACCGCCCTTCTCGCTCGGCGGGCCCGACGACTACGCCTTCTCACCTGACAGCCAGGAACTCTGTTTTGCTCGCAATACCGACCATGACCGTGCCCTGAGCACGAACAGCGACCTCTGGGTGGTCGCTGTGTCTGGCACGAGCGAGCCGAAGAAGATTACGAACAACCCGGCCTGGGACGGCTCCCCGCTCTACTCCCCCGACGGCCGCTACATCGCTTTCCGCGCCCAGGCACGCGCGGGCTTTGAGGCCGACCGCTTCCGCTTGCTGCTCTACGAGCGCGCCACCGGGCTTCTCGTCCCGCTCACGGAGAACTTCGACAACTGGGTAGAGGATTTTGTCTGGGCGCCCGACAGCCGCACGATTTACTTCACGTCCAATGTGAAAGCGCAATCGCCGATCTTGGCCGTCAGCGTGCCCGACGGTCGTGTGCGCGAACTGGTGGGCGCAAGCTACAACGCCGGCCTGCAACTTTCTCGCGATGGCCAGACGCTGGTCTTCACCCGCCAGAGCCTGTCGGGCCCGCCGGAAGTGTGGCGCGCGCCGGCAGCCGGCAGCCCGGCGGAGGCGTTGACGCGAACGAATGAATCCGTTCTGGCGCGCATCCAGTTCGGCGCGGTGGAAGAGGTTTACTACGAGGGAGCCGGCGGGACGCGGGTGCAGGGCTGGCTGGTCAAGCCACCGGGATTTGAGGCGCAGAAGAAGTACCCCGGCGTGGTGCTCGTCCACGGCGGCCCGCAGTCGGACTGGGCGAACTCCTTCAGCTACCGCTGGAACGCACAGATGTTCGCCGCCCCGGGCTACGTCGTCTTCCTCCCCAACCCGCGCGGCAGCGTGGGCTGGGGGCAAAAGTTCGTGGATGAAATCAGCGGCGACTGGGGTGGCAAGGTGTATGAGGACATCATCAAGGGCGTGGATTACTTCAGTCGGTTGCCGTATGTGGATTCCGAGCGCGTCTGTGCGGCGGGCGCCTCCTACGGTGGCTACATGGCGAACTGGATAGCGGGACACAGCGAGCGTTTCCGCTGCCTGGTGTCCCACGCGGGCGTGTTCAACCTGACCAGTATGTACGGCAGCACCGAGGAGCTCTGGTTCCCCGAATGGGACCTGCGCGGGACGCCGTGGACAAATCCCGAAAGTTACGCCAAATGGTCGCCGCACAGCTACGTGCACAACTTCCGCACCCCCACCCTCGTCAGCCACGGCGAGCTTGACTACCGCGTCCCCCTCGCCGAAGGCCTCCAAATGTTCACCTCGCTCCAGCGGCAGAAAGTTCCCTCCAAGCTCCTCTACTTCCCCGACGAAGGCCACTGGATCCTGAAGCCGCAGAACTCGGAACTTTTCTACAAGACGGTTCATGAATGGCTGGCGCAGCACCTGAAGTGAACGGATCGGAACGGAGGCGAGCGATGAGCACCGACCAGAAGCGCTTGGCGACGTATCTCGTTCTCACCTTTGCGCTCAGTTCCATCTTCTACTACCTCATCATCAGCGCGGGCACACTGCGGGCCGCAGGCGGACGCTACGTCCTGGGCTTGATGTGGTCGCCGGGAGTCGCGGCCCTGCTGACGCGGCTCCTCTGGCAGCGCAACCTGCGCGGAATGGGCTGGCGCTGGGGAAAGACGCGTTACCAACTGGCGAGCTACGCTCTGCCGCTGGCCTATGCCGGTCCCGTTTACCTGCTGGTGTGGCTGTTCGGCTGGGGTGGGCTGGACGTGGCCGCCGCCCAGAAACTTGTGACTCAACTCGGGCTGGGCGCGCTCTCGCCGGCCTTGACGGTTATCGTTTTCCTCGCGGTGGCAGCCACGCTCGGAGTTGTGAACAGTTGCCTCAGCGCGCTGGGAGAAGAAATCGGCTGGCGGGGATTTCTGGTTCCCGAACTGGCGAAAGTCACCACCTTCACCCGTACGGCCCTCTTCAGCGGCGTCATCTGGTCGCTCTGGCACTATCCGGTGCTGCTGTTGGCTGATTATCGCGGCCCCGGCACGCCTGTCGCGTACTCCCTCGCCTGCTTCACCGTGATGGTCGTCGGTATCAGCTTTGCCTTCGCCTGGCTGCGGTTGAAATCCGGCAGCCTCTGGACGGGGATGTTCCTGCATGCGACCCACAATCTCTTTATCCAGGGTGTTTTCGACCCGTTCACGCGCGATACCGGACCGACCGAATGGCTCATCGGCGAGTTCGGCGCCGGCCTCGCCCTGACCGGCATCGTTGTCGGCATCTACTTCTGGCGCAAGCGCACCGAGCTTCCCGCGAGTTCCTGACGTCACTCGCAGACAGCGGATCTTCCCTCTGCCTTGGGTCATCTCTCATTTATCATTGGTGATTCGTCATCGCCCATGACCATTTACACGATTGGCCATTCCACGCGGTCGCTGGCCGCACTCATTGAACTGCTGCAGGGAAATGCGATCGAGGTACTGGCCGACATCCGCTCCTTCCCGACCTCGGCCCGCTATCCGCATTTCAACCAAGAAGTGCTGGCGAAGCAACTGCCTGCGGCGGGCATCGCCTACGCCTGGCTGGGAAAAACTCTGGGCGGCTATCGGAAGAAATCAGATCCGAACTCGCCGCACACGGCGCTGCGCAGCCCTGGCTTTCGCAATTATGCCGACCACACGGCCACGAAGGAATTCAGCGAGGGAATCGAGGAGCTGATGAAGCTAGCCCAAACCAAGCGCGTGGCCCTGATGTGCGCCGAGCGGCTCTGGTGGCGCTGCCACCGCTCGCTGGTATCGGACTACCTCGCAGCCTGCCGCGGAATCGAAGTGCTCCACATCCTGGAGGTGGGAAAAACCGAACCGCACCGGCTCCACCGCACCGCCCGCCCTATCGAAGGACGCTTGGTCTACGACGTCGCGGAACCAGGGAAACCACAAATGACGGATGAAAACTGACGAACGTCGTCACCCGTGATTTCTCATTATGTGATTTACTCGATTTCGAGCTCGGCCAGGAGGTCATCCACGCTGTTGGCGGTGATGTTCACTTCCGTTGCCCGGTCCAGGTCTTCCAGCTCATCAAAGGCGTGGAAGAGCCGCATCTTCACCGCCGCGTACTGTTCGGTCCCGCTCAAGGGGCGCCCGTGGCGCGCGGCCCAGGCCGCCAGGGCTTCTTCCGGCAGCCGCACCGTCAAGGGAAAACTGTGCTTGCGGTCGCGGCTGACCATGAACACATAGGCGGTGCCGCCGCGCGCCGGCTGCTGGCCTTCAAAATGGTACTGATAGACGTAGCCGGTCTGCGCGGAATAGCTCTTGATGCGCCGAACGGCCATGGGAAGCCCGCCGGCGAGTATGAAAAAGCGCTGCGGAGGTGTCAAGCCACGGCGCGGCGATGTGCTAAGATGCGGTTTTCTTCCCGGTGAGGAAACGTGGAAGCGCACGCGGGTAGCATTCTGCTGGCGATCTTCGCGATGTTCACGGCCGCGAAGCTGCTCGGGCTGCTGGCCGAGCGCTGGCGCGTGCCCACCGTGATTGCGGAGCTGGTGGCCGGAATTCTGATCGGGCCGGAAGTGTTGAAGCTGGTGGCCGTACAAGACTGGACCACGGCACTGGCCGAAGTCGGCGCCATCATCCTGCTCTTCGACGTCGGCCTGGAGCAGAAGCTCAGCTCGCTCGTACAGGTCGGCAAGACCGCCCTGCTGGTGGCGGTGCTGGGGGTGGTGGTGCCGTTCTTTCTGGGATTCGGGTTGCTGCAACTGACCCAGCACAGCCAGATTGAGGCGATTTTCATGGGCGCGGCGATGGTGGCCACCAGCGTGGGCATCACTGCGCGCGTGCTCCAGGACCTGGGGGCGTTACGCACCGTCGTGGCCACGGTCATCTTGGGCGCAGCGGTGATTGATGACATTCTGGGGATGATTGTGCTCGCCATTGTCAGCAGCCTCTCCGAAGGCCGCGTGGACTGGGTCGAGATTGGCAGCGTCAGCGCCCTGGCCGTCGGCTTCACCATCTTCGTGGTGCTCGCGGGCCGCAAGGTGGTGCGCCGGTTCGCGCCCCGCATGGCCCGACTGACGGTCGGCAACCCGCACTTTGCCCTGGCGCTCATCATCTGTCTGGGACTGTCGGTTCTCTCGCAGAGAATCGGCATGGCTGCCATCATCGGTGCCTTTCTGGCGGGGCTGGTGTTCTCGGAAGAGGAATTCGGCCCGGCGCTGAAAGAAAAGATGCACTCGGTGTATGAGTTTCTGGTGCCGTTTTTCTTTGTGACGATGGGGATGCAGATGAAGCTCAGCGTGCTGGGGCGGGGCGACATCCTGCTGCTGGCCGCGCTCATTACCGTGCTGGCGATTCTGGGCAAGCTGGTGGGCTGCGGGCTGGGGGCTTACAGCCTGGGCTGGCGCGGCGTCATTCAGGTGGGCGTCGGGATGGTGCCGCGGGGGGAAGTGGGAATCATTGTGGCGTCCATCGGCCTCGCCCTGCACACCATCTCGGATGAGATTTATGCCGTGGTCATCATTATGGTCTTGGTCACGACCTTGCTTGCCCCGCCCTTCTTGAAGCTGCTCTTTGCTCTGCCGGCGCCGCCTCCGACGCCAGCGCGCCCCGAACCCTCTCCCCCTCCCGTGCCGGCTTCCGCCGACCGCCCCTGAGCCATCCCTTCACCCGGCTCAACCCCGGCGCAGGAACTCCAGCTCCCGAACTTCCGTCCGCGAAAGAAAGGCGAGGCTGTGAAGGAGGTTTTGCGGGGTGACAATCCCCACCAGCTTTCCGGCCGCCACTACGGGAATCATTGTCAGCCCGCGGGAGGAGAATTTCTTGAACGCATGGGCCAGGGTATCGGCCGGGTCGGCCGACTCAACCCGCCGGCTCATCACCGCTTGGACGGAGTGATTCCAGCCCTCGCGGCGCACCGCAGTCAGCAGGCGCGCTTTGCTCAGCACGCCCACCACGCGCCCCTCCTCCACCACCGGGAAGTCATCCTGGAGGGAGTGGAGGGCGCGGTCGAGCGCGTCGCTGAGGGAGTCCGCCGGCGCCAGCCTCTGGAAGTCGGTCAGCATTACATCTTCCAGCCGGATGTGTTCGAGCGCGGATTGCAGTTGCGTTTGCCGCTCCTCCGCGACCGAGCCCGCATAGACGAAGAACCCCACCAGAATCAGCCACCAGTCAGCAAACAGGCCGACGAAGATGAACACGTAGGCGAAGAACTGGCCGACGGCCACCGCCTTCCGCGTGGCCTCGACGTAGTCCATCCGCCCCGCCAGCCAGCCCCGCAGCACGCGCCCGCCGTCGAGCGGATAGGCCGGAATCAGATTGAAGAGCGCGAGATAGACATTGGCCCAGAACAGGCTCGGCAGCAGAAGTTCGCCGGACAGCACGGGCGGGCGAAACTCCCTGAGCAGGCCCAACTGGTGGAAAGCGATACCGAGCAGCAGGGCGAGCAGGGCGTTGGCGGCAGGGCCGGCCAGCGCAATCACCACTTCCTGGCGCGGCTCACGCGGAATGTCCTCCAGCAGGGCCAGCCCGCCGATGGGGAGGAGCATAATGCTCCGCACGCGCAGGCCGAGCCGGGCGCTGACGGCGCTGTGAGCAAGCTCGTGCAGAAAGACGCAGAAGAAGATCAGAAGAATCAGCGCGGCACTGCGCAGGCCGCTCAGCAGCCCGTGGGCAAACGCTCCCGCCACAAACAGGACCGCCAGCAGGAAAAGAAAGGTGAAGTGGACGCGGACGGCGATGCCGCGGATGCTGCCGATTCTGAGCGCCCAGCGCACGCGGTCTCTCTGCGCCTCGCAGGAGAGATTCTACCACCTGCGAGGCGCTCAGAGGTTGTCAGTGCCGGGCCCTGCTAGTCAACCGTGAACACCTGGCGGAAGCCGAGGTTGACGACGTCACGGAAGGTCGGCGTTCCCGGCGGGAGCAGCGCCGGATTCAGGAAGTCGGTGTCAAAGGCAAAGGCACGGGTAGGTGGCGAATAGACTGTGCTGCAGCACTTGTAAACGCCCAGGGACTGGCGGCTGTAGTAGAAGCTGATCATCGAGCCCCGATAGTTCAGGGTTTGTCCTCCCCAGTTTTCCAACATACCGAGGAAGTTGTGCATTCCCCCATCGGTGCCGAAGTCATGCATCGGTCCGGGGTAGGGACCCAAATAGGCCGCCGGCCAGGGGAAGGCGCGGTGCTTGCCCGAAGACAGGGCCACGCGGTACCAGGTGGTGGTTCCGTTGCGGAGGCTCGCGGTGCCGTCGCAAGCTCCCACTCGGGTGGGGCAGCGAAAGCTATTCAAGTCCTGCCAGTTGTTGGACAGCAACTGGACACGGTCGGCAAGAATGGAGGCCGCGGAGTGGGGGTCGCCGAAGCCCGCGGCGGTGGAGGCGTTGTAGTCGCCCTGGATGTAGACCGGGTTTTCTGAGCCGATGGTAAATCCGGGCATGGGCAGGTTCCCCAACGCGCCGTTGACCAACTTCAGTGCGCGGCGAAACCCCAGGACGCGGTTCTTGCGCGCGGTGCTGACTGCGGCCACGCGCGTGGTGGGAGGGGTATTAGGCGCCAGGCCGTAGGCGGGGCCGAGATTGTCATCGCCGTAGAGTTCCAGCGCCCCGTTGCCGTTGTAATCCTCAGCAGCTTCCATCACGCCATCGGGAAGACCCGCTGCTGCAGCCGAGTTGATGATATCTTCGAAGCCGTATTCGCCGGTTTCATTGTTGGCGGCGTCGCGGTTGCCGCGCCGATCCGAGTAGTAGAGAATGTAGCCGCGATTGACCTGGTACTGCTCGGTGGTCGCACCGGTGCCGCCCAAGGCTCCGGTCAGCCAGCGCCGCAGGTTGTTGACGTTGAGTTCCACGATGTTCATAACCCCGCCGATTGCCGCCGTGTTATCGGCGCCCGCCGGAAGCCGGTTGTCACGTACCTCTCCTTCCCGCGTGTCATAGAGGTTGAGAGGAAACCAAATAGTCGGGTTATTCAGCGGAGGCGCAGCTCCGGGCTCTCCGGCGTCGGTCGTGTCGCCGTCGCCGTTCCGGTCGGCCAGGCGCTGGAAGCGCAGAATGGCATTGGCGTTTTGGATCGAAATGCCCAGATCCAGCCACTCCCCAGTCACGTCTATCCAGGCTCCGCCCTGAAGCGCCTCCACCTTTAGCCAGCCCCCAACCAGCGGCCAGGGTTGGCCAGGAGGGGTACCCGGGGGTGGAATGAAGTTGGCGTCAGTGACGGTCCGGCCCTCCCCAAAGGCGGTATTGGAGGCTCCGTAGGCGCCGCCATTGAAGTAGGGCGGCACGTTCTCCAGTTGCATCCCGCCACCGCCGATGTCGGCCTGCGTATCCGAGAGCAGAATGCGAATCTGAGCCTTGTTGAAGAAGCGGTCCAAGCCGAGCAACGAGTTCGGGTCTTCCCCGCCGGGGGGCCGCCGAATGATTTCGATGGGTTGCGCGCCGGGTGTGACGAAGGCCAAGTTCAGCGGCCGGGCTCCGGTCAGGCCATTGCGGATATTTCCGTTGTAGGTGGTCAACGAGATGGTGGGCCAGTTGGGGTTGGCCGGGCTGCCGAGTCCGCCCGTGACGCTGCCTTCGGTCACCTGCAGGTTGCGGCAGTTGGCCGTGGCCGGAAACGGGCAGGGAGTGACCACCGGGGCATTGACCGTTCCGGTCTGGTTCGTCGTAGGGGTTCCGTTGGCTTTCTGCTGCCGAACCACCTCAGCCACCACCGTCACCCGCTGGCCCAAGGTCAGGGTCGAACCCGTCCCCTCGGCAAGAAACAGGTTGCCGTTGGTGTGCACGCGCCCGCCGAAGTTGAAGTTGGGGCCGGCAAAGAAGCTCAGGTCAGTTTCCGAGAAAATCCCGAACTGGAAGACAGGGATAAGTGCAACCTCAACGCTGCGGGAGATCTTGACTTCCACTCCTCCGGGGCGCCGGGCGGTAACAGTGAGGGTCATGGGGATGATGCTGGCAACCAAACCCTCGTTGGGGCCGCCACTGATGTTGCGCACCTCAAAGACCGGGGTTCCGTCGGCGTTGGTGGGCGCCTCGATCAGATACTCCGTGTACTGCACCTGCGGGAGCGGGGGCTGGAACGCCGGCGTGGTGAGCGCCTGGAGCTGCACCAGGGTGGGCGCCCCGCGGCGGGCGTATTCCTGTGCGATATCGACGGTGAGCTTTTCCATTCCGGCCTCGGCGGCGTAGAAGGCGAGCGCGTTTTCCTCGTCGCTGCTGCTAAGCCGTTGCTCGGACACGGTCATGAAATAGAGACCCAGCAGGACGGTAGAGAGAAGCAGCAGCAGGAGCAGCGTGGTAACCAGAACAAAGCCCTCCTGGCCTTGCTCGTGTTTGGACATACGCATGGGCGTTTCTCTCCTCTCTACTTTCCTCAGCCGGGGTAGCGGTCGCGGAAGGACAGGTTGCGCGCGCCGACGTGCGTCACCAGGTTCAACCGATAGTAATCCCGGGTGCGGCGGTTGCGGTGAGCCGAGCGGGCACTGAGCGCAATGTTCACCTTCCGGATCTGGTTGGGCGTGGCCGGATTGGCCAGGTCGGAGGTCGCCACGCCCGCAGCGGTATCGAACACGTCGAAGGAAAACTGCAAGTTGTCGATGTTGAGCGCCACCGGCACGGGCGGGGTGGCGTTGACCTGGCGCATCAGCCGCGGCCCCGTCGGCGTATCCTCGAGGTAATAGGAGATTACGTAGATTCGCACCGCGCGCGTGGGAGGATAGTTGCCCGCCGGCGGCGGCGGATTGGCGAGGGCCGCAATGTTGCCGAAAGCAGCCGACGGTTGATTGAGGTTCAACGGGTCATTGTTGGCAAAATCAATCCGATTCCCGCCCGGCACGTTCGTGACCACGCCCACCGCCGCCCCGTTCGAGTTGCTGAGGAAAATGATGTCGCCAATCTGGATGCCGGTGGCCGGGTCGGTGATGTCGGTGGCCGGGTCGACGCGAATCTGGCTCCCGGCCGGCGTGATGCTGGCCAAGGGGAATTCCCCGAGATTGAGGCTTTCATCCACATAGACCAGCGTGATGGCGTCCGTGGCGAGGGGTCCTCGGGTCAACACGCTCGTGTCGGCGCCGCCCGCAAGGGTTGGGCCCACGCCATCGCCCGGGGTAATGGCTGAGATCACGCCGCCGTTGAAGGGAAACGCGCCAATGGCGCCGGGCCGCAGCGGCAGACCCGTGGAGCCAGCGCCGTTCGGAAACGGGATGCCGCCGATAGGGATGCCAGTGCCGACGATGGAGATGTCGCGCACGATCAGGTTGAGGGCGGCGCGGGCGTTCTGCTGCATCTCGCTGACCTCGGTCACCGAGTCCACAATCTCGATGGTCTGGTTGAAGGCCGTCACCGCCCCGCCCACCACCAGCAGACCGACGGCGATGGCCACTAGCAGCTCAACCAGCGTCAACCCGTGCTGCCCAGAACGATTTGCTGGCATCGGTTTCCTCCTAGCTGTAGCGTGACACATAGGTACGAATGCTGTATCTCCGCTGCGCCCCGTTGGGTAAGCGGTAGCTCATGATGACGTCAATCTGGCGCAAGTCGGGATTGACCGTACCGTCGGCATTGACGATGTTGGAGATTTGGATCTCGCGGGAATAGTTTGACAAGGGGAAGACCACGTCGTCGGCCGTCCCCAGGTTGCCGTCGGGGCCAGGCAGAAACATCCGCTCCACTGCCCCATCGTCGGCCGTATTCACCAACCCGTCCGCTCCCGGGTCAGCAACGACTTGGGGTCCGTCCAAGAAAATGCCGCCGCCACCGACGTTTTGAATCATGGCAAAGGTAATCTGCTGGGTGGAGCGCGCCGTATAGACGCTCTCGAGCGCCTCCCGTGCTTTCTGTTTCGCAATCAGATCTTCTTGCGTCAGCCGCACGGTAGTCAGCGCATTCGAGGCCGCCGTGAGCAGAGCCAGGATGCCAATCACCAGGATGGGGATGCTCACCACAACTTCCAGCAAGCTGATGCCTGCCTGTTTTGACTGCGAAGACATCTCCTTCTCCTCCTAGCGGAAGGCACCGGCTTCAAACCGGTACCCCTTGATGCGTCCCGTAGCCCCCAGAATCGTGACCGCACTGGAAAGAGAGATATCGCCGGGACGACAGACAAAAGCCGTGCCGTTGGCAAACCGCCCGATGGCATCCACGGCACTCCCGTCGGGACGGAAAATGAGCTGATTTCCCCCGTTGAAGTTGACGGGAGCGGCAAGCCCGAAGCCATCCGGGGTATCCGGGGTGCCGGGCTCGATGCAGTATTGAAAAGTTATCGGCAACTCGAACAGGCCCACCTGGGTGAGGGTGGTATCGGGGTTGCGGCGCTGGATGCGGATGCGGTTGGGGACCTCCAACGTGACAAAGAAGAGCCGGCGTTCATCAATGGCGGCCTGGCGGGCGCGGCGTAACTGCAAGGTGACGGTCTGCATGGCGCTGGCCGCGCGGCTCCGACGCAGAGCAACCTGGATCCCGATGACCGAAAGGGCGGAGACAATCAGAATCAACGTAATCACCACCATGGCTTCCAGCAACGAGAAGCCTCTCTCCGCTTGCCTGCGCCCTGGCTTCCTCATCATGGCCCTGTCACCTGCCTGAATGTTGCCGCCGACTCTACCGCCGACTCTGAACGCAATTCAATAGTACGGCGGTACCATTACGCCCAGAGGGGAGGGCTGGAACCTGCGGGGGGTAGGACGGTTCAGCGCAGCCCGCTCAGTTCGCCCGGCAGGAAGCGTTGGGTGGTAGCGCCACCGGGAATCGAACCCGGATCTGCAGCTTGAAAGACTGCCGTGCTAACCGTTGCACCATGGCGCCCCGGGTCCCTCTAGCTTAGAGCAACTGTGCGGGGCTCGCAAGCCGAGAACGCGGCCCGTTCAGGAGCGGGCAGCCGCCAGTGCCTGGCGGAAGTCGGCAATGAGGTCTTCGGCCGGCTCCAATCCCACCGAGACGCGCACCAGGCCTTCGTTGATGCCCGTCCGTTTACGCTCTTCCTCGGAGAGCAGGCCGTGGCTCATCGAAGCCGGGTGCGACACCAACGTCTCGGTGCCGCCCAGGCTGACGGCCAGCAGCGCGAGCGTGAGTGATTCGGCAAAGCGCTGCGCCAACCGATAGCCGCCTTTGAGTTCAAACGATAACATGGCGCCGAAGGTATGCATCTGCCGCCGGGCAAGCTCGTGCTGGGGATGGGAGTTCAGGCCGGGGTAGTGCACGCGGGCCACCGCGGAGTGCTCTTCCAGGAAGCGCGCGAGCGCGAGCGCCGTCGCCGACTGGCGCTCAAAGCGCACTGCCAACGTCTTCAGCCCGCGCAGCAGGAGCCAGCTCGCAAACGGATCAATGGCCGGCCCGGTCAGCTTGGCAAACTGCCAGCACTTCTCGATGACGGCACGCGGGCCAGCGAGCAGGCCGGCGGTGACGTCACTGTGGCCGCCAATATACTTGGTGGCGCTGTGCACCACGGCGGTGATGCCGGATTCCAGGGGCCGGTGGCCGAGCGGTGTGGCAAAGGTGTTGTCGCAGATGCTGACGAGGTCGCGGCTCTGCGCCAGTTTGGCCACGGCGGCCAGATCGGTGAGGCTGAGGGTCGGGTTCGAGGGCGTCTCTATATAGATGATGCGGGTAGTGGGCCGGAGCGCGCGCTCGAAGTTGGCGCTGACAGTGGGGTCCACAAACGTCGTCTCGATGCCAAAGCGCGGCAGGATATGCAGGCAGAGTTCGGTCGTGCCCGCATAGAGCGGCGAGCCGGCGACGATGTGGTCGCCCTGTTTGAGGTCGGCCAGAATCGCAGTGGCAACGGCACCCATCCCGGAGCTGAAAGCCAGGGCAGCTTCGGCGCGCTCGAGTGCGGCGAACTGCACTTCGAGCGCGTGCGTGGTGGGATTGCCCCAGCGCGTGTAGTATTCGGTCGGCTCGACCGCCTGCTGGAACTCCGCGCCCGCGCGCGTGCTGGCGAGCCGGTACGTGCTGGTCTGAAAAATCGGCACGGCCACCGAACTGGTGGGGTTGGCGCGGCGCGCACCGTGAATCAGTATGGTCTCCGGACGAAAACTCTCAGACATACATCCTCCTCTGCGCGGCTTTCAGGGGATTCTCTCATAAGCGAGATAACAAATCCGGAAGCTGGACGCCACTGAGCTTAGGCGGGACACGCCCTGGACGACAGGGCCAATTTGGACGCTGGCTCAACCCCCCTGCCGGTCCTTCCACTCCTCCAGCCAGGCCATCTGGATGGCTTCGAGCTTCCCCTCGCTCGACGCCTTCGGGTCGTCGGAAAAGCCGGGCAGCTCGGTAACCCAGCGGTGGAGGTCGGTGAAGCGAATCGTCAGCGGGTCGGTCTCAGGGAACTTTTCGATCAACTCCAGCGCAATGCCCTCGGCATCGTCCCAGGTGAGTTCGTTCCCCATCTTCCCTCCTACTTGCGCTCCAGCACCGCCAGCAGCGCCGGCAGCGTGCCCGCGTTGGAGACCATCTGGATGGACTGCATCGGCCCGAGATGAAAATCGGACTGGAAGAGAGCCACCAACTCGTCGCCTTGCAACGGCACAAACTCTTCCTCGGTGCGCGCATCCGCGCCGCGCAGCAGAAACACCCCGCCCCGGCGCATCACCCGCGCCACCTCGCGCGCATACTGCGGGCGGTCGCGCGTGGCGATGTGATGAAAGCAGCCGCGGTCGTTGACGAAGCTGAACTTGCCCTTTGCGTAGGGCAATTCGAGCACGCTCCCGCGGCGGAACTCCACCTGTACACCCCGCCGCCGCATCTTGTCGTAGGCGAGCGCCAGGCCAGCCGGCGAGATGTCAATTCCGTAGCTCTCGAAACCCTGCTCGGCCAGGTAGATCGCCTCCGTGCCGGTGCCGCAGCCCAGATCGAGGCTAGCGGGGGTTGCCTTCTGCCGTGCCGCGTCGAACAAGTGGCGGCGGGCGGCCAGCAGCGCCACCAGCTCCTGGGAGGGAAAGTCGTACTCCCAGTGCTTGCGGTAGAGGCCGGTGTGATAGAGCCGGTCCCAGAGGAATTGATCCACACTGGAGGCAGGGGGTGGGGCCGGTTCGGGAGCTTTGCGAGCGGGTTCACCCTGAGCAGGCTTACCGCGAATGGGTTCCGCAGCGGCGGCACCAGCCGCTTTGGTCTTGGGGCTGCGGCCACGGGCGCGTCGCGGCACGAAAGAGTAACCTCTAAAAAGTTTGGGCGGGGCGGGGTTTCAACCCCGCCACTAAGCCGCCCCTACTATCCGGGCTTTAGCCCCTGAGGTCAACACAAGCAGATTTTTGCACGCCTTGCTTGGAATGGTTATTCTTTTTTCTCGCTAGCCGCGGTGGCCGCAAGCACGGATTCGCTGCCTTCGCTGACGTAATTGCGGTTCCAAGCCGGGATCTCGACCACGATTTCGCCGGGCCGCTCGATGACAACCTGGCAGCCCAGCCGCGAATTCAGCTTCAGGTCGGCGGCCATGTCGAGCCGATCGAGTTCATCATCCTGGGCCTCCGACAGCAATTCCTGTCCCTGGTGCACCCAGACGTGGCAGGTGGTACAGGCGCAGTTGCCACCGCACGCATGTTCGAGGTGGAGGCCGTGGTTGAGCGCGATGTCGAGGAAGGAGCCCGGCTTGCCGTGCTCCTTGTAAGGCATCGCCTCGAGGTCCACCTCGACCGTCTTGCCCAGCGGCTGAAACGTCACCTTAACGAGCTTGGCCATCCCTCTCTCTGTTTCCCTCGGTCTGCCTCTGTGTACTCTGCGTCTCTGCGGTGAGTCCGTTCTCTGCCTGCTCTACAACTTCACCTCGTCGGCGCGCTTGCCCTTCAACGCCGCCTGCACTGCCGTGTCCATCAACATCTCCGCCAGATGATACGTCGCCTGGTTCAACTCTTCCAGTCGTTCGCGGATGAGCTTGTAGTCCCCCGTCGGCACGGCTTCCTTCACCGCCGCCACCACCCGCTCAATCCGCTTCCGCTCCTCCGGCGCAAGCTGCTTTGCCTGCTCCTCCACCAGCGCCTTCTCGGTCGCCCGCAGCAGGTTTTCCGCTTCCGTGCGCGCGGCAATCAACTGCACCTGCTGGAAGTCGGCTTCCGCGTATTCGATGGATTCAAGGATCATCCGCTCCACTTCCTCGTCCGTCAGCCCGTAGGAGGGCTTGACCTCCACCGACTGCTGCTCGCCGGTGCGGAGGTCGGACGCGGTCACACTCAAGATGCCGTTGGCGTCAATCAGAAACTTGACTTCCACGCGCGGCAAGCCCGCCGGCTGGGGCGGAATCTTCAACCTGAACTGCGCCAGGCTCCGGCAGTCCTTCACCAGCTCGCGCTCCCCCTGCACCACGTGGACGTCCACGCCGGTCTGGTTGTCCACCGAGGTGGTGAAGAGTTCGGTGGCGCTGGCCGGGATGGTGGAATTGCGCGGGATGATTTTTGCCACCGCGCCGCCAATGGTTTCGATCCCCAGCGAGAGCGGGGTGACGTCGAGCAAGAGCATGTCGCGCACGCCCGTGGCCAGAATGTCGGCTTGCACGGCCGCGCCCAGCGCGACGACTTCATCCGGATTCAATTCCGTGTGGGGTGTGCGCCCGAAGAACTCCTCCACCCGGCGGCGCACGAGCGGCAGGCGGGTCGAGCCGCCCACCAGCACCACCTCGCCAATCTCCTCCGGCTTCACCCCGGCATCCTTCAGCACCAGCTTGCAGGGGCCGATGGTGCGCTCGACGATGGGTGCGATCCAGCTCTCCAATTCCGCCCGCTTGAGCACGCGCTCGTAGCTGCCCTTCCTCTCGACCCCAAGGCGAATCGTGGTCTGTTCGGCGCTGGAGAGTTCGTGCTTGGCCGCAATCAGCCGCTGGCGCAATTCCTGTACCTGTTCGGGTTCAGTGATTTCGCTGCGGAAGCGTTCGCGGACTTCCGCCTCGAGCTTTTCGAGCATCAGGTTGTCAATGTCGTCTCCGCCGAGATGCGTGTCGCCGTTGGTGGCCTGGACCTCAAACAGGCCCTGCTGGAGCTTGAGGACGGAGATGTCGAAGGTGCCGCCGCCGAGGTCATAGACGGCGACCAGGCCTTCGCGGTGCTGGTCGAGGCCGTAGGCGAGCGAGGCGGCCGTGGGCTCGTTCACCAGCCGCAGCACCTCCAGCCCGGCAATGCGGCCAGCATCCTTGGTCGCCTGCCGCTGCGCGTCATTGAAGTAGGCCGGAACGGTAATGACCGCCTGCGCAATCTCCTCGCCGAAGAACTTTTCCGCGCGCTGCTTCAGCTCGCGCAGGATGAGAGCCGAGATTTCCGGCGGGGTCAAGATTTTTTCGCCTAGCGCAATGCGTATGACAGAGTTGCTGCCCGGCGCCAGGCGCCAGTGGAAGAGCTTCAATTCGTCTTCCACGTCCGCCAGGCCCTTCCCCATCAGGCGCTTGACCGAATAGACCGTGCGTTCGGGCTGGATAAGCAACCGCTCCCGGGCTGGCCAGCCGACCACGAGGGTTCCGTCGGCATCGAGCGACACGACCGAAGGCAGCAGCGTCCGCCCTTCTTCGTCCGGAATGCACTGGGGCCGCCCGGTGGCCTTGCCCACGTACGCCACCAGGCTGTAGGTCGTCCCCAAGTCTATGCCAACTATCCGACCCATTACGCTTCCAGCTCTTCGGTAACGTTGCGGACGAGGTTGCGCAGGTAGGAGTGGCGGTTGAGGACTTCGCTCATCTTCTCCATTGTTTGCTTCCGGGCGGCTCCGTCCGGGTTCGAGTCCAGCAGGGCGTCCCATTCTGCGAAGCACGCGGACAGCTCCGCGTCCACCGCTTCCAGTTTGCCCTCGAACTCACGCCGTGCTGCTTCCAGACGATGCCGCAAGTCGTCCAGCTCCCGGCGATCGGTCCCTGCACGCTTGGCGGCGCGCAACTCCTCCAGGTGTTCGTTCAGTTCAAAGACTTCTTCGAGCAACTCCGGCGGCGCCTGTTGCTTGATTTCGCCTTCCCGGCGGATGCCTTCCAGCCCCAGCAGGTACTCGACGCGCGCCACCGGATCGCGCAGCGTGCGGTAGGCGTCGTTGAGCACGGCTGCCTTCTCCAGGCTCAGGTCACGCTCGTAGGGGGTGGCGGTGCTGAAGTTGTCCGGATGGAGCTTCCAGCTCAACTGGTGAAACTTCTGCTCCAACTGCTGCCGGTCGAGCGCGAGCTTGCGGGGCAGGGCGAAGAAGGCGAAGTAATCCTGGTGGGGCGGCTGCGGCTGAATCTTGCTGCAGCTCGGGCAGAAGTGCTCACCGGTCGCCGGCGCGCCGCAGTCCCAGCAGGCGCGCGCTGCCGTCGTCTTGGCGCTGGCTGTCGATTCCGTCATCCTGCCACTCTCACTCCACACAAAAATACGGTTGGCAACTCCGCCTGCGGCCGTCAGGAGGCTGCCAACCGCGCCGGGCAACCGGCAATCCTTACGCCGTGAAGGACTCTCCGCAGCCGCAGGTCTTGCTGGCCTGCGGATTCTCAAACACGAAGCGCTGCTGCAGCAAGTCCACCTTGTAGTCCAGGACCGTCCCTGCCAGATAGATGAAGCTCTTCGGGTCGACGAAAACCTTGATGCCGTCGAACTCGAACACTTTGTCGTTGGGCCGTGGCTGGGTGTCGAACCGGATGGCGTAGCTCAACCCCGAACAGCCGCCGCCTTGCACGGCCAGCCGCAGGCCGCCCGTCGCCGGCACGTTCTCCTGCGCGAGCAGGGCGCGGACTTGCTCGATGGCGCGGGGCGTCAGTTGGATGCCCTTGCTGGTTGCGGTTGCTTCCATACGGACTCCGAATTCTCCCTCGAGCGGGGGCAGCCTGCCGGCGACAGGCAGGCCCTGCGCGCGGCTTACTGCTGGGACGCGACCGACTCCGACGCGGACACGGGTGCTTGCTTCTTGCGGTAGTCGGAGATGGCGGCCTTGATGGCGTCTTCGGCCAGCACCGAGCAGTGGATCTTCACCGGGGGAAGGTTCAATTCCTTGACGATGTCGGTGTTCTTGATCTTGAGGGCTTCCTCCACCGTCTTGCCCTTGACCCACTCGGTGGCGAGCGAGGAGCTGGCAATGGCCGAGCCGCAGCCGAAGGTCTTGAACTTGGCGTCCTCGATGACCTCGGTCTGCGGGTCGATCCTGATTTGCAGCTTCATCACGTCGCCGCACTCGGGCGCGCCCACCAGCCCCGTGCCAACGCTGGCGTCGTCTTTGGGTAGCGACCCGACGTTGCGCGGGTTCTTGTAGTGGTCAATGACCTTGTCGCTATATGCCATCTGGCAGCCTCCTTAGTCCGTCTTCCACTGCATTTGTTTCAAATCGATTCCTTCCTTCGCCATCTCGTAGAGCGGGGAGAGTTCCCGCAAACGATTCACGGTTTCGGCCACGCGCTCAACGACATAGTCCACCTCTTCCTCGGTGTTGAAGCGGCCCAGCCCGAAGCGGATGGAGGTGTGGGCCAGGTCTTCGCCCACGCCCAGCGCCTTGAGCACGTAGCTGGGCTCGAGCGTGGCCGAGGTGCAGGCCGAGCCGGAGGAGACGGCCACGTCGTTGATGCCCATCAGCAGCGATTCGCCCTCCACGTAGGCGAAACTCAGATTGATGTTGTGCGGCAGGCGGTGCTCGAGCGAACCGTTGATATAGACCTCGTCCAGGCGGGCGAGCATGCCGTCCTTGAGGCGGTCGCGCAGCTTGCGGAGTCGCTCCATTTCCGTCGGCATCTCCTGCCCGGCCACTTCGCAGGCCTTGCCGAAGCCGACAATCTGCTGCACGGCCAGCGTGCCCGAGCGCATCCCGCGCTCGTGCCCGCCGCCGTCAATGATGGGCGCCAACTGCACGCGCGGGTTGCGGCGACGCACGTAGAGAGCGCCGATGCCCTTGGGGCCGTACATCTTGTGGGCGGAGAGAGAAGCTAGGTCCACGTTGAACTTCTTCACATCGAAGGGAATCTTGCCCACCGCCTGGGTGGCATCGCTGTGGAAGAGTACGCCGTGCTCCTTGGCCAGGGCGCCAATTTGCTCGATGGGCTGCAGCACGCCGATTTCGTTGTTGGCGTACATGATCGAAATCAGGATGGTCTTGGGGGTGATGGCGCGGCGGAGGTCCTCCAGGTCAATCAAGCCCTTGCCGTCCACCGGCAGGTAGGTGACCTTGAAGCCGGACTTCTCCAGGCGCTTGCCGGTATCGAGCACGGCCTTGTGCTCGATGGCCATGGTAATGATGTGGTCGCCCTTCTCCCGGTACATTTCGGCGACGCCCTTCAGGGCCAGGTTGTCGCTCTCGGTGGCGCCGGAGGTGAAGATGATCTCCTTGGGGTCGGCGTTGATGAGCGCGGCGATCTGGGCGCGGGCGTTCTCCGTGGCCTTCTCGGCTTCCCAGCCGAAGATATGGTTGCGGCTGGCGGCGTTGCCGAATTTCTCGGTGAAGAAGGGCAGCATCGCCTCCAGCACCCGTGGGTCCACCGGGGTGGTGGCGTGATGATCCATGTATACCGGCAGCTTCACAGCCATCGTCGTTTGCTCCTCCCGATCTCTCAACCGCGCAGCTCGGCTGCCGACACCATCTGGGCCATGGAGAGCGTGCCGAGCGCGTTGATGATGCTTTCGTTCACCTTGCGCAACGGTTCCCGCACCGTGCAGAGCGGGGTCTGCTGACATTCGCCCTGCGCGGTGATGCAGGAGGTGATCACCATCGGCCCGTCAATGGCGTTGATGACCTCCAGCGCCGAAACGAAAGCCGGCGGGCGCGCCAGCTCGTAGCCGCCGGCGCTCCCGTGCTGGGAGACCAGCAGGCCTTTCTTCGCCAGCCGTTGCAGCACTTTGGCCATCAACTGCTGCGGGATGCCGTAGGCGTGCGCGATGTCCTTGGCGCTGGCCGTCCCCTGGCCGTACATGGCCGCCAGGTGACGCACAGCAATCAAGCCGTAGTCAGCTTTCTTTGAGAGTCGCAGCATAGTCGAAACCAAGACCAAATCGGTCGCATATGGATAATAACTTCCATATCCGAAGCTTGTCAATACCTAGTTTTCGCGCTAAGCGGCATCGTATCAACGAATTGAAAATATACGACTTCTGAAGTCCTATTTTGTCCGCCCTGCGCAGCATGGTCAACCCCTTCTCAGCGAACGGAGGCTACCCCGGAAAGAATGGTGAGGCCTGGTGACCGAAGCGCGAAATCACTGGAGCCGGTTCCAGACAGCCGCTACCGTCACCCTACCGAATACGCTAGAATCCGCCTCAGCAGGACCACGCTGTGGCAGAAATCATCGCCATCTACCCCGGGTCGTTTGACCCGATAACGAACGGGCACCTCGACCTGATCGAGCGAGCCAGCAAGCTCTTCGACCGGCTCATCGTCGCGCTGCTGCGCAATCTCGAAAAGGACGCCCTGTTCAGCCTGCAGGAGCGCGAGGAGATGTTGGTCGAGTCGCTGCGGCATCTGCCCAACGTGAGCGTGGACAGCTTCGACGGCCTGCTGGTGGACTACGCCCGGCGCAAAGGCGCGCAGGTCATCCTGCGGGGCATCCGCGCGGTGAGCGACTACGAGTACGAGTTGCAGATGGCGCTCATGAACCGGCAGCTGGAGCCGGGGGTGGAGACGGTGTTCATGCTGCCGGGTGAGGCCTACAGCTATCTGAGCTCGCGCCTGGTCAAGGAAGTCGCGCGGCTGGGCGGCTCGGTCAAGGGGCTGGTGCCGCCGCAGGTCGAGAAGCGCATCCGCGCCAAAGTCGCCTAGCCAATCAGTTATCAGCATTCAGCATTCAGCTTTCAGCTTCGATTGCCTCCTCTGCTTCCCTTGCCCCGAGCGCAGTCGAGGGGTTTGCTTCCTCTGCCTCCTGTGCTAGCCTAGGCAGCCCGAATGCCTGAGACTCCCGCAACGACCAGCCGTCTCTCTGACCGCGTTGAGCGCATCGGTGTTTCGGCCACGCTGGCGGTGGTGCAGCAGGCCGAGAAGCTGCGCGCGCAGGGCGTTGACCTGGTGGACTTCGGCCCGGGCGAGCCGGACTTCCCCACCCCCGAGCCCGTCAAGCAGGCGGCGGTCGAGGCGCTGGCCGAAAACTTCACCAAGTACACGGCCGCGGGCGGGATTCGCGAGCTGCGCGAAGCCATCTGCGCCTGGCACGCGCGCGAGCTTGGCTCAGACTATTCGCCGGCTGAATGCATCGCCACCGTCGGCGGCAAGCACGCGGTCTTTGAAGCCGTCTGCGCGCTCATCAATCCCGGCGACGCCGTGCTGCTGCCCACTCCCTGCTGGGTCAGCTTCCCGGAAATCATCCGCTACGCGGGTGGACGCGTGGTGTTTGTCCCTACCGACGAAGGCGAAGGCTTGCGCCTGACAGCCGCGCAGCTTGCTCGCGCCTGGGTGGAAGGGACGCGGCTGGTCATCGTCAACTCGCCCAACAACCCCACCGGCGCCGTCCTTGACCGCGCCGAATTCAGCCGCATTCTGGAACTGGTGCAGCGGCGCGGGGCGCTGCTGCTCTCCGATGAGTGTTACTCGCACTTCGTCTATGACAGCGAGCCGTTCTCGGTGGCCAGCCGGCCGGAGGCCAAGCCGCACGTCGTCATCGCCGGCTCGCTCTCGAAAACCTTTGCCATGACCGGCTGGCGCCTGGGCTATGCGCTGGCGCCCGAGCCCGTCATCGAAGCCCTGCTGCGCATCCAGAGCCACTCGACCTCGAATCCGACTTCCTTCGTGCAAAAAGCGGCCATCGCGGCCCTGCACGGGCCGATGGATTCCGTGCGGGCGATGCTGGCCGAATACCGCGAGCGACGCGCACGCATCCTGGAGGGCCTGCGCCGCATCCCGGGGCTGACCTGCGCCGAGCCGCAGGGAGCCTTCTACGCCTATCCCAACGTGAGCCGCTGGATGCGCCGGGCGAATGTGGCGAGCACGATCGAGGTGGCGCGGCGGCTGCTGGAGGAGGCGCGCGTCGTGGTCGTCCCCGGGGAGGCCTTTGGCACCGACGAGCACATCCGTCTCTCCTACGCCACCTCGATGCCACAGATTGAAGAAGGCCTCCGCCGCCTCACCCGCTTCTTCTCCTCCTAGCGCTCCCTCTCTCGCTTTCCTCTGTACCCTCTGCGCCTGCCTGCCGCAGGCAGGCCTCTGCGGTGAGCCGCTCTGTACAAATCTGTGTTCATCTGTGTCCATCTGTGGTTTCATTTTCCCTCTCATGGTTGAGCCGCTGCGCGCCTATGCCGTCATCCTCGCTGGAGGGCGCGGGACGCGTTTCTGGCCGCTGAGCCGGGAGCGCCGCCCGAAGCAACTGCTGCCTTTGCTGGGCCGGCGCTCGCTGTTGCAGGAAACCTGGCGCCGGTTGGTTCCTCTGTTTCCGCGCAGGAGAATCTACGTCGTCACCAGCCGCAAACAAGCGCGGGCGGTGCGGCGGCAACTGCCCGCGCTGCCGCAAGGCAACCTGCTGGTCGAGCCGGTGGGGCGCAACACAGCGGCTGCGGTTGCGCTCGCCGCCGCCCACATCGGAAAAAACGAGCGGGACGATGCCCTGCTCGCTGTCTTCCCCGCCGACCACGCCATCGCCCGTCCGGGGGTCTTGCGTCGCGCCGTGCGGGCCGCGCTGGCGACGGCCGCGGCTGAGCCCTGCGCCGTCGTATGCGGTATCCCGCCGACCGAGCCGAACACCGGCTACGGCTACATCGAGCGCGGGCGTCTCTGGAAGTGGCGGAGCGGAGTGCGTGTCTATCGCGCGCGCCGATTCACCGAGAAACCGGAGCGCGCGACAGCGGTTCGCTATCTCCACAGCGGACGTTACTTCTGGAACGCGGGGATGTTCTTCTGGCGGCTCTCGACCTTTGACCGCTTGCTCCGCCGCTACCTGCCGGCGACGGCGCGCGCGCTGGCCAGGCTGCAAACCGCCATCGGCACGCGCGGCTACCGGCGCCGGCTGGCGGCTGTCTATCCAAAGCTCAAGAACATTTCCGTGGATTATGCGCTGCTCGAGCAGGCGCCCGACGTGCGCGTGGTGCCGGCCGCGATGGGCTGGAGCGACCTAGGCTCGTGGGCGGCGCTCTACGACTTTCTGGCCGGACGCGCCGGGGAAAACGTTCTGCGCGGGCCCGTGTTCGCCCGCGCGGCGCGGGCAAACCTGGTGTGGACAAAGAAATTTGCGGCCGTGCTAGGCGTGGACAACCTGGTAGTCGTAGAAACGCCGGAGGCACTGCTGGTGACGAGCCGGGCGCGCGCGCAGGAAGTGAGCCAGGCCGTAAAATACCTGGAGGAGAAAAAACGGCGGGACTTGCTGTGAGAAAGCGTGCGATCCAATCGGGGAAGGCGGCGGCCCTGCGCTTCGGCACCGAGGGCTGGCGGGGCGTCATCGCCGAAGATTTCACCTTCGCCAACGTCCGGCGCGTGGGGGCGGCGTTTGCGCGCTATTTCGTCGAATGTGAAGACGTGCGCGCCGGTGTGGTGGTGGGCTACGACACGCGCTTCCACTCGCCCCAAGCCGGCGAGACGCTCGCCCAGATGCTTTCGGCAGCCGGCCTGCGCGTATGGCTGGCGGACGCGCCAGCGCCGGCGCCCGCGGTTGCCTTTGCGGTGCGGCACTTCCAGGCGGCGGGGGCGCTGATGGTCACGGCCAGCCACAATCCGCCGCGCTGGAACGGGGTGAAGCTCAAGGCGCGCTACGCGGGGCCAGCATTGCCGCAGATGATGGCCGAGGTCGAGCGCTTCCTGGCCACCGATGCCGCTCCGGGCTTGCCGCCGCAGCCGCGGCTGATCGAGCGCGTGGACCTGAAGGCGCCCTACCTCGCGCGGCTGCGCGAACTCGTGAACCTCGAACACATTGCCAGGAGCGGGCTCCGTTTTGTTCTCGACCCGATGTATGGCGCCGGGGCGAGTTACCTGCGGGAGTTGCTGGAGCATGCCAACGTCCCGCATCAGGAGATTCACGCGCGGCGCGATCCGCTGTTCGGCGGGCTGCAACCCGAGCCGATTCCACCGCACCTGGACGAACTGGCCGCGACCGTGCGCGCAAAGGGCTTCGACGCGGGCCTGGCGACCGACGGCGATGCCGACCGCGTGGGCGCGGTGGATGCCAAGGGCCAGTTTGTGGACCCGCATCGGATCTTCGCGCTGGTGCTCGAGCACCTGCTGGCGCGCGGGGAGCGCGGGGAAATCGCGCGGACGTTTTCGGCGACGCGGATGGTGGACCGCATCGCCGAGCATTACGGTCTGCGCGTGCATGAGACGCCCATCGGGTTCAAGTACATCTGCGAGCTGATGCTGGAGCGCGATCTGCTCATCGGGGGCGAGGAGAGCGGCGGCATCGGGATTCGCTGGCATCTGCCGGAGCGCGACGGCCTGCTCGCGTCGCTGCTGCTGGCAGAAATCATGGCCATGCGCGGCAAGCCGCTGGCGCGCCTGGTCGCGGAGCTCCAGGAGGAGTATGGGCCGCATCACTTTGGCCGCCGGGACCGGGAACTGCCCCCGGCGCAGATCGAGCGGGCGCTCAAACACCTGAAAGCAAGCTGGCTGAACCGGCTCGGGCGATGGCAGGTGGAGCGTCGGGATGATCTCGACGGGGTGAAGTTCTACCTGCGCGACACCGGCTGGGTGCTGGTGCGCCCGTCGGGGACGGAGCCGCTGCTGCGGCTGTATGCGGAAACCCACGCCCCCGAGTTGACCCGCCAAGTGCTCGCGACCGTGGAAGAAATCATCCGGAGCGCCCGATGAAGCTCGGGAGACGAATCTGCCTCGTCCTGGCGGCGCTTCTGCTGGCAGCGGGCGCGCGCGCCGAGGAGCCGCCCCGCGGCACGCTGGTGCTGCGGCAGGCCGGCCGGCAGAGCTACTACCTCTATGTGGCGCGCAGCTTTGCGCCCGGCGGGCCGGTGCTGGTGAGCGTACACGGAGCCTCGCGCGGCGCGGAAGCACACGCGCAAGCCTGGACCGAGATAGCCGAGCGGCACAACCTGGTCGTAGTTGCCCCGCTGTTCGATATGCACAATTTTCCCGATTACCAGCGACTGAATCTCAAAGGGCCGCGCGCCGACCTTGCTCTCCACAAGATACTGGAAGAAGTGGGGCGGCTGACGGGTGCGGACGCGCGGCGGTTCTATCTCTACGGGTTTTCCGGAGGCGGGCAGTTTGCGCACCGCTACGCGCTGATGCACCCGGAGCGGCTGCGGCGGGTGGCGGTGGGCGCGCCGGGGTGGTGGACGCTGCCGGATAGCTCGCTGGGCTATCCGCTCGGCGTCAAAAAGACGGACGGCGTGCCGGCCGACGTCAGATTCCGCGTCGCGGAGATGCTGCGGCTGCCGCTGGTTGTGATTGTGGGCGAGCAGGACACCGAGCGCGACCGCAGCCTGCGGCAAGAGCCGCGCGTGGACCACCTGCAAGGGCGCCACCGCTTGGCGCGCGCGCGAACCTGGTTCGAACAGGCCCGGCGCGTGGCGGAAGAGAACGGGATTGCGAACGGGTTCGAGCTACACATCGTCGAAGGCGTGGGGCACAACGGGACGCATCCGGCCATCATCGCCCGCGCCGCCGCGTTCCTCTTCCCGCCAGCCACCGCCGAGCAGGAGTGAACAACAGACTGTCGAATCGGGAATCTCAGATTCCACATTGAAAACTAGTGATGCACAGATGGAGGTGAAGCACGGGTTCCGGCGGGTTTGGGGCGTTTCGCCAATAGCGTGTATTCGAGGGCGAACGCGAGGACAAAGACCGTGAACCAGAGCCAGATGAAACCGACCGCCCAGACCACCACCGTCACGCACTTGATTACGCCCAGCAACCATCCCACCGGCCCGCTCACCGGGAGACGCTTGAGCCATTCCAGCGGCGCAACCGGCGAGCCCAGGTTGTCCAGCCACCAATCGAGTTGCGCGCTTCTTGGCACAGCACCATCCCCCAGCAGGCCTTTATTCTAAAACCCAATCGGCACGCGCGCGTCAATCCCTTTTCGCCTCGAGGGAGCGCCGGATGGCATCCAGGACCCCATTGATGAACTCGACCGAGTCGGCGGTGGCGTACTTGCGGGCAATCTCGAGGGTTTCGTTGATGACGACGGCGGGCGGGGTCTCAGGGTGGGCGCGGAGCTCGTGGACGGCCAGGCGCAGGAGGTTGCGGTCGGTCGCGGCCATGCGCTCGAGCCGCCAGTGCTGCGAGTGGGCGCGGATAAGCTCGTCCAGCTCGGCGGCGCTGGCCACGGCACCGGTGAAGAGCTCGTTGGCGAAGTCAGCGCCGGTTTTGCTCTTGGCAGCTGCCCAGTAGCGGGACTGGATTTCGGCCGGCGCGTCGCGAGACATCTCCCACTGGAAAAGCATTTCGAAGGCGGCCTCGCGGGCCTTGCGGCGCGTACTCATCGTGGAGGCGCGCTCATCGCTGGCGGGGTTTGCGCTGGCGCGAAGAAGGCAGGCGGCGGAGGAGGTTGGCCATCTCGACCGCGGCCAGGGCGGCCTCCGCGCCCTTGTTCCCGGACTTGGCGCCGGCGCGGTCAACGGCCTGCTCGAGCGTATCCACCGTGATGACGCCGAAGGCGATGGGGACGCCGGTATCGAGCGCGGCGCGCTGGACACCGCGGGCGACTTCGGCGCTCAGGTATTCGAAGTGCTGCGTCTCGCCCCGGATGATGCAGCCGAGCGCGATGACGGCGTGGCAGCGGCCGGCGGCGGCGAGCTTCTTGGCGGCGATGGGGATTTCGAACGAGCCGGGCACGCGGACGATTTCAATCCGGTCGCGGTCGGCGCCGGCGCGCTTGAGGGCATCGAGCGCCCCGGCGAGCAGCCGCTCGGTGATGAAGCTGTTGAAGCGGCTGACGACGATGCCGAAGCGCAGCCCCCGCGCGCTCAGCTCGCCTTTGAGTTCGTCCGACACTTTGACCTAAAGACCTCAGCGGCTAAAGCCCCATCTTCTTTTTCGCCGAAATGGCGGGCTTAAACCCCGCCCCGCCAAGACAGCAAGCTACAAGAAACTAGCACCGGCGGGACGCCGGTGCCACCAGAAAGATTCCCAGTGGCTGGCGCCACTGGGTTGAACAAGAGATCAGCGGCCGAGGAAGCGGGGCGGGTGCTTCTCCAAAAACGCCCGCGTGCCTTCCTTCATATCTTCGGTGGCACAGCACAGGCTAAACAAAGTCGCCTCGAGGAACAAGCCTTCGGCCTGGGTCATCTCCAGGCCGCGGTTGACCGCTTCGAGACAGAAGCGGATGGCGAGCGGGGCGTTGGCGGCAATCTTCTGCGCCAGAGCCTCGCAGGTGGGAATGAGGTCGGCCAGCAGAACGACCTGGTTGACCAGGCCAATGCGGTAGGCTTCCTCCGCCGTGACCGGCTCGCCCGAGAGCACGAGTTGCAGCGCGCGGCCCTTGCCCACCAGCCGCGCCAGCCGCTGCGTGCCGCCATAGCCGGGGATGATGCCGAGTTTGACCTCGGGTTGGCCCAGGCGGGCGTTTTCTGACGCGATGCGGAGGGCGCAGGCCATCGCCAGCTCGCAGCCGCCGCCCAGGGCGTAGCCGTTGACGGCCGCGATGAACGGCTTGGGCGCGCGCTCGATGCGGTTGAAGACCTCCTGGCCATAGAGGCCGTAGTCGCGGCCAGCGACGGGCGAGAGTTGCGCCAACTCGTTGATGTCGGCGCCGGCGACAAAGGATTTTTCGCCTGCGCCCGTCAGGATGGCGACGCGGATATCGGTGTCGGCGATGACCTCGGCGACGCAGGCGTCCAGCTCCTCAATCGTCCGGCGGTTCAGGGCGTTGAGGACTTTGGGGCGATTGATGGTGAGATAGGCAATCTGATTGCGCTTTTCATAGAGCAGGTTTTCATAGGGCATGTTCAGAAACCTCAGGGGCTAAAGCCCGAACTTGGTTACCGGCTTATGTGCGGCCTGAAGCCCGCACCCGACCGAGCTCAAGAGGACGGCTCAAAACTAACACAGGCGAGACGCCTGTGCCACCCAGGAGAATGCTACGAGAGCTTGAGGAGGCGGGCGGCGTTGCCGCGGTAGATGGCGGCGCGGACTTCCGGCGCCAGCTTCTCCGTCAGTGAATCAATGCCGGCGATGACATCGTCGTAGTCGCGTGGGTGCTCGCTGCCGAAGATGAGCTTGGAGATGCGGGGCAAGGGCGCCGGCTGGCCCGGCGCGCCGGTTGCCGCCTCGAGCATAAAGTGCAGGTCGGAGCGGAGCGGGCTGTTGACGACGCGGATGAAGGCGGTCGAGGTTTCGAGCCACACGTTGGGCAGGAAGTGGCCCAGCCGCAAAACGTCGCGGAAGCCGTAGATGCCGCCGAAGTGGATGACGACGAAGTTGCCCTGGCGGAAGGTGGTGGCCAGGTGTTCGAGCCAGGCCGGGAAGGCCGAAGGCAGGTCGGTGTAGTGGAAGAGCACAGGCATCTCGAGCGTCACGGCTTCGTTCACCAGCCGTTCGACGGCGGGGTCGCGCGGGTCGTACTGCATCGGTTGCAACTTGAGCGCGCGGGCGCCGGCATCGCGCCAGCGGCGGAGCTGACCGAGCGGGTCCTGCGAGCGCGGGATAACTGAACAAGCCGAGAGCAGCCGGTCGGGGATTTCCTTGGCCGCCTGCATATAGGTCTCGGTGACCATAATCGGATCCACCGGCACGAGCAGGGACTTCTCGATGTTTTTCTTGTCCATCTGCTCGACCAGCCATTTGGCGGCGGCCGAGACGTTGGGGCGGAGCTGGTCGGGCGTGAACTGCTCCTGCTGGTCGCGGCCGAGGTGGACGTGGATGTCAATGCGAGCCCTGGAAGCCGCGGGCGCAGCCGAGGTCTGCGAGGGTTGGCTGAGCCGTGCGGTCGCAAAAGCGCTGCGCGCCAGGCCGGAGACGGCGGCGCCCGCCAGCAGAGTGGACTTGAGGAAGTCGCGCCGATGAATCATTGTGCCCTCCGCTCAGTCAGGAATCCCAGATTGGGAGCCAGAGTATAGCGCAAGAACGAAACTCGAAAAGCGGAAATCGAAAAGCGCAGCAGCAAGTGGCGAGACCTACTCCGCAATAACCCGCGGTACCACCGAGCAGCGAAGCACCAAAAGAGCAAAATTTCCTGGGGGATGACCCTACGGCCTTGCCGTCGTTGCCGAACTCCCTTTAGCGGTACAATGCCAGCAATCTGTCCCGGAGGGCACTGTCATGAAAGCCTATGTGTTCGTCAACGTCGCGGCCGGACAATCTGCCGAGGTTGTGAAGCGATTGCGATCTATCAAGGGGGTCAAGTCTGTTGATGTCTGCTGGGGTCTGCCAGACATCATTGCGCTAGTAGAAGCAGGCAACCCAAAGACTCTACAGGGCCTGGTGGTAGACGAAATTCAGAAAACTCCAGGCGTCAACCAGACCGACACGCACATTGTCTGGGAGTAAGCCTGCAGCAGAGGTACCGGAAACCCTCCGCGCGCTGTGCCACACCCAAAAGGCTTCCCCCAGGCAGGAGCCTGGGGGCTCGACACTAGAAACTGTTGCATAACCTCTCTCCAGGTGAGGCCTCAGGGGCTAAAGCCCCCCCTGTGTTCTCATCTCTTCGGCACGACTGAAGTCGTGCCCTGACGGGCTCGGAGGAGCGGGTGCAGAGCACCCCTTCCGGACTGGTTTGCTAGGTGAAGTGCAGGGACATGGGTTTGGGGTTCTTGGGGTCGGAGTAGTCGTAGAAGCCGCGGCCGGTCTTGCGGCCGTGCCAGCCGGCGGTGACCATGCGGCGCATGAGCGGGGGCGGGGCGAAGCGCGGCTCGCGGTACTCCTCGTACATGATTTCGGCGATGTAGAGCGTGGTGTCGATGCCGACGAAATCGAGCAGGGTGAAAGGGCCCATGGGGTGGTTGAGGCCGAGGTGGATGGAGCGGTCAATGTCAGGGATGGTGCCGAAGCCCTGCTCGAGAATGCGGACGGCGTCGAGCAGGTAGGGAACGAGCAGACGGTTGACGAGAAAGCCGACGCGGTCCCAGGTGCGCACCGGTTCTTTGCCGAGCTTGACGGTGAAGGCGACCATCTGCTCGAAGATTTTTTCGTCGGTCATGATGGTGCGGATGACTTCGACGAGCTTCATCAGCGGGACGGGGTTCATAAAGTGCAGACCGAGGAAGCGCTCCGGGCGCTTCGTGACGGCGGCCATTTCGGTGATGGAGATGGAGGAGGTGTTGGAGGCGAAGATGGTGTGGGCGGGGCAGAGGGCGTCGAGTTCGCGGAAGAGGTCTTTCTTCTCCTGCGGGTTCTCGATGATGGCCTCGATGATGAGGTCGGAGTCCTTCAGGTCGGCGAGTCGAGTCGTGCGACGTAGGCGGGCGAGGGTGTTCTTGCGCTCGGCGTCAGAGAGGACGTTTTTCTCGACAAACTTGGCGAGGCTGGCGGTGATGCGCTCGAAGCCTTTGTCGAGCAGTTGGTCGTTGATTTCGCGCACGGTGACCTGGTAGCCGGCCGTGGCGACCACTTGTGCGATGCCCGAGCCCATCAGTCCGCAGCCGACTACGCCGACTTTTTGAATCTCCATGAGAGCCTCCTTGGGTGGTCAAATCCTGTCCGCCGGGTCGAGGCCGCGGCGCGGGGCGCACCCGACATCAGCCGACGGCTTGCGACGCCCTGCGCTCCGAACCGCTCCGTTCCGACGCTATACGACGGCGGTGGCGTTGCCCTTCTTGCGCGCGGCTTCGAGCGAAAATTCGGCGCGGTTGATGAGGTCGGTGACGGTGTCGAGGGGATCGTAGTCCGGCCGCACCGTGGCCTCGCTGATGCCGGCGCTGAAGGTGACCGCCGTCTTGCCGTCGGGGAGTTTCACGCTGCTCAAGACCTTTCGCACTTTCTCTACCACGCCTTTGGCTTTCTCGGCGGTTGTGTCCGGCAGCACGAGAGCGAGCGCAATGAGCGAGTACTTGACCGCGATGTCGCTCTGGCGGAGGTTGGAGACAATGGCTTCCCCGGCCTGCTGCATGAAGTTCTGGATGGTGGGTTCACCGAGCTGGCGGATGAGCTGGCCGCCCTTGTCAATCTCGAGCAAGCTGACCGACAGCGGCGTGCCCTGGCTTTTGGCGCGGGTGGCTTCGTTGACGACGCAGTCGATGTAGTTGCTGCGGCTGACCAGGCCGGTGGTTTCGTCGGCCACGCCGATGGTTTTCATCAGCGTGCGCAGGCGCGTGTGGTTGAGCGCAATGACGACCTGGCCGGCGACCGCCTGCAGCAGGTAAATCTCATTCGGCTTCCACTTCCGTGCCACGTCGGCCTGTTCGACCACCAGCACGCCCACGGGCTCCTGCTTTTCCTTGTCCACCAGCGGCACGGCCAGCACCGCCCGGGCTCCGAACTGCTGCAACTCTGGTGTCAGACTTTCCTCCAGCACGACGGAGCCAGCGGTGAGGTAGTCATGCTGCGCCAGCAATTGCAGTAGCTTCAGCACCACCGGGCCGGAGGACTGCGGCGTGCCGAGCGCGCAGTATTCGACCGCGGTGGTGGGCGGCGCACCTGCGCGTCCCAGCACGCCCAGGCAGCGGCTGGCGTGCAGGTACTTGCCGACTTCGCTGACGGCGGTGTGCAGGACGTTCTTGGCGCTGCCCTGACGATAGATCGCATGCGTGATTTCAGTGACTTTGGCAACGTCGCTGACGGTCTCAGGCGAGAGCGCAGCCTCAGCCGCCGCAGCCGACGGAGGCAGCACGGCGGCAGCCGCCGGAGCGCCCCCTTCCGCCGCCGCGCCCTTATACCCTTTGGGGAAATATTGCGCCGTCTCGTAGAGTTTGCGCAGCCGCTCGTTCGTGGCTTCCTCGCCGGGAAAGACCTGCGCGATTTTCTGCAGCTTCTCGATCGCCTTCGCCTGCAACGAATACTGCAGGAAAATCTCCACCTGCACGATCAGGTCTTCGAGCAGGTTCGCCATCTTGCGCGGGTCGCCCGCAGCGAGTTCTTCTTCCCGTGGTTCCTCTGCCTTGCCGAAGACGGTGGCCTGGCGGGTGACCGTGGCGGTGCTGCCAATGCGCGCCGCCACACCACGGTAGCGCGCTCCATCAATCTTGCCGGAGAGTTTTTCCAGCCGCTTCGGATTCTCGAAATCGTACGGGTCTACCTCAATCAGCCGTTCCAAGACATCGGCCGCTCGGTTGTATTCGCCAGCTTCGAGATAAACCCGGAAAAGATTGCCCAACACTTCGCAGTAGCGCCCTTCCTGGTTGGCCTCGTTGAAGGCCTGGGCGGCGAATTCCGCCAGCTCTTGGGCGGTTTGGTTCAGGTGATAGAGCGTGTCGAGCCGCTCGACGAAATCCTTCTGCCGCCGCGCGCGTCCCAAGCGCTCTTTGACCTGTCCCAGAATCCGCACGGCTTCTTTCGAACGGCCGGCTTTGCAGTGCAGGTCGGCCAGCTCGAAGAGCTTGTCGTAACTGTCCGGTTGCATCTGGTAGAAGACCTCGATGACTTCCTCCGCTTCCTTCAAGCGTTTCTGCGCGAGCAGCGCCTCGCCCAGCGTGGCCAGGATGGCGGGTTCCTGGGTGCTTTCGGCGTAGAACGGCAGCAGCAGGTCAGTCGCTCGGGCTGCATTCCCCGCACGCAGGTTTGCCTGCGCCAGGCTCAACAGGATGGCCCGCTCCGTCGGCGCTATCTCATGCGCTTTCTCAAACAGCTTCAGCGCCCGCCCCGCATCGTCGGCCTGCACGAGTTGCCCGGCCTTGAGATAGGACTTGGCCGCCAGCTCCGGTTTCCCCATGCGCTGGGCGATTTCGGCCAGCCGCACCTGCGTCTCGGCATCTTCGGGGTCGAGCGCCGCCATTTTCTCCAGGCACTGCAGCATCCCGGCATCCTGCTTGGCTTTCTCGTAGAGCGCGAGCGCCTGCCGGTAGGCGGCCACCGCCTCGCTGGCCTTCGCCTGCCGGTGTTGGAGAGCCGCAAAGCGATAGACGCGTTCGGGCGGCTGCGGGCTGCCTTCCAGGCTCTTGCGGTAGAGCGCCTGCGCCTTGGCCGCGTCGTTCTGCTCGAAATAACGGTCAAACAGCAGCCCGTAGTAGTGGCTGGCCTGCTCGGTCTTGTTCAGGCGGGCGTAGAGGTCGCCTAGGTTGCGGATGATTTCGGCGTTCTGCGGCGCCAGCTTGTGCGCGGCCTCGAATTCCTTGATGGCGTCTTCGGGCTTGTTCTTGCTCAGCGCCTTCTCGGCGCGGTCTAGATGCTTTTCCAGGTCGGAAGCCATCGCCTACTCGCCCCGCTATCAAAGCACCAATCCTACACAATAGTGCCGAACCCCGCCACCCCGCAACCCGATCCCCGGTTAATGGACAATTCTCGCAACCCCTCCGCGTAGACTTTCGGCAGGCAACTCTTGTCCTGTACTTTTTTCCTATACTTTCGTAGCTATTGACAAGCTAAGTTTAGCGCTTTATGCTCAGCACACGAAGAAGGGGGCAGCATGAGGAAGCTATTCCTCCTCCCAGGATTGCTACTTCTCCTTACCGCCTCGACGATGATCGTTGCCCCGTGGCGGCGACCCCACTTTCAACCGGCGAAGGTACTGGCTGCTACTACCGGTGGGGAGTTCCCGGCCGCCTTGTATCTGCAAGCCTCCGATGGAGGCATGGCGCAATACGGGATAAGGCTCCAGCAATCCACTACGCCTTCGCAGACCCGCTCACCCCGATTGGCAGACTTACCATTGATGGCCCTGGGGTCGAGTGCAGAGAGGCTTGCCCGGGGTGCATAAGACAGATCTGCAATAGCACATGGGTCCGCGTCACTATCAACGGAATCACGGTTAGCGCTCAAGCCGTGGCAGGCAGTACGGCTTCCTCAGTGGCCCAAGGCCTTGCCGCTACAATCAATTCTAACTCCACTCTTTCCCCTATAGTTTTTGCCACGGTCTCAAATAACGTAATCACCGTCTCAGCCCGAAATGCAGGAGTTGAATACCACTATCCCTGGAACAGCGCTTGCAGTTATGCTATTACCCATTTTTCCGAATGTGCCTTCGAGGCGCTGCGTTCCCCAAATTCTACCCTGGCCCCTCAATGAGGCGACAATTTCACAAGGTCTTACTCTTGCTCCTCCTCGTCCTGGTACGCGGATCCAGTAGTTCCGGTAAGGCTGAGGAGCCCGGTCAGCCATTGGAATTTTTCGCCCAATTCGGGGGTTCGTTCTTTACCAGCCAATCCGGCTTGTGGGTAATCCCCCAAGTGGATCCAAATACCGGTCAAGTCACTTTCTCTCCCACACTCCTAACCACTTCCCTGACGAAAACCGGACGCTTGTTCGCCGGTTTTCGGTACTTCTTCAATCACAATCATGCACTCGAAGCCAGTTACTCCTACAGCCCCAATGACCTCTTGGAACACCGGTCCCTAACGGGTTCTGTTTTCAAGAACGATATTCATGCCTCAACCTTGGCGTTCAACTATGTGAGGTACATGAGACGGGGGAGTCGCTGGCGCCCTTTCATCACCGGCGGACTTGGATTCGTCTATTTTCGCGGCCTGGATCCACCAAGCAAAACTACATTCACCGTCAACTTCGGGGGCGGCGCCGATATTCCGCTAACTGAAAGAGTCTCCATCCGCTTAGAGTATAGAGACTTTGTGATGGGCCACCCCAAGGTAGTCTCGGCCTTTCCCGGTGGGGTTACCCATAATCAAGTACCCTCGGTCGGCTTCGTCTTCAAGTTCTGAAGTCCTCGCCGCAATACCCACTGGTCAAGGGTCGAGTTGCCCTCGAAGGCACTGTCTGTCTCTTCCCGCTTATGTCACACTAAGCTCGAATGGCTGAACAGGCACACATTCGCAATTTCGCCATCATTGCCCACGTTGACCACGGCAAGTCCACGCTCGCCGACCGGCTGCTGGAGCGCACCGGCGCGCTGAGCGAGCGCGAACGCGTAGACCAGGTGCTCGACTCGATGGACCTCGAGCGCGAGCGTGGCATCACCATCAAGGCCCACGCCGTACGCCTCGCCTACACCGCGCGCGACACCGCGACCTATCAGCTCAACCTGATTGACACCCCCGGGCACGTGGACTTCAGCTACGAGGTCTCGCGGGCGCTGGCGGCCTGCGAGGGCGCCATCCTGCTGGTGGACGCCTCGCAAGGCGTGGAAGCTCAGACCCTCGCCCATACCTATCTCGCCCTGCGCCACAACCTGGAAATCATCCCGGTGCTGAACAAGATTGACCTGCCGGCCGCCCGCATCGAGGAAACCGCGCAGCAAATCGAGCGCCTGCTCGGCTTGCCCACCACCCGCGACCTTGCCATCAGCGCCAAGCTCGGCACCGGCGTGGACGCGGTGCTCGAAGCCCTCATCACCCGCATCCCCCCGCCCAAAGGGGCACGGGTAGCCCCCCTGCGCGCGCTGATCTTCGACTCCTGGTTTGACACCTACCGCGGCGCGGTGGTGCTGGTGCGGGTGGTCGAAGGCGTGCTGCGCCCGCGGATGCGCATCCGTCTGTTCGCCACCGGCCAGGTCTACGAGGTCGAGCAGCTCGGCGTGCTGACGCCCAAGCCCCTGCCCGTGGATCATCTGGCCGCGGGAGAAGTCGGCTTCGTCACCGCCAACATCCGCCGCGTCGCCGACACTCAGGTCGGTGACACCCTAGTGGAAGACGACCGACCAGCCCCGCCGCTCCCGGGCTTCGTGCCCATCAAGCCGATGGTTTTCGCCGGGCTCTATCCGGCCAGCGCCGAAAACTACCAGGCCCTGCGCGATGCCCTGGAGAAGCTGGCGTTGAATGACTCCGCCTTCCGCTATGAGCCGGAGAATTCAACTGCGCTGGGCTTTGGCTTCCGCTGCGGCTTCCTCGGGCTGCTCCACCGGGAGATTGTTCAAGAGCGACTCGAACGGGAGTTCAGTCTCAACCTCATCTCGACCGCCCCCAGCGTCCGCTATCGCCTTTTGCACCGCGACGGAAACGTGGTCGAGGTGGACAATCCTGCCAAGTTTCCCCCGCCCGGCGAGATTGAACTCATCGAAGAGCCAGTCCTCGATCTCACCATCCTCACCCCGGCCGAATACCTGGGCGGCATCCTCAAACTCTGCGAAGAGCGCCGCGGCGTCCAGAAAAAGTTCGAGTACATCACCGCAGTGGGCGACTCCGGCGGGCGCGCGCTGCTGGTCTATGAGCTGCCGCTGGCGGAAATGGTGCTCGACTTCTACGACCGGCTGAAGTCGCTCTCGCGCGGCTACGCCTCGCTCGACTACGAGCTGGCCGGCTACCGCGTCTCCGACCTGGTCAAGCTCGACATCCTGGTGGCCGGCGAGCCGGTGGACGCCTTCGCCCTCATCTGCCCGAAGGAATCCGCCTATGAGCGTGGCCGCAGCCTGGTCGAGCGCCTGCGCAAGCTCATCCCGCGGCAGCAGTTTGAAGTGCCGCTCCAGGCCGCCATCGGCAGCCGCGTCATCGCGCGCGAGAGCATCAAGCCGCTCCGCAAGGACGTCACCGCCAAGCTCTACGGCGGCGACGTCACCCGCAAGCGCAAGCTGCTCGAAAAGCAGAAGGCCGGAAAGCGACGGATGAAGCGCGTCGGCAGCGTCGATATCCCCCAGGAGGCCTTCCTGGCGGTCCTGCAGATTTCCTCCCCCGAAAGCTAGTCGGAAGGGCGGTCGTGGAGGCTCAGGATGCGGGCCGCGGACTCGAGCGCCCGGTCGAGCCGCGAGCAGTCGCCTTCCACTTGACACGCCTGCACCCACTGCTCGCTCAGCGGCAGCAACAATTCGGCTTGGCTCACCGGGTCGCGCAGGTGGAGTGAAAACCTCCGATCCACGACCCGGTAGAAGCAACCCTGAACCTCAAGCTGCGGCAGCAACTGCCGCGCGCGCTGCTGGACGAACTGCTTGACGCCGTCGAGATTCACCGGCTCGCCCGTGGCCTCAGCCGGCTGCCAGGCAGCGGAGGGAAACGCGGCCTGCGCGCTCTGCCACTCGCGCCCCAGCCCGAGGATTTTCTTCAGACGCTCCTTTGCCTCCGGCGTCATCGCGACGAACTCCACCGCCATGCCAACGTGCGGCTCGACGCGGCGCACGATCGCGCGCAGAGCGATTTCTTCGTAGAGCTTCTCTCCGCTCAGGTGCAGGTCGAAGACGCGGGCCACCGGGAGCGGCCGCTCGTCTTCGATGAAGGCGCCGACCAGGCTCAAGTCGCGCACCACCGAGCGCATCCCGGGATACTCGGCGATGACAACCGAGGGCGGGATGATCCGCGTGTAGAGGCGCTGGCGCGCGGCATCCGCGGTGCGGGCGAGCGGTTCCACCGCCTCCGAGGTTTCAATCGTCACCGCTACGCCGAAGCCCTGCTCGGTGCGCTCGCTCCGCAGCACCTTGCCCCGGCAGTGCAGCCTGACCGGCTGGCCCTCGGCCAGCTCGCCCGGGAGCACCACGTCAAACTCGACAATCTGGCCGTTCGCGAGCGGCCGCTCAACTTGGCAGTAGACACCCCCTAGAGCGATGTCGCGCGTGGTGCCGCGGGCGCGGTGCAGCTCACCGTCTTTCGTCAACCACTCGAAGCTGATGGGGTGGGAGACGACCAACCGCGGGGTGGTGCGCCGCTCGATTTGAGTGGTACGTGCCATAGGGCCGGAGATGATTGCCACCATCTTCACGCAATCCTCGCGCGCAGTCAACCGCGGAGTGCAAGACTCAGTCTTGGGTCTCGCGCTTGCGGACTTCGGCTTCGAGCCGCCCGCGGTGCAGGCGCACCCGAATCTCTTCGCCTACCTTGACCGCCGCCGCGCTCTTCAGGATACGACCCTGCGCGTCGAAGACGATGGCGTAGCCGCGCTCCAGTATGGCGAGCGGGCTCAAGGAAGTAAGCTGGCCGGTCAGCACCTCCAGTTGGTGGCGGCCGGCGCGGAGGAGATTGCGCGTGCGCTCAAGCAGGCGCTGGTGTTGGTCGGCGAGATGCAGCCGCTCCACCCGCACGAGCCCGCGCAGGTCGAAGGCGACCAGCCGCGTCGCCTGCACGGCGAGCGCTGCACGCGCTTCGCTCATGCGCGTGCGCACCACCTGCCCCAACCGATTGTGGAGCTCATCGGCGCGCTGCATCTGCTCGCGCAGGAAGGCCTCCAGCCGACGGAAGCCGCGGTGTGCGAGCAACTCGGTGAGCCGCTGGCGCGCCTCGAGGATGCGGTATTCGATGTCGTCAACGAGTTTCTGCCGCAGGCTTTCGATGGCGGAAAGGAATTCGTCCTTGCGCGCCACCACCAGTTCGGCGGCAGCCGACGGCGTGGGCGCGCGCACGTCGGCGACAAAGTCGGCGATGGTGAAGTCGGTCTCGTGGCCCACGGCGGAGATAACCGGAATCTGCGAAACCGCAATCGCGCGGGCGACGCCTTCCTCGTTGAACGCCCACAGGTCCTCGAGCGAGCCGCCGCCCCGGCCGACAATCAGCACGTCGGGCTTCTCCGCCAGGCGGTTGAAGAACTCGATGGCCTCCACAATTTCTTCCGCTGCCCCTTCGCCCTGCACCCGCACGGGATAGAGTTGCAAGTGCAAACCTTCGTGGCGACGGCGCAGGATACGGATGATGTCGGCGATGGCGGCTCCGCGCGGGGAGGTGACCAGGCCGATGCGGCGCGGCAACAGGGGCAGCGGCCGCTTGCGCGCGGCCTCGAACAGCCCCTCTTTCTTCAGCCGTTCCTTGAGCTGCTCGAAGGCAACCTGCAAGGCGCCGTAACCCGCCGGCTCGAGGTAGCTGACGACGAGCTGGTATTCACCGCGCGGCTCATAAACTGAGAGCGCGCCCCGCAGGGTGACCTGCAGGCCGTCCTCGGGACGGAACTTGTAGAACTTCATATCCTTCTTGTTGCAGAAGCAGCGGAGCTGCGCGGCGGCGTCTTTGAGCGTGAAGTAGAAGTGGCCGTAGGGGGAGACGCGGAAGTTCGACACTTCGCCCTGCACCCAGACGTCGCGAAAGGTGCGCTCGAGGATGTCCCTGATCTGCCCGGTCAGCTCGCTGACCGTGTAGACCCGCCGCTCCGGCACGAGCCCCAGCGTCCCTTGATTCATCTCTCTACCGCCGCTGGAAAAGCCAGAAAAGCAGCGTCAGGATAACACTCAAAACCAGGCTGGTGGCGAACGGAAAATAGATGATGAAGTTTTCGCGGCGAACAATGATGTCGCCCGGAAGCCGCCCGAGGCGACCCAGGCTCCCGAAGCTTCGGGACGCGCCCAGCGTCAGCACTCCCCCGACAACCACCAACACCAAGCCGAACACCAGCAGCAGCTTGCCCAACTCCCGCAACGGATCCATTGGCAGCTTTCAGCCGTCAGCAATCAGCTATCAGTCTAGGACGCAGGGCAGAGGAGTGCAACGCGTCAGCGGCCGGCTCGAGCTGTAAGAGTCATCCAGCGGCAATCGAGGCTGAGCGGTTTGCCGGAGAAGTCGCCGAAAACCTGAATGCGGGAGAAGCCGACCTGCCGCAGCATTCCCATGAGTTCATGGCAGCAGTACATCCGCAGGCGGCTGGTACCGCGAAAAACCTGGCGGCCGCGGCGGGCGGTCCAGTGGGTGGTGATGACGCTGGTGGCGAAGTCAAAAGCAGATTCCTCGCTGACGACGAACCTGCCCTTGCGCGAACGAGAACCCGGGCGGTAGCGGCGCACTACCCAGTCGCGGTTGATGAGGTGCAGCACCAGCCAGCCGCCCGGCTCGCCTGCGCGAGCAGGCCGCAGCGCACGCCGGAACCGCCGCAGCACTTGCAGATCGGCCGCGTCACCGAAGTAGCCGAAGCTGGTGAAGAGATTCAGGACGGCATCGAACTGGCGGCGGTAGCCAAGCCGGCGCATATCGCCCCGGCGGAACTCCACCTCGACACCCAGATCGGCCGCGGCGTGGCGGGCCTGCGCCAGCAACGCGGCGCTGATGTCTATGCCAGTGACGCGGAAGCTACGACACGCCAGCTCCACCGCGTGCCGCCCGTAGCCGCAGGGCACATCGAGAATGCGCGCCCCGGGCCGCAGCCGCAGTAGCCGCACCAGGAACCGCACCTCGGCCTTCGTCCGCATCCCCGGCCGGGCTGCAGTTACGTCCGGCGCCACCCGCGGCCAGAACGTCCGGAAGAATTGGTGATTTGAAATCATCAGAGAGACAAACCGGCTAGAAGACGTCGTAACCGGGAAAGAAGAAGGAGATTTCAAAGGCCGCGGTGTCCGCAGAGTCGGAACCGTGTACGACGTTGTGCTGGATGTCGGTGCCGTATTGCTTTCGAATCGTGCCCGCGGCAGCTTCGGCGGGGTCGGTGGCGCCCATCACCGCGCGCCAGCGCGCGATGGCGCTCTCGCCCTCCAGCACCATCACCATGACTTTGCCCGAACTCATGAACTCAGTGAGGCTGGGGAAGAACGGCTTGTCGCGATGCACAGCGTAGAAGCCCTCGGCCTGCTTCTTGGTCAGCTCCAGCGTCTTTTCGGCGACAATCCGAAACCCTTCTTTTCGAATCCGCGCCAGAATCTGCTCAGCCAGGCCGCGCTTGACCGCATCCGGCTTGATAATGGCCAGCGTCCGCTCAACCGGCATGACACACTCCCCCTGGAAGCAAGGAGGCAAGGATGCAGGGAGGCAAGGAACGACTCCGTGTCAGCGGGTATGCCATTGCTTCCATAGGCTCTGCAGCATTGCGCCGATTCGATTGAACTGACTCTTGAGCACGGTGCACTGCTGCTCAGAGATGTAGCCCTCGTCTTTGCTCAGATCAAGCCACATGCGCACCTCATCGCAAGAGCCGATGGCCACTTGCAAGTAGCGCTTGAACTCGGCTGACGAAGCCCGCTTGGCCCAGCCCTCAACGATGTTGGCCGGGACGGACCGCGCCGTTTTTCGCAACTGCCTCGCCAGTTCAACCTGCTCGACTTGAGGAAAACTCTTGCTGATACGAGAAACTTCGAGTGCCGCGGCATATGCTTCCCGATAGACGTCCAAGTCATGATAGGTGCGAACGGCCACGGCCCTTCCTTTTCTCCCTGCCTCCCTGCCTCTTTGCTTCCCTGCCTCGTGTCTTCTTCAGGGCTGCGGCCACTGTGGCGCCGATTTCGGCGGGGCTGTCAATGACCTTGATGCCGGCCTTGCGCAGCGCCTCGATCTTCTCTTTCGCGGTGCCGCGGCCGCCGGAAATGATGGCGCCCGCGTGGCCCATGCGGCGCCCGGGCGGCGCCGTCCGCCCGGCAATGAAGCCAAAGACGGGCTTGCGCACCTCCTTCTTCACATAGGCTGCGGCCGCTTCTTCGGCCGCGCCGCCGATTTCGCCGATTATGACGACGGCCTCGGTGCCATCGTCCTCGTTGAACAGCCGGAGGGCATCCACGAAATCAGTGCCGATGATGGGGTCGCCGCCGATGCCAAGGCAGGTGGACTGGCCTAGGCCGTGCGCGGTGAGTTGCGCCACGGCTTCGTAGGTCAGCGTGCCCGAGCGCGAAATGACGCCGATGCCGCCGGGCTGGTGGATGAAGCCGGGCATGATGCCGATCTTGCATTTCCCCGGCGAGATGATGCCGGGGCAGTTGGGGCCGATGAGGCGCGTGGCCTTGCTCCGCAAGAACGCAGCGACGCGCACCATGTCGAGCGTCGGGATGCCTTCGGTGATGCAGACCACCAGCGGCAGGCCGGCATCGGCGGCTTCCAGGACGGCGTCGGCGGCAAACGCCGGCGGGACGAAGATAACGGAGGCGTTGGCGCCGGTGGCGCGGACTGCCTCAGCGACGGTGTTGAAGACCGGCACGCCCAGGTGCTTCGTGCCGCCCTTGCCCGGCGTTACCCCGGCGACAACCTTGGTACCGTATTCGAGCATCTGCTGCGCGTGGAAACTCCCCTCCCGCCCCGTCAGCCCTTGCACCACCACCCTGGTTGCTTTATCGACGAGAATGCTCATTTTTGCTTTGCCAGTGCGACCACTTTTGGGGCGGCGTCCTTCATATCCACCGCCACGCTGAAGTTCAGGCCGGACTGGCGGAGGATTTTGCGGCCTTCTTCGACGTTGGTGCCTTCCATACGGATGACCACGGGCACCGTCAGGCGCAGCTCGCGGGCAGCCTCGACCACACCCGTCGCCAGCCGGTCGCAGCGCAGGATGCCGCCGAAAATATTGATGAGCACAGCGCGAACGTTTTTGTCCGCGACGAGAATCTTGAAGGCTTCCCGAATCTGCTCGGCGCTGGCACCGCCGCCCACGTCGAGGAAGTTGGCCGGTTGCCCGCCGGCGAGCTGGATGATGTCCATGGTGGACATCGCCAGGCCGGCCCCATTCACCATACAGCCGACGTTGCCGTCGAGCTTGATGTAGCTGAGACGCTGCTTCGAGGCCTCGATTTCGAGCGGCTCCTCTTCGCTCAAGTCGCGGAGGGCGGCGAGCTCGGGGTGGCGGTAGAGGGCGTTGTCGTCGAGGTCAATCTTGGCGTCGAGGGCGATGAGCCGCCCGTCCGGTGTCACGATGCAGGGGTTGACTTCGACCAGCGAAGCGTCGCACTCGGTGAACACGCAGTAGAGCGCGCCCAGCAACAGGCCCAGTGCGGCCTGGCTGTCGGCCAGCCCCAACCCATAGGCCAGCTTGCGCACCTGATAGCTCTGCAAGCCCATCCCGGGCGTAATGGCTTCTTTCAGGATAGCTTCGGGCTGGGTGCGGGCGACTTCTTCGATGTCCATGCCACCGGCGGCCGAGGCCATCAGCACGGGCTGCGCGAGCGCGCGGTCCACGATGATGCCGAGGTAGAGTTCGCGCGCGATGGGGAGGGTTTCTTCGACGAGGACGCGGCGGACGATGCGTCCCGCGCGGCCGGTCTGCGTGGTGACGAGCGGCTTGCCGAGCAGCGCCTCCGCGTGCGCGCGGGCTTCTTCCGGCGTGCGGGCTTTCTTGATGCCGCCCGCTTTGCCCCGGCCGCCGGCGTGAATCTGCGCTTTCACCACAACTTCGCCCGCCAGCACGCGCGCCGCGCGTTCGGCCGCCCCCGCGCTTTCGGCTACTTCCCCGCGCGGAACGGGGACCTGGGAGCGGGCAAAAATCTGCTTGGCTTGAAACTCGTGCAGCTTCATGGCAGAGGTAGAGGTGACTCCCCGCGAGTGCTAGAATCGCGGTCTCGTTCCGCGGGCGAGAGCACGGGCAAAGCGCGCAGTATAGTGAAGGCACAGCGGTGAATCAAGAATCCTCGTCACAGGTCGTTGCGGCGTTGCACAAGCTCGTGGCCGGCACCAGCCTCGCCCGAGCGGAGGCACAGGCATTGATGGAAGAAATCCTTGCCGGCCACACCACCGAAGCCCAACTCGGAGCGCTGTTGGCCGCGCTCCGCCTGAAGGGCGAAACCGTCGACGAGCTCATCGGCTTCGCCGAGGCGATGCGGGCGCACGCGCAACCCATCTTCCCTGACCAGCTCCTGCTCGCCCAGGAGCCCTTGCTGGACACCTGCGGGACCGGCGGCGACGGTGCGGGCACGTTCAACGTCTCGACCGCGGCCGCGCTGGTGGCGGCAGCGGCCGGCGTGCGCGTGGCCAAGCACGGCAACCGCTCGATCTCGAGCCACTGCGGCAGCGCCGACGTGATGGAGGCGCTGGGGGTGAACATCCATCTGGAACCAGCACGGATCGGGGCGTGCGTGCGCGCGGTGGGCATCGGGTTCGTCTTCGCCCCGCTCGTGCACACGGCGATGCAGCACGCGCAAAAGGCGCGGCGCGAAATCCGCTTCCGCAGCGTCTTCAACCTGCTGGGCCCGCTGACGAATCCGGCGCGGGTCAACGCGCAAGTGCTGGGAGTGTTCGATCCGCGGTGGCTGGAGCCGGTGGCGGAGGCACTGGGGGCGCTGGGAACGAGGCGGGCGTTCGTGGTGCACAGCCAGGATGGGCTGGACGAGGTTTCGGTCTCGGCGTCAACGCAGGTGGCAGAGCTGCACCTGGGGCGCGTCTCGCGCTACGAGGTGCGGCCGGAGGATTTCGACCTGCAAGCAGCACCCTTGGACGGCATCCGCGGCGGCGACGCGGCGACGAACGCGGGCATGATCCGCCGGGTGCTCGATGGTGAGCCGGGGCCGGCGCGGACAGTGGTGCTGGTGAACACAGCGCTGGCGTTGGTGGCCGCCGGCCGGGCCAGCGGCCCGCGGGAGGCAGCCGGGGTGGCGGCACAGGCAATTGACTCCGGACTGGCAAAGCAAACCCTGGCGCGGTTGGTGGACTTTACGCGGTCGTCCGCCTAGGTGCGGCCGTACTCCTTCATGGCCGGAGCGTGCGCGGCGGGCGGCAGCGAGCGCGATTTCCAGGCGGGGTCTTTCTTGGGGATCTTGCGGGCCACTTCGCGGTTCATCTCCAAATGCTGCTCGGCACAGGCGGGGCAGAAGCCCTTCCCGGTCTCTTGGTCTCGCAGGGCGACCAACTGGTAGCAGCCGCAGATGCAGTCGCAGTAACCGGTGCCGGTTGAAGTCTTGATGGGAACCAGAGCCATCGCCAGGTTTCCCTCCTACGCGTGGTTGTCGCCAAGTTAGCTTACCATAGAGCGGAGATTCTGGTTTTGGCCAAGGACGAGGTCTTACCTATGCCACAAGAAGGCGCAGTGTGATTCCTACCCCGACCCAAGCGCTGGTGCGGAGACTGGCCGAGAGCTACGCCAACCTTCACCCCGGAGTTTCGCTTGCCCGCGCCCAGTGAGCAGTACGCGGCTTACGTGCAGGCCTTGCGAAGTGCCGGGCTCGAGGTAAAGTTCGTCGAGGCTGACGACACCAGGCCCGACTGCGTCTTCGTCGAGGATACAGCCATCGTCTGGGATGGGCAGGCGCTGCTCACGCGCATGAGCCCCCATCGGGAGGGGGAACAGGCCGGGGTTGAAGACGCGCTGAGGCCAACGCACAGAATCAGCCGAGTGGCGCCGCCGGGAAAGCTCGAAGGCGGCGACGTCTTGCACGTGGAAGATACGACCTACGTCGGCCTGACAGGCCGGACGAATGAGGCCGGCGTGGAGACACTGCGGGAATTCCTCACGCCCTTCGGACAGCGCATAGTCGCCGTGCCAGTTGAGAACTGCCTGCACCTGAAGAGCGGCGTTTCCTATCTGGGCGACGCGACGATGATCGTGGCACCGGAACTGGTGCCGGCGCACGCCTTCGACGTCCCGGAGGTCATCGAAACAGCCCGGGAGGAAGAGTATGCGGCCAACTGCGTGCGCCTCGGAAGCTTTCTGCTGGTCCCGGCGGGATTCCCCCAGACCGAGAAGAAGTTGCGGCGGTTTGCAGAAAGCCGGGGAGTCGAAATCGTTCCGCTCGACTGCTCGGAATTCCGCAAAGGAGGCGGCTCGCTCACCTGCCTGTCGCTGCTGTGGTAGCCGCGGAGCCAGAGCGCGGAACAAAACCGGCCGCAGTGCGTAATCTCTGTTAGAGTCCAGGGAGTGGGAGGGAGCGATGTATTGCCATCACTGCGGGGCTGCGGTGGAGCCAGAGCATCGGTTTTGTGCGGGCTGTGGACGACCGCTGGCGCCGGGGCCGGCGGCCGCAGCGGTACCGCGCTCGCGCGTGCTGAGCCATCTGCAACTGCTGGGCGTGCTCTGGATCGTCTATGCGGGAATCAAGCTGGTGGCCGGGCTGGGGGTGTTGCTGGTAGGCCGGGTGATTCTGACGCGGATTCACCTGCCGGTCGAGGCGGGCTTCGTTCCCGATCTCGTCACCGGGATCGGCTGGCTGATTCTGATAGCAGGGCTGGCGGGGATTGCGGCCGGCTGGGGGCTGATGCAGAAGGAGTCCTGGGCGCGGGTGCTGGCGCTGGTGCTGGCGTTCTTTGCGCTGCTCAATATCCCCCTGGGGACTGCCCTCGGCATCTACACCCTCTGGGTGCTGCTGCCGCTGGAATCCGGACAGGAGTACGAGCAGCTCGCCCGCCACGCCTAAGGCACGGACATCAGGGGGCGCTGCGCGCGAACTTGTCCGACCAGCGGACGCGCCCAGTCATCTGCATCACCACGAACAGTGTGACGACAGAACCGATCGTCACAGCAAGGCCTGTCAAACCTTCCAAGAAGAAAGCATAGGAGAAAAGCACTAAATAGATGAATTGGGAGAGACCTGCCTCCACTAGGGCAAACCGCATTCCCACCACCAGCCTCAGGTAACTAACGACAAGAAAAATGGAAACAGCGGAGGAGGTGAGAAACGCCGCCTGAATCGAGATGTGGTCAACCAGATACGCCAACAGCAAGTGAAAGGAGAAAAACGCGGCGGCGAGGAAGAAATAGTTCATCGGGTGGAACTCAATCTGTCGAATCGTGGTGATGATGAACAGCAAGAAGAAAAAGAAAAACAGCGAGACCGGGGCGAAGTAGCTGATGCGTCCCGCTAGGGGACCCGGCTGAAGCTTTGGGGGCATTAGCACGCCGAGCTTAACGCCGGAAACGAGGTTGTTGTAAGACCAAATCAACTCCCAGCTGTTCGGAAGCTCGCGCTTCTCCGTCGGTGCCAAGGTATCGTCGGCGAAGTCTATATCCTTGAAATCGGTTGTGACCTTCAGTTGAAAATCGCGTACCTGCGCTACCTCGCCACCGAATTGGTATTGCCAGCTGTCCAGTCCCTGCGACCGGTAAGAAACCTGTAGCTGCGCCTGCTTCTGACCCTCTATTCGGGCGGTGCCCTTGGCCGCGGCTTTATCGTAGGTCAACGTCAAAGGGTCTCCGTCCACCGCAACCGCCAAATCGTCGTAGATGGCCTTGGCCGCCGGGA
>Ga0209172_10000548_pt1 | contig 101348 bp, 88 predicted proteins | sample LarsenN4metaG_FD_184113 | JGI IMG/M metagenome (GOLD analysis project Ga0209172, IMG submission 184113) | Hot spring sediment bacterial and archeal communities from British Columbia, Canada, to study Microbial Dark Matter (Phase II) - Larsen... ... | reverse complement strand
GAGGAAATGACCGATTTGCCGCGCGTCGTCGCCAACACCGCGCCTGGCACGGAAGTGCCCGTCAAGCTACTGCGGAAGGGGCAGGAGCGGGTAGTGCAAGTGACCATCGCCGAGATGCAAGAGGAGCGGATGGCGGCTGCGGGGGGCACGCTTGAGGAAAGTCTCGGCATGACCGTGCAGGAGCTGACCCCGGAGATCGCGCGTAGCCTGGGCGTGTCTGAGACGAAAGGCGTGGTGGTGACCAATGTCGAAGATGGCAGCCCAGCCGATGAGGCGGGTGTGCGGCGTGGAGATGTGATTCTCGAGGTCAATCAACGGAAAATCGAGACGCTGAAGGATTACCGCGCCGCCATCGGCCGTATGAGCAGTGCTGACTCGCTGTTGCTGTTAATCCGCCGCGGCAACAATGTGCTGTATGTGGCGATGAAGATGACGCAATAGATCCATACCGACAGGTGCCCCCTGCCACCGGATGGGGGCACCGCTTATCTCTCCCCCTCCAACGTGCGCGCCACGCGGTCGCGATGCCAGTTGGTGTCGCCGAAGGTAAAGCGGGACGATTGGGCGCGCTTGTAGTATAGATGCATATCGTGGTCCCACGTGAAACCGATGCCGCCGTGGATTTGCAGACCCTCGGCGACGACATAGCAGAGCGCCTCCGTACAGTAGGCCTTGGCCATGGAGGCCGCCTGCGAGGCCTCCGGCACCCCTTCCTGGCAAGCCCACGCTGCGTAATAGGTCAGGGATTTGGCGTTTTCAAGCTGCAGCAACATGTCGGCGCATTTATGCTTCACTGCCTGGTAAGCGCCGATGGGCTTGCCGAAGGCGACGCGATGCTTGGCGTACTCGACGCTCATCTCCAACACCCGCTCGGCAGCGCCACACATCTCGGCGCACAGAGCGGCCGTGGCCTGATCGATGACTTGGGTCAGGATCGGCCAGCCGCCATGCAATGGTCCCAGCAAGGCATCGCGTGTGACGCGCACGCGGTCGAGCTTGAGCTCATACCAGCGGCGTGTCGGATCCATCGTCGGCAGCTGTGTACAGGTCACGCCAGCGCTGTGCCGATCGAGCAGAAACAGGCTGATACCATCTTCCGATGTCCAACCGTCTTTGGTGCGAACGGCCACGATGATGGCGTCGGCGAGATCGGCCTCCGGCACATAGAGTTTCGTGCCGTTCAACTCATAGCCGTCCCGAGTGGGCACCGCGCGCGTGGCGATGCCGCCGGCATCCCAACGTCCGTTGGGCTCGGTCAGCGCTAAGGTGGTGCGCAATGCGCCCGAGGCTAAGCGTGGCAAGAGAGCCTGTTGTTGGGAAGCGTCGCCGGCGAGGCGCAGCGTGATCCCGCCTAGAACCACCGTCGGAAAGTAAGCCCCCGGCAGCAGCACACGCCCCATCTCCTCCAGGACGATGACCAAGTCGATCAGCGTCAAGCCCAGCCCTCCCAAATCTTCGGGGATGAGCATGCCCATCCAGCCCAGGTCGGCCATCTGTTTCCATAGAGCCGGAATATCGCCGGTAGGGTCCTGCATCACCTGACGGACGAAGGCGCTGGTGCATTCTTTGCCGAGGAAGGCCTGGGCATTCGTGCGGAGCAACTCCTGTTCCGCGCTAAAGCCGAAATTCATGCCTGTGCTCCTCCATTAGCGATCTTTCGGTAAGCCCAGCACCCGCTCGGCGAGGATGTTCTTTTGGATCTCCGAGGTGCCGGCGGCGATCGTTGATGCCGGAGCCCACAGGAACTCCCGCTGCCAGTAGCCGTTCCTTACCGTCCATGGCGAGCCGGCTAAGACTTGGGAGCGCATCCCTTCCAGCTCGATAGCGGTGTCGGTGATGCGCTTATGCAGCTCGCTGGCGTGCAATTTGATGATCGAGCCCTCTGATCCGGGCACCTCGCCCCGCATCAGGCGGGTCAGATTGCGGTAATAGGTAAGACGCAACGCCTGCGTCTCGATGTACATTTGCGCCACGCGCTGCCGCATCAACGGATCTTTCAAGGGCGGCATGCCGTCGGTCGCAGGAGTGCGGGCCAGGGCCAGCAGCTCTTCCATGATCACCGGTATCCAGGAGGCACGCCAAGTCGTGCCGCGCTCGTACATTAATGTAGTGATGGCGACGTTCCAGCCATCGTTGAGCTTGCCAAGCATGTTGGCCTTGGGGACGCGGACGTGGTCGAAGAACACCTCGTTGAACTCGGCCTCGCCGGTCATCTGCACCAGCGGCCGCACTTCGACGCCAGGGCTGTGCATGTCCACGAGGAACATCGTCAGCCCCTTGTGCTTAGGGAGATCCGGATCGGTACGCGTCAGCAACAAGCACCAGTGTGCCTGATGGCCCCAGCTGGTCCAGACTTTCTGGCCGGTGATCACGTAATCATCGCCGTCCTGGACGGCGCGTGTTTGCAAGGCCGCCAGATCCGAGCCGGCATTGGGCTCCGAAAACCCCTGACACCAGATCTCTTCGCCGCTGATGATCTGGGGCAGAAAACGGCGCTTCTGCTCTTCGGTGCCGTGCACCATGATGGTGGGACCCGCCATGTGCAGGCCGATGATATTGATCATCGGCGGCGCCTTCGCCTTAGCCATTTCCTCGTTGAAGATCACTTGCTCCATCAACGTCGCCCCACGGCCGCCATACTCCTTAGGCCAGGCGATGCCCGCCAATTTCGCCGCCCCGAGCTGGCGCTGCCAGTTCTTCAGAAATTCCGTGCGCTCCCGCTCGGTGCGATACGGCGGATGATCGGGCCAGCCCTCGGGCAGGTGACGCTGCAGCCAGGACCGCACCTCGTCGCGAAAAACCTCTTCCTCCGGGGTGAGATGAAAATCCATTGCGGGTGCTCCTTATCGCGGGGTGGCCGGTACCCATTCTTTGATCAGGCTGATGCGGTGGCGTATCTTAAAAGCTTTTCCGAGAGGGGTCAAGCCAGGGCTCCGCCATGGGTGGAGGTCATCGTTTTGCCATGTCATCTCGGCGCCGAGGCCACCTCCCGGCGGAAGCTCAGGCACCAGAAACCATCAAAAGGAGAACCACGATTCCTTCTCCCTCGGGGAGAGGGAGAGGGTGAGGGCGGTTCTCAGTCGGCTCAGCGCTTCGACTTCCCTCACCCCGCCCCTCTCCCCGAGGGAGAGGGAGCAAGGCCTTAGGATCAGGGTCGCGTTTGAGAAAAACCTACCCTCGTCAGCTCCCGACAGGAGAGGGGGCAATAGAGATGCTATAAAACATGCCAGTCGGTGTGTCTCCGGCCACGACGTCATCGACGGCGGTATGGTCGAGATGGGCGGCGATGGCCTCGGCTTGCGCTAGGTCCGCCGCCGATTGCACATGGCTGATATACACCACGCGGCGCGCCCCGGCGGGAATTTTCGGCAGGTAGGTCTGTGGATGAGCGAGCACGGCACCCACCGTCTGCGGAGTGATGACGTCGCCCAGCCGCATCCCAGTGAGTTCCGCAACGCGTTCCGGCCGATGCACCAAGGCCTCAGTCAGCCTCTGGCCGAGGATCTCGCGGTTGACCACGGTGATGCATAACTGGGACCATGGCGCGATCACCGGCTCGGACCGATTGGGGGCTTTGAACCAGCGCTTCCGCGCCCCATCCGCCTTGACGATGACGATGGCGTCCGGAAGGCACTCCCGAATGGTGTGCACGGCGGCAACGTCGATGCCCTTGACCATGTCGCTGCCCAGGTCGTGGTGCAGCACGAGGAGGCGATTCCAACGGCGTCCCAGGGCCTCGAGTTTGGCGGGCCAATCGCGGACGTCGCGCGTTAGCAGGATCTGCTCTGACTGTAAACTTTTAGGGCGATGGTAGTTGGTGGTGGAGCTGAGCACGACGGTGCGGCCTAACACGTTCAACTCATCGGCGAGCCGATTCATCAGGGTGGATTTGCCGCCGGCTCCCATGATGCTCACGCAGTGCGCTGGCCTGATGCCTAAAAAGCTGGCGAGATGCGGAATAGCCACAGATCCCCTAGGATGCCTCGTCGTCAACATCGTCGATGTCGCCCATCAGGCGGTCGACCTCCGCCTTGATCTGGGTCAAAAATATGTCATAGGGCGTGTTCTGATAGCCCAGCGTGAGTTGCGAATCCGCGGTATCATACCAGTCGACCCAACCGGGGGTGTCGCGGTACTTCGCCTCCTCGTGCGGCACGCCCATCAGGTCGTAGAGCCCTTCCACATAGCGTCGCCCGGTCATCTGCCAAGTCGGTCCCCCGGCGATATTGAAGATGTGGCCACGCGCCTCTGGCACGGTCATGGCGCGATGCATGGCGGTCACCACGTCATCGCGGTGCACCAATTCGACGCGTTGTTCGGGCATGAACGGCCACACCGCCGGTGGCTCTTGAAAAGCCGGCACGGCGATGCCGGCGATGCGCAAGATCACCCAGGCTGCCTTCGAGCTCAGCAATACCTGCTCACCGGCGATCTTGCTGTCGGCATAGATATCGATGGCACGCTGAGGATGCGTGACGGCGACCGGTGGTGCCTCCTGCGCGGTGTCACCGTAGGTGCTCACCGACGAGCTGAAAACCAGGACGGCATGGGGCGCCAGGCTTTCAAGGGCGTGGACGATGTGAGTGGTGCCGTCCACGTTGACTGCGAAGGTCTTGGCGCGATCGCGCTCGCTGGCCGGCGGGAGGATGGCAGCCAAATGGATAACGGCGTCGACGCCGTCCACCGCCCGCCGTACGGCGTCCGCGTCGGTAATGTCTCCTTTGATCACCTCGATACCTTCGACCCCTTCAAGACCGGCGTAGTTCAGCATCGGCAGATCGAACACACGAACTGCGCGTCCCTCCTGCCGGAGCCGGGCGACGAGCATGCGCCCGACACTGCCGGCGCCACCGGTGATCAGCACGGGCCCGCTCATGTGATCGTGGTCCCTTCCATCTTGGCTTTCTCGACCAGCGCCTTGACGTCGGTCTGAAATTTGGCGAACGCCGTACCGAACCCGGCCCAATCCCCCTTTCCCGCCAACTCCTCGAGTTGGCTGGCGCCCTTCTTACAGGTGACGGTGGGCGGGATGCTGGGGTTGGTCTTCATGAAGAATTTTTCTTTGATCTCAGCCATGGTCTCCATCATCTGTGACAGCGCCGTTTTAGTGGCCGCCGCATCGATGCTGCCGCTGGCACCATCCAGACCCAAGAGTAGGCGCTGGCACACAGCCAGCGTGGCTTCGAGATTCTCCTGCGAACGGGTTAACGCCATGCCTGTTGTCCTCCTCTACGTCTACTAACGCCTTCTGGGCCTATTTGACCAGGCCCCCCCGTATAGCAGCGCGACGGTCAGCGCCCGGCCTCACCCCTCGCCGGCGTATGTACCTAGTTACGCTGCTTACTCCCTAGGCAGGGGAGGCGTGAAGTCCCCTCTCCCGTCGGGAGAGGGTCAGGGTGAGGAGGCAGAGGGGGCCTCGAAAAGAAAGGGGACGCCGCGCAACGCATTCGTTCAAAGCAACGCCCCGCCCAGCGTCCCCCATCGTCATGCTATGGCGACCTCGGCACCTGGCGACGATCTCTAGTCGCCCCGCGCCGCTTCCTCGACCTGGCCCGACTCGGCGCTCGCGCCATGACCATTGCCGTGGCCGGCGCCATGCCAGCGTTTAACGAATTCGACGTCGATCTCCTCTTCGCGGTTGAAGCCTTTGCCATCGTAACGATCGTACGGGAACGGCATGAATTTCTTGAACTTCTCGCCGAAGCGCACGCGCGTCGGGCGCTTGTCGAAGTGGAAGACGTGGTCGATCGCCTTCTGCGGCTCCACCTCGACGAGTTCGTAGTCGCGGCTGCCCATGCCGATGATAGCGCCGGTGTTGATCTGCGCTTCTTCGCTCAGGCCATGGAACCAAGCCGAGACGTTCTCGAACTTATAATCGCCTGGATGGTGCATATCGTAGTCCTCGGCCGCCGAGCCCGGCGTACCATGTGCCTGACGCGCCATTTCCAGGCAGGCCATGTCGATGGCCACCGGGTCATAGCTGGCGAAGACGCCCAGATGCGGCGTGATCGGCATATCGGCGAAGTTCACGCAGTCGCAGCGCGGCGAGACGTCGATGGCCAGGTTGATGAAGGCCACCTTGCCATCCACGGCCTTCATGGTGGCAAAGCAGGCGTCGGCGATGGCAGCATCCGTGGCCTCGAAGTTCGATTGCGGGATCTCGAACAGCCCACGCGGCACCATCACCCCGATGCACCCCAGGCAGCTGGTACACTTGGCGCGATCCCAGGTGATCGTGCCGTTCTTCACTTCGAAGAGGTTGTACGGGCAGCAATCTTCCAGGATCTTCCAGTCGGGGGTGTGCTCTTTGCCTTTGAAGTTTTCCGGATGCCAGATGGCCGAGTTGGCCACGCTGTACTTGGGATGGCCGCCCAGGTGGACGTTATGCTTGCCGCGCTTCGACTGTGCCCCGATGCCGAGATTCTTGATAGCGCCGCCGATGACTCCGAGTGGATGGCCTTTGAAGTGCGTCAGCGTGATCAGCACGTCCGCCGCGGCGATCGCCTGCGCCACGTAGGCTTCCTTAAGGATATAGCCTTCGGGGAGATCGACACGGTAATCGCTGGTGCCGATGAAGCCGTCGGCGACAATGAAGGGGCAGCCCAGCGCGGCCGATGTAAAGCCATTGCGCTCGGCGGTCATCAGCAGGTCCAATTCGGTGGCCCGTGAGGCGTGCGGCTGATAGGTCAGCGTCGTGGTGTCGCAGACGAAGGGCCGTCCCCCCAAAGCCTTGACCTTATCGACGATGGCGCGGGGGTATACGGGCCGGAGGTAGGCGGTGTTGTTATATTCGCCACAGTGGATTTTAATGGCGACGATATCTCCTGGTTTGATCAGGCTTTCAAACCCTGCGGCATCGAACACCGTCAGCATCTTCGCCACTAGCCCGGTTTGTGGCGATTCCGAGCGCGCATTCATATACCACACTTTAGACGCCATAACGGTCCCCCTTTCTGTCCCTGGCCCCTTGTTCTACGCTCCCCCAAGCCTGAGCTACTCTCATGCATTGAGCCGCCCGGTGAGCCCCAGAAGCTCTCTCACCGGCATTGCCGCCCACTCTATCGGAAAATCGCCGGGTTGTCAAACACGAGCTGCGGCCCCTGGCATCAGCGGAGAGGTCTCGGATGATGGCGAGACGGCCGATGACTCGTAGACGACCCGGCCGGCGACGATCGTCATGGCAATGCGGATGTCCTTGAGGCGCTCCTCGGCGACCTCGAACAGATCCTCACCCAGCACCACAACGTCGGCCCATTTCCCCGGCTCGATAGAGCCCTTCTTGGCCTCCTCGAAGGTGAGGTAGGCTCCGTTGATCGTCAAAGCTTGCAGTGCCTCTTGACGGGAGACACGTTGCGCCGGAGCGACGAGTTCACCCGTCTCGCGCTCGCGCCGGGCGACGACCGCCCAGAGGGCGTGCAACGGCTCGATGGGGCTGCCGTCGGTTTCGATGGTGACCGGAATGCCGCGGTCGAAGAGGTCGCGCATCGGGGTGACGCGATCGATCTGCTGGCGCCCCTCCGGCGTCAGGTGGCGTTTGCCGCGCTTCCAGATGTGGTTGTTCGGGTGTACGCCGACGACCAGGCCTAACGCCTTGATACGGTCCAGTTGTTGGGGCGTGGCGAATTGCAGATGCTGGATGACGTAGCGCTTGTCGCGGATGCCCACCTGGCGGTCCGCCGCCTCATAGGCATCGAGGACGACCTCGACGTTGGCGATCTGATCGGCCAAGACGCACACGCGCAGATCGTTCTCGGCGGCGATCAACACCCGTTCGCGCAGCTGCTCAGGCGTCACCGGATCGTGGTAGTGCCCGGCCCAGCTCGTATAGGGCTTGGCCCGTCGACGTAGCCTCGCCACGGTAGGGTTGCCAGTCAGTTGGAAACAAATACCCCCCACGCGCAGAAGATCATCGCCGAATCCGGCACCGCTGGCCAATCGTGCCCAGTCTTCGATTTGCTCTCGGAACTCCGCGGTGGGTTTGTACGGGGGGGTGAACAGCAGATGCGAGCGCACCGTCATCTCACCTCGAGCCCACAGCCGCTTGTACGCCAGCATCAGGTCGGGATCGATGCCGTGCCCTTCATAGATGCTGGTCGTACCCGCGGCGTTGTAGCGTTGCATGGAGATCTTTAATCCGTCGACGCGCTGGGCGATGCTGAAGCGCGGCGCCCGTTCAAGCAGCGTGAATTCGACGGTCGGCACAAAGCTGTGTTCGAGGATGACGCCAGTGGGCTCGCCGTGGCGGTCCTTCAGAATCTCCACCCCCTCCCATGGCGGCTCGGTGTGGCGGGTGATGCCGCAGAGCCTCAGCGCCCGGCTATTGAGCACACTCACCAGCGGTGGCCATCCCCAATATCCCCAGATGGCCTGGATATAGACGGGGTTCGCTGGAGAGACGGCATCGAGGTCCCAGCGCGTCGGCACCCGGTGTTCGGCCAGCATGGCGGCGATGTCGAAATGATATGGCGGCGTCCCCAACGGTGCGGTCACCAGCCAAGCCCCAGGGGGCATCTTCGCCACCTCGTTGGCGACACGCGCCACGACCTCTGGCACAGTGTGGGCGCCAGCCACCGAGGGGAAAAGCGTCCGCAGCCCTTCGCGATCCATATGGGCATGCGTATCGACAAACCCCGGGATGACGCATTGGCCGCCCACATCGATGATACGGGTCTCTGGCCCGATGAACGGTTGCATTTCCGCCGATCGTCCAACGTGCAGGATCGTGCCATCGGCCATCGCCACCGCCTCGGCGATGCTTCCACCGCGATCCATCGTGACGACCTTCCCATGGTGCAAGACCAACGTTGCCGCCCCTGGCATGTCGACCTCCTCTTTGTCCGCGAGCTGACAAGTTCTCTCATAGCTCGCATGGTGGTACGTCGAGCGGGTTGACGCCGCGCACGTCGCCGATGCACACTGACGACCTTTTTATGGTCCATCGATTCTCTTGTAGTGGATTTCGCCATGGCAATCAAGCGTGTGATGATCAAGAGGGATGCGCAAAGCAGTTGACACGGTAGTGTATTGAGCGTAGCATGCGTTGTACTTTGTTGCACGTAAGAGTTTTGAGGAGGCATTCCATGATTCATCTGCATGCTTCATGGAATTCCCGACGTGTCAACGAATCTGTTCGCACTTTGAACGTCATGTGTCCTGTATCAGGAATGAGCCCGTCATCGGAACAAGATCGATTACCGCCTTCTATGGGGATACTTCTTGGTTGTAGCTGACAGGAATCAGCCTATGGATGAGCGCAAAAAAATCCTCTGCAGTTCGATCCTGATCATGACCGCAATCTCCGTCGTCGTAGCCGCCGTGGTGATGTCTTGCCTCTTTGAGGTGGCCTTTGAAAGCCAACGTCGGCGGTTGGCCGAGATCGCCCAAAGCCAGGCACGCCTGCTGGAGGCGATCGCGGCCACGCTGCCGAACTCTGAAGATGCCGTGCTGGTCATGGCATTGGCCCACAAGAATTTCAGCGGATTTGGAGAAAGCGGTGAATTCTCGCTCGCTCGCCGCGATGGCGACATGATCCAGTTCCTGCTCCACCGACGCCATGCCACATTGATCGACCTCAAAGCCGCACCATTCGCCGCCATGCAAGAGAAGCCGATCGGACGAGCACTCTCAGGGCAGTCGGGCACCATGGTTGGGACGGACTATCGAGGCGTATCGGTGCTGGCAGCCTATGAGCCTGTGGCGACGCTGCACTGGGGGATCGTGGCCAAGATGGACCTGAGTGAGATCCGCGCACCGTTCGTTACCGCCGGGATGATGGCCGGGGGTGGTGCCGTCATCGTCATCTTGGTCGGCATTTTCATCTTTCTCCGCATCAGCACCCCCTTGATTCGTCGGCTCCGAGAAAGCGAAGCGAATACCCAAGCCATTCTCGATACCGCTCCCGACGGCATCATCACCTTCAATGCCGACGGCGCCATTCATTCGCTGAACCGCGCCGCCGAGCGGTTGTTCGATTGCCCGGCCCACGAAGTGATCGGACGGCCCGTGAGCCGACTGCTGCCAGCCTTCTCTGGCGAGGATTGCAGCGACAACGGGGCATTCGAGCTCGATCGTGGGGCGGCCACGCGGCTTGGCACCATCCATGAGGCGATCGGCCAACGGCGCGATGGCACGACCTTCCCGGTGGATATGACTCTGAGCGAAACGCAGGTCGGAGGCCACCGCTTTTTCGTCGGCGTTGTGCGCGACATCACTCTGCGTAAACACCTCGAGTCCCAACTGCGACAGGCGCAGAAAATGGAGGCGCTTGGCACCTTGGTAGGGGGCATTGCCCACGATTTCAATAACATCTTGGCGGTGATTCTGGGCTACACCGAGCTCGCCCAAGCCAAGGTTCCGCCCCGCAGTCCGATCAGGCGGAATCTGCAAGAAGCGCTGCAGGCCGCCAGACGCGCCAAGGACCTCGTCCAGCAGATCCTGGCCTTCAGCCGGCATACGGAAGTCGAACGCCGCCCCGTGCGACTGCTTCCTCTGGTGCGTGAAGCCTTGGCCTTGCTGCGGGCCTCGCTGCCCTCGACGATCGAGATGCGCCATTTCCTCGATCCCGATGTGGGAAGCGTGCTCGCCGATCCAACCCAGATCCATCAGATCATGATGAACCTGGGCGCCAATGCCGAGTACGCTATGCGTCAGACGGGCGGCCTCCTCGAAGTTCGCCTCGAGGCCGTTGATGGTGCCGCTGTCGCAGCGACGGCACATCTCCAGCTTAAGCCAGGCGCCTATGTTCGCCTGACGGTGCGCGACACCGGCCACGGTATGACGCCCGATGTCATGGAGCGAATCTTCGAACCGTTTTTCACCACCAAGCGGGTGGGCGAAGGCACGGGCATGGGATTGGCCGTCGTCCACGGCATTGTGACGAGCCACGGAGGGGCGATCACCGTCGATAGCACACCGGGACGGGGGACAACCTTCACCATCTATTTGCCGCGACTGCAGGAGGCGGTTGCCGAAAGCCTGCCAGCGCCGCCGCCTATTCCGGAGGGGAAGGGATGTATTCTCTTCGTCGATGATGAGGAGGATCTGGTGCAGCTCGGGCGGGAAATGCTAGAGCCGTTAGGCTATCGCGTCGTCGCCCAGACCAGCAGCTATGAGGCGCTGAAAATCTTCCGCGCGGCGCCAGAACGGTTCGATCTCGTCATCACGGACCAAACCATGCCGAAGATGGCCGGTGCGATGCTAGCACAAGAGCTGCGGCGCATCCGTCCGGACATCCCGATCATTCTCTGTACTGGCTTCAGCCACAACATCGATGCCGAGAAGGCGAAGGACTTAGGTATTGACGCTTTTCTCATTAAACCCATCGAGGTACATGAGTGGGCATTCACCATCCGGCGCCTGCTGCAGCAACATGACGCTCGACGTTCCTCGTAAGGCGAGATCAGCCACCAGCGAGCCCGCGAGGCCTTGGATGACGATTATGGCTGTGGTGCTAACAGTCGAGCTTCGGCATTTCATGGGCTGATCGCCGTCGATGTCAGCCACAATGTTTTGTGTTCCCAGGCTTCATCGGGGTGCGGCAAAACGATCGAAAGGCATGTGATGAGCAATGCGAAACTCTTCCCCCAGGTATCCAAGCCGATCATCGGCATGCTGCATCTGCCGCCGTTGCCGGGGTCGTATAATTATGCAGGGCAGCCGTTGGAAGACATCGTAGCCCATGCCCTCCGCGAGGCCGACATCCTGGAGGCGGCGGGCTTCGACGGCTTTCTCATGCAGAACGCTGGCGACCGTCCGGCATCCTTAGAAGTCTGCCCAGAGAAAGTGGCGTATATGTCGGTCGTCGGCGCCGCCGTGCGTCGTTCCCATCCGTCGGTCCCACTCGGGGTCAACGTCTGCTGGAACGTCCCCAAAGCCACTATCGCCGTCTGCCATGCAGTCGGCGGGTCGTTCATCCGTCTGGAGCACGTCTACATCGGCATGGCCATCACGGCGCATGGTCCGGTCTATGGCTGCGCGTATGAGGCCACACAATTTCTCACCCTGCTCGATGCCAAGCACATTCAGATCTTCGCCGATGTCTACGAAACGCATAGCGTCCCCATCGGCCGTGTGCCCATCGAACAGGCGGCCCGCCAGGCGACCAGCACCTGCCAGGCACACGTGGTGGTGATCACCGGCAGCAGCTTTGCCGAGTCCATGGAGATGATCCAGGCGATCAAGCGGTCATCTCCCTCGATCCAGGTCTTCCTCGGGGGCGGCAGCGATGCGCAGAACGTGGCGGAGGCACTGCGCATCGCCGATGGCATCATTGTGGGCCGGTCGCTCAAGACACGTCCGGATGTCATGGCCCCTATCGACCCCGACAAAGCCCAGGCATATATGGAGGCAGTGCGGCGTGCTCGGTCATGGGGGCTCCAAGCCTGATCGGTGTTCCCGGTTTGGTACCTCCTACGCCTCTCCTTCCCCTTGACAACAGCGCTCACACTGGGTAGCGTAGGCGCAGAAGGTGGTCGGCAACGGCGGAGTGGCTTTCTTACATGGCTGTTCTTGCTATCCTTGGGAAACCGTCGCCTCGAAACCTCATCTTCAAATGGCTTCATGAGGGGTGATCCATAGGATAACGCCACGGCTTCCCGGCGGCAGAACGTATGAGTTCAGCAATCCAATCCTGTCAATGGATACACAGGAGGTGGCGTGATGAACTTTAATTGGTTCCATTTGATGCCCTATCGCTTTCTCCCAGACGATTTTCCGAAAAAATACCGTAGCGTCTGGGTGGATGTACCCAGCCATCTCTTCGATCCCGAGAAGGGACACCATCTGTACAACGAGTTCCTCGACGAGATGGAATATGCCGAGCACATGGGCTTCGACGGCATCTGCTGCAACGAACATCACAACAACGCCTACGGCCTCATGCCGTCGCCCAATCTCATCGCCGCCGCCCTGACCAGACGCACCTCCCGCGCCGCCCTGATCGTCCTCGGCAACAGTCTGGCGTTGTACAATCCACCCATCCGCGTCGCTGAAGAGTTTGCCATGCTCGACGTCATGAGCGGCGGACGCCTGGTGGCGGGCTTTCCGGTGGGCACCTCGATGGACACCAACTTCGCCTACGGCCAGGTGCCGGCGATCCTGCGCGACAAGTATTACGAAGCGCACGATCTGGTGATTCAGGCCTGGACGCGGCCTGAGCCCTTTGCCTTCAACGGCAAATACACCCAGATCCGCTACGTCAACATCTGGCCACGCCCGGTGCAGAAGCCACATCCGCCGGTGTGGATCCCTGGCGGCGGCAGCATCGAAACCTGGGAATGGGTAACGCGCCAGGGCCATATGTACGCCTATCTGAGCTATTACGGATTCATCCGCGGCAAGAAAGTGCTGGACGGTTTTTGGGAAACGGTCGACAAGATGGGCGCCGACCGCAATCCCTACCGCGCTGGCTTTTTACAGCTCGTTGGCGTGTCGGAAACGGATGCTCAGGCGGAAGCCGACTACGCCGCGGCTGCCGATTATTTTTATAATAAGTGCTTGCATGTCTATCCTGGCTTTGCGGAGGCTCCGGGGTATCGCACCGTGAAGACGATCCGCGCCGGCATTCGACCGCAAATCGGCGAAGAGGCCAAGCGGATCCGCGAGAACCTAACCTGGAAGGATTTGCTCGAGCAGGGCTATGTTATCGCTGGCGGCCCAGCCACGGTGCGCGAGCGCTTGCGCGAAGCCATCAAAATGCTGAACGTCGGGCACCTCATGGTGCTGTGCCAGTTTGGCAATCTGGATAAAGAGCGGACGCGCAAGAACACTGAGCTGTTCGCCAAGGAAGTGATGCCCCACCTGCGCGATCTGTGGAGCGAATGGGAAGATTTTTGGTGGCCGAAACCGCTAGCCCAACGCGCTGTGCCGCAAGTGTAAGACACTAATGCTGCGGACGGAGGGCCAACGACTGCCCTCCGTCGCTCCGTCACTGACCCGAGCTATACCAGCCCAAAAAGGCCACCTTTTCCCGCCCAACGGTGGACGATGCGGATCCGCCTCGAGCCCCTTTGGCGACGCTAGCCCTTCTTGACCACCTTCTGATAGATCATCTCGATATTGAGCCCGACGCGGTCCCGATACCGTCCTAACGGGTATTTGGACATGCCCTGTTCGTATTGCGGCGCCAGTTGATCGGCCACGCCCTTTTTCATCTCGTCGAGGGTGGCGCCCTCTGCAGCCGCTTTCTTCACCGCGGCGATCAAGTCGGTGAGGTATCCCTTAAAGAACGCCAGGTGCGCTTTGGTCGCCACCTCGCCATGGCCGAGGATCATGTGGGTGAAGTCCACTTGTTCCAGGGCGGTCAAGGTTTGCACCCATTCCTCGGGATAGCCGTCGTTCAGGAAGGGCATCCAGTCGATCACCGCATCCCCGGTGACGACCACTTTTTCCTTGGGTAAGTAGACATAGACATCGCCGTCGGTGTGCCCGCGGCCGAGCAGCAGTAGCTGGATTTCTCGCCCTTGCTCATGAAGCGTGACCGTGTTGGACACCGTGCGAGTAGGGAGGGTTGGCTTAAGGTCCTTCAGTTCCGCCAGATATGCCTCCGCCTGCTGCAGGTTGGCCTCTAGGCGGGCCTTCTGTTCAGGGCTCGTGGCCCGCATGATGTCATTCTTCAACTGTTCGATCTCCTTGGGCAAGTTGGCCAACTGCCGTTCGATGAACGGTACGCCGCCGACGCCCGCATCCGGCCTGGTCAAGTTTTCCTTCGTGCGCTCGGAGGCAATGATCTCCAGGGCCTTGTATTCCGCCGCATAGACCTGATTTCCCTGCCAGTGATCCCAATGAAAATGGGTGTTGATGATTTTGCGGACTGGGTTCTTGGTGATGCCGCGGATCTCCCGATACAGCGCTTGGGCTGCCGAGGGCTTGGAATGGGAGTCTACCACGACCACGCCGTCGTTGGTCAGGATGACGGCGGCGTTTGAGTTGACCTTGTACTGGGGGGCGGCAACGGCGGCATAGACGCCGTCCGCCACTTGGTGCATGTCGAAAAGATCTTTGGTCGCGGTCTTGGTGTCGGCAGCCAGAGCACAGCAGAGATCGAGATGATCGACCGCCTGGATGGCTGCGGCGGCGATTCCCATGCGGGCCAGAAACTGTCGACGTGTCCACTGCCAGCTCATTGGGTCTCCTCCTTCGGTGGTGGCCAGGCGGCGTGCCAGGGTGGATCAGCAGGCGTGGGGACCCCCTGGGCAGCTCCACTGGCGCTGATGTTGCTCCCGTCTCCACGAAGAGCTGCGACGTTTGAAACGATCTAGCTAGGCACGAAGGGCGGTTGAGTTTCCCGGAAGCACGATGGCCCGGCGAACCACAACGTCACAGGATGTAGCCTCTTCCATAGCGCAGAGGCTTCGCTGAGGTCAAGAGAAAAGCGTGACATCTTGTAGAGGGGGCTGCGCTGATGGTACAGGGGTGAGGCAAGGTCTTCCGGGAAAAGAGACGTCTCTCCGGCATTGCGATAACCTGGCTACATCGCCGCCATGAATCCGAGGGGTGCGAAGCTGATGCCTACGATGAGGCTGAACTCCCTACCAGCGGAACAATGTGCCGACTATCACTTCAGCTCTAGCAGGCTGCTGAAAAACTCACCTTTGAGGTATAAAAATGGGGTTTTGCTGAGTCTCTCAAAAATCACTCTTCAATGAAATCGAAGACTTAAGAAAATCGCCTGACCTCGATGGAAGGGTCAAAAATAGTTTTTCAGCAGCCTGCTAGGGCGGATTTCTTATCCACACATGGCAAGATTGGTCCCACAGACCTTCCCGCACCCCTCTCCGACCCTCACCTCGCCCTTTCCCAGGGACAGGGCTGCGGTGAAGGAAGTCAAAATGCTGAACAGGCTCGAACCGCCCTCACCCTGACCCTCTCCCGGCGGGAGAGGGGAGTTCTTGCCTCCCTAGCCTGGGCGCAAGCGGCCTAATCCGGCGCCTATGCTCCTGGACGGTGAACCAACAGCGGACTGACAAGCAAACCCTGCCCTCGCTCCGATGCGCGTCAGCTTTTTGCTTCACCCTCGCAGAGCCGATGCCCTCTCCCTTCACCCTAGTCATGTCCCAGGGGAAGAGGGGGCGAGCAGCAAACCCTGCCACCGCCATGCAACGCGCTGACGCACCCCCCCGCTCTTTTCGATTTCCGTTGGGTAGGCATTCGTGCTATGCTCGTCCAGCTGTTGCGAAGGAGAGCGTGGATCATCGACGATGCTGGCGTGATGACCGCCGCTGAGGAGGACTGCCATGACGCCTGAAGCATACCTTGAGCGTGTCCGCGCCCTGCTCCCAGCTTTACGCCAGCGTGCACCTGACACGGAGCATCTGCGGCGCCTGCCAGACGAGACATTCAAAGAATTCCAGGAGAGCGGCCTCTTCCGTGCCCTGCAGCCTAAACGTTACGGCGGGTACGAACTCGATCCCGGCACGTTTTACCAGGCAGTCATGGATATCGGGACCGTCTGCGGCTCGAGCGCCTGGGTCCTCAGCGTGGTCGGCGTCCACAACTGGCAACTCGCCCTTTTCCCTGCGCACGCCCAGGAGGAGGTCTGGGGCGACGACTCAAGCCTGTTGATCGCCTCCGCCCTGGCGCCCACGGGCGCCGTCGAACGCGTCGACGGCGGCTTCCGCTTGCACGGCCGCTGGTCGTTCTCCAGCGGCTGCGATTTTTGCCAGTGGGCTGTCCTCGGTGGGGTCATTCCGTCAGCCCAGGAGGGCGAGCCGGGTGACCGACGCTGCTTCCTGCTGCCGCGTCGAGACTACCTGATCGATGACAACTGGCATGTGATGGGACTGAGCGGCTCGGGCAGCAAAGATCTGGTGGTGACAGACGCCTTCGTGCCGGAATATCGGACCTTCTCGTACCGCGAAGCGTTCGAGCTGCGCAGTCCCGGTTTGGCCCTGCATGAAGCGCCCCTCTACTGCTTGCCCTTCGGGTGCGTCTTCGCCTATGGCATCGCCGCCCCTGCCATCGGCGTCGCCCTCGGGGCCCTGGCCTGCTTCCGCGAGCAGGCCAAGACACGCTTCTGGGCCCGAGACGGCTCACGGGTGGCCGAAGATCCGTTCGTGCAATTCCGCCTGGCGGATGCCGCAGCGGCGGTGGAAACTGCGCGTGATCGGCTTCTCGGCGACTTCGCCGACATGATGCGCCTCGCCTCAGCCGGACTGGAGATTCCCCTCACACAGCGAGCCGGCTGCCGATGGCATGCCGCGCATGCGACCGCCTTAAGCGCGCATGCCGTCGACCGCTTATTCGAGGCCAGCGGTGGCCGTGCGATCTTCCTCAACAATCCAATCCAGCGCGCCTGGCGTGACGTTCACGCCATGCGGGCACACAGCGGCAATAACCCCGATAAGATGGCGGCGATCTTCAGCCGCGCTGAACTCGGCCTGCCACCCACGGATCTGGCGTTTTAACGCGCCACCGCCTCGCGCTCAGCCAGGTGTTCGTCCCAGGGGCCGGAGAACAGGCCGCGCGGGCGCGCTTCGCTGGAGAAAATCCGCTCCTGGCTATACCACTGGCTGCGAGGCAGCTCGTAAGAGACTTCAATGCCGTTGCCGTCGGGGTCGCGGAAGTAAATGCCGACGGAGATGCCATGATCGGAGACACGCTCGATGGGGACCTGTTTCTCTTTGAGGCGTTGATAGATCTCTTTGAGGTCGTCGAGGCTTGCCATCATCCACGCCATATGATTAAGGCCAACCTGCCCTTTCTGCTGACCGGGGGCATCGTCTCCCACCTGAATGAGCGCCACCTCATGCGATTGTTCGAGATCGGCCGACATGAAGGCAGCACGGCCGGGGACGAAGTCATAGGTGTGCAAGCCGAGCACATCTTCATACCACTGCCGGGAACGCTCGGCGTTGCGCACGAAAATGTTGACGTGGCCGAGATATTTTGGGCGGTAGCTCATGATCATCCTCCCTCCGCAACATCGACTGCATTGTCGATCTTCACCCCAACCCTCCCTAAATCGAACCACAGGACATTGGCACACGGTGATGGATGCTCAGCCCTGTTTCCTTCCCCCCGGTGCGGGGGAAGGTGAGGATGAGGGGAAGTTTCCCCGGTGTACCAATCTTCTATGGTCAGATTTGGTAGGGCTCTGCTCAACCCTACTGTCCCTCGACTCAGCTCCAGAGGCCTCAATTCGCCGCCACGGAGACTCTGCCCAGGTACTTGCCGAAAAACGCTAGCGTCTTCGGCCAGGAGTCGCGGTCGGCATCGGCGTTGTAGCGGGCGCCATGCCGATTCATGAAGGCGTGATCGGCCCCAGGGTATGCGTGAAATTCATGGATTTTGCCGAGCCGAGTCAGCTCCGCATCCAGTCGGCGCATATCAGTGGGCGACGGATTGGCGTCCTCCTCCCCAAACAGCCCCAGGAGCGGGCAGTGGATCTCCGCCGTGCGGGCGAAGGGGGCAGGGCCATCACCCCAAGGCACGAAGATGTTCCCCCCATAATAGTCCACGGCGGCCTTGAAATGCGGGTTGGCGGCGGCCATCAGATAGGCCACACGCCCGCCCATGCAGAAACCAACGATGCCGAGCCGTTGGCCATCGACCGCCCGATGGCCTCTGAGGAAGTCGACCGTGGCATTGACGTCGTTGATGATGTTGACATCCCGCAGCCGCGCTCGCCGCGTTGGGCCATCGTCCTGGCAGTCAGGGCCGTCGCGGTGGTAGAGATCCGGCGCGGCACCCATATAGCCAGCGCTGGCCAGACGATCGGTCATCTCTTGCACGAAGGTATCGACGCCGCCCTGATGCTGAATGACGACGACGGCGGGAAAGGGGCCTGCTCCCTCGGGCGCGCTAATGTAGATCCGCATATCGCTGCCGTCGACCTGGATAGTCTCCCACGATGATGCCATAGGCTGGCCCTCCTGCGGTTGATACCGGTCGGCACCCCCCTGTCGATACAGGGCAAAATGCGCTCTTTGCCTTAGCGTGCGCTCGCACTCTCATAGCCGGGGCATGGGTAACCCGAGTGTAGGGCGGTTAAACCCACGTGTCAATGGGAATGTTCACGTGGCCAGGCGTCAGCGCTTTGTCCTGCCGGCGTCCTCTTCTCCCCCTCGACCCTATGGGACTAGCCGAAGGAAAAAGCCCCCATCTCCTGCCGGGATGGCATACGCGCCTGGTTAGCGGGGAGTATTCACTGGCCGGGTATGGTCTGCGAGGGAGCGCGGGTGAGCGACAGGAGGGAAGACAAAGGCCTTCTATCTCAGCACGTTATAGGGATCGGCCGCTCCGGACGATGCATTCCGGCTTGCCTGGCGGACCAGTCGATATGTTACAATGGGCCACGATGTGAGGGGGAAGCGGACTGCCGAGGGAGGATGCATGGCGATGACGACACTGACTCAAACCTGGACTGATGAAATCGTAGAGGCTGCGGGCACGACCATCCAGCTGGTCAAAGGCGGCAGCGGCGAGCCGTTGCTCATCCTGCACGATGAGATGGGATACCCAGGCTGGCTGCGCGTCCACGAAGCGCTCGCCCAGCAACACACGCTTTATATCCCGTCTCATCCAGGCTTCGGGAAGTCGCCGCCACTGGATTGGATCCTGAATATCCGCGACATGGCGGTCTGGTATCTCGATGCCCTCGACGATCTGGGGCTGGGGCGAGTGCCTGTGGTAGGCTTTTCGTTGGGCGGTTGGCTGGCGGCCGAGATGGCGACGATGTGCCCCGAGCGCTTCAGGCGACTGGTGTTGGTCGGCGCCGTGGGGGTCAAGCCGCCCTCCGGAGAGATCTACGATATGTTCCTGGAGGTGGCGAAGGAGTTTCTCACGGCCAGTTTCCTCAATCCCGCCGACACCCCGGAGTTTGCGCGCATCTGCCCTGAGACCCCCACTCCTGAACAAGCGGAAGCCTGGGAGGTAGCGCGCGAGCAAGCCTGCCGTCTGGGCTGGCGGCCTTATATGCACGATCCGTCCCTGCCGCATTTACTGCGCCGACTCCGGAAACTTCCGACGCTCATCGTCTGGGGGCGGCAGGATGCCATCGTGCCGCTAAGCGCTGCAGAGGCGTACCAGGCCTCGATCCCGGGCTCGCGGCTGACTGTATTGGAGAATTGCGGCCACCACCCGGAAATGGAACACACCGAGGAATTCGTCCAGGTGGTCCAGACGTTTCTGGCGGAGGGCTAGGGCGCTAGGAGGAGGGCGCTATGTTCATCGGCTATTTCACCGAGCGACCGTATCAGGATCCCAAATCGGGATACTTTGGCGCCACCGGCAAACCGATCAAGGATCTGGCGGTCAGCAATGAGATCTATGACGCGGAATTGGGGGCAGAGCTGTACAATCGCTATTTGGACGAAAAAATCTACGCCGAGGAGATGGGCTTCGATGGCCTGATGCTCAACGAGCACCACGGCACCCCGTTCTGTATGGGGGGCGCCATGAACGTGGAGGCTTCCATTCTGGCGCGCATCACGCAGCGGGCCAAAATCGTCTTGCTGGGCAACATCTTGCCCATCTGGGACGACCCGCTGTGGCTGGTGGAGCAACTGGCGATGATCGACCTCATCTCCCGCGGCCGCCTAGTGTCCGGCTGGGTGCGTGGCACCGGCCGCGAGAGCGTGGCCCACAACGCCCCGCCGCACTATAACTGGGAGCGCTTTCAGGAGGCACACGAGTTCATCGTCAAGGCGTGGACGACGTCGGGCCCCTTCCGCTGGGAGGGCAAGCACTTTCACTATCGCCATGTCAACCCCTGGGTGAAACCCTACCAAAAGCCGCACCCACCCATCTGGTTGCCCGGCGTCGTCAGCCGCGACTCGTTGCGTTGGGCGGCGGAGAAGCGCATTCCGTACATCATGCTGGCCACCGAGCTTGAGCCCACTCGGCAGGCGTTCCAGCTCTACCATGAGTATGCCAAGGGCCTGGGCTATGAGTCGGGTCCTCAGAACATCGGCTACCTCTGGAAGGTGCACGTGGATGAGACGGAGGAATTGGCCGACCGGGTCGGCCGCAAGTTCGTCCAGGGGCCAAGCAATCCCTTCCTAGCCGGCAACGAGGGCACTTTCAACCCAGCGCTGGCGGTATTGCCGGGGTTGACCTCGCGGACACGGGTACTGCCGACGCAGGTGGTGGCCACGCGCGCTCGCGGTGGCGTGGCCGGGGCCTTGGGGCGGCCTTATGAGCAACAGATCGCCGATTACACCATTATTTCGGGGACGCCGAAGACGGTGATCCCGCGTATTCGCCACGTCCTGGAGTATTTACGCCCCGGCAGCATCTTCTTCTGGGATGGCGACGGCGCCATGACCCACGACGACGCCATGCGCAGCCTGCGGCTTATGGGGGAAGAAGTGATTCCCGCCGTGCGCGAGATCGCCAAGGAATTGGACCTGCCGGGTCCCTTCGAGGTTGATCCCGCCACCGGCAAGCGCCTTGAGCCGAAGGCCGTTGGCAGTGGCACTGTCGCCGAGGCCGGTCCCTCCGCTGAGCCGCCGCCGGAGATTAAGGCCTAAGTCGCCTCAACTCCCCTTTCCCCCCTTCTCATCCCTCCAGCGCGGGGAAAGGTGGGGCTGGGGGGGAACCAGTGCTGATACCACACCCACCCGAAGGCTTCCCCATCGAGCTCTGCCGGGTAGGTTTTCGTCCCCTCTCCCAGCGGAAGAGGGTGAGGGCGGCTGACTGCTGTCGCGCGCTTGGGTTTCCTACGCCAACCATCCGCCGAAGGGAGAAGGTGGGCACCCCTGACATTCGCGGCTTGGACAGAACCTTTCACAGACCTATGAGAGAGACCTAGAGGATACGCCATGGCCTCAACACGCGAGGCAAATCTTACCGCAGATGTGGTCGTCATCGGCGGTGGTCCAGGCGGTAGCACCGCCGCCACTATGTTGGCGCGCAAGGGCTGGCGGGTGTTGCTGCTGGAACGAGAGCGCTTTCCCCGCGACCACGTCGGCGAGTCGCTGCTGCCCGCCAGCATACCGGTGTTGGAAGAACTCGGTGCCTTGCCCGCGGTCCAGCAGGCTGGCTTCCTGCCGAAATGGGGGGCGACGATGGTCTGGGGTCGCGACAAAACGCCCTGGAGCTGGTACTTTCGCGAGACCAACCAGCGGTATCCGCATGCCTACCAGGTTTGGCGGCCGCAGTTCGACCATCTGCTCCTGGACAACTGCCGCACCCACGGCGTCGAGGTGCGAGAAGGCCATGCGGTTCGCCAAGTCCTCTTCGAGGGCGGACGCGCCGTGGGCATCCGCTTCGTCGCCGACGATGGTGCAGAGCACACCGCCCGCGCCCGCTTCGTCGTCGATGCCAGCGGCCAGAGCGCGCTGCTCGGACGACAACTCGGCCTGCGACGTTGGGATACGCTCTTCCAAAACCTGGCGGTGTACGCCTACTTCAAGGGCGCACAGCGTTTACCGGCACCCGACGAGACGAATATCCTGGTGGAATCCTATCCCCACGGCTGGTTCTGGAACATCCCTTTGCATACCGCTTGGATGAGCGTCGGGGCGGTCGTGGATAGTCGGACTGGGCAGGAGGGGCTGCGCCATAGCGGCCCGCAGCGGTTCCTGCAGGAGCACATCGCGCAAGCACCCTACACCGCCCAGTTGCTATGTCAGGCGCAACTCGTCCACGGTCCATTCGTCATCAAGGACTGGTCCTACGTCTCCGACGAGGTAGCGGGCGATGGTTACGTGCTGGTGGGCGATGCCGCCTGTTTCGTGGACCCGCTCTTCTCTTCCGGCGTGCATCTGGCGTTGATGGCGGGCGTGCTGGCAGCGGCCTACGTGACCACGGCGTTAAAGGATCCCGGCATGCAGGAGGCCGCCAGCCTGGTGTACAAAAAGCTCTACTACAAGGAATACGGCCACTTTCGCGACATGGCGGCGCTGTTCTACGCCAGCAATCGCACCGTGGAGTCTTATTTCTGGGAGGCGCGGCGGTTGTTGGGAGAGCCGAACACCCTCTCGCCCCGACAGGCATTCATTCATGCAGTCGCCGGCCAGCCGCCACGCGGTTATGAGCGAGTCGTCCTGGAGCAGGGGGAAGCGCCACCGGAATTTGTGCGCGGCGTGCATCTTGTAGAAGCGGAGCGGGCGGCGCGTCGGGCACGGCTGGCGGTCATGCTCGAGCCGTCAGACACGCAGCACGTCGCCTTCTACCAGGCGGTCCCCCGCCTAGCCGCCGATGTGCGCTTGGAACGTCAACCAGTGCTGGCCGCAGGGGAGTTTGTTTGGGGGTATGTGCTGACCACAGCAGGCTATCCCGAGGGCCTACCCTGCAGCGGCTTGGTGGCTAAGTTGGTGAGGCTGATCGATGGTCGTACATCCCTCGGCACCATCCTCGACACGCTCTGCGTAGGCTATGACAGCACCCAGCGCAGCCAAATCGTGCGCAGTGCCCTTGCGACGGTGCAGATTCTCTACACCGACGGTGCCATTGCCGACCTACAGAGCGGATAGCCCGCGACCTTTGGAAGCTGCATGGCCAATGGCGAGATACACACATTAACTCGCCATTGGCACAGCTGAGAACCAGGGCGAAGCACAGTGAAGCATCGGCTGTATGCCGCCCTCTGTCTCCGAGAGAAGATGCTATCGACGATAGCATGCTGTGGGTGCTTCGCCGGGCGGCACGGCTCTTGATTTGCGCTACTGCGGGTGCCGTCGCCGCCCATTCATGGCCCGCGACAGCAGTAGTGTAAGGTTTTCGCGGACCTATCGCGCTCACTTGTTAGAGATTCTTGCGCATGCTCTCAACCACAGGCCAGCGCGTACACATGGCGACGACGCGACATCTCCTCTGGCACCATTGGACCCTTCCACCAGGTCTTGCCGCCATCCTGGCTGCCGTAGAGCTGGCCTTCTCGGGTGCAGCAAAAGACAGAGCTCGGCCGAGCCCGGTCAATGGCGATTGCGGCCATACGGCTGGGCGGGGTCTCGCCGATATCCACGCGCTCCCAGGTCTCGCCAGCATCTGCGCTGCGGAACAGCGCCCCCGCCTCCGGCGTGCCCCGTGGGGCAGCGCCGCCGCCAGCGCCAGCGGCCAAATAGATAACCTGAGGATTATCAGGCGCCACCAAGAGGTCGCGGCAGTATGAGCCACGGGGGAACATCTCCTCGACCTGCACATGCTGCCAGCGATGACCGCGGTCCCGACTCCGGAACAGGGCGATCTGCGTGGCGATATACACCGTTCCAGGGGCAGCCGGACTCACCTGCACCGCATGTAAATCTAGCGTATTGTTGCGAACATACACCCCATCGATGGCCGACTCCCAGTGCTCGCCCCCATCACGGCTGGCCAGTAGACCGCCCACTTCGACAGCGGCATACATGTCGAGCGGATTGACGGGGTCGGCGACGATGTCGATGACGCGCTTCGCCAAAGGAGGCATATACGTCGTAATGTGCGGGAACACGACCTTTTCCGTGTTCATCCGCTGCCAATGCGCGCCGCCATCCTCGGAGCGCGAGATGGCGCAGGGTTCGTAGCCGGCATAGATGACGTCAGGGTGGCGGGGATGCACCGCCAATGACCAGACATCCATCGCCGCATGCGGGGACTCCAAGGCTTCCCAATGTTCTCCCCGGTCATCGCTGCGGTAAGGCCCCTGTTGGGTACCGGCATAGATGACCGCCGGGTTCTCGGGATGGATCAGCAGGGTGCGCACCTGCGGGTTTGGCGGTAGCCCCTTGGTGATGCTCTCCCACTCGCCTTCTTCAGTGCAGCGATAAAGACCGCCGGAGCCGATATGCTCCCCCTCGCCGGCGACGCCCACATAGACATAGGTGCGATGGTCTGCGACCATTGATTACCCTCCAGACAGCGAAACCCCAGTTGCGACAGGGAACCATCTTAAGTGCAACGGTCACCACCTATCGCCGTAGCTTAAACGCCTTGTACCACGTCGAGTCGGCGCCCGGGCCCACCGGTGAAACGCGCACGTCGAGGAGATACGGCTCACCGCCAGCAATCACCTCAACCGCCCGGCGCAGCGCGCGCTCCAAATCCTGTGGCGCGGTCACCTTGGCACCGTTGATACCCTGGGACTTAGCCAGCATGACGAAATCGATTTCGGGGTCGCCGAGGTAGACCTCGGGGTACTTATTCTGCTTCGCCATCTCACCGCCCCAGTTGGCGAAGTTGGTACGGACCGTCTGGTAATTGAGGTTATTCCACACCAGGGTGAGGATGGGCAGGCCGTAGCGTGCCATCGTCCAGAAGCCCGACGAGCTATACATCACCGCGCCGTCGCCGAGGCTGCAGACTACCGGTCGATCCGGAGCGCCCAATTGCGCGCCCACCGCCGCCCCGATGCCGTACCCCAAGGAACCGCCGAACGTGCGGATCTGGCGCCATTGTCCCTTGTCAAACCCGAAGGGCATCAGGTGATCTGCAGCCCGGAAATTCTCGGAGACGACGAGGGTGTCTTCTGGCAACACGCGACTGGCGACATAGGCCAGATAGTTGGGGTGAATGGGCGTTTCTGAGGCCAGGGCTCGCATCTCCTCTTGGCGCTGGCGAGCGCGCCATTCGCCCTGCTCACGCAGATGGGCGGCCCGGCGTTGGATGTGCGGCTGGCTGGCGTACTCCGGCTTCCAAAAAGCGTTGAGCGCCTGCAACAGCGGCCGGACGTTGGCCCACACGCTGATGTCCAACCCGAAGGTGTTGCCCAGGAGTGTGTCGTCGTGGCCCAGGGCAATGATCATGCCGGCCTTTTGGAAGCGCAGATCGACGGCTCCGCCGCGGCAGCTCTGTCGATAACCCACGCAACACACCACGTCGTAGGGTTCCTCAGAGATGTTTTCCACAGCGCCCACGTAGTTCATGTGCTGGACCGGGAAGCTGCCGTAATCCAGCGTGGTGGTTGCGACCGGCAGGGCGAGGCGCTCAGCCAGCTCGACGATCTCACGCTCGGCATGGGCGGCGCGAATATCGGGGCCGCACACCAGCAGCGGATGCTCGGCGTTCAGCAAGGCATCGAAGATGGTGCGCAACACGCCTTCCTCTGGCAAACGTCCCATCAACGGTGCGGCACCAGGTTGAATCGTCGCCTCAACATCGGGCGTATCCAGAGCCTGGCTGGTATAGGCTACGTAGACCGGTGCGGTGGGAAACGACATCGCTTCTTGGAAGGCTCGCCGGGTCACCGTGGGAATGCCACGAGCATCCCACACTTCCCAGCGCCGCTTGGTGATGTCTTCGACGACGCCCATCTGCGAATACCCGCCGCTGGAGCCCAACACGACGTGATCGCCAAAGGAACCAGAGTCGCGCATCGCGGCGGTGACCACCATGGGTGTGCCGTCGAAGTAGGCATTTTGAAGCTGTCCAGAGCCTTGCCGCGTGCCGGCAGCCAGATGGATGTTGACGAATGCCGGCTTCCTAGCGGCTTTGGCGTAACCGTCGGCCGCTGACAGCACCAGCGGCTCGGCCAGCAATAGAATAGGTTGGACACCGGGGACGGCTAGAAGGCCGTTGAAAAACCCAGCCTCGGCACTCCCCGTATTGGTGAAGGCGTATTCAACTCCCTGCGCGAGCAGTTGATGGACTAACAGCTCGCCTCCGGTCCCGATGACGGTTTTACGTTCCATTAGGGTGCCCTCTCTTGGCTTCCACGGTGGCGCCTCCAGCGTATGGACAACGTTTGAGCTCTTATACCCGATCCCTCCACTGCGGTCAATATTGGGAGTGACCGGGGCATCAGAAAAAATCTCCCCTGGGGAATGCGCCAGAGAGGATCTCCAGAGCTTTTTACAGGGTTTGTCGCTGGGTAAGCCATGCGCGTTGATGGATGTTGCTTGGCTTGAACTCAAAGCATACCCACCTTTGGGCATCAAACGTTTCCTGGCTCTTCAAGTTCTTCCTTGATTCCCATGGCATCGGCAATCTGGTAATGCACCGGCCGGGATTTTTCGGCAACTCAGGTAATATTTTGAAATAATTTGGTGCAAAAGAAACAATTCTATAAGATCAACGGAAAAATTACGATATAATGCGACTCGGCAGATGTCTTGAGTAATCGGTCGCTGCTGCCCCGACAATCCCCCGCACCTGTGGTTAGTCCTATGACAGCGCTTCTTAGGGTGACGAGGGGGAGGGAAAATGCACCAATATCGACACGCAGCTGCAACCATCGTTGTGCTCGTACTTTCCTGCAGCGCCATAGCTCAAGAGCAAGCCCCACTGCTCCAAAGAGGCACCCAAGAGTTAGCCTTGGCCGGAGCACTCGATTTTAAGAATCGGGGCGATACCACGCTCGATCTGATCGCTCGTTATGGCTACTTTCTCCGGGATAACCTGGAGGTCGGTGGGGTAGGACAATTTTCAGGCAATTTCGATGATGCGTTCCGATATGGTCTCGGTGGCTTTGCCGAATATCACCTCGCGCAAGCCTTCGCCCGAAGGTGGCCGAGTCTTGTCCCATACGTGGGAGCTGACGTTTTGCTCTCATTTGTGGACACTGATTTCGGCGACGATAACGCTGCCCTAGCCTTCGAACCACGGCTGGGCCTGAAGTGGTTCATCCGCAACTACTTCGCCGTCGAGTCGCATCTGTTCTTTGCCCTCGCGACCGATGACCTCTATCAAAATGACGAAGACGATCTCGATTTTTACGACATCGGCCTACGGCTTGGGATTCGGGTCTATTTCCGCTAAAGCTGTTCGGATGGAGTGAAGCCATCCTCACGGCCGTATGGAATCGAACCCCGATCAGAGGTCGTTCCGTCGCGGCGCCCGTAAGGTCGCCATATATACCCGACGGGAAGTTGCCCCCCTCATTTTTTTGTTGCGCTCTGGGCAGATCCCGCTTAAGGTGGAGGTACACGAGAAAGGAGGTGATCCAGTGCGCAAACAAACTGGGACACGTGAGGTGATTGTAACGTAGGCGGGATCTCAGACCGCTGTGGCGTGTGCTGGGTCCACGCGTGCGGAATCCCAGCAATCACCGGGCCCCGAAGTGCCCGGCCTTGTCCTCCGGGCCGTCGTCAAGACGGCCACTTCGGGGCTTTTCCTTAGTAGCTCTGGGTGGAGCAACCTAGCCAGATAACGACCACGATGATGCGTCTGGCCCCTACCCCCGTTGTTCGCCCTCTTGCTCGCCACGCCGTTCTTCCTTCCTCGTTGGCGCCTAGGGTTAGTGGGGAACTTTGGGCGGGTGTCGCTGGGCTACGGAGTGATTCTCGACGCTCACACGACCGCATTGCTGGCTAATACCTATAGCTTATCGCCCTCCCTTGGCGATCTCGCAAGCCCACCCAACACCTGGGAGTGGCGATCCTCACTATGGCTTCTCCGTCGTCACACGTCCAGCTGATCATCTACGATTTTGTGTTGTGACACCGGCGATAGAGGAGGTCATGTCCCACTGACCATGGCTGAGTGTGCGGGGACGGGGGCTTACTCGGTTTGACGTTGCAACCGACGGGCGAAGAGAGAGTGGAGCTATGCGACCGCTTGGTAAGACCGATCCGGCGGATATCGAGGTGCACATCCCCGACCGCAGGCTGACGATTCAGTGGGGCGATGGCCACCGCAGTGTCTATGCCTTCGACCTGTTGCGCAAGGAGTGTCCCTGTGCGGTCTGTCGCGAGGCGCGCCTGGCGGTGACCGATGATCCGTTGCGCGTCGTCACCAGCGCACTGAAGCCGGGCGAGGTGACGGTTACCGGCGCCGAAAAAGTGGGCTACTATGCGTTGCGCTTCGTGTGGAGCGATGGCCACGACACTGGCATCTACTCCTATGACTATCTGCGGGCGATCTGTCCATGTGAGGCGTGTCGAACATGTTAGCGCTTCGGCGGCCGTCGCAGCCGCCAGAACGTCACACAGCCCCCAAGATACGAAGCGATCGACAGCACGAAGGCGAGGCGATAGCTGCCCGTTAGATCGAAAATCCAACCGCTCGCCCAGGAGCCCACGGCGGCACCAAGCCCCGTACCGATAGAAATCACGCCGAAGATAGCGCCCAGATGCTTGCCCTGAAAGAGGTCGGCCGTCTTGGCGGTGATGAGCGGTCCCCGTGCGCCCCAGGTGACGCCAAAAAAGCAGGCGTGCAGCCACAGCAACCACGTCTGCTGCGGGCTGACGAGGAACAGAGCGCAGGTCACCCCGATGATCGAGATCAGATAGGCTAGGATAGCCGCAATCTCACGACCGATGTAATCGGAAATCGTACCGATGCTGATGATCCCGCCGATGGTCAGGAAACTCCCCATGCCGAGTACGCTTGCCGCATAGAGTTTGTCGAAACCGATATCGACGGCAAACGCCAGTTGGTGCAGTGACACGAAAAAGCTCCCGAGGCCGGTGAAGGTGTAAACCCCGAACAGTAGCCACAGGTGCGGCGTCCTCATCGCCTCCCAGAGGCTCCAGTCGTGCGGCGGCGCCTGGCGTACCCCGCCCCGAAAGAACGGCGTGGAGGTTGAAAGGCCCTGAGTCCTGCTGGGGGCGATGCCATCGGGAAGCAGCCCCATGTCTCCTGGTTCGCGGATTTGAAACAGGCGCATCAGCGGCACGATCAGCACTGCCATAAAGACTGCCAGTACCAGGTAGGCCACGCGCCAACCTACCGCGGAGATCAGCAGTTGCACGAGGGGAGTCGAGGTGGCACGCCCAAAACCATTGGCGGATTGCACGATCGCGATGGCCATGCCGCGTTTGCGCACAAACCAGCGCGATACCAAGGGGGCGGAGACCAATAATCCGAGGCAGTTGGCGCCAAGGGTCATAACCAAGCCATACAACAGGATCAGTTGCCACAGGCTCGTGACATAGGCATTAGCGGCCAGCCCCACCGCCAGGATGATCCCACCGAGCAACACGAGAAGGCGAGGACCGAGGCGGTCGACCAGCACGCCGATCAGTGGGGCGCTGGCGCCGCTGATCAATTGGGCGACCGAGTAGGCCACTGAGGTATCCGCTCGCGACCAGCCGAATTCCTCCAGGAAGGCGACGAAGAATACCGTGAACGAATGCATCACGCCAGCGCTGACGGCGAAACTTGTGAACGCACCAGCGACAACAACCCAACCATAAAACAACCGCCTCTTCTCCGTTTGGCGCACGTGCGATCTCCTCAACCCAAACCGGTCTTATGAACTACACGGGTGTGTATTATATGGGCTCAGAGGATGCCATGCAGAATTTTGCTACGCAGCAGCTCGGAGGAAGACATGGCCCACCGTTGGGGTGGTCTCAAGGCGATCAGCCCGGGTCCGTGAGGCGCCGAAAGCACTTGACTTAAGTGCCCTCAGCCCTATAATCGCGCCAGCGGGGCTCATCCAGATATTTGGCCCGCGCGAATATCCTCGACAACGTCTTCAATGGCGGAGCGATTTTCGTGATCGCCCATAGAGCCTGGAGGAAGGGGCAGTGAACTACGAGCAGATCATCTACACAAAAGAGGAGGGGGTGGCAACCATCACGTTGAATCGTCCCCGGGTGCTGAACGCTTTCACACCGGTGATGATCGAAGAATGGGCTCGAGCGATCGAGGAGGCCAAGCTCGACCCAGAAGTCAGAGCCGTGGTGGTGACCGGAGCCGGCCGTGGCTTTTGCTCTGGGGCCGATGTCCGCAGCTTCCGCGAGCGCGAGCACACCGACGGCAATCCGGTGGTGGATGGGCGCTATTGGCTGCAACACAGCGTCCACCGGGTGCCACTGGCCCTGCGCACCCTGGACAAACCGTACATCGCCGCCGTCAATGGCCCCGCCGCGGGGGCTGGAATGGATATGGCCAGCATGGCGGATATGCGCTTCGCCTCGGAAACCGCCACGTTCACGATGAGCTATGTCAACGTCGGCATCATCCCCGGCGACGGCGGGTGCTATTATCTGCCCCGCATCATCGGCGTGGCGCGGGCGCTCGACCTCATCTGGACCGGCCGTACAATGGATGCCCAGGAGGCGTTGCGCACCGGTTATGTGAGCCAGGTGGTGGCGCCGGAGCAACTGATGGACACCGTCATGGCCTACACCAAAAAGCTGGCCAAAGGCCCACAGGTGGCCATCGAACTGGCCAAACGCCTCGTCTATGAGGGCTTGGAGACAAATAATCTGTTTAAGGAATTGCGCTCGGCCGAGCACGCAATGATCATCGCCCGTGCAACCGAGGATGCGAAGGAGGGCCCGCGGGCGTGGGTGGAAAAACGTCCGCCGCAGTTCCAGGGCCGCTAACCTGACCAGGAGACTTGCCTGGCGGGAGTCTTCCTCTGTTGGGGCAGGCGAGGCCAGTTTTCCTCGCTTTGCCGCCTCCTGTTTCCATTAAGAGAGGGAGCAGCGGTAGGGCTTGCCGTGTTGGGGGCCATCTCAAACGTTGGCTGCGCTAGGAGGATGCTATGGCGGTCGCGGCGCAAAAGCTGACCTATGAAGAGTATCTAGCGATGCCTGAAATGAAGCGACGCTATGAGATCATCGATGGAGAGCTGAGAATGTCACCGGCACCTATCCCGTTTCATCAATGGATCGTCGGCAATCTGTATCGGGCTCTCCATGGTTTTGTCGCACTCAACCGCCTGGGTATCGTTCTTCTAGCGCCTGTGGATATCATAATTAGGCGTGATCCTTTGCGTACGCGCCAACCAGATATTCTCTATCTCAGCGCTGAGCGTAGCGGTATCGCCGGGGGTGCGCAGCTGCAAGGGCTCCAACTCCTGCAGCACGCACCGGATCTGGTCATCGAAGTCTTATCGCCCACCAATAGCCGGCGCGAGACCGCCGACAAGCTGGAGGACTATCGAGCCATCGGCGTGCGCGAATGCTGGATCGTCAGCCCTGAGGCGCAGACCGTCGAGGTGCTGCGCTTATCGCCAGAAGAGATCCATACTCTAGGCATCTTCGGCACGGGAATGACGGTGCGCTCGGAAGTGCTGGCCGAGCTCGCTCTGCCGGTCGATCAGATCTTCGCCTAATCCGCGACCGGCGGCCCTCCTTGCCATCGCCACACGGATCTGCGCTGACGGACACCCCCTCACCGCCCACGTAGCTTGGGATCGAGGACGTCGCGCAGGGCATCGCCGAATAGGTTCGCCCCGAACACGGCGGCGCTGATGAATAGCCCGGGGAAAATCGCCATCCAGATAGCGGTTTCGAAAAACCGCATGCCCTCGGTCGATAGCATGCGGCCCCAGGACGGGGCCGGCGGTGGCACCCCCATGCCCAGAAAGCTCAGGGAGGCCTCAACTAGGATGGCCCCGCCTAAACCGGCCGAGGCGATGACGATGTACGGCGCGGTAACATTGGGCAGAATGTGTTGCAGCATAATGCGCCAGTTGGCACAGCCGATGGCATGGGCGGCGTCGACGTACAGACTTTCCTTGACGGAGAGTACAGCCGAGCGGATGACGCGATTGGTATCGGGAATGCGTGGGATGGCGATGGCGATGATGACGTTGAGCATCGACGGACCCAGCATCGTGACGATAGCCATCGCCAACACCAGACCGGGGATGGTAAACATGACGTCGGCGATGCGCTGCACGATTTGGTCGACCTTGCCCCCGAGGAATCCGCTCAAGAGCCCGGTGAGCGCGCCGATCGAGGTGCCTATCAGGGTGGAAAGGATCCCCACATAGATCGAGATGCGCGCGCCATAGATCACACGACTGTAAATATCCCGTCCGAAATTGTCGGTCCCGAACCAATGCTCCGCCGACGGCGGCTTGACGCGGGCTCGATAGTTATTCAGGTCAGGATCGTGGGTAGCCAACCAGGGCGCGAAGATCGCCACGAAGATGAAGGCAAACAGGATCAGCGCGCCGATCGCCCCCAGCGGCTTTTTGCGGATAAACAGGCCGAGAGCGTGCCAAACCCGTGCGGCACCCCGCTTCTCAGGGAGCAGACCAGCCGCCATATCGGCCGTTAAATCAAGAGCCTTGTCGCTCATTCGGCAGTCTTCCTCTACAGGCGATCGCTGAGCGCGTCGAGGTTCATCCCATCACGAGTAACGAATGCGGGGGTCTAACACAGCGTAGACGATGTCGACCAGCAGGTTCACCACCAGCACGAAGGCAGCAAACACGAACACCAGCGCCTGAATCGACGGATAATCGCGGTGCGTGATGGCATCGACCAGAAACCTCCCTATGCCTGGAATCGTAAACACCGTTTCGACGACGACCAGCCCGCCGAAAAGGACGAGCAACTCCACGCCGACGATGGTCACCACCGGCAGGAGGGCGTTCTTCAGCGCGTGTCGCAGGACCACCAGGCTTTCCCGCACCCCTTTGGCGCGCGCCGTCCGCACGTAATCCTCGCGGAGCACTTCCAGGACGCTTGAGCGCGTCATACGGGCACCGATAGCCGAGAGACGATACCCCGTCGCCAGCGCTGGGAATACCAGTTGTTTGAAGTTCAACCAGGGATCTTCCCACAAGGGCGCGTAATCCAGCGGCGGCAGCCACTGAAAGTAGTGCACCAAGCCCAGGATGATGAGGATCGCCAGCCAGAAGCTCGGCAAGGAGAGCCCGGCGATGGTGAAAATGCGGGCGGCGTAATCGATCACGGAATCCTGGCGCACCGCCGACAGCACGCCGAGCGGAATGGCGATCAACGTGCCCAGCAGCAAGCTCAGGAACGCCAAGTTGGCGGTCATAGGATAGCGGCGCCCCAACTCCTCGATCACCGGCTGCCGTGTCCAAAACGAATTGCCGAAATCGAGTCGAACGGCGTTCCAGATCCACTCAAAGTATTGCACGATCAACGGTTGGTCGAGCCCAAGCTCGCTCCTGATGCGCTGCAGTGCCTCCTGATTCATCTGGCTGCTCTCATCCGAACCCAGGATGTACAGGGCTACATCCCCTGGAAGCAGGCGCATGATTAAGAAGATCAGGGTCACCGCCCCCAGGAGCGTCGGGACCATCAGCAGAATGCGTCGGAGGATATAGGTTCGCATCGGTTACATACACCGGCCGTCTTGGCACCACACCTGCTCGAATTTGCCGTAATTATAGACCGTCGTCCCCAGCAACGGCGGCCAATTCTGCACGCGGTTCCAGTAGCCCATGGACGATTTCCAGTAATAGCCGCGGTCGTCGGGGATATCTTCCAGGAGGATGCGCTCCATCTTGCGCGTGATCTCGGCCCGCTTCTCCACGTCGAACGTACGGCTCTGCTCGTCGAACAGCTTGTCGAACTCCGGATTGCAGTATTTGCCGTAGTTGGACGGGGCGCCGCAGGTGAAACGCGCGTAGTACAGGTCGGGGTCATCCATATGCACTGCCGCCGGCGCCGTGTTCGCTTGGAAATCGCTCTTTTTTTGACGGTCCGAATTGGCGGCAGTGTCCACGAGGCTGATCTTCACATTGATACCGACTTTCTTCAGATCGTCTTGACGAGAGAGGGCTCCGCGTTCGTACAGGGGACCCCGACGCAGCATCAACTCCACATCTAAGCCGTTCGCATAGCCAGCTTCAGCCAACAGCCGCTTGGCCTCGGCCTGACGCTTTTGCATATCAGGGCCGAACTGCGGGTACTTCTGCAGTTCCTCAGTAGGCAGGGCGAATGGCGTATGGGGTCCGATGAACCCCCCCAGCAACCCCCACCCTTCTACGGCGATCTCGATCATTTTCTCGCGATCGGTTGCCAGCGCCACGGCTTTGCGGACGCGGATATCGTTAAAAGGGGGTTTGCTGACGTTCATGATGAAGTTATCCCAAGTCGCCCGTGGTCCAATGGCCACCACAGCATCCGGAAAATCCCGCTTCAGGATCTCGGCCTCCGGTCGTTCCAAATGGCGTCCGATGCCGGTCATCGTCAGCTGACGAGCCCGAAACGACGCGAAAATTTTCGTCAGGTCGGACATCACCACGGCGCGGTAGCCCTCGATGTGGGGCAGGCCTGGCTTCCAATAATTCGGGTTGCGTTCGCCTTGGAAATCCACCCCTGGAGTGTAGGATTTGAACTTAAACGGTCCAGTGCCGACCAGAAACTTGGGATCCTTGCGGTCCACTGTCTCGGCGATCCCCTTCTTCATCATCGCCGCGTGCGCCCCCGACAGTAACGTCATCAGGGCTGCGGAAGGACGCTTGAGGGAGACCACCAGGGTGTAGTCGTCGGTGCAAGAGGAGTTGTCGTAGACCTCTTCGATCACGGTCACAAACGTGGGATGGGTCCGCTTCCGGTCCGCCAATTTATCCATGGTGTACTGCGCGTCGGCACACGAGAAATCTGATCCGTCGTGGAACTTCACGCCCTTATGGAGGAAGAACGTGATGCGCTTGCCGTCCCCGGAGATCTCCCAGCGTTCGGCCAGATCGCCGACGATCTTGCCGTTGTTATAGGGATCCTGCGTCACCAATCCGTTGTAAATCGGGCCGACCGGTTGCGCCAGGATATAGCTGGTATCGTAATGCATGTCGAAGCTGGGCATGCTCTCATGCACCGCCCAGACAATGATGCCGCCTTTATCAGGCTTCTCCGCCGCCGAGACTGGGGAGGGACTGACAGCGACAAATCCCAAGCCCAGCGCCAGCATCAAGATCAGGATGACCCGCCCTCGGATATAGACCACGGATCGTTTACCTGCACATGGGGAAAATCGGCACACAAACCACCTCCTTACAACACGACTTCGATGACGGTATCGAACTGATCGGCGAACGATCGCTCCTCGGTATCTTCTCCCGAATGCTCTCCTTGAATGTTGACCAAGTTCACTTCGGGACCTAGGGGGAGTGGGGCCATATGCCAGGTGCCAAGATCGATGTTGACCCCACAGCTACCGTCCATGATGAAAGCGCGCACTTCTTTCAAATCCTCGGGATGGTCGAGGTTGACGGTCGGCGGCGCCACAACGATGACGCTGGCTTTGCCTCCCAGGGGAATGAGGGCCTGAGTGCTCTTGATGTGGCGATTGAGATGGGTGATGCGGAAGGGTTGGTGAGCCATGTGGATGACGCCCATGCGGAAGCGGTCGTTGATGATCTTCATGTGAATTTTATCTGCCCCAACGACCTGTCCAAACGGGCGATAAGCCTCGGGGGTGAGGGGTTCTGCTTTAATTTGCAGGGTTTTCGGCATGACGTGGCTCCTTTGCGTAGCAGTTACAGTGAACTGACGTTGCGCCAGTTGAGGTTCGTCATGGCGCCTCGGCGGCTATCCCTCGCGATAACCGAGGATGATCACTTCCGTTGCGGTGGGGAGGGCCCCACGAGTGAGTTTCAATGTTGATTCGGCCTGGGTTTTCACGGGCACGGTCGCTTTGATGAATTCCATGAAGAGGCGAGCATGCTCGGGAAGATCATAGTGCATGGGCAACACGATCGATGGCCTGAGATCGGCAATGATCGATGCCGCCTGATCGTAGCTCAGCGTCCAGTGGCCATCGATCGGCACCATGAGGACATCGGGGCGACCGATGCGGCGGCGTTGCTCCTCCCCAAGCGGTTGGCGGAGATTCCCCAGATGCACAATGCACAGGCCCGCAGCGCGGAACACGAAGATGGAATTGCGTGCGGAAACCTGCAAGGAATTTCCCCCCGAGCTCGGGAGGCTTTTGATGGTCAGATCGTTGAGGGTGACGTTGACCTCGATCCATTCCCCGTCCGGCATGCGTCCACGCAGGATGCGGGGATTCCCCGGCACAGGCCTCGCCTGGTTGTGGGTCGGGTGCTCATTGCTGATGGTAACCGCGTCGGGTGCAACGGGGGCAGGATGCCAGGAGTGTGGATCGGTCAGGGCAGTAGTGCCCCTCGGCGTGACGATCAGAAAGCTCGAGTGGCCCATCCATTGAATCGTCACCATGCCAGACGCAGCGACAGCGGGGTGAAAAGCCACGGGGACGGCTCTGGGGGCTGTTGGAGGGTGATGGACGAGGCCTGGTTCGCAGAGGGTTTCGGCCGCCGGGGCCACTCCATCCCACCCGATCACGGCCGCGATCATGAAGCTGAAGAGAAAGAGGACACGGCCCCTTCGGGCGTGACCGGTGCTTCTTGGCATGCATCCTTCCCTGAGCGGCGTTTTCTATTCTTCCCGCGTGTTTCCTCTAAAAATCTATGTCGATCTGAAACGCTTCATTGAAGCGATTGGTGACCTGAGCGATACCCACTGTCAAATTCAGCTCCACCAGTTCCCGTTCGCTCAGCCGCTCTTTGAGCCGGTTCACCAAGGCTTCAGGGACACGCACGTTCTTCGTCAATTCTTCGGCATAGGCGATGACCAGTTTTTGCAGGTCATCATAGACCGCACTCGTCTTATACCGGTCGAGTTGCTCAATCTGGTCCGATGTTAGGCCTGCCCTTAGACCAAGGGCGGAGTGGGCCTTGAATCAGTAATCGCAGCCGTTGACCTGCGACGCCCTGAGATACGCCAGCGTCCGCAGCTTGCGGTCGAGCTTGGCAGAGCGCATCGCGCCGTCGAAGTCGATAAATTTTTGCAAAAACACCGGAGCGTGCGCCATCGCCTTAAAAATGGTGGGGACTCGGCCCAGCGCCTTCTCGAAGCGTTCGTAGATCGGCTGCACTTCTGGCGCTGCCTCTTCCTTCTCCACATAGGAAATCCGTGCCATAGCCACCCTTTCTGCCTCGCGCCTGGTCATTTGGCCCCAATGAACGGAGAAGCCATCATATAATCAAGGCCTTGGCAATGTCAAGCGAAAGCAGCTGCTAGAGCCTTGCCATAAACCCCGCCTTTACGGCACTAATGACACCCGCATGACCCGGCGCTGATACGCTTGCTCGAAGGCCTCGTTGATGCGCTCCAGAGGGAACGTATGGGAGATGATGCGCTCGTATGGATACTTCGTGCGGGTGCGCTGCAGAAACTGCAGGGCACGGGGGATGACCCAAGCCTCGTAGACCACCAGGCCGAAAACGGTGCGTGAGCCGCGCACGACTTGACCGGGATCGATCTCGCCTTTGAGGCCGAGGTTGATGTTGCCAATCCACAGGTAGCGGCCGCCGTAACGCAACATCTCGACCCCTTCCTGCACCACGCTGGGGGACCCGACGAACTCCGCCACCACATCGGCGCCGCGTCCGGCCGTGAGCGCACGGATCGCCTCCAATCGTTGGGGCCAATCGATCTCGTCGACATTGAACACATGGTCCGCCCCAAAGGCTTTGGCCAGGTCCAAGCGGTCTTTGACCCGGTCCAGCACGATGATCTGTCCGGCGCCCATCTCGCGGGCCACGGCGGTGGCATAGAGCCCCAATCCGCCTGCCCCCTGAATGACGACGCTGTCGCCCAGCGTAATGCCGGTGCGGTGGAGACCGTAGATCACCTCCGCCAATGCGCAATTGACCGGCGACACCAGGGTGTCAGGCAGTTCGTCCGGCACTTTGAACACCCACTGGCCCGGACGCAGATAGTAATATTCGGCGTAGGCGCCGTTGAAATGCGGCGGGTTGTCGCTGGAGACGCCGATCCAGTGGGCGTAACGATTGGGGCATCCAGGTTGGCCCTCCAAGCACATCCAGCAGGTGCCACACCCCCGGAAATAGGCATAGACCACTCGATCCCCTTCCCGTAGGGGTTGCCCCAGCGAGTCGGTTTTCACCTCACGGCCGAGTCGTGCCACGTGGCCAGTCATCTCATGCCCCAGGATCTGCGGGATGCCACGCGGCACCCCTGGCCCCTGGCCTTTGAGAAAATGTAGATCCGAACCACAGATATTGGCCATCGAGATCTTGACCAACATGGCTCCAGGTTCAACCTCGGGGAGGGGATAGTCGCGAAACTCCAAGGGCTTGCCCACGTCGGTAAAGATCGCCGCTCTCCCGTTCATGACAAACTCCCCCTAGCCTTCTCGCTCTGTCGGATACGAGCCGCCTTGGCTTCTTTCTCGTCCATGAGCTTGCGCTTGTCTTCCACGAACTTTTGGCGCAGTTCCTCCGCCAGGGCGTGCGCCTCGGCAGGCGGGTAGCGCAGGTAAACCGCGCGTAGCTCGGTTTGTAGCATGACGTCCTTCTCGGCGATCTTGGCGCTATACTCCCGCTCAAGCTCGGCCAATTGCTCGCGTTGTGCCGCCGTCAGGGCGAGGCCCTCTTCCTGAATTGTCTTCCTGACGTGCTCTGTGCGTTCCAACGCCAATTCTAAAGCGCTCTTCATGCCTTCGGCCATGGCTCTATCCTCCCTCAGGTCCGATAAATGCGGACCCGACGCTGGGGTTCACTGCCCAAACTCTCCGACCGCAATCCATAGCGTGCGGCGAGGGCGTGTTGCAAGCGGCGCACATGGCGTCGTTGGGGGTAGAGCTCCGCTGCCTCCTCGCCAGCTAGCACGCGGAATACGCCCTCTTCCGCTTCTTGAATGGCCTTTTGCTCTTCCGATGGACGCTGCTGCCGCGTCGGAAAGATGTCGCGCAGCGCGCTGACGATTTGGGCGTACGTATTGCTTTTCACCACGTAACACGGCACGTTCGCCGCCAAGAGGTCACGCAAGCGCCCCCCCTGCCTCCGGAAATGGGCCTTGAGACACAGAACGACGTCGGCCTGACGAGGGTCGCGGGTCAGAAACGCCTCAGCGCCGAGTTCTTCGAGGCCGCGCTCCAGACGGCGGCGGTCGACGCCGTACGGAAAAATACGTAGGGCTTCTCGCTGAGCCATCGGCGGCTCTTGGGCGACTGTTGGCGAAGGTGGCGACGGTTCTTCGCTTGGCGCCGTGGCGGGGCGTTCGGGCTGAATCACCTCGATCGTGCCCTCGGGGGTCTGAATGCGGATCTCTGGATGGGGCGACAGGCCGCGCAAGATCTGATCCACTGCGGCAGCGACATCGTGATGCACGGCGAGCTTATCGACCTCGAGGATTTCGATGACGATCTCGAACGTTGGCGGGGCCTTGCGTTCGAGCACGGTCTTTTGCGTCTTTCGACGACGAGCCTCCTCATCGCTGAGGGTCACGGCTTGAATGCCGCCGACGATGTCGGACAGAGTCGGATTCAGCAATAAGCGATCCAGGGTATTGCCATGAGCGGTGGCCACCAACTGGACACCGCGTTCGGCGATGGTCCGTGCCGCCAGGGCATCCTCTTGGGTGCCGATTTCATCGATGACGATGACCTCTGGCATATGATTTTCGACAGCTTCGATCATCACTGCATGTTGGAGTTCCGGGGCCGGCACTTGCATCCGCCGCGCCCGCCCGATGCCAGGATGCGGAATGTCGCCATCGCCAGCGATCTCGTTCGAGGTATCGACGACGATCACCCGCTTGCCGAATTCCTCGCTCAGGACGCGGGCGACCTCCCGACACTTCGTGGTCTTCCCGATCCCTGGCCTTCCGAGCAAGAGGACGCTCTTGCCGCTTTCCACGACATCGCGGATGATGTCGATCGTGCCGTACACGGCACGGCCGACGCGACAGGTGAGGCCGACGATGTCCCCCCGCCGGTTGCGGATCGCCGAAATGCGATGCAGCGTCCGCTCGATCCCGGCCCGGTTGTCCTTCCCGAAGATGCCGACACGTCGGGTCACAAACTCGAGATCCTCGGAGAGGATCAACCGACCGTGCATGATCTGCGAGGTGCCGGGGTAACGTGCCTCTGGCTCTCGACCGAGATCGCAGACGATCTCGAGGAGATTTTCCAAGGTATTTTGACGCTCGACCCACTCGCGAATATCAGAGGGGAGAACGTCGAGCAGCAATTCGATATCGTCGGTGATCGATTCGCGCTTGTGCGCCAGTGGATTGGTCATGAACCATCTCCAGGTGTGGCCGAGGCCCCGTGGTCACCGGTGTGACTCCTCATCAAACCTCGGGAAATGACCCTTGGAAAAGGGTCGGGTTTTCCGTATACTGAACCCTCCGGAGTGCCTCCCGCTCTTGACCGGTGTTTTCGGCGGGCCTGCAGGAGGATCAGGAAAGGTTCGTGTAGAACCAACATTCGACCGTCGTCGTTCCATCCACGCCCTCTTCCAGCGTGATGATGCATCATTTGCGGCTCATCAGGATCAGGCAGCACGCATGCTCGATCGCGACAAGCTTATCGAGGCGTTTGAGAACTTTCGACGCAAACTGATCCGGCTTGGGGCGGCCTTCATCGCGCTGACGGCTATCGGGTATTGGCAGTCCCCTCGGATTGCTGCCGTCTTGCAGGGGCCGAACCCGTTCCCCTTAGTCTATTATGCCCCCGCCGAAGCCTTTTTGACCAATCTCAAGCTTGGCGTTTTCGCCGCGATCTTCGTCTTAACCCCAGCCGTTTTCTTCCTCGCCTGGGATTCGTTTGCCTTCTACGTCACGCCATACAGTCGCCGCTACGCCGCCCCGGTCGTGAGCGCCGCCTCTTTGCTCTTCATCGGCGGGGCTTATCTGTGCTATGCCGTCGTCCTGCCATTTGGCCTGACGTTCCTGTTGGGGTTTGGCGGCGATGTGGCGGAGCCTCAACTCTCCGTCGAACGTTATTTCTCGTTTGTGCTGGTGACGTCCTTTGCCTTCGGAGCGTTTTTTGAACTGCCGCTTGTTATGCTGCTGTTGGGCAGAACTGGCCTGGTGAACGCCGCCCTGCTCGGCCGTTATCGGCGCTATGCCATTTTGGCGATCGTCTGTCTCGCCGCCATCGTCACTCCGACGACAGATGCTTACACCCTGGCCCTTATGGCCGGCCCCCTGATCGTCTTGTATGAGGTTAGCATCGTGCTCGTACGCGCCTTTGGGAGAACGCCTCAACGTTAAGCGATGGTCTGCGAGGGTCTGCCGTATCCCTCCTCACCCCCCGCCCGCTGCGCTCGAGCTCCGGCCAACGTTCATCGCGGTGGAGCATCACCCAGAGGGGGCTCGCTTTGAACGCGGGGTATGCCGTTCGACTGGAAGGGATCATCTCAGACAGGCATCACACCGTGGCGCTTCCGTGGATTGATCGCCCGCTTGGAGGCATAGGCCTCGAAACGGCTGATGAGTTCCTCACGCAAACGAGCGGAGGGGACGATAGCATCGACGATGAGGCGCGAGGCGAGCTTATACAGATCGATATCCTGGCGGTATTCCTCACGACGCTCCTGGATGAACCGCTCGCGTTCCTCACCCTGTAACTCCATGATCTTCTTATAGTACACAGCGTTGACGGCCGCCTCGGGCCCCATGACGGCGATATAGGCCGTTGGCAACGCCAGCGTCGCATCTGTGCCATACGCTGGCCCACACATGGCATAGAGGCCAGCGCCATAGACTTTGCGGACGATCACGGAGATTTTCGGCACGGTAGCCTCGGACACCGCGTAGATCATTTTGGCGCCGTGGCGAATAATCCCCTGGCGTTCCACCTTGCTGCCGATCATAAAGCCGGGGACATCGGCGAGGAAGAGGAGAGGGATATTGAAGGCATCGCACAGCGCGATGAAGCGGGTGCCTTTATCGGCGGAATCCACAAAGAGCACACCGCCCTTCACCTTGGGCTGGCTGGCGACGATGCCGATAACGCGTCCACCCAGGCGCGCCAGGCCGGTGATTAATTCCTTGGCGAAGAGGCCCTTGATTTCCAAAAAGGAATCCGCGTCGACAAGGCGCTCGATCAACTCGAACATGTCGAATGGGGCATTCTGGTTGGTGGGGATGAGATGTTCGAGTTCAGAGGGGTCTTTGCTCGGATCAGCGGCAGCGAAGGTGGGGGGAAAATCCTCGCAGTGCGTCGGGAAGTACTGGAGGTAGCGACGGGCGAAATCGATCGCTTCCACATCGCTGTAAACCAAGACGTCGCCGCAGCCTGAGACCTCACAATGCATGCGGGCACCACCCATCTCCTCCAGCGTGGTCTTCTCGCCGATGACCATCTCCGCCATGCGAGGCGAGCCGAGATACATGCTGGCACGGCCTTCGACCATGACGACGGTATCGCAAAAAGCCGGAATATACGCCCCACCCGCAGCAGATGGGCCAAACAGCAAGCAGAGTTGTGGCACGAGCCCCGATAGCATGACCTCGTTATAGAAAATGCGGCCGGCATGGCGACGCCCTGGAAACATGTCGACTTGGTGCGTGATCCGAGCGCCAGCGGAATCGACCAAGTAAATCAGGGGCAGGCGGAGGTTGGCGGCGGTTTCCTGGATGCGAAGAATTTTTTCGACCGTCTTAGGTCCCCATGATCCGGCTTTGACCGTGGGATCATTGGCCATGTAGCATACCTTGCGGCCGTGGATCTTCCCCAGGCCTGTAACCACCGCGTCAGCTGGATTGCCTTCGTCGGTATCGTCGGCAAAGAGGCCGTCCTCGATGCCAAAGCCGGGGTCGAGCAGGCGTTCGAGGCGCTCTCGGACTAACAAGCGGCCTTCTGCTTTGGCACGCTCGCGATACCGTTGCGGGCCGCCCTGTTTGATGCGCTCGATCTTCGCTCTCAATTCCTCTTCAAGGCCCATGATGTGCGTCCTCTTCTACCCTGTCTCACTCCAGCTCTAGCAAATCACTGCCTTCGTCCACGAATTCTCCGGTATTGACCTTTACCGCCCTGACCCTACCGCCGATGTCGGCTTGCACCGCGATCTCCATTTTCATAGATTCTAGGATAACGACATCTTGGCCCACCTGCACGGTATCCCCCCTCTGGACCAGCACATGAGCGACGGTTCCCGCCATCGGTGACGTAACGGTAGGCATGCCGATTATCCTTTTTTGTCAATAGAGATCATGAAGCTGCCATCAATATCATTATCGTGCAACAACGCCAAAGGCTGCCGTCGGCGTCGGCGCGGGGCTGTCTCCCACAGACCGTCCCGCAAACGACGACAAGTCATGCGTTGTTGGGATGTGACGCTGAATGCGATGCGATGATTTCTCGGCTCCCATTGACAGGGCCCAGGGCATTAGGTAATTAAGGAACACAATCTTCGGGGAGAGGAAAGTTCCGAAAAGGTGCACAGGAAGCCTCGCCGTCGTATGATTGCGCCGAGTGGCTCAATTATAGTAACCCCTTGCTGTCAATGCAAGGGGACGGCCGCGGCTGAGAAGAAGGTGCAGCGCGGCAGGGAGGGAGGCCAACCACGGCATGACGTCGAAATCGCCAGGTTTACGTCTAGCGCTGGTGATCTGTGGGGTGCTGGCCATTGGTCTGGGCTGTAGCGGCCCTGGCCAGCCAAACGGCGATGCAGGCAGGGGCCTAGGTGTGGTGCCGCAGACGGCAACGGTCGGACGCGAAGAGGTCGAAGCCATGCGTGCGCGTCTGTCGCGCTTGCAAGCCATCGCTCAGGAGGCTCTCGATGCCGCAGTCATGATCGGCGCCACGGAGCATGAACTCGCTCCGGTACAGCAAGCATTAGCGACGGCACAACAGTCATGGCGAGATGGGCGCCAAGCCTTCGAGGCGGGACAGTATCAAATGAGCTGGGATCAATTCCAGCTAGCCGGAGCGGCGTTCATGCGTGCAGAAGAGCACGCCATACGGGCTGGATTAAATCATATCGATGGTGAACTGACGCAAGCGTATTTCCAGCGCGGAGCCGTGGAGACGCCGCGGGCTGTCCTTCGCGGGGAATCTGTCCGGGTAATCGAAGGCATGGTCAACCTCCGGGATGGTGCGGGTCTCAACTACCAGGTCATCGGCAAAGCCCGCCTTGGGGAGGTTTTGCAAATCTTAGCGGAGGCTGAAGGCTGGTATCGCGTCAGCACGGAACAAGGGATGGTAGGTTGGGTGTCTAAAGTGTTAGTAGTGCGAGTGCAGTAATTCAACACGGACAGACCTAAATCGCCTTGACAGCGAGCCAAGCATGGCATATATATATTATGATATCCAAATTTCTTAAACGTCGCACCTAGTGCGAATGGCCCTTGTACTCCGGTGAACGTTCCCCTCATTCGTGACTTGGTGAATGAGTGAGTTCCCATGCTGCGAAGGTTATCCACGAGTTCATGCGAGCTGGTGTGATGCATTCGCGTGTGTAGGGTTATCCCGTGCCGTCTCTATTCAGACCAACCTTGGAATCCAGCGCGTCTCCTCCCGCCGTCTAGTGCTCGGCCGTCAAACCCTTTCAGGGACATATCGCTTGCATAGCTTTGATGGATCTCCGAAGGTGATGATGACACGGGAAAGAGTCTCTCCCACGTGAGCCAGCCAGTATGAGCCGGCATAACCGGCCGTGTGAGGATTCAGGCGGCGGATTCGAACCGCAAGAAGGAAGTGAGATCGTCCATGAGAAATAGTAAAGTCAAGGCCACGCGGCGAAAACGCGCGATCCCTCGCCAGACTACAAAAGCCGTGGCTCCACCACCAGATGAGGCTCAGGAGTTACCCCTCGATCTTTACCTCGAAGAAGAAGAGCTTGGGGTTCCCACGGATGAAGCCATCAAGCCTGCCCCACAGTGGACCGGTTTGGACCTCGATGTAGACGAGATCGACGATCTCATGGCGACGGAGCCAACGCTGCACGAGCTGCGTGAAGGCGAACAAGAAGCCGAGGAAGAAGGTACGGTGAGTGGCGCTGATAACCCAGTGCTACTGTACCTCCAAGAGGCCGGCACCGTACCGCTTTTGAAACCAGAAGACGAAGTGCGCATCGCCAAACACATCGTTGATTTGAAGGCTCGCTTCTATGACATACTGCAGAAGTTCAAGCCCAAGTTGCCGGCGGAATTCAGCACGGAAACCTCCATGGCTTCTGAGGCGGATGATTGGGTCATGGAGGTGCTGCAGCATGTGCGTAGCTGGGTCAATCGGCTCGAGGCTGGCGAGACTACCGCCGTCCAGCGTGAAGCGGGATTGACGCCCAAGAAGTTGCTGCAACTGGCTCAGGCACTGGAGCAGGTACAGGCCGAGATCGAAGATACGAAAGCGGCGATGGTCAACGCCAATCTTCGGCTCGTGGTGGCGATCGCGAAGAAATATATCAATCGAGGCCTGCCCCTGCTTGACCTCATCCAGGAAGGCAATATCGGGCTGATGCGCGCTGTGGAGAAGTTTGACCACAGGCTTGGGTTCCGCTTCAGTACCTATGCGAGCTGGTGGATTCGTCAGGCCATCGCGCGAGCCATTGCCGAGCAAGCGCGCACGGTGCGCATGCCGGTGCACGTCAGCGAGAGCATGGGGCGTCTGAAGCGTGTAGCGAATCACTTGCGCAAAGACCTCGAGCGCGAGCCGACGGCGCAGGAACTGGCCGATGCGCTCCAGCTTCCCGTCGAAAAGATTCGCACGATGCAGGCCAGCGCTAAGCCTATGCTGTCCCTTGAAACTCCTATTGCCGAAGGACAGAGTCGGCTGAGCGATTTTATCCCCGACCGCACCTTCATCAGCCCTGTGACGGCGGCGATCGAGGAGGAATTGCACGAGTACCTGAACGCCTGCTTAAAGGCTCTAACCCCACGTGAGGAATTTATCCTACGGGCGCGGTTTGGCCTTGGGAGTGGGGAGGTCCGCACCTTGGAGGAAATCGGCAAAGAGCTGAAGCTCAGCCGCGAACGGGTACGGCAAATCGAGGCTCGGGCGCTCGAGAAGCTGCGACACCCATCGAGGAACCGTCGGCTACGGGGATTCCTCGATAACTAAGTCGATTTTTTCCAAGAGATCGGTGCACCGAACCTTGACCTGCATGTGGCCCTTCTCCCAACAGGGAGAAGGGCCACATGCTTTTCAGCGCCATGTTCCGGCGGGGGGGTCATCGACCTTCTCGGCGGCAGTAGGAAGGATCTTAGGCTTCCTGCAGAGCTTTCGCCTGGTGTCCAGGAACAACCGACCGCAGCGTGAGCTCGGGGGCAATGGCCACGCCTTCGTCGTAATCATACATGGCGATCGTTTCCCACGGACAGTACTGCACGCACAGCGTGCAACCGATGCAGCGATCGAGGTCGACTTCCACGACCTTGAGAAGGTCCTGGTGTTCAGGGCCGGGCACGACTTCGATGCAGTCGACCGGGCAGACGATAATGCACGCCTCGCAACCCGTGCAGCCGTGTTGATCGATCACGGCCAGTTGCCGTGGCTTGCGTTTACGCGGGGGTTTATTCGGCATACCCATCGTTCGCTAGACCTCCTTTTCTACCGCTCTGCGCCTCTCTCAGCACCAATCTTGGCGAAGATTTTGTGTCGTACCTGTTGGTCATAGACGATCCACTTGAGCCGGGTAAACTCGTCTTCTCCAGAGCCAGAGAGAAAGCCGATCGGGATCTCAAAACCGCCGGCATGCTGGCGACCACCGCCGAAGAAGAAGCCGCGTTCATCCTTACCGAAGGTCTCCTTGAGAAATTCATCGGGATCGACCGTCAGCTTCAGGGTGCGCATCGAGCCGCTCAGGGCTTCACGCGCGCCATCGACGATGATCCCAAACACGATAGCGGTGTGTACGTTTTCCTCGGTCAGCAGGAAGTCTGCCGCCTGTGGGATGGCATCACGGTCTTCGGCACGTAGATAGCCGATGCCAGAGACGCTCACATTGCTCAAGACGGTACGATTTTCCAACGCCTTCTTGATCACTTCCATGACCCGCGACGAGCGCTGCTGACGCAAAATCTCCGAGAGCAGGGTGGGGTCATAGAAGTTACTCAAAAAGGCCGCCGCGAGGAATTCATCCTCCTTGGCCCGGATCAAATCGTTGGTTTCACTGCGCAAGCCGTGCATGAGGGCGGTCGCGCACTTGACATGATCCGGTTGGGACCGATCCAGGGTGAGTAGGCCCTCCTGGATATATTCGGTGTAGATCGTCGCCGTCGCGCCAATACGCCGGATATCGGTGAATTCCGCCTGCAGGCGGTCCTGCCGCTCATGATGGTCGATGATCATCAGGGTGGGGAGCTTGGCCTTCGCCAGCGGCTCCAGCAGCCCAGTGGTTGTCCCCTGGTTATCGATGAACACCGCCCCGGTATATTTCGAGAAATCAAAGCCTTCGCTGTAGCGGATGAGTTCGATATCGAGTAAGCGTACTAACGCGATGTTCTGCGGGTGACTGATGCGTCGTTCATAGACCACGTCGACGTCGATGTCAAACTGGGCTGCGATGAGCTGATGGGCGAAGGCTGAAGAGATCGCATCCGGATCAGGAAAGTCTTGCAGAATGACAATATGACGTTCGCCTCGGTGCTCCCCGAGAAATTGCTCCAACTCCTTAGCCTTATTCCGAGTGCGCGAACGCTCGGCTGGCTCGACCGTTATCAAGTCTTCCATATCGCCCCTCCGCCCTTGTATCGCGGTCGGCGGTTCGCTTTGCGGCCTTATCGGTCGATATCGCACAGCACAATATCGATCGATCCGACGATCGCTACGATATCCGCGATCATTGTACGGCTGTCTAACATGTCCACAATGGCACTGATGTTCGAAAACGATGGCGCACGGCATTTCAGCCGAAATGGCTTATCCGAGCCGTCGCTGATTAGATAAAAGCCCATCTCGCCGCGCGGCGTTTCCGTCCGGGCATACACTTCCCCTTTGGGCACGCGAACGCGCTTCGGAATCGCTTCCTGGACATCGCCAGCCGGCAGCTCGGCGAGGGCTTTACGGAGGATCTTGATCGATTCATTGATCTCCCATACCCGCACCATGTAACGATTCCAACAAGAGCCCAAGGGGCCGTGATCTTCCACGCCGACGGGGATGTCGAACTGGAAGCGATCGTAAATCGAATAGGGATCGTGGCGCCGTAGATCCCACTTGACCCCAGACGCGCGCAAATTCGGCCCCGTGACGCCATAGCTGATCGCCTTGTCAGCCGTCAAAATGCCGACGTTGGCGGTGCGCTCGATGAAAATCTTATTGTAGGATAATAAGTTATTGAGTTCGTCGACTTTGGGTTCGAAATAATCGAGGAATTTCTTCGCCTGGTCGATCCATCCGTCCGGCAAATCGCGGGCGACGCCGCCAATCCAAATATAATTGTAGAGCATCCGTGCCCCACTCACCCATTCGAGCATGTCGAGGATCTTCTCGCGATCGCGGAAGCACCACAGAAAGGGCGTGAAGGCGCCGATATCCAAGCCATATGTCCCGATGCTGACCAGATGGCTGGCGATGCGGTTAAACTCACACATGATGACCCGAATATACTCAACGCGCTCAGGCACCTTAAGGCCCATTAATTTTTCAACGGTCAGGGCATAGGTCAGGTTCTGGTTCATCGCGGCCAGGTAATCGATCCGATCGGTATAGGGCACAATCCCTGGATAATCAACGGCTTCGGCGTGTTTTTCAAAGCACCGATGCATGTAACCGAGGTGCGGTGTCACCTTCTTGACGATCTCGCCGTCGGTGACTAGGGCTAAGCGTAAGACCCCGTGCGTGCTCGGATGTTGCGGTCCCATGCTGAGGACCATCTCGCCATCTTCCCACTCGATATCCTGGGACACCCGATATTCCTGCGGGGGCGGTGTGGGTGCCTCCTCCTGATCTTCGGTGTCACTCCATTTGAACCAAGATCGCAGCATATGATTCTCCCGACTTGTATGGTTCAATCGAGCTGAGGGTCATGGGCCATGGGGACCTCAAGGCACCTTGTGCCTTGAGGCCGCAGCGAGAACCTGCCTGTGGAGATGCGAAGTGTCGATCTTATTCAGCGGGCTCGGGTGCTGGCTCTTGTGCAACTGGCGCTGACTTGACCGGAGCAGCCTTGGCCGCGGCTGCTTTCGGGGCGGCTTTGGCGGCGGCAGCCCTGGCAGCGGCCGCAGCTTTCCGTTTCTCGGCCTCCTCCGCCTCGCGCTTTGCGGCTTCAGCACGAATGCGTGCCGCCTCCTCGGCCGAGTACGTCGAGAAATGGTAGAGCAGATTCGCCCGATCGTAGACTGAATTCTCGTACTTCGGGGTCATCTGCAGGCACTCCGTCGGACACGGAATCGTACACAGGTTGCAGTAACAGCATTTGGCCATATCGATGTCGAAGCGGAGCGTGTGCAACCGCTTGGGATTCCCTGTCGTTGTCTTACCGAGATCTTCGCCAGGCCCGACTTTCACCGTCTCGATATAGATACAATCCACCGGGCAGACCTTGGCGCAGAAACCACACCCGATACAGTCGTCGAAATTGTTGAAGAGCTGTGCCCGTGCACCGGGAGGAAGTTCCCATTTCTCGTCCGGATATTGCAATGTGACTGACGGCGTGAAGAGATGCCAAAAAGTCAGGCGCATACCGACGAGCACCGTCCAGATCCCCGAGAACACGTCCGCAAAGTAACTTTTCAACGCAGAGGTCACGGTTTCTTCCCTCCCCCAGGTGAGCCGAAGACATAGGTGCCACGATCCGGGTCGAGGTCCGGGAACGGTACCCGGATATCCTGGTAGAACTCTTGAACGACATAATCTTTCCGCAGGGGATGCCCTTCCCAATCGTCTGGTAGGAAGATCCGTCGCAGATCAGGATGTCCTTCGAACCGAATGCCGAACAGATCGTAGATCTCGCGCTCATGCCAGTCGGCAGTTCGCCAAATCAGTGCCACCGACGGAACGGTTGGGCTCTCCCGCGGCAGGTCCACCTTCAGCACAATCTGGTGCATGAGAGGCATCGATTGCAAATGATATACCACCCCTAAGCCTTTCCCAGCTCCATAATCGACACCGCTCACGCACATCAGATAGTTGAACTGCAGGTCAGAATCATCGCGCAGATAGCGCGCCACCTCGGCCACGCTTTCCGGGGCCAACTTGATGGAGGGGTTCAGGACGCCCTCGTCGAACTCTAGCACTTGCTCTCCGAAGCGCTCCTTGATGCGGGTATGAATTTCTGCCGGGGTCACAGGGTCTCCTTCTCGCTTGGGCCGAGTGGACACGACCAATCAGCCATGCGCCTTGGCGAAATCTGGCACCGTGACCTCGGCGCGCCCAAGCGCCGCCAGCTTTTTCTGCACCGTCTGCTCCTGCTTGATTTTCTCCTGCAACTTGAGAATCCCTTCCATGAGGGACTCAGGACGGGGCGGGCATCCTGGCACATACACGTCCACCGGCACGATCTGATCGACGCCTTTGAGGACGTGATAGCCGTGTTTCCAGTAGGGACCGCCGCAAGTCGCACAGCTCCCCATCGAGATCACATATTTGGGGGCCGGCATCTGGGCATACAAGCGCTTGATGCGGCTGGCCATTTTGATGGTCACCGTCCCGGCCACGATCATCAGGTCCGACTGGCGAGGACTCGGCCGAAACACCCCAGCGCCGAAGCGGTCGAGGTCATAACGCGAGGCCCCGGTCGCCATCATTTCAATGGCGCAACACGCCAGGCCAAACGTCATCGGCCACAGCGATGATAACCGCGCCCAGTTCAATAGCTTATCAACAGAGGTAATAATTAAATTGCTGCCATATCGACCTTCCGGGGGGATCTCTCCCGCCTTGATCTCCCGCTTGACCTCCGGAATCTTGTGCATATCGAATGGATCGCCTGGGCGATGACCTGCTTCAGCCATGCGCCATTCCTCCATATCCAGTCCATGTCCGAGCGATGGAAATTCGTCGCATCATCACCAGAAGCCACCATCGCCAAACTCGCACGTTTATTATAGCTAGGCATGACAAGGCTGTAAAGGGAGCCAATGCCGTAGCGAGCGCATCGCTCCTGCCACACACCCCCCACTGTTACGGGAAGACGCAGGCTTTATAGGTGAATAGCTCGCCCCTCGGCCGCCAATGCCGCCTCCAACAGGGCTTCAGCCAACGTTGGATGGGCGTGTACGGTGAGCGTGAGCTCGTCCAGCGTCGCTTCGAGCGTCTTCAGCGCCGCCACCTCGGCGATCATCTCCGTGGCTTCTGGACCGACGATATGCACACCTAGGATCTCGCCATATTGGGCATCGGCGATCAGCTTGACCAAACCTTCAGGTTCCCCCAGCGCTAACGCCTTGCCACTGGCGCGAAACGGGAATTTGCCGACCTTGATCTCACGTCCATCGGCGCGCGCCTGTGCCTCGGTCAAACCGATGCTCGCAACTTGCGGATGACAATACGTACAACTTGGGATACTGGTACGCTCCAAGGGTTTAGGAGAATGACCGGCCAGATGCTCGGCGGCGATCACGCCCTCGGCCATGGCCTTATGGGCTAACAAGGGCGGCCCGGCCACGTCTCCGATGGCGTAGATGTTCGGCACGCTCGTTTGCTGACCAGCGTTGACTTGGACAAAACGGCGGTTCAATGTGACCCCGACCGCTTCCAGGTCCAGATCCTCGGTATTCGGCAGACGGCCCACGGCGAGAAGCAAGGCTGCCGCCGAGAGTTCCTGACTGCCTTGAGGTGAGGTGGCGACGACGCGAACCCGATCAGAGGTCACCTCGACCCTGTCTACCGTAGTACTAGTCAGGATCTGCATGCCGCGTTGGCGGAACGCCCGCTCGAGTTGACCGGCGATCTCAGCATCTTCCACGGGGAGGAGAGTCGGCAACATCTCTACCAGCGTCACCGCCGTACCGTATGCGGCGAAGACCGAAGCGAACTCGACTCCCACGGCACCAGCACCAATGACGATCAGACTCGCCGGCGCCTCTTCGACCAGCAGTGCTTCATAACTCGTCCAGATGCGCTGGCCATCGACGGTCACGCCCGGCAACAGGCGCTCCCGCGAGCCGGTGGCTAAGATGAGGAAATCCGCCTGCAGCCCGTGCTCGTGCCCGCCGTCTTTGGGCTGCACCGCGATCTCTGTGGCTGAACGCAGGCGAGCCGTGCCTGAAAACACTGCGACGCCATTTTTGCGCATGAGATAGGCCACGCCACGGGAGAGTTTCTCTGCCACCTGACGGCTGCGCACCTGGGCTGCCCGGTAGTCGATCGTTAATCCCTGGGCCTGCACGCCAAATTCTGCGCCGTGGCGCACCAGCGATACCACCTCAGCGTTGCGCAGTAACGCTTTGGTGGGAATGCAGCCCCAGTTCAGACACACGCCACCGAGCCGGTCACGTTCGACAATCGCGACTTTCTTGCCCAATTGGGCAGCGCGAATGGCCGCGACATACCCGCCGGGCCCTCCTCCAATGACGACAACGTCAAACCGCTGTTCCGTTGCTGCCATCCTGCCTCCTCACCGCACAATCGTCCGTATCGGCTGAATCACTAGGCTCAAGGCGGCTCTCAGCGTTGGCTCTGGTGATCGCGCCAGCCGGCTAGCCATGCTTCTACAACATGAGTTTCAGCGGCTGCTCGAGGAGGCCTTTTACGATTTTCAAGAACTGCGCCGCGGTGGCCCCATCCACAACGCGATGATCGCATGACAGTGTGGCTTTCATGCGGTGTCGAATGGAGACTTGATCGTCGACGACCACCGGTTGTCGTTGAATGCTGCCGACCGCTAAAATCGCGGCCTCCGGAGGGTTGATGATGGCGCCGAACTCCTCGACGTCGTACATCCCCAAATTCGACACACTAAACGTGCCACCAGTATAGTCCTCGGGGCGCAATCGACGGCTACGGGCGCGCTCGGACAGTTCACGGACTTCGCGGGCGATCTCGCCCAAGCTTTTGCGGTCGCAGTCGCGGATGACCGGCGTAATGAGCCCATCCTCCAGCGCCACCGCGAGACCGATATGCACACGCTGGTGCAAACGGATCTTGTCGTCGCTAAACGACACATTGAGGCGTGGAAATTGTCGTAAGGCGTTGGCTACAGCCTTCAACACCATGTCGGTAAAGCTGATTTTCACGTCTTCGCCAACCAGAGCGTTGAGGGAATCCCGCAGAGCGATCGCTGGCTCCATATCGATGGCCATAGTGATGTAGAAGTGCGGCGCCGTCGTTTTACTCTGTACCATGCGCCGAGCGATCGTCCTGCGCATCAGGCTCAGTTCTTGTTCCTGATACTCGCCCCCCTTCGCTGGCGCCTGCGCGGAGTCCTCCCCCGGTGCGGCTTCGGCCACCGCTGGATGGGAAGGCGCCGCTTTGGCCGAGGGTGCGTGGGGTGGAACTTGCCGTTGAGCGAGATAGCCCTCGATATCGCGCTTTAGGACGCGTCCCCCCGGCCCCGTTCCCCGTATCTGAGCGATATCGAGGCCGGCTTCCTCAGCCATGCGCCGGGCCAACGGCGAAGCATCAATGCGCTCCCGAGCAGGGGTGCCCTGCGGAGCGCTGGACGTCACCTCGCGCCGCATGCCGGTGTCCGAGGGGGGTGGCAGCGGCGTTGCTGAGAGCGTCTGGGCAGGCGCGAACGTCGCTGGTGGGCTCGCTTGTCCGCCAACCAAGGGTGCGATTTCCTCCTCGGCGGCCGCGATCACCGCGATGAGTTGGCCGACCGGCACTCTGCTATCCTCTTGCACGAGTATCTTGCGCAGCACGCCAGGGGATTGCGCCTCGAGTTCCAGCACCGCTTTGTCTGTTTCGATCTCCGCCAGGGCCTCCCCCGGTTGTACCGGCTCACCCTCGCGCTTAAGCCATTTGACGACAATCCCCTCCTCCATGGTATCGCTCATCTTGGGCATGACCACTTGACTCGCCATGGCTTATCCCTTCCTCGCCACCCGATCGGCTCACCTCTTGCCTGTAGATCGTTCGTCAGCGCCGGTCATAATGACCCAAAGCTCTTCGTCCTGTCAACCTTATTTCGGCGTGTCTCTGCCATGGCTTATGCCCTTACCCCACCGCGCTTTTCACCCTGATGGACCTAGGCGCACAGGTACCGATAGCGAACAGGAATCACTAGCCTTGTCGAGTTCTTCCGCTCTTAAGGGAAAGGCTTCAGGCGACGATCTCCCAGCGACGTCGGTTAGTCAGAGACCTACGCAGCTGCGTTCCCATGTAGTATGCGGGAGAGTGTTTCAAGGAAAGCGACAGGCAGCGGATGCTGAAGGCGGTCTCTGATTAGCATTTCCCGCCTGTGAGGAGCGATCAGGCGACGGCTATAATCCTAGCGCGGGTTGATCACCCACCTGTCACGGCGACTGAGCGCTGGATGGATGATCCACAGTCTGAAAAAGGCCCGTGCTAGTCTTTTGCTCGCTGGCGTGATACGAGCTACGCACGAGGGGGCCCGCCTCCACGTGCCGGAAGCCCATGGGCAGCGCTTCGGCGCGAAGTTGACGAAACTCCTCCGGCGTATAGAAGCGCAGGACGGGGAGGTGCCGACGCGATGGTTGTAGGTATTGGCCGATGGTCAGGATATCACACCGCACATGGGCGAGATCTTGTATCACCTGGCGGAGTTCTTCCCATTCTTCCCCCAAACCGACCATTAGACCGCTCTTGGTGATGAACCCCTGCCGCTTGGCGCGCTGGAGCACTTCAAGTGAGCGGGGGTATTTGGCCTGGGGACGCACGGTGCGATACAGACGCGGCACTGTCTCGGTGTTATGCGCCAGGATATCCGGCTTCGCTTCCAAGACAATGGCGAGCGCTTCTTCAGAGCCTTCGAAATCGGGTATGAGGGCTTCGACGGTACACGCAGGATTCCGGGCTTTGACCTGTCGGATGGTCTCAGCCCACACCTCGGCCCCGCCATCTGAGAGTTCGTCGCGGTTCACCGAGGTGATTACAGCATGCTTCAACCCCAAGGTTTTCACCGCTTCCCCGACACGCCGCGGTTCGTCGCGATCCAGCCCCGTCGGCCGCCCGGTCCGCACATCGCAAAAGCCGCAGCTGCGCGTACAGATATCGCCCAAGATCATGAAGGTCGCCGTGCGCTGGTTCCAGCATTCGCCGATGTTCGGGCAACTAGCGCTTTCGCACACCGTGTGCAAGCGCTGGTCCCGTACCAGTTGCTTCAGCTCGAAGTAGTTGTCTCCCTGGGGGAGCTTGACCTTCAGCCAGGGATAATGGCGTTTCGAGGGGGGTGGTTGCGACTCCATAGGATCACCTGAGCCATACGAGGGTATCACCCTGAACAGTGGTCAAGGGGCACGGCGTGCCCCGTCAAAGCCGCTGCGAACGCTTGACCTGAAGCCTACTGGTAACATACAAAGGGCTCGCCTCGGATTGCAAGCGAATTCCCTCGGCAGTTCCAACGTTGCCGAAGGTCACCCACAGACCAGGGGGAACCGCTTGCCCAGATCCTTGACTAGCGCTCCTTCGATTCGGCGGCATGTGACGCCACCGCCGGTCGATTCCCCTGATCCGTGCTTGGCACCAGACGTTCCCAGTTGCGGATGTCGAGGTGCATAGCCGCCGCCTCGCCACGCTTCGGTTCACCCCAATACAGAGTGCGATGTGGGAAGGGGATCTCGATGCCGCGCGCATCGAACAGTTTTTTCATACGCCGATTGAACTCGCGGCCGACATTCCACTGCCGAATCGGCTTGGTCTTCAAACGGGCCCGCACGATCACCGCCGAATCGGTGAAGCGATCGACCCCTAAGATCTCAATAGGCTCCAGCATGTCCGCGGCGTAGGCCGGATCCTGCCGCATGCCAGCGTCGATTTCTCGCAGTATCGCGATCACCTCATCCGTGTCTTCGCGGTAGGCAACGCCGACGTCGAGCAGGTAGTACGAAAAATCTTTGGTCATGTTGGTGATCGTCTCTACCTGGCTGTTAGGAATGACGTGCACGTTGCCCTGCAAATCGCGCAGGCGGATGGTGCGCAGATTGACCGCCTCCACCAACCCACCCGTGCCTTTGACGACCACGACGTCCCCCACCGCAATGCTGTCTTCGAACAGGATGAACAGCCCGTTGATGATATCTTTGACCAAGGTTTGCGCCCCAAAGCCCACGGCTAAACCGAGAATGCCGACCCCGGCGAGAATCGGGGTGACATTGATGCCGATCTGATGCAAGGCCACCATAGCGCCGACGAATAGCGCCGCATACTTCACGGTCTTACCGAGCAGCGGGATCAGGGTCTTGCGCTTCTTGCTCGCCTCTCCCCCATCAGGTCTTGGTTCGATCAAGCGCTGGCTGATAAAGCTGCTGGCATCCACCACGAGCGCCACGAGCGCCACGGTGAGTACTAGGATCACGACGCGCGTGAGGATCTCGCTGCCCAGGGGGGAGGTGAAAAACCAGGAGACGCCGACCCCCCACACCTGCAGGATGATCAGTACCCCGACCAGCATGATCAGCAGCCACACCCCCCACCACACAGCTTTGATATAGCGTAAGGCCCGGACTTCGAAGCCTGGAAGGTATTGCCCAGCCCGTCCATGGAGGGCGACGGCTTTGGCGAACGCAACGTTGCTGGCCCACAGCAACAGCATAGCAAGGCAAATGACCAGCGCCATCTGCAGGGATGCCACCACCATATAGGTCACGCCTTCCTGGAAACTCGCTAAGGCGAAGAAGGCGGCACACCAAACATAGGCCAGGGCGATGATCGGCCATACACCGCGGGCCGTGGCTATGAGGGTGCTGCGAAGGCGAGGCTCCTCCTCTGGAGCACCCATTGCGGGGGGGCGCTGCCGGCGGGCCACGCGGATCACCAAGACTGAGAGGGCGACGGCGAAGGCGATGACGAGCGTCCCACGTACGACAGCGTATACTTCCGCCGCCACACCGACGAGCGCCAGACCGCGCGTGACGACGTAGTACACCACCGCGAGGTTGAGGAGGCGCACACTCCAAGTCCAGGCCCATCGGGCCGCGACATCGTCGAGCGGGAGAAGACGGGGGGCCGGCTCATCGGGATTGAGGAGCACGAGCACGACCGCGCGGGCCAGCTGATAGGCGATGAGGGCGAGGATCGCCAAGGCTACCAGGCCCGCGAGCACGGCGCCAACCGAAAAGGCGCCGAGGAGGATCCCGCTGGCGATCAGCAGGACGAGAGGAGGGGCCACTCGCAGGCCAACGATGAGCAAAGCTAACCACAGCTTGCGCCAGAAGGGCCAGGACGTCAGGGACAGAGAGCGGGCGCGCAGGTTTGCGAGGAGACGTGTGCTCAGGAGCTGGAGCACAATACCCAGAAGGATGAGTGTCCCAACGATGATGCCTAGATCCACCAGCAGTCGGATGGTCTGCGGTTCCGAAACATAAGCTGGTAAGGCGCTCAGTGCGACTGGTAGGTTTGCCAATCCTCGTCCGAGTGTTTGCCCGAATGCGGAGATATGCTCGGTGAGCCTACCGAACGCCAGCAGCGGGCTACGGGACTGTTCAGCCAAGGGATCGGAGGGAGATGGGGCAGCCGCTGGCTCTGCCTGCTTTGCAGCGATAATAAGCGCCCGTAGGGTTTTGATGAGATGGTCGCGCTGGGATGGGTCCTCGATCTGTTCGACCAGCCGTTCCAGATCGGCGACTGAGACGTTCGGATCGGCGGCGGCCGTGGTTCCAGCCCAAGCGGAGGCGGCGATCCCCCATGCGAGGCATGCCCCGAGCAGCAGATGACCGATGAATTTCATGTCCGATGGTCCGCGCGCGACCATAACCAGCCCTCCCTATCAAACCCCTGCACCTCGTGTCTGGTGTGTACAGGTCGCTGGCTGCCAGTATAGGGAAAAACGCCCTCGCCCGACTGCCAGCGCGATCGACTGAGCATCAAACAAGCAATCTCACGGATTTGGTTCCGGCGTGCGTCGAAGAACAAGTGGCGTAGACGAGCGGCGGTAAGGCCCAGGAGGTGTGGTACATTGCTGGGGTAGGATAACGATTGGCTGATGGGCTGTCAACTTTCCCCGGTTCTGGAAGACCGATCGGCACCGTGCGCTATGTTGCGGTACGCAGGTTACCTAGCGTGAGGAGGCGGGAATGTTTTATGATGAGGGAGGTTTCAATGCCGTTCTTAGCCTTGCCGCAGGAGCGGAGGTGATGGGGCGGATAAGCCAACTGAGAGTGCCGCAGCGGTGATCATTTAACAGTTGCTCAGGACATCTATGCGCCCCTATAATGAGACCTTTCCCTCGAAAAATGAAGCGAAGTGGTGGCATTTCCAGCGTCGTTGACATCGCCTGCCCTTTATTTAAGAATTTGAGGGGGGACAGAGAGATATCTGTCTCTGACTTCCTCTCGGCGACGCTCGCAGAACTCCTGATGTCGAATCATCTTCAGCGGGAAGGAGATGATGATGCGAGGTGTCTTCATGCTTTGGCCTTCTTGGTGTCGGGTTTTCCTGCCGTTATTGATGACTGCTTTACTCTTCCAAGGGTGCACCCGTGAATTAGAGGAACAACTCCAGGGGAAGGAGCGCGAGCTCGCCGATACCCGTGCCACGCTCACCTCATTGCAAGACAGGTTTGCTTCGTTAGAGGCAACGCATGCCAAACAGACGGAACAATTGCGCGAGGTCGAACGGCAGCGCGATGAGTTGACGGCACAGATCAAAACGCTTGAAGAACAGGGCGCGACTCTCGATCAGACACTCGCCAGCCAGCAGGCAGAGCTGGCGCAACGGCAGCAGGCCCTCGAACAGGTTCAGCAGGAACGGCAAGGGTTGACTCGCCAGTTAGAGGATCGGGAAAGCCAGCTGCAGCAGCTCACCCAGCTGCGTGAGGAATTGACCCAGCAGGTTCAGATGATGGAGCAGACTCAGGCAAGCCAGACCGAAGAGCTGGGCCGAATGCAAGAGGAGCTGGCGCAACGGCAGCACACCATCGAGCAGCTCGACCGGGAACGACAGACCCTCGCCGGTCAGTTACAGGAGCGGGAGACTCGACTTCAGGAGCTTAACCAGCAGCGAGCAGAGTTGGCCCAACAATTACGCTCCCTCGAGCAGACCCAGACGAGCCAGAGCCAGGATCTGACGCGCCTGCAGGAAGAGTTAGCGCAGCGGCAGCAGGCGCAGCAGGCCCTGCGCGACCAGTTGCAAGAGCGTGAAATTGAACTCCGACAAGCAACCCAGGAGAAAAAGGCCCTCCAGACACAAGTTGCAGCCTTGGAGGCGCGCCTCGCCCGGGAAGGGGACGCCCTCGTCGGCCAGCTGAAAGCCCTCGATGACAAACGTGTTGCCTTAGAACAGGCTCTTTCCGAAAGCCAGGCCGAACTGCGTCAGCGTCAGCAGACTCTGGAGCGCCTTCTTCAAGAGCGGCAGACACTCTCAGCACAGATGACAACTCGGGACGAGCAACTCGACGCCATCAAGCGCGAGCGCGACGCCGCGATGGCGCAAGTGAAAACTTTAGAAGAAGCCGTGGCTGCCCAGCAGGCAGATCTCTCCCAGCTCCGTCAAACCTTGACCGAACGCGAGCAAAGGCTTGAGGCCCTGCAGCGCAACTATCAGGCGATGAACGAACGACTCACGGCACGGCAAGCCGAGCTCCAACAGGCCCAACAAGAGAAAAATGCCCTCGAGACTCGTGTGGCGACACTCAGTCAGGCTAGAGGCGCTGCCGAGTCGGAGATGGAGCAGGTTCGGGCCCTGTTGGCGGAGACACAGCAACAACTCGCTGAGGCACGTAGTAGTCAGCAACAAGCTGAACAGCAGGCGGCGGCTCTCCAAGCGGAGCTCGCCGAGCGCCAGCAAGCCCTCATTCAACTGCAAGAACAGCGAGATACCCTTCTGACCGCACACACGAAGGCGGACGAAAGGGTGGCGGCGTTGACCGATCGTCTGCATGAGGTAACGAGCCAGATCGCGCAGGTGCAAACACGCCTCGCCGAGGGGGCAGCCGCCCGGGGAACTGACCGGCAGCAGCTGGACACCCTCGTGCACGAAATGCAACGCCTGAATGCCGAGCTGACCCTGGCCCAAGATCAAGCGCGGCGTGCCGACGAAGCCGTGAAAAGCACTGAGGCCGTGCGCGCCCAATTGGCACAGGCGGAGAGCACAGCGACTCAAAAGGCCGCGGAATTGACGGCCGCACAAGGCCGTGTGGACGAGCTTAGGCAGGTTGTCGCCCGTCTTGAACAGAGCCGCCAGGAAGTCGAGCAACGGTTGACCAACACCGACTCGGCTCTACGTCAGACGAGGGAGCAACTTGCGGCGGCTGAGAGCGCGAAGTCGCATGCCACACAGCAGGTGGCCTCGCTCTCCGCGCAGGTTCAGGACCTGCAGAACCAGTTGATGGCCAGGGGGAAGGAGGTCGAGAAGCTGTCGACACGTGTCGCTCTCATCCCGGAACTAGAGCGCCAGGTGGCCTCGCTCAGTCAAGAACGCGATAGATTGCAGCAAGATCTTATCAAGCTGACTGAAGCGTATGCCGTGGCGCGGACTCGGGGTGAAGAGGTCAGCGCTGAGTTGGACCGCCTCCGGGCGAACTTAGCGGATCGCCAGCAGGAATTGGCCGCGGCTCGTAACGCCCACGACGAGGCTGAACGTCGAGCCCATCAACTCAGTGGACGGATAGAGGCACTGCAACAGGAAATCGCCCGTGCCAGTACGGAACGCGAACAGGTCCGGAATCAGCTGGCTGAGCTGAGCGCACAACGGGCAACCTTACAGACCCAACTCGCTGCGATGACGCGGCTCAAAGAGGAGGGGGAGGGTCGCATCGCAAGGTTGTCCAATGATTTGGCGGCAACCCAGAACGAACTCGCAGCCACCCTTAACGCGCGCGACGCGGCCCAGAACCAAGTCAGAAATCTGACAGAGAAGCTCGCCGCCGCGCAAAAAGAGATTGAGCAGTCGGCGTTGGCGCGTTCTGACCTTGAGGCGCGTGCCGGGCACCTGCGGCAGCAGTTATCCACCACCACAGAGCAAGTCCTCGACTTAACCGAAGAGCTCCGCCGCCTGCAGGGGCGGGTACGCGAGCAAGACCTGAGCCAGTTGAGCGCGCTGCCGAAAACCATCACGCAGGGGATTACCTTCAACCATCGCCGCACAACCCTAAGCGAGGAGAGCAAAAAGCTCCTCGATGAGGCGGCGCTGATCTTGCGAAAGTACCCCGATGTGCAGGTACGGATCGAAGGCCACACGGATAGTGTGGGCAACCCCAATTTCAACCGTTTGCTCTCAGAGCACCGGGCCAACGCAGTACGGGACTACCTCATCGCCCAAGGGATCAAACCCACGCGCTTGGTGGCCGTGGGGCGCGGGGAGGACGATCCGATCGCTCCGAACACCACGGCGCAGGGCCGCGCCTTGAACCGGCGTATCGAATTTCATCTGAGCCCAGGGGCCGACTCAGGTGCCGTCGGCAGTGCCTCGCCCGCGACACAAGCCACCGAAAAACCGGTGCAGCTCGAATTCCGCCAACAACCGGAGCGGCGTTGAGGCGATGACCGGCTCGCGCTGAGGGTGGATATCTCACATCCCCCCATGTTCAGCCCTCTCTCTTCCTCTAGGACTCCGCTGCCCCCTGTAGGGGCTGGCGGAGCCTGGGGCACGCGTCATCACGACATCGTTCCCCCCGGCCAGCGACGGTCTTGCAGAGAAAATCTTACCCTCACCCCGGTAGGTATCGACCATTTTGTCAGATAATGCCTTGTTTAGGGCAGATATGTGAGGGATTGACATATCGATGAAGAAGGGTTATCGTAGACGCAGTTATGTTATAGTAGATTCCATGACAACGTCATTGGAGAGAAGATGGAACCGAAATCCAACATCCTGACAGTCAGACAGTTGGCGACGTACCTCAACATGGCCTCTGTTACCATCTATCGCCTGGCGGCGCGCGGGGAGCTGCCGGGCACGAAGGTGGGTGGGCAGTGGCGGTTTCACAAACAAGCCATCGATGAATGGCTTAGCCGCAAGCCCGATCGCAAACGGACCAAGATTTTGGTGGTGGACGATGAGGTGCAGGTGGGTGAACTCTTCCGGGAGATCTTGCCCTCAACCCATTATCTGGTGCATGTCGCGACGTCGGGGAAAGACGCGGCCACCGCCCTCGCCAGCGAGAGCTATCAAGTGGCGTTCGTTGATCTCTTGCTCCCTGACACGACCGGGGTCCAACTCTTAAAGCTCATTCGTGAGTCGTATCCCGCAACCCGGGCGGTCATCGTGACCGGCCATCCGTATAGCCAACTGATGGCCGACGCCTTTGAGCTGGGATTTTTTATGGTGCTCAAAAAGCCTTTTACCGGGGAGCAGATCCGCTCGGTCGTTAATGACCTCATTGGGGCCAACCGAGCGCCAGTGTAAGCGACGCCCAGTGAGTCAACACCATGCCATCCGTTTATCCCCCCGTGCTGCAGCGAATCACGGTGGGTGTGGTGCTAGTGTCGATAGTGGTCTGCCTACCGCTTTGGGGTCACGAGCCCCCTGGCAATCCCAAAGTGTTAGCATGGCAGTGGCACAAACATCTCTCTGCGCAATTAACCGGTCTCGATTTAACTTGGGATGGCAGCACCATCGCCGTAGCGGTCGCCCCCCTGAACTCCGGGGGAGATCATCGGCTGTCAGTCTACGATCTGACCGGACGGGAAGTATGGACTGTTGCCCGCGGCACGCGGATACTTGGTGTGTCGCTCTCAGCCGAAGGAGACCATTTAGCCGTCGGCCTTATGGACTTTTCCATCGCGCTGTTTTCGGGGACCGGTGAACTTTTGTGGGAGCGCAAGAGCGTCGGGCTTCCACGCCTTACCGCCAGCGGAGAGTGCCTCATCGCCTTCAATAGTGGCATCACCGGCCACTTCAACACCCTTTTCGAAACCTTTCAACGGAATGGAGAAATCGCCTGGAGCCTGCGGCGCCAAGGGCGTGTGTGGCGGGCTATCATCTCCGATCAGGATGATATCTTGCTCGGTCTGTGGAGTGGCGAGGTATTGCTGATCGATCGCCATCAGCGCATTGTGTCACAACACTTCTTCGGGAAGGACGTCATGGCCCTGGCTGTTTCGCCCGGAGATGCGCAATACTTCGCTGTAGGGACAGGGGTGCTCGACCGAGGTTTGCATTTCTTCGAGCGCACAGGGCGCCCGCTGTGGCGTCGCAAGGTGCCCTATGGCGTAACCGAAGTCAGCCTAGCCAAACAAGGCGCCTTCGTCTTGAGTTATAGCAATACGGTGAACGGTCAACAGCTGGCTTTCTACGACCGGAGAGGTGATGTGCTGTGGACGTATCATCTCAAAGAGCCGGCCACGGAGAGCTCCAAGGCGGTCATCGCGCCAGATGCACCGTTAGTGGTCGCGGGTATCGAACGCGATCGGCATTACTATTTGCAGGGATTCGCCCTCACGGGAGAAGTGTTGTGGATCGCCCCCGTCCCTGCCCCTATCTTCGATTTTCGGGTGTCGCGCGATGGCCGATACATCGCCGCCGCTACGGATCATACCCTGTATTTCTTCGATTCCCACACAGCTATAAGCCCCGAAGCGCAACTGCACGAATAGGAGTGGACTTCGGCATTATCCCGCTCCGCTTTAGGCCGATTTTTTGCGGACTTGCACCCGAGCGAGATCCTCTAGTAAGAGGATGATGGCCGAGTGGTCACGATCACCCTTGCCAGCGACTTGGAGGGCGTTGTACATCTCACGCACGACGGCGGTGACCGGCAGAGGTACCCCCAAGGCATGACCAGCCTCCAAGGCCAGCCGCAAGTCCTTGAGGTGCAAACGGATCATAAAGCCAGGGTTAAAGTTTCCTTCGAGCACGTTGGGAGCGCGCATTTCGAGCACGCCGCAGCGGGCTAACCCGGCGCCGATGGCCTCCACCATGAGAGCTGGATCGACCCCCGCTTTCGCCCCCAGCACGAGCCCTTCCGCCATCGCCTCCAGCTGCAAGGCGACCATGATTTGATTGGCCAGTTTGGTATAGCCTCCGGCGCCGATGTCGCCTACGTGGACGATCTTAGTCCCCATGGCTCGAAAGATGTCGAGACAGGCATCGAAGGCCTCCTTAGTGCCGCCGACCATGATCGACAGCGTACCGGCAATAGCGCCTTTATCGCCGCCGCTGACCGGGGCATCGAGCATCTGCACCCCCCGCTTGGCCGCCTCTTCAGCGAGGCGGATGGACACCTGAGGGGCGATGGTGCTCATGTCAGCGATGATGCTTCCGGGCCTAGCTCCTTCCAGCACGCCCTGGGGACCGAGGATGACGTGCTCGACGTCGGGAGAGTCGGGCAGGCAGGTGAGAATGACATCCGAGTGCTCGGCCACTTCGCGCGACGATTGGCAGGGACGGGCACCCAGCTTCGCCAGCTCTTCGACGGCGGCAGAACTCCGATTGTAGACCGATAACGGAAAGCCCTTGGACAGCACATTCTTGGCCATCGGTCGCCCCATGATTCCCAGACCGATAAAACCGACCCGCTTTGGCATGCTACATCCCTCCTTGTGATGCTAGGCCATCAGCGTCGTAGGTGATAAGATGGAGGCACGGAGTCAGTCCCGGCGCGCTTGCAATGCTTCGACCTTGTCGGCGACTCCGAACGTCTGAGCATAGGCGGGATAGCGCTCGACCACGGTGGAGTAGGCTGCGATGGCAGTGTCGAGATCGTTGGTGCGCTCGGCCGTACGTCCCTTGCCGAGATAAGCTTCGGCCAGGAATCCTGCTTGCTGTGTATCGATGAGATGTTGATACGCCTCTTGCGCCCTATGCCATTCTCCGGAGGCTTCGAGGGCATAGCCGAGGCCCAATGTGGCGAGAGGCCAGAGGAGGCGTGCCGGCCTGGCGGCGGCCTGAGCCTGTTGGTAGGCCGTGACCGCCGCGGTGTGATCGCCTTGGCGGTAGTGGAGATGTCCGAGATACAGCCAAGCATAACCGCGAGCCTCACCCACGCCCCACTGCTGGGTCAACTGCCGTAATTGCTCGACGGCTGTGGCGGGCACCTCTTGACCATCTCCGGTGCGCCGCAGTTGCGCCTCGATCTGCGATAACGTGGCTAAGGCCCCCTGTTCAAGACCGCGTAGATAGGCCAGTGTTCCCCACACCAGCACGATGCCAGCGACGACGAGGCCTACAATGAGTGAGATCGCCCGCAGATGCTGGCCAGCGAAGCTGAGGGCACGGCCGGTCAGGGTCAAAAATTCATCGGGGGCCTTGAGCTCTTTGCGGGATAGCCTGGATCGGCTGCGGGAGCGCTGCTCAGATGCCGCCATAGCGTGTCTCTATCATGGGCCGATCACCACAAGAATGGCCCGAAAATCGCGAACAGGACCAAGAGAATGGCGCTGCCGAACACCAGCCCTCCCATCAACGGGCCGAGGGCTGGGGCGTCGATTAGTAGGATAACGCCGACAAACAACATGAACGCCGCCAAGATAAGGCTGATGATGGACATCGGGGGAACGGTGAAATCCCGGAACAGGTCTTTCAATACGCCTCCCATGCGGTGTGCAACCCCCAAAGTCTTGGCTTGCCTGAGCGCAGCGTCCATCTCGCGATGGATGAAATGGCGACGGATTTCTCCCTCATCCAAGGTCGGATTCCCACCCCAGTTGATCGTCTCAGAGCGAAAGATCCACACCGCTTCTAAGCCGTCGCTGATGGGCTTAAACTCGTCATCGGCGCGATAAATCGTCATGTACTGCCCTGGGATGACAAAACCGATGTAGTTCCGACCATTAATGACCGCTCGCTGCTCAGTCTGCTGCGCCATGGCCTCAACCTCGTGTGCCTTCCATCAGAAGTGATCGTGGAGTCAAAAACGCGTGAAGTCCCCTGTCGCCGGTGATGGTGGCCGGGGAGACCCGTCTTCCGGATGTGTTAATGCACCATATCTCGATCCGAATGTCAAGCCTGGACCTCCCCACCGACGCCAGTGCAGCTTTCAATAGCGGTACTGACGCCCAACAATGCGGCGTTACGGCCAAGGCGTGGGGGGCTTCAGGGTCCCTACGGCCGCCATAGTGCCATCTTGCCGCCAATCTAGCAGGGCCAATAATAATCCACCGTAGCCCAGCAACACCTTAGTCTTCCCTGCTCAGAAGCCACTCTTTCCATGCGGCCTTCCTTAGTACGGCAGCGGCCATGCCCGGTCAAGCGAAAATTCCGCGTAGATTCGCCCTGCCCTTTCCGATGGGGGAGGTAATCCCCAATGGGAAAGCTGAGAGCCCGGTTGTGCCCTTGGCTTCTCGCCACCAAAGGAGAAAGAGAGGTGTGTCGCTAGCTCTCTTGCACACGCGTGACATCCACCAGTCCTTCAGGTTGTGAGTGACGGAACGCAGCTGTCCGCCTACAATAAGGGCATCATGTTAAGACTCACCGCCAAGCGTGACGCGGGCGAGGGATTCGCAATGTCGGGAACACTCTACGTTGTAGCGACGCCCATCGGCAACCTCGAAGATATCACTCTGCGGGCACTGCGGGTATTACGCGAGGTGGATCTGATCGCCGCTGAAGATACGCGGCGGGCCCGGGTGCTTTTGGAGCACTACCACATCGATAAGCCGCTGACCAGCCTGTACGAACATAACGAAGCGCAGAAGGCTCCTGAACTGGTCCGGAGGTTGGCGACGGGTGCCAGTATCGCCCTCGTGTCGGAGGCCGGCACGCCGCTGATCTCAGACCCGGGTTACCGCCTGATGCAGTTGGCCATCGCTCAAGGCATCCCCATAGTCCCCATTCCTGGTGCCTGCGCAGCCATCGCAGCGTTGACGATCGCCGGCCTGCCCATCGATCGGTTCGCTTTCGAAGGCTTCTTACCCAAAAGACCCGGTAAGCGCCGCCGTCGGCTTGAAGAACTGCGGAGCGAAAGCCGGACCATGATCTTCTATGAGTCGCCGCGTCGGATCTGCGCCCTTCTTGCGGACATGCTAGCGGTATGGGGCGATCGTCGCATCGTCTTGGCACGTGAGCTCACAAAAAAATTCGAGGAAATTCTGCGCGGCCGCCTCAGCGAGGTGCAGGCTCTGTTGGCGGAGCGTCCGCCGCTGGGAGAGGTGACGCTGGTGGTGGAGGGGGCAACTGCTGCAGCGCCGCCATCAGCGTCGTGTGATCAGGCCGGTCCGCCTGACCTCGACCGATATGCATGAAGCGAATGCGCTGCTCGGGATCGATGATGAACGTGGCCGGGCGGGCGATATTAAAGCCGGTAAGGCCAAAGCGATGGTAGACCCCATAACGCTTGATCACGGCGCGGTCGGGATCGATGAGGATCGGGATCAGGAGCCCATGGGATTGGCCATACCCCGCCACTTTCGTGGCACGTTGGCCGACAATCACCAAGACCTCCGCACCCAGGGCCTGGTACTCCGCAAGATGGGCTTGCAACTGATCCAGTTGCTTGCGGCAAGCCGGTCACCATGTCCCGCGGATAAACACGAGGATCACCGCTTTGGCCCGGAGGATGTCGCTCAGTTGTACTTCTCTTCCTTCGCTCGTGCGCAGCGCGAAAGCTGGAGCTTTATCGCCAAGCGTCAAAGTTGAACGGTCTTGGGGCATTGTCGTCCCTCCCGTGTTGGATGTGCCGAGTGGTTTGCCTCGCCACCTGAGTAAACCATCATACCGCCTGCCCGGTCGGAAACGCCAGTCGCCATCCCGGAGTCGTTGCGCGTCAGGGGTAGGACTATCCCTGCTGTGTCTTCGCCCGCACGGCTGACTGGGGGAAGCACACTGCCCAGCTCGGTAGGGGTGAAGGTAGCACCGGGGAAGGGGACTTGACGCCGGACGCAGGAGGAGATTCCCACTGACATCTGACCGGCGCTGTTGTGATGCGCACCCTGCGTTTCAAGGGGTGCGTCACTTTTGGGCCGTGCTGTCTCTGAGCCGATTGCTGTCCCTGCGGGCGAGGGTAAGGGCAGTTCCAAACGCCACTCACAGGCACAGCTTGCCTCACTCCAGCCCTCTCCCACAGGCAGAAGGGGGGGTTAACCTGGCGCGTATGCCCCTGCTCTCTCCCAAGGGAGAGGGGCGATAAGCGAGCATCGGCAGCATCAGGTGACACACTAATGCACACCGCACGTTGCAGGGCGTATTGCCCTCAGAGGGCGAGTGTGATATCTTCCGAAGCAATTGGATGAGAGGCACCGAGTGCAGAGTGGAGTATGAGGGAACGACGATGCCAATCTATGAATACCATTGCCTTGTCTGTAATCGCGACTTTGAAAAGCTGGTGATGACGAGCACGGCAGAGGTGGAGTGCCTCAACTGTGGCTCGGAGCTCCTTGAGAAGAAGTTTTCGCTCTTCGGTTCGAAGGTCGGGGAGCGCTTTACCGCCTCAACGGGCGGTGGCTGTGGTGGCTGCGGCTGTGGAGCTTGCTCCTGCCACGGATAGTGCTCTGCGGAGAGCACCTGTGGAGAGGCTGCTCACAGGCCCCATCTACGCTCGCCGGCGGTGCCTCGACGCTGATACAGCGGTGTTCGGCTCAGCGTCTGGCTGTCTATGAACCGTCGGTGCTCTCTTCGGTTCTGGTAACCCTCACCCGTGCCTTCTCCCCACAAGCGAACGAAGTCCGAGGTAAATTGCCCCTGCCCCTTTGATGGGGGAGGGCTCGGGTGGGGGTGCGGCGCTGGGGGGAAGGAAATACGTAGTCGCCATATCTTCGTCTGTCAGCAGGGGGAGAAGTGCAAAGAACGCGTGAAAGACAGCGGCTCGAAGCCCGGGAAACTGCCGGCTGACGCAGCGTTCTTACCGTGACGTCCGATTCTTCCAGTGCCGGGCCACTGACTCGGCGGTGGTGAACCACACGTTCGGGAATCCCCGCATGTACTCGATTAAGCGCCGGAGCATGTCGAGGCGCGACACGCGTCCGATCAACTGCGGATGCATGGTCAGCATGAACATCCCGCCACGACGATAGACACCGGCAAATTCTTCCCGCCAAATTTCCAACACATTGCTCGCCGGTTGAATGGGGCGATAGTCACGCCCCAGCCCCCACTGAAAAAACGGTGCGTCGTCGAGCAGCCAACTGACCGGCAATTCCACCAAGGGCTCCCCCGCCCCTTGTGGAGGGTGCATGTAGGGGAAATAGTCGTCCATAAAGTTGCTCGAATACACAAAACCGTATTTTTCCAGCAGGGCCAGTGAAATCGGGCTCAGTTCCCACGACGGCGAGCGATACCCCACCGGTGTCCGCCCGGTGGCCTTGGCCAAAATATCGAGGCTCTTGGCCAGGATCTCTTCCTCTTGATCCGGCGTGAGCGTATCGACGCGCTCGTGCATGTGCCCATGGGCACCGATCTCATACCCCACCTTCACGATCTGTTCGACGGCCTCGGGATAGCGCTCGGCGGAAACGCTGGGGATGAAGAACGAGCACGGCAGCCCATAGTCTGTTAACAACTCGATGATGCCCGGCACGCCGAACTTTGGTCCGAAGCGGCCGCCCGAAACAACGACCGGCCGCCGCGCATTCTCCGGGTCGCGAAAAATCCAAGAGGTCTCGGCATCCAGATCGAAGCTGAGCACGACAGCGCATCGAGCGCCGTTTGGCCACACGGTATCCGCGATCATCGTCATCCCTCCCTATTGACCCTTAAATCACCTTCGCGCGCTTCAGCTCGGCAACCTGTTCAGCGGTATAGCCCAAACTGTGGAGGATCTCTTCCGTATGTTGGCCGAGGGTCGGAGCGGGCTGTTGCTCCCGGCTCGGCATTTTGGAGAAAGCGATCGGCACCCCCATGGTCCGCATGCCGCCGACCACCGGATGGGTCAGGTGCGTCACCATATGCATCGCCTTGACTTGGGGGTGGTCGAACATGTCCTCAATGGGGCGGGTAACGGAGCAGGGCACGTCCGCGGCGCTCAGCAATTGTTCCCACTCCTCGGCGCTCTTGGCCTGCAGCGCCTCCTCAACGATGGCGACGAGCTCTGCGAGGTGTTGACTGCGCTTGGACATGGAGTTATAACGCGGATCGGTGCCAATCTGGGGAATGCCGATGGTCTGACACAAGCTCTGCCAGAAGGTTTCAGTGTGGGCGGAGATGTAGATATGGCCTTCTTTCGTTTTGAAGATGCGGTTGATGCCGCCCGCGAGGTCGCGCTTGACGTCGCGGCCCTCGTGATCGGCCCAGATGAAACGCCCGGCCTGCATGGCGAGCGCCCCCTGCAGCAACGACGTCTCGACTTTCTGTCCGATGCCGGTGCGTTCGCGCACGAAAAGAGCGGCCATCACGCCGAACGCCGCCAGCGTCGCCGTGTAATAATCCACCACCGACCCGCCCTGCACTTGCGGCGGGCCGTCACCGCCCTGGCTGACGGCGATGCCGGTCATGGCTTGCAGCACCTGATCGAAGCCCGGACGATCGCGCATCGGGCCCCGGGAGCCGTAACCGGAGATCGAGGCATAAATGATCGTTGGGTTGAGAGCCGCCAGATGTTCATAGCCGATCCGCAGGCGGTCGGCGACGCCGGGGCGAAAATTTTCGACCACGACATCGGCGGTCCGGGTGAGCTTATAGACGATCTCCCGCCCGGCCTCTTGCTTGAGGTCCAGTATGATCCCCTTCTTGTTGCGGTTCACCCCTAAGAAGATGCGCGTCTCTTCCTTCAGCGTCGATGGAAAATAGCGCGTCTGATCGCCGCGGTGCGCCTCGATTTTGATGACCTCCGCTCCGAGGTCGGCGAGCAATGTTGGGCAATAGGGACCGGCGATATAGCTGCAGAAATCCAAGACGCGAACGCCCTCCAGGGGTAACGGCATGATATCCTCTCCTCTGCGATGCGGTTGGACCATCTATCCGGCCCTCAACGGCGACGGTCCGGCGACCGCAAGAACAACGTCAACATCAGGGATACCAGAGAGCTCAGGGCGATGGCGAGGTAACAATCGCGATACGCTAGCACCGCGGCCTCATCGAGCATGGTTTGGCGGACAAGCAGCATCGCTTTGGTGGGCAATAAATCCCATTCTCCCGCTAGGTAGAGATGATCCCGCGCGGCAGCCACCGCCTCCTCGGCGCCGATGGGCAGCGAGCCCTGATCCTCTGCAAAGGCCAAGGCGTGCACCACTTGCTGCCGTTCCACGAAAATCGCCGCCATCGAGACGCCAAAGGTGCTCCCCAACCCGTTCATGAGGCCGCGCAGCCCCGAGCCCATCATCACTTTCTCCTTGGGCAATACAACCATGAGTAAGTTGATCAGGGGGGATTGCAGTAAACCACGGGCGAAGCTCTGGACGACGAAGAGCGACAGGATATAGGTCGTACTCGACCACATATCGATATGCGAAAAGCGGAAGAAGGCCACCGCGATCATGATCAGTGCCACGCTGATTAGCACGCGGTTATTGACTTTGTCCGCCAATCGCCCCGAGATCAAGTTGCTAAAGCCCCACGTTAAGGCGCCCGGCAGCAACATCTGGCCAGCTTGGAAGGGGGTGAGCGTCATGACGCGCTGCAGGAAGAGGGCGATCAGAAAGCTGGAGGCGAACTCCCCCATGGTACCGATGAGGAAAATACCCGACGCGGCGCTGAATGGGATGATTTTGAAGAGCCCCAGTTCCACCAGAGGCTGTTTCTGCTGGAGTTCGACGACGAGAAAGGTGATGCCGGAGACGATGGCGATAGCGAACAGCGTCTGGATGTACCGCGAATCCCACCCTTCATGCCGACCCTGAATGAGCGCCAGCAGGAGCGGTACCAGGAAGGCGACCATCGTCAACAGGCCGATCTTGTCGAGCGACACATAGCGTGGCCGGGCGCTCTTAGGCAATACCAACGCCACGGCACCCAGGGAGATGATGCCGATGGGGAGGTTGAGGTAGAAAATCATGCGCCAGTTGATATGTTCGACGAGGTAGCCACCGATGGAGGGGCCGATGGCTGGTCCAACCGAGATGCCAGCCATGAAAATGCCCATGGCGAGGCCGCGCTGGTGCCCAGGAAACACCTCATAGAGCATACCCATCGACAGCGGGAACAGCGGACCGGCGCCGACCGCCTGAATCACCCGGAAGAACACCAGCGATGAGATACTCCAGGAGAGACCGCAGAGCACCGACCCGACGATATAGATCAGCAGTCCCGCCAGATAAAACGTACGGGGGCCCGCAACGGCGGCCACCCACCCAACGGTGGGCATGACCACGGTGCGGGTGATCATGAAGGCGGTGCTCACCCACTGAATGGTTTCGACGTCCGCCCGCAGGTTAGTCATCATGCTGGGCAGCGCCACATTCACGGTCCCGAAGTTCAGGCCCTGTGTGAGAATGCCCAGCATCAGGGCAACGGTGACCCACCATTTATATGATGGGCTCTCGGGCGATAACCACGAGCGCCTCTTGCCGTTGCCTTCCTCAAAGGAAGGCGGCGATTGTTCCGACTCTACCTCTTGGGCCAACGTTGAACTCCATGCGGCACAACGGGGAAGCCATCACAATCCGTCTCCAGCCGCGATCAACTGGCGCGACACGCATGCCCCAATCCCGCACCCTGTCGGTGCTCCGATCGACTGTACCCACTTCGCGCCGGTGGACTTCTTACCGTAGGTATCGACATGCAAAACACGGAAGGCGGTGCCAGGGGAACGGTATATCGCCACAAGATTGGACGGCTATAGATCTCAGGTCGATGCCAGTAATAAAGCACAAACGCCTGCACGGGTAAAGATGAAAGGGCCTTGCCCCTTTTCCGACTGCGGGAACAGCGATACAATGCGCCGTTGAAACCGACCCTAGTCCCCTCACCCCCGCCTTCGCCCGGGGGGAGAAGGGGAACCACACCAAGCCCTAGCCTTGAGCCCTCTAGAGGCTTGGGATAAGGGAGTAGCTAAGACATCGGCCAATGCAAGCGCTTGAACAACTACAACGTCAAATTATGCAATGTACGCACTGTCCGCGGTTGGTCGCCTACCGCGGACAAATCGCTCGTACCAAGCGTCGGCAATATCGCGACTGGGAGTACTGGGGCAAACCGCTGCCCAGCTTCGGCGACCCACGCGCCCGTCTCCTGGTGATCGGCCTGGCGCCAGCCGCCCACGGGGGCAACCGCACGGGGCGCATGTTCACCGGCGACCAGAGCGGCGATTGGCTCTACGGCACGCTGCATCGCTTTGGCTTTGCCAACCAACCAACGGCCCAGCATCGCGCTGATGGACTGATCCTACGCGATGCCTACATCTCGGCCGCAGCCCGCTGCGTCCCTCCCGATAACAAACCGTCTCGCGACGAATTAGTGAACTGTCGTCCCTATCTCGTGCGCGAACTGCGGTTATTGCGGCACGTTCGCGTCGTCGTACCCCTGGGGAAGATCGCTTTCGACGCCTATTTGGCGGCCCGGCGCGACCTGGGCCTGCCGCCACCAACGGCCCGGCCGCACTTCGCGCATCGGGCGGTCACGCGGCTGCCAGAGGGCATCCTCCTCATCGCCTCCTACCATCCGAGCCGCCAGAATACCCAAACGGGCCGCTTAACGCAGGCGATGTTCGACGCCGTCTTCGCGCACGTGCGCCAGGAATTGGATGCGTCGGGGGATGCGCCCAGTTGATGTGGGCTAGCGCACGGCCCATGCGACGCTCCGCGTTTGCCGCGCTTCACTTGCCAAAGTCGCGCCACGGCTGCCCATCTGCCGCGCAGCCGTGGTTAGATGGCGGTACAAGCGCGGCTACCTGTCCGGGCGCCGTGCCCTGTTGGTCGCCTTATCGAGAGGGAAGACTCTTGGAGTACCAAACGTCGAGGTAGTGGAAACCTCTCACCCATCGCCCGCAGACGCCTCATTATCATCATCAAAACCGGGGAGTTCGCGCTGGTGGCTCTCGGCGACGATCTTGCTGGGGCAGGTGCCTCTGGCCTTCAGCATGTTCGCCGTCGTCGTTGCCCTTCCCAAAATCATGAGCCCTATGAGCGCCGACGTCACCAGCATCCACTGGGTGACGACCGGCTTTCAGATCGCCCGCACTGTGCCCAGGCCGGCCCTGGGTTGGCGCGGTAGCCTGATGAGCAATCGCATGCTGTACCTGGCTGGGCTGTGCACGACAGTGCTGTCGACGATCTGCTGCGGACTGGCATGGAACCTCGAATCCCTCATTGTCTTTCGCGTCGTCCAAGGGATCGGCGCTGCACCCGCGCAAGTGGCCGGCATGGCGATCCTGTAGACCCCTTGCGAGAACTCACGGTCACACCCTATATATTATTCAAGAGAATCAGTGGTAAACGGGGCCAGGCGCGGGAACGAGACCTGTATGGTCTCCCATCTCGTTACCCCCTCTTTTTGCGCCCTTCGTGGGAAGTGCAACGATTCGAACGGAGAGAGGAGGCTGCAATGATGAACCACACATTGCTAGAGCGCATTGAATCGAATCCGCAGATTATGAGCGGGAAACCCGTGATTAAAGGGGCGTGCATCCCCGTGGAGACGATCCTCAAGAAGTTGGCTGACAACGTCTCCGCCGCGCCTATCATACGAGACTATCCCCGCCTCACCGAGGACGATATCAAAGCCGCAGTATTTTATGCGGCGAAGCTCCTCGAAACTACGCCTCATTAAGCGCATCGCCTTTCGGCCCTTGAGCGCTGCAGGCTCCACCCTCCTCATGACGGATTCATTGGCTGACGAGATCTCGGCACAGTTCTGTCTAAAAGTCAGGCGCGGGATAGGGCTACCGCTACATCAGGCTACCGCTGCCGTCGGAAGCGGGGAAAGCGGGGCTAAATTCCACTGAGGGCATCGCTACTTAGTCCGACACGCCTTGGAGCTGGCACGAGCGCGGGCATTCGCGCCCGTGCCAGCTATTGCGAGATTTGCTCGGTGGGGAGGGGGATAGCCTCCAGGCTCCAATCTTTACGGGCCAAGCAGCGGACAAACTGCATGACCCGGCGCGCCTCGCGTAGCAAGGACCGCTGCCGCAGACTCTGTAACATGTCGCGCACCGCCTCGCATTCCTCCACCGTGCGCTGCAGTGCGCGCCCAGTCTCCGCCCGGACATCCTGCCAGAGTTGTTGGCTGACCTGGCCGGCACGGCCTTCGACTTGGGTGGCAGCTTGCGACAAGCTATGCCAGACACCGTGCAGGCGCGGCAGTACTTTCAGTCCTTCGATGTGCCGCAATGAGCGCCATGATCGCTCGAGGTCGGCCACGAATTGACCCCACTCCTGGGCCGTCTGCGATAAGCGCGTGGCAAAATGCGGATCGGCCACCGATTCATTGATGGAGCCGAGCTGCGGAAGGCGACTAGCCACTTCATCCCGCAGCCGGCTGAGTTTCTCCACGGCGTACCGTTCGAGAAGGCTTTCCTTGCGCGTTTCCAGCCATAGGCTCTTACATTCTTTGAACAGCAACCACCAGCGGTAATATTCGCCCCCAAGCTCGGCTATGCGCTTGGGCCAATACACCCACACCGGTTCGATGGGCAGCCCGGGCCGACGCGCCTTCCTGCCCTTGAACCGGATGAACCCGCTGATCATCGGGTGTTCACGATAGACGAAGATACTGCTCTTGTACCAGATCAGGTTTTTGAAGGTATTCCAATAAGCCGATTCGGTCTTCGTGCGCAGCAGGATGGCTTTGATATTGTCATAACTGTAAAACTTCGCCCAAGCATCCTGATACGCCTTCGTCCATTGACCATCTTGCATGTGCGGGTGGCGGGTTGTCTCATGGAAACTATCGTAGAGGTTAAAGTCTTCCGCCATCCATTCCCCGCGCTGACGCAGTTTCACGTGGTCCATCGAGCCCGGCAGTGGGGTCAGCATGAAGAACGACGCCGTGCTGGGTTTGACCTCGTCGATGAGTCTATCGATGCTGCGCATGACCGACTCGTAGGTATCTGTGGGGAAGCCGATGATATAGCCGGCATGTGTGCCGATGCCAGCGGCTTCGTAGGCAGCCACGCAATCGCGGGCGCTGGCCGCCACGTTTTGCCGTTTGCCCGCGGCTTGCAAGGTCTCGGTGTCCAGGCTCTCGACCCCGAGGAAGACTTTCGTGCACCCCGCCTGTTTGGCTTTCAAGATGAAGTTCTTCATCCGGTACGAAGGAACGTCGGCCTGGATCATGAATTCGATGGCGATGCCTTCTTCTTCCCGCAGGCGGATGAGCATATCGAAGAAAGCTTCCCAGTTCTTGGCCCGCGCCAGATTGTCATCGGTGAAAAAGTAGAAATTGACGCCCAAGGCATAATTGCGTCGGATGGTGGCGGCGATGTGCTCTGCGTCCCGATGCCGCATGGTTTTGCCGTGGACGTTGATGATGCAGCAGAACTCGCAGTCCCAAATGCACCCCCGGCTGAGGTCAAGGGTGGCGAAATTGGCTTGCATGAAGTGTTTGAGGTACTGCTTATCCACCACCGGTAAGGGTTGATAACTCATATCGGGTTTGGGCTCGCCGAAGTCGTAGAGGCGTTTGCGGCGATCTTCGACGATATCCTTCAGGATGTCACCCCAATGGCCCTCCACTTCCCCCTTGACGACGGTGATGCCTTCGTCCATGATCTGCTGGATCTCGGACGGGATCGTGCCAGGTTCGGCGAGCGCGATGGAGCCGCTGACGTGAAAGCCGCCGATCAGGATATCGTGCACGCCCTCACGCTGGAAGGCGTGGGCGATGTCGCAGGCTCGCGGGAATTGGTTGCTTTGCACTCCCACCAGGCCGACGATGACGCGCTCATAGGGTGGACGGTGCAGACGTGCCAGTTTGCGAATCGGCACTTTCTGGACGGCTTCATCGTACATATAGCGCCGGATTTCGACGCCGTCGCCAAGCGTATGATCGCGCTGGACCGCGTCGGTCAATCCCACCAGACAGGCGAGCGTATTACTCGGCAATACCCCCCACCAATGGCGCATAGGATAGCCATCATCATCGTAGCGCGTCGCTTTAATGAGAACCACGTGTAGGATCTGCGTGGGTTGGTCACGCATCGCTTCTCTCCCCGCGGCCACCGCTGCCTTAGCCTCAAGCCTTCGTTACCCTCTCCACACACGACCGAACGCCTCGGGAACAAGCCGGATGTGCCACAGACAACAGGATGATCGATACTGTCCGGGGATTATCGTCCAGACGCCGGCGCGTGCCTTCGATCAGACACGGCACTGTGTGCGCCCTTGCTGTCGTTTGTCGAAGACGGCTGTTTAGTTGGTAGGATCGTCGGCGACTTGCCCGCCCACACGCTGGCCCAAGGCAAATCTCCGATGGTCCTACTCACGATAAGAGTTTAGTCTGGCCCTGTCAAGGAGGTTTTTCGCTTGGGCGCCGGCCATGGGATATCCTTGACAGACGATGGGGGCCATGATACCAAAAGCCAACTGTTGGCGCATCGTTGATAGACCTCGCCACAAAGGAGGGCGTGATGCGTTTCTACTGTTTTCATTTGATGCCTTGGGCGCATCTCCCGGAAGATTTCGCACAGCGCTATGACAGCGCCTGGGTGACCTGTCCCAACTCACTCTATGATCCTGAGCTCGGACATCCGCTTTACAACCGGTATCTGGACGAGTTGGAGCTGGCGGATCAACTGGGCTTCGAGGGTGTCTGCGTCAATGAGCACCATCAGAATGCCTATGGCAATATGCCCTCACCCAACATCATGGCGGCGTGCCTGGCGCGGCGGACGCAGCAGGCGAAGCTGGTGATCTTAGGCAACGTGCTGCCGCTCTATGATCATCCCCAGCGTGTGGCAGAAGAAATTGCCATGCTCGACGTCATCACCAAGGGGCGGATGGTCTCGGGCATGGTGGTCGGCACCGGCATGGAGTATTTTTCGTACAATATCAACCCGACCTACGCCCGCGAGCGATTCCACGAAGCGCACGACCTCATCGTCAAGGCTTGGACGACCGACGGTCCCTTCGCCTGGGACGGCAAACATTACCGCTTCCGCTACGTTAATCTCTGGCCCAAGCCCTACCAAAAGCCGCACCCGCCCATCTGGATCCCAGGCTCCGGCAGCCCTGAGACCATGGAGTGGGTGGCGCGGCAACGGTATACCTATATGGTGCTGCCGACGCTGGCGCCATTCGAGCTGCGACGGCAGAGTGCCGAGTACTTCCGCGAGTGTTGTGAGAAGGCAGGATATACGGCACGCCACGAGCAGATCGGCTGGGGCATCGGGATATACGTGGCTGAAACCGATGCGCAGGCGCGGCGGGAGTATGAGCCGCACTTCTGGTACTATGCACGGAACTTGCTCAAGACCCCGGCGCCGCTGAGCCTGCCCCCTGGCCATACGTCGTTATCCACCATGGCAAGTATGGCGGAGCGGCGTCTGCGCTCTCGCCCCGGTGGCCTTTCGACCTGGGAGGAGGTCGAACAGGGAGGCTATGTCGTGGTCGGCAGTCCGGAGACCGTGCGTCAGCGTCTGGAGGAGTATGCTAAGCGGGTCGGCTTTGGCCTGTTGGTGGCGAATTTCTCCGTGGGGAACGTACCCTCGGAGCTGACGTGTCGGAGCATGACGCTGTTCGCGCAAGAAGTCATGCCCAAGTTGCGGCCGGTCAACGCTGACACGCCGCCCGCCGTCGCTCCCTCTTCCACTGGGCGGGGGCAGGAGTGAGGGAAATCCAAGCACTGCCCTGGCTCGGGGCCGCCCTCACCCTAACCCTCTCCCGGCGGGAGAGGGGCCTCGTATTTCCCCGAGCCGGGACACAAACGGCTTAACCCGGCGCCTATCCTCTTGCAGTAAGGAGGGAACAGCCTCTCGGCGCCGATGCTGGCGCGGAGGCTCTCCGGAAGGAAAGTTCCTTACCTCCCGCTGCATCGGCGCCAGACCCCTGAGCGGCATCCTCCCAGCCTGAGGGGAAGGATCTATCAGAACCGAGTGCAGGAGTGTTGGCATGACATTTCGCGATGAAACCATAGCACTGCGCGGCCGGCAGATTCGCCTGCTTCGAGGCGGGAAAGGTCGGCCCTTGCTTTACCTGCACGATGCTTGGCTCCAGACGTGGCATCCTCTCCACGACCGACTGGCCGAACAGTACGAGGTGATCTTCCCCATCCATCCAGGATTTGAGGGGTCGGATGGCCTCGAAGACATCGATAGCATGGAAGATCTGGTGTTTCATTATCTCGATCTCCTCGAGACCCTACAGCTTGAGCAGCCGGTTTTCATGGGCGCGTCGCTCGGCGGCTGGTTGGCGGCGGAGTTTGCGGTGCGCTATGCGGGCATGTTACGGGCACTGATCCTCATCGATGCGCTGGGACTGCGGGTACCCGAGGCGCCAGCGACCGATCTGTTTCAGCTCGATGCCACCCAGACGCGCACGGCGCTGTTCGCAGATCCATCGACCATGGCGGCGCAGGCGCTGATGCCCGATAGCCCTCCCCAGATGGCGCTGCTGACCATACTCAAAGCCCGCCGCGCCTTCGCCCGATTTGCTTGGCAATTTCCCGACAATCCCAAACTCACCAGCTATCTGTACCGAGTGAAGTGCCCCACGCTGGTCATTTGGGGCGAGCAGGATCGGGTGGTCCCGTGGCGCCACGGGCAGGTGTATCAGACGGAGATCGCCGCCGCCGAGTTAGCCGTGTTGCCAGCTTGTGGCCATTTGCCCCATGTTGAACAGCCCGAAGCTGTGGCTGCGACGGTGCTGAATTTTCTGGAAAGGGGGTGACCTCACAGCGATCCCTGACCTTGACATCTCGCCTACCCGACGCCGATGTTCGGCAGTCCGTGCGAATTTCTGAAATGGGACGGAAACATGTGAAGGCCAAAGAGCAGCAAGCAGCAAAGGAGACAGCGAATGCAACCGCGTAAACGTGTCATGCTCCTCAATCCACCGCAGGACAAGAGCGGCGAAGCGATCCTCGAACGCGAAGTCGACCTCGTACGGATCAGCAATCCCGATCGGGAGACGTTGCTGCGAGCGGTGAAGGGGGTGCACGGCATCATCGCCCGCGGCACAAAAGTGACCGCCGAACTCCTGGCCCAGGCCGATGTCCTCGAAGTCGTGGCCACCCCTAGTGCGGGTTATGACCATATCGATATCGATGCCTGCAGCGAGCGCGGCATTCCGGTGGTGAACAATGCCGGACTGAATGCCGTGTCGGTCGCCGAGCACACCATCGGCCTCATGGTTGGCTTGGCCAAGGCCATCCCGCTCACCGATCATCTGTTACGCCGTGAGGGCTGGAAGTCGCGTATCCCCTATAGTTGGGAGCAAATCGGCTTCGAGATCGATGGGCGCACCATCGGCATCGTGGGGGTAGGCAACGTGGGCTCACGCTTAGCCCAGAGGGTGCGGGCCGCCTTCAACATGACCGTGCTGGGCTACGATCCCTACGTATCACGGGAAAAAATGCAGGAGTACGGTGCCACCAAAGTCGAGCATCTCGACGACATGCTGCCGCAGGTGGATTTCCTGAGCATCCACGCGCCGCATACCAAGGAGACGCACCACATCATCGGCGCGCCGCAACTGGCGAAGATGAAACGCACCGCCTACCTGATCAATTGTGCGCGTGGACCGCTGGTAGACGAGCAAGCCTTAGTGGACGCATTGCGTACAAAGGCAATCGCAGGCGCCGCGCTGGACGTGTTCGAACCCGAACCTTCGGCAGACGACAATCCGCTCTATCAGATGGCGAATGTCATCGTCACGCCGCACCTGGCCGGCGTCACCGCGCAGGCGACCAAACGCATGGCGATCGGGGCGGCCGAACAGACGCTCCAGGTCTTACGGGGCGAGCGACCGCCGCGATTGGTTAACCCTGAAGTGTGGAATCAGTTTTTGGAGCGACGCCGCGCTTAGTCTCGGCATGAACCGGCGTTGGCCACCGTGGGCAAGAAGGGGCGCTGCATGGATGGGTTTGCCCAGCGTATGGGCTGGCCTCTCGCTAGACGTTCCTGGACGGTAATTTTTACAAATCGCTGGCGGCTCAATGGCTGACCGTCAGGCCATGCAGCGCTTTTGGCATGAGGGCGAGGCATTACCACTTGTGCTTGCCTGGCTTGTATTGTTTGTAGCCATGCACCGGATGATACCCGTAATATTTCTTCGCTAACCCTGGCGGGAGATGGTGCTGCTTATACACAACATGTGGCTCGACAACCACGACGGGGGGCGCGTACACGATGCGAGGCGCGGGATAAACCACCACCGGTGCGGGGGCCACTACGACAGGTGCAGGTGCGACGTAAACAGGGGCAGGAATCCCGATCCCTATTGACAGATGCACACCTCCGGCGTGAGCGGGAGCGATGAATCCTGCCAGGCTCACTCCCAGACAGGTCAATAGCCCGATACTGAAGAACACTCCTTTTGTTCGTGGCATGTGGATCGCCTCCTTTTATCGGCAGCGTAACATCGCTTCCGTTTATGGAAGCAAATACCATGCCACTATCGCTTCCTAACGTGGCACCTCGCTTCTGGTGTCCTCTTCTCCCCTCTTACCCTCATTGGCCAAACGCGTGATGGCCCAGAGCAGCCTTTGTAATTTATACACACCTAGCCGTGATGGGAGCAGCCCTTTGCCCTGCCGCGGCGAAACGCGGCGCGAACCCTTTATTCCCCCTCTCCCTCCGCTGACTGGGAGAGGTATGGCGGCTTCCAGTCTCCTTCCCCCCATCAAGGGGGAGGGGCCAGTTACCTCGCCCCGTGAGATCTCCCTCCGGGAGAGGGCGGGGTGAGGGTCAGACAGTGCGAACGGGAGTACTTGCAAGGCCGACCCTGCCACACCCTCCATGGGGAATTCATCGCGTGGCGGCCGCAAACGTATCGAGGCTGCGCCCCTTAAGGCAATGCCATGCGGTAGAGCTGGATGACATTCTGCGCCACCATCTGTTTGACCTCTGCCTCGGGCACTCCAGCGAAATTCTCGGCGATCACCTTGCGCGAGTGCGGCCAAGTGGAATCGGTATGGGGGTAATCCGACGCCCACATAATCCGCTCCGTGGCGAAGAACCGGCGGCTGAACACGCCGACGGGATCATCCTGGAAGGTAGCGTAGACCTGGCGCTTGAAATAGTCGCTCGGCCGCAGGCTGAGCTTCGTCGTTTCCATGGCATGGAAGCGCTCCCAGGCGTGGTCGAGCCGGTACAGGAAGTGGGGAATCCAACCGATGTCGTTCTCGGCCGAAACGAATGCGAGATGGGGGTAGCGTTCGAGCACCCCGGTGGAGATCAAGGTGGCAAACGAGCGCTGGATTTCGTGCGGGAAGGCGATGTAACGCGTAATACGTCCAGCCCCCGAGATGATGCGGCTTTCTTTCGCACGCCCGGTGAGGATGTGCAGGCTGATCGGCATGTCGAGATCTTGCGCCGCAGCCCAGAATGGATCGTAGCGGCGGTCGCCGTAATCGTGATCCTCGGGCGGCGAGCCCCAGATCATGCAGCCGCGCAACCCAAGTTTGGCTGCCCGCTGCAGTTCCTTGACGCCGTTCTCGATGTCATACAGCGAGATCAACGCCAGCCCGTAAAGGCGCTTGGGATCGTAGCGACAGAACTCGGCCAGCCAGTCGTTATAGACCCGAAAGCAGGCCGCTTGTAAGCCGGCGTCGGGTAACTGAAACAGGCTGAAGCCTAGGCTGGTATACAGCACCTCGGCCTGCACGCCGTCGATCTCCTGATCTTTGATGCGTTCGGCTGGGTCCCAGCCTCCTGCCCTGGCCTCACTATAGCCGGCCTGGATGAAGGCGGTCAGTTCCTGGGCGCTCTTCCCGGCCGCGAAAAACGCCGCGACCGGCCGTGGCTCGATGCCCTCGGCCACGAAAAAGTAGCCCTTGCGCCCCTGATAGTTCTCGATCACACGCGGTGCTTTGTCACGGTAGGCTCTATCGAGCCGCTCCTCCCAGAGCCCAGGGGGTTCCGTCATGTGCGAATCGGCGGAGATAATCAGATCCACTGACATGCTACACCTCCTCCAGAGCGCTCAGAACCTGGTTCCAGCGCCCCCTGCCACCGGCGATCATGGCTTCGGCGCGATGTGGCTAGGCGATATAGGCCGATGAGGTCGACCGGTCACGCGACCATCAGAATTTCCTCTCCCCCTCTTGACCCTCCTCCACCAGGGGGGAAGGGAGCTTTGTGCGCAGGCTGCGATACACCTCACTGTTGGGCATCGAGCAGCTTACGGGTGAGAATCACCTGTCCCATGTGGCCGGAAAGGTGCGACACCAGATAGGTCAGGAAGTTGCGAACTGGTGTCTCGCCGCCGCCGGGCGCCGTGACCTTGCGCTCGAAATCGCTCGGCGAAAGTTTCCCCAAGGTATCCCGCACCTGTTTTTCCACTTCGCTACGGCGCTGCAGCAACCAGTCGCGGGTCACAGGATTGGCGAATTCGGCTGAACGATCGCGATGAACCGTTTGGCCACCGACGCGTTCCACGACAGACGCGAGCTCGGCACCCATGATATGGCTCATGAGATTGCCGATGGAATTTCCGTCCTTGGCAGGGGGCTTCCAATTCAGTTGCTCATCCGTCAGACCCTCGGCCCATTTAAAAATCTCGTGATGGACGCGCTCGAATTGTTCCAGGACGGCTTGAGCTTCAGCATGCATGGTGATCTCCCTCCATCTGGTCCTCTCGCCTCAGGCTAGATGATCTATCATCGTACCGTTCATGGCATCATCGCCATATCGACCTCTTTTCTTCCCCGTCACGGACTGCTGCTGGGTACGATCAGCGCACGCTCTTTTTCTTATACTCGAAGGGCATGGTTGGCAGCAAGGACGGTGCAGCGACATCCTGGAGGCGTGCGGCAGTGGACAGCGTGATCTGCTGCTGTCCATCGGCCTCGACGGTCTCGATCGGCACCTGCCAGCGCGTCGATTGGATCATGCACAGGCCAGTGTTATCCTCCCGGCACCAATAGAACGTGAGCGCCACCTCCAATGTGGCACGGTGTGCACCGGGCAGCGTGCGGAACGGAATCATCAGCGGCACATCGAGGGCATGCACGGAGTGCGAGCGGCCGTCGCCGGGTACGTGCATTCCCTCGCCCTGCACGCGCACCTCATAGCTCACTGGGGCGGCGGGATTGAGCTTATACCCGGCTGGGAGCTCGATCTGCACCACGAGTTGCCCTTCTATACCGGCGGTCAGGGGTTGCACCGGCAGGGTGATGACCTCGCCGTCCAACCAGGCCGCGCCCTCGAAACCGGCCATAGCGGTGGGCATCGCCAACCCCGTGAGCCTCAATGTGGTCACCTCCCCCGTCTGCAGGTCGGCGACCCGGATGGCGTGGTTGTTGGTATCGGCGATGTACAGCTTGCCGCCGGCGATGCTCAGCCCTCCGGGCTCATAAAACTCCGGCCTCATGCCATCCTTGTAGCCGGGCCGGCCACTGCCGAGATAAGTCTGCACCGTTTTGCGGGTGGGGAAGACGGTTTTGATCTTGTGATTGTAGGTGTCGGCGAGGTAGAGGCGGTCGCCGTGCCAGGCGAGGCCGAGGGGATGTTGTAACCGCACCTGCAAGCCGCTGCCATCCCGGTCGCCGAACTCGAATAAGCCCTCCCCGACGATGGTCTTGACGGTGCCGATGACGCCCAAATCCACCGCCCGAATCGAACTGGTTTCGCTATCGGCCACATAGAGCGTATTGCCGTCGGTGGCCAGCCCGCTAGGTTGGGCCATAGCGGCTTCCAGGCGTTGCCCATCGACGATGTCCTCACGCCCACTACCAGCGAAGGGGGCCGCTTCCATGGTGTCGAGATCGACGGCCCAGATCTGGTGGAAGCCGGCCATGGCGATGTAAAGCCGGCGGCCGACGATGACGACGTCCCAGGGCGAGTTGATGGCGACGGCGCGCCCCACCCCCGCGACGTTAAACTGCCGGGCTTGCTGTCCCGTGCCCAGAATGGTCTCCACCACGCGGCGCTGCAGATCGAGGCGGCGGATGACGTGGTTTTCCGTATCGGCGACGTACAGAGACGAACCGTCGAGCGCCATCCCCTGCGGATGGTTCAAGCTCGCCTGGGCGAACGGACCGTCCTCCTGCCCCTCCTGACCGGAGCCAGCGATGTCGAGGACGGTGCCCTGCAGGTCGGCGATGACGATGCGATTGTGGTTCGAGTCAGCGATGAACAGACGGCCAGAGGCTTCATCGGCGAGCACTTTTCCAGGAAAAGCCAGGGCGTTGGGCGGCGTTTGCTCTTTTTCGCGCCGCCAGCGCCGCGGGGTCTCATCCAGATCGCCCTTGGTGCGAGCCGATTGCACGATCTCGCCGATGGCATGATCCAAGACGTCAACGTGTCCTTCGCCCGACACACCGCCGACGATGTAGCCGCTGGGATCGATGAGCACCAGGGTCGGCCAAGCCCGCACCGTGTAGCTGTGCCAGATGCGAAATTCACGGTCGTTGACGACGGGGTGTTCGATATCGTAGCGCAGGATGGCTTGGCGAATGTTGTCTGTGTCGCGCTCGTTGACGAACTTGGCCGAGTGGACGCCGATGACCACCAACGCATCGGGATATTTCTTCTCCAACGCCTTGAGCTCTGGAAGGACGTGCATGCAGTTGATGCAGCAATAGGTCCAGAAATCCAAGAGTACGACCTTTCCACGCAGCCCGGCCATGGTCAGGGGCGCGTCGGTGTTCAGCCACTGCAGGCCGGGGGGAAATTCTGGGGCGTGGAGCCGCGACTGGCTTCGCTGCGCCATGATGGTTCCTTTCTGCACCAGGGTCAGGCCAATGGCGCCCAGCACCAGAAAGCCAAGCGCCGCGCCGGTGATCACCAGAGATTTTTGCATGCCGCGCTCCCAGACTTACCACATCACCATCCCGCCATCGATATTGATCGATTGTCCCGTCATATAGGCGGCGGCAGGGCTGCAGAGAAAGGCGATGAGGCCAGCGACCTCTTCGTCCGAGGCGGCACGCCCCATTGGGATCTGCTGCAACAGCTGTTGCCAGACTTCGCCGCGGCCGAGCACATCCATGCGGGCGGTGTCGATGGTGCCAGGACACACCGCGTTCACCGTGATGCCATGGGGCGCCACTTCCATCGCCAGGGCCTGCGTAAACCCCTGAATGCCGAAGTTGGCCGTGCAATACGCCACGGTGTTCGGGACGCCACGTTTACCGAGGACCGAGGACAGATTGATAATGCGGCCCCACCCTTGCTGGATCATAATGGGCACAACGCGTTTGCACAGCAAGAACGCCCCCGTCAGCTTGATGTCGAGCACCCGGCGCCAAATAGCTTCGTCCAGTTCCGGCAGCGGCACCCGGTCGTTGCCACGGGGATAGGCGGCATTATTCACCAAGATATCAAGGCGGCCAAACGTCTGCATGACGCGGTCAACCAAGCGGTTGACTTCGTCCGCTCGGCTGATATCCCCCACCCATGTCAAGGCGCGGCGATCCTGCGCCCGTATCTGCTCGGCGGTGCTCTCGATGTCGCGCCATCCGACGCGTTTCTCGTCGTCAGGGAAGGTGGCCGGATCACGGCCTGTGCCGGTCACCACGACATCGGCGCCGATGTTGGCTAGAGCCACCGCCGCGGCTCGTCCTATGCCTCGGAGGCGCCCTGCCCCTGTTACCAATGCCACGCGTCCGTCTAATGCACCCATCGGGGCTATCCTCTGCGCTCGTGTCGCTGCTTGTTGCTCCGCGAGGGCCCCTGCCTTACAGGGCCTACGCCAAGTTGTGCCGGGCCGACATTCACCCCCAAAGTCCGGAAAGCATGTATGCCCATGGATGTCAGGAGTATACACAAGCCAAGCCGGCAGGCACAAGGCACACAGAGGCCGCATGGGCGAAGTGCGCGCATCCGCCCATTGACAGCCCTCCCTCCCTGTGGTACTGTCAAACCTCTCAATGCGTTGAGAGATTGCCGAATGGGGACGGAGGTGCGGGGGCGATGTCGGTTCCATCGCCGCTTCTACAGACGGTGCTCGTCATCGGACCCAACTGGGTCGGCGACGCCGTCATGGCCACGCCGGTGTTGGCCAATCTGCGCCGGGGCCTGCCGAAGGCGACCATCGACTTACTGGCGCCCGCCTCCGTGTCGCCGCTGTTCGAAGAGCATCCCCATGTGGATCGCGTCTGGATCGATCACTCACGGACCGACTGGCGGGCCGCTCTCAGCTTAGCTCGAACCCAGCGCCAGATGCGTTATGACGTGGCGCTTTTGTTGCCGAACTCCTTTCGTGCCGCGCTGTGGGCTTGGCTGATCGGAGCCCAGCGGCGGGTAGGCTATGCCACGGATGGTCGGCGCTGGCTGCTGACTCACCCGATGCCAGCCGCCTGGATTCAGCCACACCGGCGTCGCAGCCAGCGTGTGAGCACGGGATTGCCCTCCGAAGGACCGCATCAAGTGGATGCCTACCTGCGGCTGGTGGAGGCTCTGCACATCCCGATCGTGGAACGTTGGCCCGTACTTGTGCCGTCGAGTCTGGCCGAAAAGGAGGCGGAACACCTCTGGGCCCGCCATGGTCTGGAAGGGCAGAAGCGCATCGTCGGCTTATGCCCCGGCGCCGCTTTCGGTCCAGCGAAACGGTGGTGGCCCGAGCGCTTTGCCGCCCTTGCGGATCGATTGGTGGTGGAGGCAGGAGTGACCGTCGTGCTGTTTGGCAGTCGCGATGAAGTGCCACTCATCGAACAGGTCAGGGCGCACATGAGCCAGCACGCGGTCTCGCTGGCCGGACAAGACACCCCGGCGTCGTTTGCCGCCTTGGCGGCGCGCTGTGCCGTGCTGGTCACCAACGATTCGGGGGCCATGCACATCGCCAGCGCTGTGGGGTCGCCGGTAGTAGCGCTGTTCGGACCGACCGATCCTCGACGCACCGCGCCGTCCTCTCCACGGGCCTTCGTGCTACGTCGTGAACTGCCGTGCTCACCGTGTTTTCGTAGCCAGTGTCCCTACTCAGACCATCCGTGTATGCGCCTGATCGCGGTCGACGATGCCTTCGTTGCCGTGCGGCATGCACTTGGGTACGCCGAACATGATGGTGCGTAGTCAAACCTACGAACGGATTCTGATCGTGAAATTGAGCGCCATCGGCGATATCATTCACACCTTGCCGGCGGTGGCGGCACTCCGCCAAGCGTACCCCCAGGCATGGCTGGCTTGGATCGTGGAGAATACCGGCGCCAACCTGCTGCGCGGCAACCCCGACATCGATGAACTGATCACCGTCGATACGCGCGCCTGGCGCGCGAACTGGTGGGTGGGTCTCCGACATGTGTGGTATGTCACGCGGCATCTCAGGCAGGCCGGCTTCGAACTATGCATCGATTTTCAGGGGTTGTTCAAGAGCAGCCTGGTGGCCTACTTCAGTGGGGCTCCTATGCGGTTGGGCTTTCCGCGTCAACGCTGCCGTGAGCCGCTCAGTGCCGTCTTGACTAATCTGCATGGGCCGATCTCCGATCCGAACACCCATGTCGTGGAGCAATTGATCGCCCTCCTCCAGCCGCTTGGTATCACCACCGCCGAGCGATGCTTTACGATTCCGATGAGCGCTGCCGATGAACATTTTGCCGCGCGCGTGTGGCGGGAATTGGGGCTGACTGCTGGGGTGCCCGTGGTCGTGTTGAACCCTGGTGCCACGTGGGAAACCAAACGCTGGGGCGAGCTGAACTTCGCCCGCCTGAACGATGCCTTGATCCGTCGCTATCAGGTGCGCACGCTGCTCACGTGGGGGCCGGGTGAGGAACCACTAATCCAACGCGTGGTCCGAGCCACGACATATACACCCGCCATCGCCCCAGCCACCACCTTGCTGCAATTGGCGGCCCTGTTGTCGCGCTGTTCGGTGTTTGTGGGCGGGGACACCGGCCCGTTGCATTTAGCTGCGGCCGTGGGGACGCCAACGGTGGCGTTGTTTGGCCCTTCGAACCCGCGACGCAATGGCCCCTACGGCAGCGGCCATGTGATTTTGCATCGACAGCTCCCCTGCAGCCACTGCTATCAACGCTCCTGTAATCACTGGGAATGCCTCCCGGGCATCGAGGTCGAGATGGTCGTGCAAGCCGTTGGTAGGCTCCTTGAAAAGGATAAGTTGGATGGATCGGCACGCGACAGCCGCGACTCCGTCGCCCCCACCAGAGATCTCCATCGTCGTTCCCGCCTATAACGAACGGGACAACCTCATTCCGTTGACCGCCGCCATCTCCGAGACGTTGAGGGGGCTCGGCCAATGTTATGAAGTGGTCTTCGTGGACGATGGGAGTGAGGATGGCACGGCAGGGGTGCTGCAAGACTTGGTGGCCAAATATCCGGAGGTGCGGGTGATCCGGTTTCGTCGTAACGCCGGGCAAACGGCGGCTTTAGATGCCGGCTTCAAACGAGCGCGCGGTGCGGTGGTCGTGACGTTGGATGCTGACCTGCAAAACGATCCGCGCGACATTCCGACCCTGCTGGCGACGCTCGTCGATTACGACGCCGTGTGCGGGATTCGGCAACGCCGGCGGGATACTTGGTTACGACGCCTCTCCTCAACTGTCGCCAATGGTATCCGTCGTCGCGTCTTGCACGACGACATCGTGGACATCGGTTGTTCGCTGCGGGCCTATAAACGGCCATGTTTGGCCTCGATCAAACTGTATCACGGCATGCACCGCTTCTTGCCAGCACTTCTGCAGATCGAAGGCTTTCGCATTGGTCAAGTCCCTGTGAGGCACCATCCACGCCAATATGGGACTTCTAAGTACAATGTGCGGAATCGTGCCTGGCGAGCCCTTATGGATCTCTTTGCCGTGCGTTGGATGCAGAGTCGCCAGCTCCGCTATGAGGTCATCGAACCCGAGGCCGAGTGCAACAGCGGGAGGAGCGGCTAATGTTAGAGGCCATCATCGCCTGGGACGTGCGGCTGTTTCGGCTGATCAACGGGGAGTGGCATGCTCCGCTGCTCGATCAGGTGCTCCCCTTTGTGTCGGATTGGCAGAATTACCAGATTCCGATTCTTGTGGCGGCGCTCGCAGTGGTCGCCGTGGGACGGCTGCGCGGCCTGCGCTTTGTCGTGTTGGCGGTGGTGAGTGTCCTGGTGGCCGATGCCATCGGCGCCCATCTCATAAAGAATCTGGTAGGCCGCCCACGACCATGCGCCGTCTTGGAAGACATCCAGCTCCTCGCGGGGTGCACGAACTCGGGTTCATTCCCTTCGAATCATGCCGTGAACGCTAGCGTCCTCGCCACTCTGGTCACTCTGTATGCCGGCTCATTGTTTGTACCGGCCGCCCTTGTCGCGATGCTCATCGCATACTCACGGGTGTATGTCGGCGTGCACTATCCCCTGGACGTCCTAGCTGGTGGCCTACTGGGCATCGTCGTCGCGTTGATCTTGGCGCGGATCACGACCTTCATGTCGCGCTCCCTCGGTATCGGGGAAGATATGCCTCCAGGCGGCCGACGCCGCATCCACACGCTCAAGATGGGCGATCGCTGAGAACCGTTCGACCTTTCGCATGCGTTTGCCACGGAACTCCGCTCGTGACCGATTCGCACAAGTACATGTGGTCTGATTTGAGCCGGCTGCGACACCTGGCATGGAACACGTATCTGCCGTCGCAACACCTCCTGGGGCAAATCATCGATGGGGCCATCCTGACCTTCGTCCTCTTCTCGACGGCATCGATCACCGTGGCCCAGGGCGCCATTCTCCTGGCCCTGCTGACGTGGCTTATCACCCTGGTGTGGTCGCAGGACCATCGCCCACTGCATCTACCGCTGCTCTTACCGATGGCGGCGTTTTTCCTGGCCTCAGTCTTCGCCAGCGCGATGGCCGTCGATCCTTACCGAAGTGTGGGCGAGCTGCGTAACTTCTTTCTGCCCGCCTTCTTTTTCGTGGTGGTCAACCACCTTGCCGGGGAAAGACGGGCGAGCAGCCTGACTCGCCTGTTGATCCTCGTAGGCTGCGCGATGGCGCTGTATGGTTTGTCGCAATCGTTCATCCAGGGCGAGGCCTTTCGCATTCGCGGCACCATGAGCATCTGGATGACCTTTGCTGGCCTCATGATGCTGCTGGCCACGGTCACCCTAGCCCAGCTGCTTTTCGTCCCTCACCGACGGCTCGCGCCGTGGTTAATCGCTGCGCTCGTCATCTTCACTGCAGCCTTGATGATGACGCACACCCGTGGCGCATGGTTGGGCTTTGCGGTGGCGGCTGCGTTGATCTTGGCCTGTCGTAAAAGGCTCTTTTTGGTCCTGCTGCCGATCCTACTGGTGGCGATCTTTGTCGTGGCCCCCCAAAGTGTCAGAGATCGCATGCGGAGCATCGTCGATCCGCAGGATGTAACCGCCCGAGAACGTCTCTATATGTGGGGGAGTGGCCTTCAGATGCTCCGTGACTACCCATGGACGGGGGTCGGTTTAGACGGCGTCAAAGGCGTCTATCCGGCCTATCGCGATCCCAGGGCGTCGGGGGCGCGCTGGGGACACCTCCACAATAACATCATCCAGGTGGCGGTCGAACGCGGGCTTATCGGACTGGCTTGCTGGCTGTGGATCTGGGTGGCGTTCTATGCCGCGGCCTGGCGTATCTATCGGGCCGTGTCAGATGACGATGGACCTGCGAAGGCGCTGGTGGTGGGGGGGCTTGCCGCGGTGTCCGCCTTTCACGTAGAGGGGATGTTTGAGTATACCTTCGGTGATTCCGAAGTGATCGCGTTGCTGTATTTCCTTATGGCGCTCTCGTTCCTGGCTGGAGGGAGACAGAGGGAGGGAGTATCTGACGTGGATGGGCAAGGAACGAGACATGCCACGTAAAGTCGGTCGTCGGTATCAGCGATACTACTGGGGCCTCATCGGCTGTTTGTTGGCGGTGACGGCCCTCCGTCTGTGGTACCTCCAACAAGGCTATTTGGAACTCTCCCCCGATGAGGCGCATTACTGGGAATGGTCACGGCGCCTCGATTGGAGCTATTACAGCAAAGGCCCTTTCGTGGCCTATCTCATTGCGCTGTCGACCGCGATCGGAGGGGCGACGGAGCTGTTTGTGCGGCTGCCGGCCGTGGTGCTGTCCTGCGGCACGTCCCTTGTCGTCTTTCGCCTGTGCTACGCGCTTTTCAACCATGTGCCCTTAGCCTTTAGCACGGCGATCCTCCTACACATCGTACCGCTCTATGCCGCTGGGGCGCTGCTGATGACCATCGATCCACCCCTCGTCTTCTTCTGGACCCTCATGCTATGGTGGGTCTACCGCGCAGTGACCGAGGCACGCCCGCTCTGGTGGTATGCTGCCGGTGTCGCCCTGGCATGCGGGCTGCTGAGCAAATATGCCATGGGCTTTGTGGTGCTGAGCCTCGGGCTGTTTCTCGCCACTTCGCTGCAGTATCGGCATTGGCTCTGGCGGAAAGAACCCTACCTGATGCTCGCCATCGGGGCAGTGGGCTTTAGCCCGGTCATCGTCTGGAATTGGCAGCACGGCGCCGTGTCCCTCAAGCATGTCATGGGTCAGGCTGAGATCCAGCAAGGCTTCCACCTCGACTTCTCCCTCGCCACCTTCGGGGAATTTCTCGGGTCGCAGGCGGTGATTCTCTCTCCCTTGCTCTTCGGCTGGATGCTCGTTGCTATGGGGCTGGCGGCGCGGCAGGCATGGCGTCAGCGCGATGACCGCTGGCTCTTGCTCTTTTGGGGCTGGGCGCCGACGTTTACGCTGATGTTGCTGCTCAGCCTGCGCCAAAAAGTGCAGGCCAACTGGGCGGCACCGGCCTATATCACAGCGTTCATCGGAGCCACGGCGTCGATAGCGTTCGTTTGGAGGATGAAGCGAGAGCGATGGGCCCGCCGTGGGTGCCTGGCCTGCGTGGGTCTTGCGGGCCTGCTGGCGTTGACCCTCACCCTGGCCTTTCATGAACCACTGCTCTTCGCGCGTTTGGGGCTCCCGGCCTCGGTCGATCCGATGGCGCGCCTGAAGGGATGGCGAACGCTGGCGGCGGCGGTCGATGCTCTGGCGGCGCGGATGCCCCGGCCGCCGTTTATTCTCAGCGATCGCTATCAGATCAGCAGTGAGTTAGCCTTTTACGCGGCGACGCAGCCGCAGACATACAACGTCAATCTCGGCCGACGCTTGAATCAATATGATCTCTGGAATGGCCTGCCAGCGTTGGTGGGGCGCGATGCGATCTATGTCCAACCCGAGAACGCCACCTTGCCTCAGGCACTGCGAGAGGCGTTCCAGACCTGTGCCGAGCCCCAGCCGGTGATCGTCGAAGAAATGGGTCGCGAACTGAAGCGATTCTACTTATTCCCCTGTCTCGGGTTCTCTGGGATGGCGCCACGACCAGGGCAAGTGCGGTACTAAGATGCTGACCATTCTGCACACCGAAGCCTCCCCCGGCTGGGGAGGACAAGAAATCCGCCTTCTGACCGAAGCGCTGGCATTTACCAAACGCGGCTTCCGCCTTATCGTGGTCGCGCAACCCAACTGCGCTCTCATGAGAGAGGCACAATCCCATGGTCTGACCGTTCGGCCGCTGGCGATGCGTGGTCCGATGGATGTCGCGGCCTGTTGGCGGATGCGGCGTATCATGCGCACTGAAGAAGTGGATCTGGTCCACACCCATAGCTCCATCGACGCATGGCTGGCGGGATTCGCCGCCAAATCGTTGGGCTTGCCTGTGGTGCGCAGCCGTCATGTGGCCATCCCGGTAAAACGGCGCCGCAATTTTGTGTATAATGCCTTGAGCGATCGCATCATCGCCAGCGGCGATGCCATTCGTGCGATGTTGATCCAAGGCGGCGTGTTTCCCGGCAAGATCACTCCCATTCCGGCCGGCGTCGAGCTGACGCGTTTTACTCCGGGCCTCCCTGCAGAGCCCGTGCGCCAGGAGTTAGACCTCCATGGACCGGTCATCGGCACCGTCGCGCGATTTACCGGCTCAAAGGGGCACGATGTGCTCTTACAGGCGGTGCCAGCCATCCTCGACCAAGAGCCAGCAGCGGAATTCGTGTGGGTGGGCGATGGGCCAGGGCGTGAGCCGTTGCACCGAGAGATTGTGCGTTTGGGGCTTGCCTCGAAAATCCGTCTGACTGGATTTCGTCGGGACGTACCGGCCCTGCTGGCAGCCATGGATGTGGTGGTGCAGCCTTCGCTCAAGGAGGGGGTGTCACAAGTGTTGCTGCAGGCATTAGCCATGCGGAAGCCAGTGGTCGCCAGCGAGGTGGGAGGCATCCCGGAAGTGATCCAGCACCAACGCACCGGCTTGTTAGTGCCACCGAACGATCCGCCGAAGCTGGCGGCGGCGGTGGTGCAGATGCTACGTCAGCGGGCGCAGGCCGCGGCATGGGCGGAGGCGGGCGGGCAGCTAGTGGAGAGCCGCTATACGTTCGAGCATATGATCGACCGGACGGCGGCCGTGTACACTGCGGTCTTGGTCGAGAAAGGGTTCGTATGAAGTTTCTCGTCACCGGTGCTGCCGGATTTGTGGGGTCGCACCTGACAGAGCGTTTGCTGGGCGAGGGCCACGAGGTCGTCGGCGTCGATTGTTTTGTCCCCTATTACTCGCGCGAGCTCAAGGAGAAGAACCTGGCGGCCCTCGTGCCGCATGCGCGGTTTCGCTTCATCGAGGCGAATCTCTTAGACCTCGACCTGCCGGCGCTGCTGGCGCAGGGCATCGACGGCATCTTCCACCAGGCAGCCCAGGCTGGCGTGCGGGCCAGTTGGGGGAAGGAATTCGCCGATTACACCCGGTTGAACATCCTCGCCACCCAGCACCTCCTCGAAGCCGCCAAGACCCAGCCATTGCGCAAATTCGTCTATGCCTCGTCTTCGTCGGTCTATGGCGACGTCACAACGCTGCCAATGCGCGAAGACGCCTTGCCCAAGCCGCTCTCCCCGTATGGCGTATCGAAGCTCTCGGCCGAGCACTTGTGCTATTTGTATTGGAAGAACTATGGAGTGCCCACCATCTCGTTGCGCTATTTCACGGTCTATGGCCCGCGTCAGCGCCCGGATATGGCCTTTCATCGCTTCTTACGGCTCATGCTGCAGGGGCAGCCCATTCCCATCTATGGCGATGGCGAACAAAAGCGCGATTTCACCTACATCGACGATATCGTCGCGGCTAATCTCCTGGCGTTTCAGACGCCGCTCGCCGGCGAGGTGTTCAATATCGGCGGTGGCACCACGATCACGCTCATCGATGCGATCGGCGTGTGCGAGGAGGTGACACGACGACGCGCCAAGCTGGATATCCAACCGGTCGAGAAAGGAGATGTACGGCAGACACTGGCGGATGTAAGCCGAGCCGCCCAACACCTCGGCTACCATCCAAAGGTGCGCTTGCGGCAGGGCTTAGAGGCTGAGTGGCAGTGGGTGCAGGAGCTGTATGGGTGAGGTACACGGCGCCGTGTCTCCGCCGCCGTGCATAAGGAGAACTGACCATGCCCATCGACAAGGAATTACTGGCCATTTTGGCTTGTCCGAAGTGTAAAGGCGACATTCGGCTCAGCAAAGACGGCAATGGCTTGGTCTGCGAGGCGTGTCGCTTGCTCTACGAGATCCGCGACAACATTCCGGTGATGTTGATCGATGAAGCGGTGAGGATCGATGACCCCGCCAGCGTCTAAGCTATCGGTCACTGTCATCGCCCGCGACGAGGAGCACCACATCGGCGACTGCTTGGACTCGGTACGCTGGGCCGATCAGATCGTCGTGGTGGATACCGGCAGCACGGACCATACCGTTGAGATCTGCCAGAAGTATACGCCTTATGTATACAGCCGCCCCTGGGAGGGCTATGCCTCAGCTAAAAACGCCGCCCTCGAGCTCGCCCGTGGGGACGTCGTGCTGAGCCTCGACGCCGATGAACGGGTCAGCCCGGCACTGCGCCAGGAGGTCGTAGCGTTGCTGCAGCAACCTCTGGTGACCCTGGCCGATGGCTATGCGATCCCCCGCCGCAATTATCTCTGGGGGCGCTGGCTGCGGCACGGTGGGTTATATCCCGACTATCAAATTCGACTGTTCAAACGGGGACGCGGCAACTTCACGGCACAACGGGTCCATGAGTCGGTCGCGGTGCGAGGGGACGTTGCATTGTTGCGTCAGCCCCTCGAGCATTACAGCTATCGTGGGGTGAGCGACGTCATCGCCCGCCTCAATCGCTACAGCGACCTGGCGGCGCAGGATTTGTGCGAGCGCGGGGGAGTTCCCCGGATGGCGAGGCTGGTGCTGCGCCCACTGGGGCGTTTCCTGCGTAATTTTCTCCTGAAGCAAGGCTTTCGCGACGGCATCCCAGGCCTGATCATGGCGGTGAGCTATGCCTACGGCGTCTTTGCCCGCGAGGCCAAACTGTGGGAATTGACGCAAGGCCGACAGGAGGGACGGCAGCCTGGTCCAGGAGGGTCAACCGCATGACGCGTATGAAAGTCGCCGTCGATGGTGTGCTCGGCATGGGTTTCGCCCATCCTTCGACATCGCCATCCATGTACGGTGGGGCTATATCGCAGTGGAGTGAGCGAGCGTGCCGATGGTTACGTTGTCGATTGTCCATGTTTTGAGCAATCGTTGGTGGACCGGCTCGGCCGAACCAGCGCTGGCGCTCGTGCGTGGGCTGCTTGACTACGGCCACCGGGCGGTCCTCGGGGTACCCGCTGGCAGTCAGGTCGAAGACCTAGCGCGCAAGATGGGGATTCCCCTCATCGAGGGCTTGCACCTCAACCCCCGTTTTCATCCCTGGGCCTGGTTGCATGATCTGCGACGGCTGAACACCTTCTTACGTCGGGTTCCGATCGATATCCTGCACACCCATTTGTCCCATGACCACTGGCTAGGGGCCTGCGCCTTAGCCGCCTTGAACCCAACACGGCGGCGCCCGCCGGTGCATGTGCGGACGATCCATACGCTGCGACGTCGCAACTCTCGCCCGTACCGCTGGTTGCTCCAGCACGGAGCCGACCATCTCATCACCGTAAGCACCGCCCTGCAGCAGGAGTTGCTTGATACCTACCACATTCCAGCGCCGCGCCTGACCATCGTGCCGGGGGCGGTCGACAGCCATCGCTTTCACCCCCAGATCGCCGGAGACTCCATCCGCGATGAGTTCGGGCTTGGCCCAGAGACTCCGCTCGTGGGCATTGTCGCCCGTATTGCGCCTTCCCGCGGGCACCTCCTGTTGATCGAAGCCTTTGCCCAGGTACACGCGGCCATTCCCGAGGCACGGTTGTTGATCGTCGGCAAAGGGGAGTTTCGTCCTCGGGTAGAACAGCAAGTGCGCGATTGCGGATTAGTCGACGCGGTCATGTTCGCCGGTTACCGCGAGGAGGATCTTCCCGAGATCTTGGCAGCCTTGCAGGTGTTCGTGCTGCTGGCACCGGGGTCTGAAGGGTCGTGTCGAGCGGTGTTAGAAGCCATGGCGATGGGCAAAGCGGTCGTAGCCGCACGTGCCGGCGCCTTGGGGGATATCGTCCTCGATGGCGAGACCGGTCTGGTGGTCGATCCCCTCTCGCCGACAGCCCTAGCGCACGCCATTAGCCGCCTTTTACGTGCCCCAGAACAGGCCCAGCAGATGGGCTGGCGCGGCCGTCTCCGGGTCGAACGCGACTTTTCACGCCAGCGCCAGGTCGAGGATGTGCTCCGTCTGTACGATTGGCTCCTCGCTTCACGGCGTAGGTCTCGGGCGGCACGTCGCCGGTGAGGGCTAGGTCCTCATCAGCCGGCAGAGTGCAGCGTTCGGATCAGCGTCTGATCGTCAAGGTACTGCCAGGGCTTTCCTCGGTGTTGCATGGCCCTTACCCCACCCTCTCCTGGAAGGAGCGCTGACTGAGCGAGATATTTCATCATACCGTCCATCACGCGGTTCCCGCCCCCGTGATGGTGGAGGGTGGGGGTGGGACTGGCACGGGGAGAAGGCGATGTGCAGTCACTATGCCTCCTCCAGCCAGTCGGCGGGAATGTGGGAGGAGATCTATCCCCAGAGGTAACCGTGTGCGGCATTACCGGCGTCATTTTCACCGATCCTGCAAAGTGTGTGGATGAAGCGCTGTTAACGCGTATGTGCACCAGCCTGAGGCATCGCGGCCCGGATGATCAGGGGTTGTTCCTGTCCCGGTCGGTGGGTCTTGGGGTACGCCGCCTCAGCGTCATCGACCTCGCTTCCGGGCACCAGCCGATCGCCAACGAAACCGGCGCCGTTGTCGTCGTCCTTAACGGCGAGATCTACAACTTTCGGGATCTCCGCACCTCCCTCACGGCCAAAGGGCACCGATTCCGCACCCAGACGGACACCGAGGTCATCGTCCACCTCTACGAAGAAGACGGCGTCGACGCCGTACAGCGTTTGCGCGGCATGTTCGCGCTGGCGCTGTGGGATGGTGAACGCCAACGGCTGCTGTTAGCGCGGGATCGTCTGGGGAAAAAGCCGCTGTATTATGCCCAACGGCCGGATCGCCTGCTGTTTGCCTCAGAGATCAAGGCCATCCTGCAGGACCCCACCGTGCCGACCACGGTCGACCCCCACGCCGTGGACGCTTATCTGGCCTTTCAATTCGTGCCTCACCCTCTGACCATCTATCAGGCCATCCGCAAGTTGCCCCCTGCCCACCGCCTGATCTGGGAGCGGGGCAAAGTCACGATCGAACCCTACTGGCGGTTGGATTTTTCTCGCAAAGCTGCGCTCGCTGACGACGAATTGCCCGAGGCGCTACGCGCCCAGTTAGCGGAGGCCACGCAGCTGCGCCTCATTAGCGACGTGCCCTTGGGGGCACTGCTGAGTGGCGGGATAGATTCCAGCATCATCGTCGCCCTGATGGCACAGCTCTTGGACCGGACAGTGCAGACGTTCTCGATCGGCTTCATCGAGGAGGCCTATAACGAACTACCCTACGCGCGCCAGGTGGCGCAGCAGTTCGGAACCTGCCATTCCGAACGCATCGTCACCCCCGACATCCGAGGCATCTTGCCCCGTCTCGTCTGGCAGTACGATGAACCCTTCGCGGATAAGTCGGCCATTCCGACCTTCTACGTCGCGCAGATGGCGCGGGATCATGTGACAGTGGTGCTGAATGGCGATGGCGGGGATGAAGCGTTTGCAGGGTATGACAAATATCGCCTGGGCCGACTACAGCGGGCTTGGTCCTACCTGCCGACCTCGCTCAGACACACGCTGGCACAGCGCTTGCTCGCGCCGTTGCTGAATGGCCATGGTTTGGTGAGGTCGTGTTGGCGCACCCGCCTGGCACGAAGCCTGTTGCCGTATGCCGACGCCCTGTTTTACCCGGAGTTTTTCGAGGCGTCCAGTCGCTTTGCGCTCTATCAACCATGGATGCGAGCGGCGCTCGCCGACCGCCCTGCGCCGATGGCGGCTCTGGTCGAGGAAGGGCTGGCCGACCTCAATGACCCGATCGATCTCATGCAGTGGCTCGACTACCAATGGTATCTCCCGGGCGATTTGCTCGTCAAAATGGATATCGCCACCATGGCCTGCTCGCTGGAAGCGCGCTCGCCGTTTCTCGACCACCGGGTGGTGGAGTTTTGCGCCGCGCTGCCGGCCTCCGTCAAGACCGATGGCCATCGGCGCAAGATCGCCCTGCGTGCGGCTTTCCGAGACATCCTGCCAGCGGCGATCCTTGAGCGGCCGAAGCAAGGGTTTAGTATCCCCCTGCGGGTTTGGCTCCGGGGCCCTTTGGCGCCGTTGGCGCGGGAGTTGCTCGTCGAGCACCCGCGCGGGCTGCGCGAGTTTTTCGACCTCGGTGTGATCCGGCGATTGTACGCCGCCCAGATGAGCGGCCGGCGCAACCATGTTCATCGCCTGTGGGCGTTGATGCTGTTCGAGCTCTGGTATCGCCTCATGATCGAACAACACGCCTATCGGATGACTCCTCCGTCACTCCCCGACTATGAATCTATGCCTCTACACAGCGACGTTTCTGCCGACGATCGGCGGCGCTGAACTGGTTCTGCATGAATTGGCTTCGCAACTGACATGGCAGGGCCACCGCGTCACCGTGCTGGCGCCGTATGTCCGCCGGGCCGATAACCGCCTGGCAGCCGACTACCGTCTACGTCGCTATCAGCGGCCGTCGTCCAAGCGCTTCGGAGTCCGGCAGGTTCTGCTGTATCTCCTGCATGAGCACTGGCGCCGGCCGTTCGAGGTCTTGCATTGCCATGGAGCGTATCCTCCGGCCTATGTGGGGGCCACCTTCAAACGCTTATGCGGCACACCCTTGGTCGTGCGCCCACACGGGGCCGATATCCTGCCTGGCGAGTACATTCGCGCCCACCCTCGCCTCGAGCAGCGGCTTCAACGGGCGTTGGCGGAGGCCGACCTGGTCATCGCCCAGAGCGGCTTTCTCCAGCGTGAGATCGCTGCCCTCGGCGTACCCGCGCAGAAGATTCGCGTGATTCCGAACGGGGTGCGGCTTGCCGACTTTCGAGAAGACCTGGCCACACCGCCGTTTCCCGCGCCGTATGTCTTGGGCGTAGGCAGCTTCAGTCACAAAAAAGGCTTCGATGTACTCTTGCGGGCGTTCGCCGCGCTGGCGGCCGAAATGCCTTGGCTGCATTTGGTACTCGCTGGCGCGGGGAAAAACCTCCCCGCCTATACGGCGTTCGTGGACAGCGTGGCGCTGCGGGACCGCGTACATTTCGTGGGCGTGGTACATGGGGCACACAAGGTAGAACTGTACCGACATTGTCGCGTCTTCGTCTGCCCGTCACGGCGGGAACCGTTTGCCACCGTGAATCTCGAGGCGCTGGCGGCGGGAAAACCCATCGTGGCCACGGCCGTGGGAGGCAATGTGGAAGTGGTCGTCGATGGCATCAATGGCCTCTTGGTCCCTCCCGATGAGCCGGAGGCTATTGCCGTGGCTTTGCGACAACTGCTCCGCAACCCAGCCTTGTGCGACGCCATGGGATGCCAATCGGCACAACTCGCCACCAAATATGATTGGGCCTGCATTGTGCCGCAGTATGTCGCAGCCTTTGCTGAAGCCGCGGCGCTTCCCCACGCGTATCCTCCCTTATCCGCCGAATAGGGGCTAGGAAGGCTCCCTCTCCCTCTAGGAGAGGGCTGGGGTGAGGGAAGTCAAAATTCTGCACAGGCTCGGAGCCGCCCTCACCCTACCCCTCTCCCGGCGGGAGAGGGAATCGGCTAGAAGCTATTTCAAAACCTGCCGTTTGAAGTATGATAACGCCATGAGTTGCCGAGCAACATAGGAGGGCAGCACATGGCGTGGCGAGGATTGACCAAGCAACAATGGGCAGCGATCCGTGTCCATC
>Ga0209172_10000547_pt1 | contig 101595 bp, 119 predicted proteins | sample LarsenN4metaG_FD_184113 | JGI IMG/M metagenome (GOLD analysis project Ga0209172, IMG submission 184113) | Hot spring sediment bacterial and archeal communities from British Columbia, Canada, to study Microbial Dark Matter (Phase II) - Larsen... ... | reverse complement strand
AGCAGGTAATGTATCCCGAGGACTGTGTGGAGCAAGAGGTAGATCGCGAGGTCGATTGACGTGTTCATGAAACCAACAATGGCGAACTTCGTGAACCGGCGGGTTTCCGGGTGAGCGGCTATGGTCATAACGTGGCGGTGGAACATGAGCGCAGTTTACTGTAAACGACCGACCGTGCGAAGGGCTGACGTACTCGGGAGAGCGATCGTCCCCAGCTTCGTCCCCCGATCGGTCCAAGTGGTCAACTGATTCTTTCCTGGCGCGAAAATAGTGATCTCGTCTTTCCCGTTCCCATCCAGATCAACCGCCGTGAGGGCAATTGGGTCGGTCGCACTCACATTCTTTAAGCGACTGACTCGCAGTACTTGTCCATTTGACTTGATGATATACAGCGGTGGGTTGGTGCGGGCGTTTCGTGGGATGGCCAGGATTTCCGCCTTCCCATCGCCGGTCACGTCACCCATCGTCACGGCCCAACCACTGCGATAGGTCTTCCCGAGTGGGGTAATCGTAAATCGTTTCGAGCCGGCGGCTGTATAGAGTCGGATGGCATTGCCGCTTCGATCGGCGACGACAAATTCATCCGTCCCATCACCGTCAACATCGCCACTTGCGACTTGCATGCCATTGAGCTTCCCGCTCCCGAAAATTAGCCGCTTCACGCTTCGGCCTTTCGAATCAACGATGCGAACCTCGCTCGCGGTGTTGGTCGTAACCGCATACTGCGACGAGGCACCGGCTTGTCGTAACACCGCGACCGTATGGTCGGAGGTCGATCGACTACTAAATGCCAGCATGGTTGATGAACGTGAACCGGAGGTACGGAAGAAATCCACTGCCCCAGTCCGACCGAGAAGGATCCGGTCGTCACCACGCGTGTTGATCGTCCCGCCAGTTCCGAACGGGACCCGCGTTCCACCCTTGAGCGTCCTAATTCGTGTCCCATTCGCCCGATAGAGCGATAATCCCCCCGCCCCGCCGACGATCAGCTGGGGTGGGCGGTATCGGTAGGTCAGCGTCGCAGCTGGCGATAGGGCATTGCTGGTACCAACAGTGATCACGGATAGATCATACGTTCCAGCGGTGCTGATCGTTGGCTGGAAGGACGTTCCTGTTTGCGTGGTGACGGTCGGCGTCACGCCGCGACGGCCCCAACTGATGCGGTATGAAACGCCATCGGTCCCCTGCCAGCTGAAGATCGGCTTCGGGTACGGTTGGAAGCGAGTCATGGATAACGCGACCGCGGTCGACCGCGCTTTTGCCACGAGGTTGCCTGGAATGGCCGGCGTATCAGAGAGACATCCAGCCGCGCCGATCGCTCCAAGTGCATTGACCAAACCGGCGCCCGTCACCGTGTCTATTCCTGTACCACCGAGATCGGTCGCCGTACCGGTCAAGGCGGAAAGTATGGTCGCTCGTTCCGTTCGCGGATCACGGGCAGCATCGAGTAAGCAACTCGCCGTCAACGCCGCAATGCCAGATACATGCGCGGCGGCTTGCGAGGTTCCGGAATAATAATATGTCGCGAATGTCGCACAGCCCGATCCGGTGGCGCAGGTTTCCTGCGGGATCCCATCGGGATAGCCGTCGGCATTCTGGTCAAGATTTGTGTTTCCGCCGGGTGCCATCAAGTCGAGTCCACTCCCATAGTTCGAATATGGTGCGCGGGCATTATCAAATTGCGTCGCGCCGACAGCGAGCGTCGTCGAGTAGGCAGCTGGATAATTTAATGGCGATGTCCCGTCGTTCCCCGAAGCGGCGACGACGATCACACCGGCCGCGGCAGCAGCATTGATCGCGGCTTCGAGAACGGTATCCGGTTCGGTGCCGCCGAGCGAAAGATTGATGATGTCAGCGCCCTGGGCGACGGCGTAGTCGACTGATTCGGCAATCGTAATCGTCGTACCATTCCCGCTCCCGTCAAGCACTTTGAGCGGCAACAGCGTGATGCTCGAGGCGATCCCGCTGGTCGAGGTCGCGTTATTCGTTCCGGCGGCGATGATGCTCGCGATGTGGGTCCCGTGGCCATGATCATCGAGCGGCAGCGCATCATCATTGATAAAATCCCAGCCATGAATATCATCGATCAGTCCGTTCCCATCGTTATCGACGCTATCACCCGGCGTTTCACCCGGGTTCGTCCAGATCGAAGCCGAGGCCAGATCTGGTGCGACACCCCGACCTTCTGCCGCGGTCGTCGCGACGCCGGTATCAAGCACGGCGACGATTACGCCTGGTTTTCCAAGGTATGGTGGCGTCCCGGTCGCATCCCAGGCGGCCGGCATGTTCAGGGCGGTGAAATTCCACTGCAACTCGAACTGTGGGTCATTCGGAGTGTACAGGGCACGGTAATGACGGATTGGGCTGATGCTATATTCGCTCCACTTCGCCAATACTTTCGCCATCGTCGGACTGACCACGCTGACCCCGAGCTCTGGCTGGGTGTTCGAGCGGACCGCGTATTGCTCGACGGCGCCGACCGTTGTTGGCCGGAGCAGGAAGACCGCAATCAGGAGTCCGACCCATCTCATGGGCGGAGCAGTCCGTAGGTCATCTTCAGTTCTGCGTCCGTCTCACCACGGCGGACAGTTAAGGTTACCTCCCGACCCGGACGAGCGGCGAGGAGAACATCGTCCCAATCGTCGATCGTCGTCCCGTTCACAGCCGTGATGATATCGCCGGCTTTGAGCCCAGCAACATCGCCCGGTCCTTTCGGAGTGATTGCCGTCGTACCGTCAGCCGCCCCAACGCGCACACCAGTCGTCGTTCCAAGTCGGGTGCCGGCGTTCGTCGGTAGGACCGAAAACCCACAGGCCGCCCGCGCGACCGTCTGATCTTCGAACAGGCCTTTGAGGATGGATTCGACCGCTTCGGCTGACCAGACGGCATTCTGCGGACCGAGGAGGCCGACTAAACGTCCATCATCAAGGACAACAGCCGATCCTGGCGGCGCGGTGACCGGTTCATCAAGATTCCAACGCGCGGTATATTGGTCTCCTGGTCGCCAGTTCATCGGTGCGGGTAAAAGACGACGACGAACAACCACTGTCGCGGTCAAGCGGCGGACGACAACCCAGACTGACTGGCCAGGTTTCACATCGTTGTTGCCGGCAAATGTGGCTGGCGTGAAGGATGCGCCTTCAGCACGGAGATAGACGAATGGCGCGGCCGGATCACGAACAGTCTTACTGATCGTCAGTGGTGAGCGATCTGGGGTCGTGGCGGCGACCAGTCCATCGCTCGGGAGAGCCGATTCGACCGAGACGAGCCATCCGGCGCTCGAGAGAGCGATCGCGCTGCCAGTAATCTGGGCATCGGTGGAGACGGCGTCGGTGGCTGGTTTCACCACGAGCGGTACGAGCGTTTCACCGAAACTGTTGACGGCGCGCGGTGCTTCGGTCTGACTCCCGCCCTGACTATTCTCGATGATGGTGGTGACCGTCGCTGGAAGATACTCGCGGAGTCGGCTATTTGGAACTTGGCGGAGATACCACCCGATCCCGACTAAAACGATGACCAGCCCGACCATCGCAAAGATGATCGACCAGAGCGCTAAGGTGAAAAGCGGTAAGCGCGGCGGTGGAGTGATCTCTGGTTGGTGCCAGACCGTATCAAGGGTCTTATCAACTTGCTCCAGGTCGTACTTCGGTGAGGTCGGTGCAGTTTTCGGTTTCATATGATGGGTTGATTTAGAACCAACGAGCCGTTAAGAGAACGAGGAGTAAGACCGCGCCACCGATCAGAATGTACCGTCGACCACGAGCCGGTTCCCAGGTATCACGCCAGACGTGACGACCGAGATTCACGAAGAGCATCAAGATGGTCGTCGCCACGACCGCGCTGACGTAGAACGACGTCGGGAGCCACCACGCGAGGACCATGATCTCCGCCGCCAACCAAATGATCCACGGCACCACCCGACGAAATCGAGAAAAAGGAATCTCGAGGTCGAGCCAGACGATGATGCAGACGAGCGTCCCGATGAATGTTCCAAGCCCGATCACGAACCACAGCGGGGCGACGACAAAGGTCCGAAGGTTGAGTAGGGTCACGATCGCGGCTGCGTAGGTCAGCGTCATTACGAACATGGCCACACGTCCCTGCAGGACTGGGGCGACCTGGTGCGTCGCCTGGTCAAGGTAGATCCAGGCCACCATGGCAGTCAGGATAATGATCGCGTGTTGGGCGAGTGGACTGGTCGCAAAACTGAGCCCACCAAGCGTCGCAAGTAAAAAAAGCCCGATCCCCAACCAAAATGATCCGCGCGATACAAGCCGGGCACGGTGACGATACGCCCAGCCAGCGATCACGAGGTAGACGATCCCAGTCACGATCAAGCCGACAACCGGAAAAGCGACGTACCATTCTAGCGTCCCAGCCCAGAGCAGGGCGAGGATGATAGGTGCGATATTCGGGGCGCCGGTACTGTTCTGATCGTCAGACATGTTCGTGATTATACCATTTTTTTCTCTGGTCGGCGACTTACGAATTTAATCGCACTCGAGCTCCGCTTCGGACCAGTAAACCATCATTGATGAGGCTCGTAATCGCCCGCTTCGTTCGCTCATTGGGAAGCTCGTACTTCATCCGAAGCTCGAGTATCAAATCCGATCTCCGCATCGATCCGCGCGTCAATCGAGCCATGATCCGTCCGCGAACATAGCGCTGACTATCTATGAATCTCGTGACTGGCGTCCGTCGCTTTGGCTTGATCGTTAAAATCTGCGGGTAGGCGTCACACAAATCTCGGACTGGGCACAGTTCACACTTCGGGCGAGGCAAACAGACCGTCGCTCCGAGGTCCATCAGAGCATGATGCCACTCGTCAGCTTTTGTGGCCGGTAAAACATCTTCCGCTGCACGTTCGATTCGGTTCGGAGGAACATGTCGGATACCGAAAAACCAGCGACCAATCACTCGTCGCACGTTGGTGTCAATCATCGTCGCTCGCACTCGACCAGAAAAGACCGCCACTGCCGCTGCGGTGTATGGTCCGAACCCGGGGAGCGTTGGTAATGTGACAATATTTGTTGGCCAGCGACCACCATGTTGCTCGACCACTAACCGCGCCGCGTCACGTAACATTTTCGCCCGGCGGTTATACCCGAGTCCGGTCCAGAGTTTCATGACGTCAGCAAGCGAAGCAAGAGCCAGGGCACGCGCCGTCGGCCAACGTCGTAGCCAAGCTTGATACTTTGGAATAACCCGAACGACTTGTGTCTGTTGGAGCATGACTTCCGAAACCGCAATTCGATACGGGTCACGGGTTCGTCGCCACGGCAGATCACGACCGGTCAGGCGGTACCACTGACGAAGTCGGCGATGATAGGTCGCGGGCGGGTGTTTTTTCACGACGATATTTTAACATGAAAACAACATCATCCCGCCGGAGGGCGGGATGATGGGAAGCGGTTTGATTAGAACCGGCCGCGTGGGCGGAAATCTTTCCGCTGCGGTTTGTGCTCCCGGCAGTACACCGGGCGCGCCGGTGTTCCATCCGGGTTCATCTGTGGGAGGAACGGGAGCTCCGTGATCGGAGTACCGCAGGTCGCACAGGTGAGGTTGAGGGACGTGACGTCCTGCATCGGACGAGGTCCCCCTTGGTCGTAGGCCATGGAAACGTAATTCTTGACTTGTTAATCTGTTGGGTCGACTTCGATGACCCAGCGGGCCGCGTTGTTCGTTTCCGACCTTCGCCGCCTGTGGTCTCTTTTCCCAGTGGCTCGACGGTATCACATGGACCGTGGTTTGTCAACCCTAAACCCCGGGAAATGGCCAAGATTGGGCGGTTCTCGGCCACGACCGGTCATGTCTCCTGAAATGGTCCACGAGCCATGACCAACCAGCGGTTCGCGTTGACCAGACCGTCATCCGTCACGTACACTGCCGTCATGCATATCGGGATCGTCGGTTGTATGGGCGTTGGGAAGTCACGGCTGACGGAAGCGCTGTCGACAACACTCGGATTTCGCGCCTTCTACGAACCAGTCAAAGAAAATCCGTATCTCGACGATTTCTATGCTGATCCGAAACGTCACGCGGCGATCATGCAGTTCTTTATGCTGACCGCACGCTTTCGTCAGCATCTCGAGATCCAGGATTTGGTCGCGAATCGACTCGGCGTGGTCCAAGATCAAGTCATTTTCGGTGATGTTCTGTACGGCCAACTGACTAACGAGTTCGGTTACATGGATGCCCGCGACTACCAGACGTATCGCACCCACTTCGAAGCCCTCCGTCCCCTCCTGCGTCTCCCGGACGTCCTGATCCAACTCGATGTCGATCTCGATACCGTCGTGCGACGAATCAAGGACCGCGGCCGGACGAGCGAACGAGGGGTCGACCCGGCCTACTTGAAACGGTTATCGGCGTTGTTCAGTGAATGGGTGGATAGCGTTCGCGATCAGACTCAAGTCATCCGTCTCGATTGGAATGCTTTCCGACCGGTCGATGACGTGGTACGCCAGATTGAGTCTGAACTTAATCTGCAGCTCCGCCTGCCCGTCACCGCCTAAACGGCCACGGTAATTGACAGGCCTTGATGGGGGTGGTAGGACACACCCAGTCCCGCTTGTCGTGTCCCGAACCGGAGAGTGGACCATGCCCGAACCCATGCACCTTCAGCTCAAGGACTGTGTCCGCGTCACCGAAGACTGGGGCCAGATGCATGTCCCCCCCGGTGACCGGCCGTCGTTCGCGCACTGCGTCGTCACCTCGGCTGGGGTGATCGAATTCGCCGAACATCATGACCGTCAGGTGCTCGTCCTGTCCGGTCATGGCCTCGCCAACATCGCGGGATACTCGTTCCCGCTGACCGTGAACGACATTCTCCAGATCCCGCATGGCATTCAGTTCGAGATCGAACCGATCGCCAACAACACGATCACCGTCCTGATCTTCCACACCGCTCGCCCGGCACCGTAGTCACGGTGTCGGGCAATTCGTTTTCGTGAACTACGCGAGGCGGTGTTTCAATTCGTCGACCGTTGGAATTGGGGCTGGATCGATATCATGCAGGATTGATAGGTACCAGCTAACATAGCCACCGAACGAGAGCAGGTCGATGGCGGGAGCTGGGCTTTGGCCGAAGCGCACCCGTTCGACCCGGACGCCAAGTTTTTTCAATATTCCGGATGTGATCCGTAGACGTTTCTGGTTACGGGGATGGATTCGTGCATCATCAAGCATGACCGCGACGAGACGACGAGCGATCGTTCGATCGCGCAAACCTTCGAGGAGATGGTGATTCAGTTCGGGGATGAGCGCCGTCTCCGCCCAGGTCTTGGCGTTTTCATGGAGCTGATTTCGCCAGGTCACCAAGTTTCCAGCCATCCATTCGCTCCCGATCAAGATCGGGAGATGGCGATACAGTCGGAGTGCGAGCTGTTTCGCTCGATTCGATTTAGTCTGCATGTCGGGTCCATACTTCTTTCCAGCCCGGGTGGCCGCGGCGATCAAAGCGGTCAATTCACCGGTGGCTAGCGGTACGTAGCCGAGTGATGAAAAAATTCGTAGCATGGCCACCAGACTATACGCCACACCGAGTCGGGGTTGATGGGAGATATTTTCGCGGGGGTCGTAGAGCGCGAGTGGGACGTGCCAGCGACGAGCACGGCGCGCGAGTTTCCCGCCGGCGGTCACCACCACGACCTTCGCTCGTCGGGCGAGCGCCGCGTCGAGTAACGCGATCGCTTCCTCTGTCCCGCCCGAGTAGGACGAAATGATGACTAATGTTCTTGGGCCGACCCAGGCTGGTAAGGAATAATCGCTGACAATATGCAGCGGGACTCGAAGCTTCGTTGTATACGCCGAACGAATAATATCGGCTGCCAAGTGCGAGCCACCCATCCCGCCAACCATGATCGACGTCAATCCGCGGTACGTCCGCGGCAGGCGTAGTGTTCGGAATTGTTTGACCGCTGCGCTTAACTGCAGCGGGAGCGACGCCAACGATGCACCAACCGCTCCAGGGTCGGTTTGTAAGCGGGGTGAACGATCAATAGCGTTTGACATGGGTGACGGTTCGTTTCTTATTGAGGGTCGGTTGTCTTTTTTGGGGAGGGGCTGGAACATGACGAACGATAAGCCACGCCGTGATTGCCGCGAGCAAGGCAATGAACGGGATGAAGAGCGTGCTCGATTCGAGACCGAACCAGATACTCGTCAGCCACCAACGTTCGAAATGTGCACTCCTTGACCAGGTCGGTTCAGCATCGGATGAAACCGTCAAACGGAATGCGCCAGCCCCCCGACCAGCGTTATAGACGGCCAGGTAGTACCGACCCGTCTGGGTGAGTGTAAAGGATCGATCGATCCGGGTGTTGAGCCGGGTTCGTAACGGACCCTCGGTAAATGACCGATTTACGTTCGACGTATAGACGAGCGCGATCGTTGATGGCGGTTGAGGCATCGGTAAGACCGGTCCGACTGTTCGTGCGTCCGGTTCATAAACGACGAGTCGTGGTTCGAAGTCACCGGGTCGCACGGCTTCATCCAGGCGGATGTTCAGGGTCTGCGGTTCTGAGATCGTGAAAGTAAAATACCGCACGTCACCGGTCGACGATAGTTTCCCATACAACATCGCCGCCTCAGGTTTACTCCCCAGGGAAGCAGCTCGTTCGAATATATCGTTCTTTGAACCTGCCGACACCGTTGTTGTCGCGTACGCGGACTGCGAACCGAAAATCAGCAGCGTCAGTCCAAACGTCAGAACGATGCGTAAGCAGGTCATAGGCGATGGTATCGTATCATGTCGTTTTTGTATCGTCCACGCAGGTTTTAACGCTGAGCTGCACGTGTTCGTTGACGAAGCCACTGGGCAGAAACTGGTGTCAGTTGACCGGCCTTGAGGTGCCATCGCCAATTCCCACGACGAGTGCCAGGGCGATTGATTCGGGCTTCTCGACCAAGTCCAAGCACATCTTGAGGTGTCACAATGGCCAGCTGACATGGTGAGCGTAAGACCTGTTCGATCGCGACATGCCAGACTGGTTGGCCTTTGAGGTGTGGCCGGAGGTGGCGCCGTTCATACCCATTCGCGTGTTGTTCCCACCAAACCCGAACAGGCGGAAGATCGTGATTTGATGACATGAAGACGACGTCTCGGCGAAGGTGATGTAAGGCGTGGATATTACCCGGCCAACCGTTCCATGCGAACTGAAAGAGTCGGATCCCAGGCAATCCTAGTCTTGCGCGTAATGAATCGGCGGCTGGTAATTTCAGCCCGAGATCTTCGGCAATGAACGGAAGTCTACCCAGTCGTTTTTTTAAAATCGGAAAAAATCGCGCCCCGTCAGCCGCTTCCCACCGACCTCGTCGTGCCGTTTGATGGTGAGCTGGTATCGTCCACTCACGGATATACCCTTGAAAATGATCGAGGCGGATGAGATCCGTGCGTTCGAGGGCGATACGGATTCGGTCGGTCCACCAATGGTACCCTTCACGTCGATGTGCGCGCCAATCATGGACCGGCGTCCCCCAGCGTTGACCATCAGCCGCGAACGCATCAGGTGGCATGCCACCGACCACATGTAACTTCCCTGCCCGACAATGAAAGAGCTCGGGGTGCGCCCAGACGATAGCCGAATCCTGACGGACGGTGTACGGGAGGTCGCCGATGATCTTGATCCCGCGCTGCTTCGCCGCGACGCGAATTTTTTGCCACTGCTCTTCCGCCAACCATTGGACAAATCGTTCGAAATCGATCCGTGACCGAAGTCGTGCATCAATTTGACGTTTCGAAGTATAGGGTGATCGTTCAGCGACTGGCCAGCGCCACCATGGACGTTGGCCGTGTCGGACTTTCTGAGCGGCAAAAAGCGCATAGGAATCAAGCCAACCGGCGTGCCGCTTCGCATACGCGACGAAACGCTTGGCTTCACGCGGCGAACAGGTTCTACGCCACTGTGCATAAGCGGCGCTCAGCAATCGCCAACGGATCTGATCCGCTTGACGACGACTGAGTCGTTTCCGAAGTGACGCGAGGTCAGCTGAACTGAGTAATCCTTGGGTCACAAGTATTTCTGGGCTGACCATCATCGGGTCGAGCGCGTAGGCTGAGGGTGAAGCGTACGGCGATCCGGTCGAGTCGGTCGGACCGAGCGGCAACGTCATCCAGTACCGTTGCCCAGCGCGAGCGACCCAGTCAAGAAACTCGATCGCTCCGGGACCGAAATCACCGCGATCAAGCTTCGTTGGGAGAGAAAAGACGGGCAATAAGACTCCGCTGGCACGCCGTGGAATGACCGACGTGAAGGTTGGCATACGCTAGAAGACTTTTACCGTTTCCACGTATCGACAGAATGGACATTCTGGATTTCCAGCCGGTAACGGACCTTCGAGCACCGTGATCGCCTCATCAATCCTCGGTCGGACGCGGTCTGGATCCGTGGTCAACGTCTTGACTGTGACCTGCATCGGAAAGCCTTCATGGAGCTTCTCGCCCTCAGCCGGATAGAAATAGACGAGGTGACCGATACCACTGACGGGTTTGCGATTTTCGCGGAGGAGGTATGAATAACTGTCGAGCTGAAATTGATAGGCTGGGATCAGTTCGCGGGTCGTCGGATCAGAAGAAGCGGTCTTATGGTCAACGGGCGTAAACTTCCCATCGTCACGGACGACGCATTCATCGAGCTTACCCATGTAGCCATATTTCGGACTGATATTCGCAAAATATATCTCTTGGAATGGTGACTCGAGCCGACCTTCGATCTGGCCAGCCACGAGAGGTGGTAAATCCGGTGTCCCGCGATACAAATCGAAATATTTTTTTATCACCCCATCGAAACGATTCGCCAGTCGGGAGACGATCCCCTCCGGTTGGTACAGTTTCATATTCACCTGCAACCAGAAACAGCGTGGGCAGCGACGCATCGATTCAAGACCGGTAGCAGATAACCAGCGCTTCTTGCCGGGTGGCAATGGGATCGGCGTCGGTCCAGTGCCACGGGTCGGCGAATGAACAGGGGCACGTTTTTTTACGACCCCGCGTTTTGCGACCGTCCGTTTTGGCGCGGCGCCACCGAACAGGTCAGCTTGACCGTCCGCCAGCGTGCGTTTCCGAGGAGTCATGGTTATGTGCCGAGTGGTTCGAGAGTCACGGTCGTCATGACGTCGCCCTTGGTGATCGCTTTGACCACGTCCATCCCGCTCGTCACCTGACCAAAGATCGAATATGATGGTCCGAGGTTCTGGCAGATCGGACCCTTACAAATGAAGAATTGCGAACCATTCGTGTTCGGTCCGGCATTGGCCATCGCCAGCGTCCCATCGACATACGGCTTCGTGACGGGATCGTCCGGGAAGCGATACCCCGGGCCGCCACTGCCGGTCCCGGTCGGGTCACCACCCTGGATCACAAAATCTTCTTCCACCCGATGGAAGGTCAGGCCGTCATAATATCCTTTTTTGATCAGGGACACGAAATTCTTGGTCGCGAGTGGACCAGCGACGGGGTCGAGGGCGATGACGATATCACCCTTCGCGGTCTTGATCCGCGCTTGGACGTTTGTGACTTCAGCGTCGGTAATATCGGAGAATGGATAGGTTGGCATACTATTCGTATTCTGATTGCTGGATGAGGCGTTGGTCGTGAGGTTAACGTTGCGAGCTGGGAGCTTTGCCTTCGTCACGGCCAGGACTCCGGCCGTCAGTATCACGGCGCCAATGACGATCAATGGGACTTTCGACATCGATATATTACGGTTAACGACTAAGGAAGACCGTCGACATTATTTCCATCGCGGTCGCGGTTGAAACGCTTGTATCAAAGATGAAACGGGTGACGAGCGATGGGGAATTTGCTCGGCGAGCATCAAAGACGACCTGTGTTTGACCCTCATCCGTCGCGGACGTCACGGTGTATTGTTGCGCGGGCTGACCGTCGACTGTCGCGCTCGTCGCCGCTCCGACCATGTTCGCCGGTGGCACGAACGTCGTTTCAGGATAGGTCGTGACTCGGAGGAGCGTCAGCGTTTCATCTCGCGGATCAAAGAATCGAATCGTGGCCCCATCCTCGACTAATTCAGCCGCCCAACTAGCCATCAGTCGCATTCGGAATTGTAGGTCGGAATTCGCATCCGGCAAGTCGGCGACGGTGAACTCGAGACCATCGAGTGGCGATTCATTCACGTTTTGATTCACCACGGTGTTCGTGTTCAGGGTCGTATTATTGTTCTCTCCGGTGTTAGTATTCGTCGGAGCATTCGTTTCCTGTGGGCGCACAAATGCAACTGTTAGCGCTAATACCGCGGCCAGAAGGGCGATCAATTGATAGCGGCGAACATCTGTCATATGGACATAGTATACCGAACATCGGGCTGGAACGGAAACAGCCTCTTTCGTCCTACCTCCCCTGTACCCCTACCTCCCCGCCGTCGTGGCGCGACGCCACCCCTCCTTAGTAAGGAGGGAAATCCGGGGAGGTAGGGAGGCAAAATTTGACTTCGGTTTTTATTCGGGTCTATACTAGAACCATATGTCCAACCGTGGTCAGCCAAACCAATCTCCCCTGCCGCAAGGAAGCCCGGTCAAGGTCGATGAGCCGGTCCGCGTGGCGGTTGATTTTCGTGGCCCGACCGTCCGCCCGCTCGCCTTCCTGTGGCGCGGCCGGAAGATCACGGTCGCGAAAGTGAACATGACCTTCAAGCGTCAGCATGGCGATCGTTGGGTCCGATGCTTCGCCGTCTCCGATGATGCGAATGCCTACATCCTCCGCTACGATCCAGAGGATATGCGCTGGACGCTCGAGGAGGTCGTCGAGGGGCAATGAACGTGCGGTTCGGTTTCGTCACATTGAACAGGCACCTGATCGTACCCCTGAGCATCGCGAAGGGTCTCAAGAATGAAAGCATATGAGCGAAAAATACTTCATTGTCTATATCATGACGAACCGTCGTCACACGGTTCTATATATCGGAATGTCGGGTCGTGGTGAAGGGCGTTTATGGGAGCACGCGGCAGCTCTTAATCCGCGGAGTTTCACGGCCCGTTATCACCTCAATACGTGTGTCTATATCAAGTCTTTCGACACCGCCACCGAAGCAGCCGAAGTTGAACGTACGTTAAAGGGGTGGAATCGTCAGAAAAAGATCGCCCTTATCAATTCTTCTAATCCGGAATGGAGGGATTTGACTCTGTCGTGATCAATTCCAGAGATGCTTCGCTTCGCTCAGCAATACGAACAAACTGACTGATGTGATGGAGTATCCGAAGTTTCATAATCGTACATTGGATACTCGAGAAGGACGTCGACCATCGCGGCTTAGAAACGACCTTCGTATCCCTGAGCGCCGCGAAGGGTCTCTCAGGGCAAGTACAGAACAAAAAAGTGAAGCCGGCCGTCATGATGACGGCCGGCCGAAGAACTCCTCCTGAACGGTCGGGTGGACCGACGTGATCTGGGCGAAGAAGTACTGGACCGCTTCGTAGCCGGGATGGACCCACAGCGCCTGGTAGGCGAGGCGCGTGGCCGAGAGATCACTCCCGAGAACATCGACTGCCTGGGCGGCGAGGAAGAGCAGATACGGATCATTGATCCGCAGTTGAAGCCCCTTCAGGGCGCTGTCGAACGCCAGGGCGTGATCATCGAGCGCCAGGCGGTGTTCCGCCTGAAGGGTAATACTCTGTAGACGACGCCGGATCTTGGCCGGCGCCCGAAGGTGTCCGGGGATCGGGCCATGCCGACGGACGCTGCGCAAGATGAGCTCGATCCGCTGGTCGAACGAATCGCGGGTCGGGCTCTCCCGATCGAGCTGGAGATCCTGACGCAGGCGCTCGAGATCGAGCATCGCGTTCTCGTACGAAAGAATCGGAACTGGATCCAGCATAGCTCCCTCCGAAAGGACGAGTGACACCAGAGACGGAAGTGCTCGCACCCTATCGCCCCCACCCTAAAATGTCAACGAACCGAACGTCGATGAAAGAAATCCCCCGCCCCGATCGTAGTATAAAGACGGACTCACGAAGGTCCACAACGAAGCGCTACCGGCCAATCGGTCGCGCCGGTCACTGTTTGAGCCAAACTGACCGTCCGGGGCTGACGCCGGTTGGCGAGTTTGACCGGCGCTTGATTCTTTTCGGTTCCTTTTCTCATCAAGGAGAAAAGGAACGCCTGCCCGGCAGGGCGACAATCCTATGATGCCTCGCGTCGTCCTCCATCTCGACATGAACAGCTACTTCGCCTCCGTCGAACAACAGGCGAATCCATTCCTGCGTGGGAAAGCGATCGGCGTCGTCGCCACGATGTCACCGAATGGGTGCGTCATCGCTTCCTCGATCGAGGCGAAAGCCAAGGGGATCAAAACCGGCGTGCGGGTCATGGATGCGCGAAAGCTCGACCCTAACGTCATCCTGATTCCGAATGACAGCGCGAAGTACCGCTCCTGCACCGAGGGCATCGTCCGCATCCTCCATCGCTACACGGAGAACATCGAGCATTACAGCATCGACGAAGCCTTCCTTGACCTGACCGGCTTTGTTCATGGGTTCGACGAAGCGGTCCGCCTTGGTGACCGGATCCGCCAGGATATTCAGCGCGAGGTCGGGAGCTGGTTGAAGTGCTCGATCGGCGTGGCGCCGACCCGATGGCTCGCGAAGTTCGGTGGTGATACCGCCCCGAAGGGCGGAACGCTCGTTGTTCATCAACGCAACTTGCACGAAACACTCGACCCGCGTCAACTGACCGATGCCTGGGGAATTGCAAGTCGCATGGAGCGCCGCTTGAACACGCTCGGCATCTTTACCCTCGGCGAACTACGTCGGTATCCGGTCGCCAACCTGATGCAGGCGCTCGGCATCCTTGGTTATGAACTCTGGGCTAACATGAATGGCATCGAATATGCCCGCGTTCAGCTCGACCGCCTCCCGAAGAGCATCGGCCACTCCCACGTCTTCGCTCGTCGTGCTGAGACGCTCGACTATCCCCGGGCGGTCCTGGTGAAGCTCTGTGAGAAGGCGGGACGCCGCCTCCGCCGGCTCGGACTTGAAGCGCGCGGTGTCTGGCTCGGGTACGGATTCTCTGATCGACTTCGCGAACGGTACGGCCGGAGCGGCGGAGGCGGCGCCCATCTCCTCCCCCGCCCGATCGTCGATACGCAAGACATTTTCCGTCAGTGTTGGCGGTTGCTGAACGAGGATCTACCGCGTGGGGCGCTGCCGAACTTCTTGGCGATGACATTATTTCGGTTGCGCCCTCGAACAAATCAACTCGAACTCTGGCCGGGTGAAAAAAAAGATCCGCCGGCATTGGCAGGCGCACTCGATGACCTGAATGACAAGTATGGAGATTTCACGGTCACCCGCGGGGCTTTCTGGGGACTGAACGAGAAAGATGTGCCGGATCGGATCGGTTTTCGGAAGACGGTCGGGCTCGATGTTCGGACGGGTGAGGCGCGGTGGTAGCGGATTGACATGCGATCAATGATGTGGTAAGACCCGGCCAACGGAACGCCCTGTCACACCACTCGAACCGGAGGTTAGACGATGAAGATCGTGCCAGAAAGAATTATCACGTTTCTCGAACCGGCTGATGGAAGCATCACGTACGATCGTGAACTCAATGCCGAGCTGTGCGAGACGCTCGAAGAGGTCTGCGATATGCGACTGAAGCCGAACATCATCGTCGACATGAAGAACGTCGACGAGCTCCACGCCGAAGGTCTGGGCCAGCTGATGGCCATGTACGCGGCGACGGTCGCGGCGGGCGGGTACTTCGCTCTGTGCGGCCTGAACGCCAACGTCTATCGCTACCTGGGTACCACCAAGGCCGACCTGATCTTCCGGTCGTACCAGAATCGCGACCACGCGCTGCACACACTCGGCACGTCCTGAAGGGAGGGGCCATGAAGCATTCCATCATCGACGATGTGGCCGTCCTGGAGCCGAGTCGAATGCTCGTCGGCGGAGACGAGGACTCGATCCTCGACGAGACGCTCGACATCCGGCTAGGGCAGGGCTACCGGAAGTTCCTGATCGATCTGGCTGATGTCACGACGACGAACAGCACCGGCCGTGGCCAGCTCATCCGCCTGCACAAGCGTGCAAAGCTCGCTGGCGCTCAGCTCGTCTTCTGCAACCTCGATCATCACTTGGCACAGATCTTCCATACCTCAAAGATCGAGCTGGCGGTGACCATCGCCAAAGACCGAGCTCAGGGCTTCGCCCTCCTCCATGCACACTCGACCGGGTGACGCACGATGCGTACCCGTTCACCTTGATCCGTCGCCTCCCCCGAGGCGGCGGATTTACATATTAGGATATCAAAAAGTACCCCCGGGAAACTGATTCAGGTTACGATTTGTTGGCTCGCTTTCGCTCGTTCGAGTCGAGGATGCGTTTACGCAAGCGAATCGATAAAGGTGTGACCTCAACTAGTTCATCTGGTCCGATATATTCTAAACCAAGTTCAAGACCCATCGGGCGCGGCGGCGCGAGGAGAATCGCGGCGTCAGATGCTTTTGACCGCATGTTCGAAAGCTTCTTTTCTTTACAGACATTGATCTCCATGTCTTCGTCACGTGAATTCTGACCAACGACCATCCCAGCGTAGACTTCAACGCCAGGTCCAATGAACAATGCGCCACGCTCTTGGGCGGTATCAAGCGCATATCCGGTACTCATCCCCTGCTCGTACGCGATGAGCGAGCCATGGCTGTTCGCATCGATCAGGTCCGGTTGGAACGGCTCGTATTTATTGAAGAGATGGTTGACGATCGCTTGACCACGACACTTCGTCATGAGCGCGGATTTCAACCCGATGACCCCGCGGGTCGGCATGTCGTATTCGATATGGAGCTCTCCAGTCGGCGTTGTATCGATCGCCAGGAGATTTCCTTTTCGGGCGCCACATTCTTCAATGATGATGCCTTGGAATTCAGCCGGGACATCGATCGTGACGAGTTCGTATGGTTCAAGTTTTTGGCCATCCTTCTCGTGCATGATGACTTGTGGCTGCGAGACTTGTAATTCAAAACCTTCGCGGCGCATCTGTTCGATCAAGACTGCTAGATGGAGTTCACCGCGACCGGAGACGAGAAATGCATTATCCGTGTCGGTCGTTTCAACGCGGAGCGCGACGTTCGTCTCAAGTTCTTTCATCAGACGATCCTTGATCTGTCGTGAGGTGACGAGCTTCCCTTCGCGTCCAGCGAACGGCGAGGTGTTCACACCGAACGTCATTTGGACGGTTGGCTGATCGACTTCGACTGGCGGCAATTGCTTCGGTTGATCCGGATCAGCGATCGTTTCGCCGATCGCGATTGTCGGGATTCCGGCCACGGCCACGATCTCACCGGCTTCGGCTTTCTCGACCGCAATCTGTTTCAAGCCTTCGTAGACCATGATGTCTGTGACCTTGCTCTTGATGATGGTCCCATCGACCTTCATTTGCGAGACGGTCTGACCTTTGATGATCGAGCCGGAAGAAATTTTCCCGATCCCCATCTTCCCTTTATAGTTATCGTTCATCAGGGCGAGGACGAGAATCTGCAACGTTTCCTTATCGTTCACGATCGGGGCCGGCACTTTTTCTAAAATCGTATTGAACAACGGTTTCAGATCGGTCCCAGCATTCGCGTGATCAAGAGTCGCCGTTCCGGCCACAGCTGACGTATAAACGATCGGAAAATCGAGTTGTTCATGTGACGCGTTCAAATGTGAGAACAAATCAAAAGTCTTGTTGACCGCTTCATCTGGGTCAGCGTCCGGTTTATCGATCTTATTGACGACCACAATCGCGTTCAAGCCGAGTTCAAGCGCTTTACGGAGGACAAACTTTGTCTGCGGCATCGGCCCTTCTTTCGCGTCGACGAGCAACAACACCCCATCGACCATGCGCAAGATACGCTCGACTTCGCCGCCAAAGTCAGCGTGGCCCGGTGTATCGACGATATTGATCTTCACGCCTTGGTAGATGATCGAGGCGTTCTTGGCGCGGATCGTAATTCCCCGTTCACGCTCTTGATCCATCGAATCCATGATCCGCTCGCCCATCTGGTCAAGATTGCGCGCGGCTTCGGTCTGCTTCAACATGGCATCGACCAAGGTGGTTTTGCCATGGTCAACGTGAGCGATGATTGCGATATTCCTGATGTCTTGGCGACGGTCCATGCTCTATAGCAGTTAAAAAAGGCGCCACTGGCGCGCGCAAACGATACCAGGATTCTTGATTGGTGTCAATGATTACGCTGGGTAAGCGGGACGCGACTGGAGCGGAAACGAGGAAGCGAAAGCGACCTCGTTTAAGCGAAGGTCGCGATCACGCGTGGCTCCGGGACTAGGACTCGAACCTAGATTACGTGATTCAGAGTCACGCGTCCTACCATTAGACGATCCCGGAAAGTTGTAGTCTTGTTTACTCTCGAACATTGCCTGCACGAGATGCCCGGGGCATGTCGGTTCCTGGCGGAACATCGCCATACCCGTCCCCGCCTGCCGTCGCCTTCGGCTTAGGCCGTGGCGGGCAGGTCGGCCCGCGAAACGCCGCCATGGGCGTTACTTGTGGCCTCGACCCATTCGACAATCCCGGAATGGAGGCGCGAGCAGTATAGTTGGGAACGAGATGATGGTCAACAAACAACCCACCCCCGCCGAGGCGGGGGTGGTGATAATCAACTAAGGTTGATTTAGCGATCCATGTGGGTTGGCTCGGAGTCAACTCCGTGACCACCACCATCGTATGCGTTTGACCAGCGCGGAATTGACGGGCACGCCTTACGGGAGGTTTTAAATGTTTCCCAGGCTGCGTAACGTGTCCGATTGAATGTTTTCCGAGCCGTCTTGCGCGCATCTTTAAACGACTTCCAAGCCGCTTTCACCGCTGCAACCCGATCCTTCGATGAGGTTGCTGTGTACCAGGCATCTTCGAGTGCTAATGGGCGCGCCGTATAGGCGGTGACCATTGCCCCGCTAAAGGTGTTCCAGGCTTCAAGGATTGAAGCGTCACGAACCTTTATCGCGGCGACGAGACATTCCGTATATGCCTTAGGAGGCACATTGACGTTCTCGTTCATATTTGAATTTTCGTTCAGGTTTTCGTTTTCGATAGCGTTGGCGACCGAGGTAGAAATTAATCCATACCCCAAGCCAAGGACCATCGCCCCGAGGGCCAGACCTGATAATATTTTTTTCTGCATAGCGAATAGCTAGTCAGTTGATAAGATATACGTATTATATCAGATAATTAGCTATTTGTCGAGTCTGTACCCATGCTCGAAACGAGATTGTCCCAAAGGTCGTTCCCGCTCGCGACCGGGACAGCCTGCGGTACAAGTTTCGCTGGTGTAAATGCTGATGCGATGGGTGTCGATTCTTCGCGCGGTGGGATCTCCGAAACAGCCCGCGTCGCATCGACCATGACCTCAATCGTGACATCACCGATTACTGGGGCGAGTCGCTCTCGGAGAGCGGCATTATTCTTCACGTTTTTTAGACGATCGGCGTGTAATTGATACGGGACATGGATCCGGAGCGTCTGACCAGTAATGTTTTCAAGCGTGGCTTGTTTGACCGAGAGGGCGAGCCCCGGCGCTAAGGATGAGTCTTGTTGCAACGCGGTCCAAGCATTTCTGATGTTGTCATCTGACGATTCAGTGACCTCTGTTTTTTTTTGTTTCGTCGTTGGTGCCGAAGGTGGCTCAGGTGAGACTGAAGATTTCGGTGAAGTCCCGCTGGGTGAGCGCGGTCGCATCGTCCCAGCCAACGGCGTTGTCGGTGGCGGCTGGCGATCATCTAGACAAGCGGTCACGATTGCGATCTCAAGCGGCAATTCATCAATCGCCGTATCGCGCATTTGGCGAACGGCGATAATCAAGGTGTCGATGATGGTCACCAGACGTGTTGGCGTCGTTGACCGAGCCATCGCCAACAAACGTTCGAGCGAGGGCGCATCCTCTTCTCGCCCGACCTCAGCGACTGCCCCGCTATCGATGGCGAGGAGTAATGCATGCCGTGTACTCGTTAAAATATCTTGCAGCAATGTCATGACGTCGGCGCCGTCGCGAACGGCTGTATGGAAGGCGGTGATCGCTTCATTCGCGCGTCCCGGGATCATCGCTTCGAGGATCGTCAGAGCGACCCCATGATCCGAACGGGGTAAGACCATGTCGAGGGTCTCGTTCGTGATCTCATGATCGTTGAACGAAAAGAGTTGTCCGAGGAGGCTTTCCGCATCGCGCATACTCCCCGCGGCATACCGAGCGATCCGTTCCGCCACGCCTTTCTCGAGTCGATGTTTTTCGGCGGCCGAGATATGATCGAGACGCGCGATCATGTCCTCCAAGGGAATGCGCTGGAAGTCGAATCGCTGGGTGCGCGAGATGATCGTCTCAGGAACGCGGTGGACCTCGGTCGTGGCCAGGATGAACATCGCATGAGCCGGCGGTTCTTCCACGATCTTCAATAAGGCGTTGAAAGCCGGAATCGAAAGCATGTGGACCTCGTCGATGATGAACACTTTCATCGGCAAGATGACCGGGGCGACCCGGGCGCTTTGGATGATGTTCTCGCGGACGTTGTCGACACCTGTTTGCGAGGCGGCGTCGATCTCAAGCACGTCGATCGCTTGCCCAGCCAGGATGGATTTGCAGTAATCGCAGTGATTGCATGGTTCGGGCTTCTTCCCACGACCGGTACAGTTCACGGCCCGCGCCAATAATCGTGCGGCCGTCGTCTTTCCGACGCCACGAGGACCCGTAAAGAGATAGGCATGGGCGACCCGGCTGTTCGTTAAGGCGTGTTCGAGGGTGGTCCGAACATGGCGCTGACCGACCATATCGGCGAACGTTTGCGGGCGGTGTTTGCGGTAGAGGGTTTCGGCCATAGCGAGCTCTCCCAGTCTACGGGAGACTGGGGTCCGGGGCAAGACGCCTAAATGTCGAGAAATGGCGTGGTTTCGGATTGACCGGTCTTTTTAATGATGTTTTCGACCGCGCCCCACCGCGCTTCGCCGTCACGTGGCAAGAGGACGACCACTTCATCGCCGGCCTCACCTTTGAAATAGGTGATCGAGGCCAAGAGGACTTTGTATGATTTGCCGCTCGCTTCGACACGAAATTCGCCGGTCATCTCATCACGGACGAGACGGCCGATGACGCGTTGTCGTTCGGCTGGTCCGATCTGCTTATAGATGAACGAGCCGTCGCGCGTGATCGTCAACTTCAGGACATCCCCTTCGACGAGTTTTGACTTCGAAGCATAGTTCGCGGGAACGGAATACTGTTTGCCATCCGGCGCGGTCATATTCTGACCATCGAACGTCCCCTCGATCACTCGTGCCCCTTCGCGATCGACTGGGGTCGGGGTGGTGATGATGCGACCACGGGTCGGGAGATCGAGCGGTTGATCTAATCCATAGACCAATGCCTTCAAAGCATCGAGTTCCCGTTGGACCGCCTCGAACGCATGCTGAACTTCCGCGGCATCAAGCGATGTGCGGTCAGTTGGTTCCTGTTCAGCCGTACCTTCGGCCGGGGTGAGGATCGTATCGTCAGACATAATTATGTGTTTTGATGTATGCAATCGCGGGTGTCGCGACCGCTGATAGGGTACCATATCGCCCCAGGCCGGTCAATTTCCAGCTTATCCCCGCCCCAGGTTCATGAACACTAAATGTGTTCAGGGTGTCCGGTAGACCCAGATCGCCAAAGTGCGCGGATCCGGTTTATCCTTCTTGATCGGTTCCCAGCCAGCGATTTTGAATGCATATGAGACGACGCGAGTGTGTGGTCGCAATTCTCGGACAAACTTCGGACCGAGCTGGGCCATCGATTTCGGTAATAAGAACGCCACCACGACCGACGCCGGCGCGAGGTCTGTCTGGAAAAAGTTTCGAAACCGAATCGTTACCAGGCGTCGATCGCGACTCATCATGCGTCGGACCTGGCTGATCAGGAACGGCAGGATAGATATTTCATACCCGACCGCTCGCGCACCGCGCTTCGCCGCCGCGAATAACAGCCGTCCATCTCCTGATCCAAGATCGTAGAGGACATCATCTGATGTCACCTCAGCGAGATCGAGCAGTCGTTCAATGTCTCGACTCGCGGTCGGAACAAATGGGGCGGCGCTCAAACTTGCCCAGGCCGCCGACCCCGCAACGAAAATCACCAGCACTAAGAGGATGAGCTCCGGCCAACCGTCGGTCATCGTGAAGGCTCCGGCGGCAATGGCGGTGTAGATGCTACAGCAGCACCGAGTTTTGTACGTTCGAGTATCTCCGCTTCGACGACAGCTCGATCTTTTCCATAGCGGAGGCGCGAATATTGCTTGGCTGCTTCGGCGACATGTGCATCCCCGACCGTCGGCGGGTAGGTTTGCATATGGAATGGCGCGGCGGCGGTATTATCGATCAGGAGCCGGATATAGGCTGTGTACCGCTGTTGATTGACGAGGTCGAACGCGCTAAACGTTGGGGCAAATTGTTTTTCGAGGATCTCGGCGTCTTCGACACCGATCCGGAAGGCAACCATGGTCCCGACGTTCCCGAGAACGGCATCCCGAACCTTCGTATCGGCTCCTTGGCTGAGTTGACCCATATATTGGTGAGCCATCGTCATATTCAGTTTGTATTTCCGAGCTTCGGATAGAATCGTCGCGATCGAATCGGTGATGAAGTTCTGGAACTCGTCGATATAGAGGTAGAAATCCGGGCGCTGGGACTCGCTCACATCGGCGCGACCGAGCGCGGCCATTTGCAATTTCGACACGATGATCAGTCCGAGGAGCGCGGCATTGACCTCACCAATCTTCCCTTTCGAGAGATTGACGAGCAGGATCTTTCGCTGATCCATGATCTCTCGGAAATTGAACCCGGACTTTGGCTGGCCGATGATGTTGCGCATCATTGCGTTCTCGACGAAGCGTCCGACTTTTGAGACGAGATACCCGAGCATCTCCGATTTATGGAAGTCGCTTGTCTTGGCCATCTCTTTTTCCCAGAAGGCACGGACGACCGGATCTTTGACCTTCGTCAGTTTATATTGCTGGAACGCTTTATCGGTGAACATCCGCGGGATGTCCGCGATCGTGCCCGGATATTCTTCATCTTCCATCAAGGTCAACATCGCGTTCCGCATATTGTGCTCGAACATCGGTCCGATCATCTCCGGCGGGAAGAGTTTCATGAAGATGGCGATCATCTCCTGAACGACGAAATCGCGTTCCTCCGGGTGTCGCGCTTCGAGCATATTCAGCCCGACTGGACGCTCAGTATCGGACGGATCGAAAATGACGACGTCGTGCATGCGTTCCGGTGGGATGCACGGAAGCACATCGTCGACGAAGCTGCCGTGCGGATCAACGATACAGACGCCTTCACCATTTCGAATATCTTGTTTAGCCATCTCCTGCATCAAGACCGTCTTACCGGAACCGGTGGTCCCGATGACATAAACATGGCGCCGACGATCGACCGGTTTCATCTTCACGACGACGTCTGTGCCACGATAGCGATTGTGTCCGAGCGTGATCCCTTCGGTCGGGATGTTCACTGGTGCTGATGACTGTTTTGCGGCCAGCCACTTTATATTCGGTGTTTCTGTCTGCGGTAACGGAAAATGATAGATCGAGTTCAACTCTTCGCTCGTCAGGACCATCCGCTTCGATTCGTCGAAGTGACGGAAGATGAAATCCTGAAGAAGTGTGCCAGTTGTCACGACCGTCGTACGTCGGAATTGATTGCCTGACTCCGGTGCGACGAACTGCGTGAATGCATTAACGATATTCTCAAGGTGGACTTGGGCGTTCGCCGCGAGCGGTGATGAGGTGACGATCCGAATATTCGCATCGAAACCCGGCTTCCCGGCCTTTTCTTCCATCGTCCGCACCAGCTCCTGTTCCATCGGCGTCAGGTAGGGAGCTTTCTGTTGCTGCATGTACCGATCTTTTTCGGATTGGAATGACGCCATCAAGAGATTCCCGCCACCCTTTCCCATCGCTTCCGATAATGATTTACCTTCCTGCATCGAACGAGCGATCGCCCGGCCGCGGGCATTCCAATTTGAAGCTTTCGGACGGATCAGAATTTGGATTGCCGCGCCTTCTTGGGCCTGGACCTTGCTCAGGACATTCGTGATCGCATTGAGAGGATCACTATCGAGTTTTCGGTATGTCCGGATTGGGAAGAAAAATGGTTTTGTCAATTTCAACATTGTCCCGCGAATCGTGCCGTTCGCCCCGAAGACGTTATAGTCTTCTGCCTCTTCGATATGCGCCTGCGGATATTGGGCTTGGATCTGAAGTTCAACGAGTTGGCGAACGCTCCGTGGCACCCCAAGATAGAACCGTATCTCACCGTGAACGGCAACGATCTCAAAAGCTAGGTGGTCATGGCGGCCATACCAGAAATGGGACCAGGCTCGCTGCCAACTTGGCCCGCCCTCCATCCGGAGACCGCCGAGCGTCAGGAATAACGTTTCGAACCCGGCTAAGACCTCGCGCCAGTCCTTATTCATTTGATCGGTCCGGAGAGTCTCGCGCGGGAGCATTACCAGCAGGACAACGTAATCCATCGCCCGCGGCAGTTTATATACTCGTTGCAGGAACTTGCGCAGGAAAAATACCGCGGCCACGGCGAACATCACGACGATGAGCATCACAAATACCCAAACACTCGTCCCACCAACGTCAACTAATTGCGCATTCCCGATCGGATCATCCGGGTTCATTGGGGTGGGGTGTTACGTAGAGCCAACAATTTATCGGCCTTGATCTTCGCTTCCTGCTCGAGGAAGAAACGATTGACGCCCGGAATGATACGAAGCCAGGCCAACAATAATTCGACGATCTTCTTGGTCTGCACTTTGGTCGCCTGAAGCATCGTCCCGATCATCGTCGCCGTCCGTTCTCCTTCAGCGCGAAATCGCGCTTGGGTCGTCGGGTCGAGTTGTTGGTACGTTTCTTCAAGTCCATCCGACATGATCGTTTCGACGCGTCGGACGATAGCACTTTCATCGGGGGTAGTCGGAAGAACGGGTTCCGTCGCAGTCACGACGGGTAACGGGGTGACCGGAGCTGGTTCGGATTTCGTCGCCCGATCAGGAGCAGGGACCGGATGTTCATGTGCAACATCAATCCCACCTGGTTCCTGTTCCGGCGTTGGAATCGTCGCTCGTTCTGGTGTTGGTATCTGGCCTTCCGGCATGTGATTATTATACCACTCTTTTCCGGTGGTGTCTTGACAAATTTGTGATTTTATGATAGGACGGAGTGTCCCGTATCGTATCCGCTCCACCTGTTGCCCAGGAGGCACCTTCCATGAAACGCATCATCTCGATGTTCCTGTTCGCGCTGATGGTCTTCGTGACCACCGGCTGCGACGAGAATCCCTTGGCGCCGCGCAGCGACTTCAAGGGTAAGATCATGAATGGTACGCAGTACAAGATCTGTACGGTGATCATCGACGGCAAGACCTACGATCTTGCGCTCATGCCGGGCGAGACGTGGATCTGCCCAGACCGTCTCGAGGGAGGAGTGAAGCACTCCTTCTACGCGCAGACGGATGACGCCAACGTCTTCAAGCAGTCGTTCACGCGCGCCGTGGACGACGTAACGTGGGAAGACCCAACGTATGGAACGTTGGGTTGGAAGTGGACCATTGGCGGCGGATTCACGCCGTAAGGAGGTGAAGAACATGAGGCGCTTCATCATGCTGTCTCTCGTCACTTTGTTCGCTCTCGTGTTCGTCACTTCGGTGGCGGATGCGAGTCGGCGTCGCGGCGTTCCCGATCGCGGGACCGTCCGCATCGGACCCGTCGAGATCGGTGCGCGCGTGCACGGTCTCAATCGTCAGCAGTGCGGCTGCAATCCGGTCGTCGAACCCGACCACGCGCCCGTGATGGAGCCAAGCATCGGTTACATCTACCGCGTGCCGGGTGACCCGACGCCGAACCGCGACTGGACCTGGGGCTACATCCAGGTGTCCGGCGCGCGGTCGGTGACACTGTTCATCGTCCCGGACGATCGCTACAACGTTCGGTCCGTCCGTGTGAAGTACGCGAACCAAGGCGTTCGCGTCCTCCGCGGATCCCAGTGGCGCTACAGTCGTCACTGGGACATGAACGGTTACGCCTTCACGATCGGCGGTCTGAACGGCAACCGTGTCGTGCAGATCACCATCGCCTACGACGATGCGATGGGCAACCTCGTCGCGACTCGTACCGATTGCGTCACCATCGACGCGCAGCGATGGTGATGAACATGTACATTGCGCACATCAGGGCGACCCTCCAAGGTCGCCCTGAACTATTATCCAACAAAGTTGACAAGAGACGAAAATCGTGCTAAAATACGGATAGATAAAACAAAACACAACATAAAGATGTCATTCACCGTCAATCAGACGAGCGCCGCTCGCGTCGTTCGTGCCGACCACCTGACTGATGAGAGCGCCCAGCGCCTGATCAAAGAATTTGGTGTTCACCCGCTCGATGTTGAGCGGTTGTCTCGCGTTCCAGAACGCTCACATGTCGAGACCTACCGCGATCAGGTCGGTCTCCACCTGGTGCTGCCATGGCCAGGACGCGGTCGTGTTGTTGGTGTTGATGTCCACCTGGTGCTCGGCCCGAAATTAATTATTGTGGTTGGTGATACGCCAGCCAGAAGCGTAGCAAATGCTCTTCGAGGTCACGAACATGACAACGGATTTTCGAGTTCGACCGCGATCGCGACCGACGTCATTCAAACGCTGATCCGTGATGTCGTCCAAGCTCTGCCTCAAGCTCGGCTGATCGAAGTGAATCGCGTTCTACAGCAAGCAGGTCAAGCGCTCGTTTCGTTCGTTGATACGTGCACGAGCTCGAACGTTCGCTTCGAATCAAGCGACCAACAGGCTTTAGCGTTGACCATTCATCGCTGTAAACGTGCCGCTCATTCTGGTGAAGCTCAACCGACACCGACGTCGAACGAAATTCGACCGCAGAAGTACGCCATCGGGTACATCGCGGCGAGCGTTGCTGTCCTCCTGATGACACTTATCGTTCGCACATGAACCCAACAAAGCCCAGTTCTCGTCCGACCCAGGTTGTGACCGCAACGCACGTTTCCGTGGCGGTTGTGATGATCGCGGCCGTCGCTGCGCTGGGGCTTGGAACGCTCGCCTTCTTGAGTTGGTATCAGCGGTAAATATTTCACCATGGACGCTCTCATTGATTTTCTTTCGACTCCGACCGGCTGGATCTCGCTGTTCGTCTTCGCTGGTGTCTTCTTGTTATTCGGCACGATCTTGCTCCGTGAGAACATTCGGTATCGCGTCCAAGGTTCGATCATCGGATTATATTCCCAAGATTTGACCGCGCTCGGTCGGAGCGGAAAACTCGATCCGGTCGTAGGACGGCGTGAGGAGATAGATCGAGTTATCGAAATACTATCCCGTCGAACGAAAAATAACGCCGTGCTTGTTGGCCACTCCGGCGTCGGGAAAACGGCGATCGTCGAAGGACTTGCGAACTTAATCGCGAGCGGTGATGTGCCCGCTCCCCTGCGCGGAAAGAAGATCCTCTCGCTGGACCTCTCCGGCCTAGTCGCTGGCACAAAGTATCGCGGTGAATTCGAGAAACGTTTGAAGGCGATCCTAGATGAAGTCGTCGCGTCCCAACGTCAGATCATCCTGTTTATTGATGAACTCCACACGCTGGCTGAAGCCGGCGAAGCGACGGGCGCGATCGATGCCGCCGATATTTTAAAACCAGCACTCGCTCGCGGCGAACTCCAAGCGATCGGAGCCACGACCGAAGGCGAGTACGAAACTCATATCAAACACGACGTCACCCTCGAGCGACGCTTCCAACCGGTCCTCGTCGCTGAACCGACGAACGAGGAAACGGTCAAGATCCTCGCCGGACTCCGCCCGCGGTATGAGGCGCATCATCACGTGAAGATCAGTGATGAGGCGCTCCGTGCCGCGGTCGAACTTTCGGGGAATCTTCTCCCCGATCGCCACTACCCAGATAAGGCCATCGATGCGATCGATGAAGCCGCCGCCCGTGTCCATCTTCATTCACTCAATGTAAAAACACCCACCAATCAACATATTGTTACCGCTGCTGATGTCGAAACGGTCCTGAAAGTGTGGGCGCATGACATCGAGTGTTTTTCTAAAGATCAAAACAAAGGTCGACCTCCGTCGACGTTGGATGTTCAACCAACGCCCTCCGGAGCTCATCAAGCTTGAACACCGTATCCGGAATTCTCCGGAGAGCGGATACGAATATAAACATCAAAAAAATGGAAAATTCAAAGACTACGGCTGTCACCCCGGCGGTGCAAACCCCGGCGGAAATGCCGCAAGCTACTACGGCCAAAAAGAGTGAGCACTGGCTCGTCGAGGTTACCGGGGGCGTGACCCTTGGATCGACGATGGTCGCCGCGCTCTCGCTCTGGATGGTCACCGTCTTGAACGTCTTCGCCTAAACGAAGATCAAGACATCATTTCGCACTTTCGTCTCCCCCGTCGGGAACCCCCGGCGGGGGTTTCGCTTTCCGCGGGCGTGACAATACGGTACAATACGTCCATGTCTGTTCAGCTTCGCAACACTCTCGGTCGTACAACCGTCACTCTCGGGACTCCGACCGAACGGCCGCTTGGACTGTATACCTGTGGTCCGACCGTCTACGGTGTCGCCCATCTCGGGAATCTCCGAACGTATGTCTTCGAAGATGTTTTGAAGCGCGTACTCCAGACCGCTGGGTATCGAGTCAAGCATGTCATGAACGTGACCGACGTCGGGCATCTCGTCGGCGATCAAGACGCGGGTGCTGATAAGGTCGAAGAGCAAGCGAAGCGCGAACATCGCTCAGCCCACGACATCGCCCGACACTACGAACAGGTATTCTTTCGTGATTTAGCCCAGCTCGGAATTATTCCACCGGACGTCATTCTTCGTGCAACCGAAACGATTTCGGATCAGATCGCGCTCGTCAAACAGATCGAAGCAAAGGGTTTTACCTACACAACCAGCGATGGGGTGTATTTCGACACCGCAAAATTACCGAGTTATGGTGCGATGAGCGGCCAAGGCCGAGAAGCGAAACAAGCGGGCGCGCGAATCGCCGTCAACGATGAGAAGAAACACCCGGCTGATTTTGCGCTTTGGAAACTTTCACGACCGGAGGAGCATCGCCAGATGGAATGGCCAAGTCCGTGGGGCGTTGGGTATCCGGGTTGGCATCTCGAATGTTCGGCCATGTCGATCCGCGAATTCCCATATGGGCTCGATATCCACTGTGGAGGGATCGATCACATCCCCGTTCATCATGAGAATGAACGAGCTCAGAACGAAGCGGCGGGACATCCGGATTTTGTTAAGATTTGGATGCATGGTGAATTCCTCGTCCTACCCGAAAAACGAATGGGGAAGTCCGAAGGGAATTCGATCACGCTTGATGAGGTGATCACGCGTGGGATCCACCCCCTCGCCTATCGTTATCTTTGCTTGCAGTCGCATTACCGCTCACCGCTCACCTTTCGTTGGGAGGCGCTCGAAGCCGCGCACCGCGGACTCGTCGATCTCTGGCGCCACATCGATCGTCTGCCGATCGGCGGTGACGGTGTCCCGCGCGAGATGGAACAATTCCGAACCGCGATCGAGGATGATCTGAATACTCCCCGGGCGCTCGCGATCATGCACCACGCACTCGAGGCTACGTCAGACCCGGTTGATCGTGTCGCCACCCTTGAATATTTCGATCGAGTCCTCGGCTTGCAATTAGCCCCCGATCCTGCCCGCACCGCTGCTCGAACTCAGGCTATCCCGCCCGAGGTGCAAACAATGATGACCGAGCGGGATGCCGCCCGTCAGGCGAAAGATTTCACCCGAGCTGACCTCATGCGTCAACATCTTGAATCGGCTGGGTATGATGTGATGGACGGTCCGAACGGCACGACCGTTCGACGACGACTCTAGGCGCGACCGGGAATCGATGCTAGACTCGGCCCATGTCTGGCAATTTTTGGCTGTCACTCCCACGCCCGATCGTCGCGCTCGCTCCGATGGAGGGTGTGACTGATGAACCGTTCCGACGGATATGTCGCGAACACGGCGCGGATGTTGTGTATACGGAGTTTGTTTCCGCTGACGCGATTGTTCATCGAGCGCCGACCGTCATGCGTAAATTACGATTCCATGAATCGGAACGACCAATCGTCGCTCAAATCTTTGGTCGTCGTCCGGAATCATTCGCAATCGCTGCTCGAACATTGACGGAGCTGGGGTTCGACGGAATTGATATCAATCTAGGTTGTCCGGCGAGAAAAGTCATCGGCTCTGGGTCAGGTGTCGCCCTTCTGCGTGAACCTGCGACGATACGAACACTCCTCGAGGCCACGTTGTCGGCTACGACGTTACCCGTCTCGATCAAGGTCCGCGCCAGTATTCGAAAAGAACGACCATCCATCGCCCCGCATGATCCGACACGAGTGACCGCGCTCGATGTCGTTCAGGCCCTATCGGATCTGCCGATCGCCGCGATCATGGTCCACGGTCGGACGGCCGAGGCGAACGACGACGACCAGGTCGACACCGAGATGATCGCCGCGGTCAAACGCGAATCACCAGCAGTCGTCTTAGGAAATGGCGGCATTCGTACTGTCGCTGATGCAGCGACCATGATCGCCGCGACTAACGTTGATGGGGTCGGAGTCGCCCGTGGTGCCTGGGGTCATCCGTGGGTGTTCCATGAACTTCGCGCCGCGCTTCGTCATGAGTCAATCCCGGTCATCGATCCACGTCAGGTCATCCTGAAGCATGCCGAACTGGTGGTCGCTGACAGTGGTGAGCGCGGGCTTCTCGACTTCCGTAAACACTTCGCCCACTACATCAACGGATTCCCCGGCGCGGCCGGATTACGAAAACAAGCCGTGACGGTCTCGACCCTCGATGAGGTACGACGCATCACCGAGGCCATGCCGAACACCTGACTCCCGATTATTCCTCGTCGTCGCGGTCCCGCCGGCGGTGTTTTTTACTTCCACCCTTTAAGACGATCATTGATACGATCGGGAGCAGGATCCAGAGAAAACGTGAGGTATCTTGGACAAAGATTTTTTGGGTCAGCGGGGCGAGCGAGGCGGACGCAGCTGGCGGGAGGAAGGACAAGGTGATCGAGATGAGGAGACCGACATGGAGAAAGCTGAACAACAGGACCTGCCACCATGGTCCGGATCGGTCGGTCGATGCAACCGTGGCCAAAAGCGCAGATCGCGACATCAAGAAGAATAGGGCGATAAAGACAGCGACAAAAGCGGAAACCTTAAAGCCAAAGAACTGGTCGAGGTTCTGACTCATCGCTCCGTCTCCAATGAACGGCGCGGAATTTACCACCGCCAAGGCCATGTACAAAGACACCAAGATGACGATCACACGATCACGACCGAGTGACAGCCCATAGAGTAGTGCCGCGACGATAAAAAACAGGATAATGAACATATCCCAACTTGGTCGCGACCAATCGATCGTCGTCAAGAACTGCTTCGCCTGAAGCGGAGCATTCGTGAGGGTGGTGGCGACGGTTAACATGTGATGTTTGTTACCTGTATATAATAGCAGAAAAACCACCTCATCGCAAGGTGATGCCTATCCATCACGTCCTTATAAACCTTCGTCGGCGAGTTCTTTCAAGAGTTTTTTTGCCCGACCGGAAAGCTTTTCAGGAATCTGGACTCGGACAATGACGCGATGATCTCCGCGACCTCGCCCTCGCAGATGCGGGACACCTTTCCCTCGCAAAATAAATTCCCGCCCACTCGGCGTCCCCGCTGGGATTTTCATCGTCGAGGTTCCATCGAGTGTTTCGACATCGATCGTACCACCGAGCGTCGCTCGGGAAATCGGAATGGATGTATCCGTCACGATATCATCATCGACGCGACGAAAACGAGGATCCGGAGTGATCTCGGGAATAATAAATAAATCTCCAGCCGGTGCACCTCGACGACCGGCTTCACCCTTACCGACCAAACGGATTTTCTGACCAGTTTGAATACCGGCTGGGATTTTTACGGTCATGGTGTCGGTTGATTCTGTCCGACCTTCACCGCGACACCGATCACAACGCGTCGTGATCGTCGTCCCGTCCCCCTCACAGGCGGGACACACCGTGACCGACTGCATCGCACCCAGGATCGTCCGTTGCATTTGACGGACCTGGCCGCTTCCCTGACACGTCTTGCACGTCTCTGGTTGCGTTCCCGGTTCAGCCCCACGACCATCGCACCGTGAACAGACGGTCAATCGTTTGAGCTGAATGGATTCCTCGCCGCCGAAGGCTGCTGTCCGAAATTCGATCCCGAGCGTGGCTTGTATATCGCGTCCACGATTCGGCTGTCGCGATTGTCGCTGACTCCCGAACCCAAACATATCACCGAACATGTCGCCGAGGTCTCCAAAATCGACGTTACCGCCTTGGAAACCACCGAACCCAGCGAACGGATCACCACCCGGTGCGCCGCCCTGACGACGAGCTTGATCGAACGTTTGGCCGTACTGATCGTACTGCTGACGTTTCTCGGAGTCGCTTAAAACCTGGTAGGCTTCATTGATCTGTTTGAACTTTTCGGCATCACCGGTCGATTTATCCGGATGAAACTGGTGCGCTTTGGTCCGAAAAGCTTTCTTGATCTCGTCCGCCGATGCAGTCCGGCTAACACCAAGCAGGTCGTAATAGTCATTCGCCATAACGCGCCTACGGTACCATAATTAGCAGTCGCTTGGCAAGAGTGCTAATTCCCCCACTCGAGGACTTCGATCGTTCCGGGGACGGTCTTCTTCTTAAGGATATGTGCGGCCCGGAGCGCTCGATACCAGAACCAACCAGCACCAACAGCGAAAATCTCCAGGATCGGCGAGATCAAGCGGAGCGCGAGAAATAATCCGATCGACAATATTGGTGGGACAAACTGCACGAACGCAGCCGAACGGGATCCAATCCGATCGTTGACGAGCGCGGTTAGTGCCTGATGGACTGTCGCATCACCACGCAAACTGATCCCGAGCTGGTCGCCGAGTCCGCTCCGCACTTCGTCGATGACGGCTGCACGAGAGCGACGGATTTCCTCATTGATGGCTTCGCGGACCACGGCCGCATCACTGCCCACAGGAGGTAGGACGAGTTCGCCGAGTCCAAGGTCTGCCAACCGACGCTGCAATTGGTCAGTTTCATCATCGGTGACCTGCGCACCTTTGACGGTCGAGCGAACAAGATCTTCCGCGGTCGGTAATTGGCCATCGATCAGTTCATCGATCGTCATGGTCGGACGGAAATTGTTGATGAATCTTGGACCGAATGATTCGGCAATTTCGACGACCCGACCAATGAGTTGAGCGGTATCTTTTTTCGGGTCGGCATGAGTTTGCGCACGGTCATAATAGACGAGCGCCGTCGCGAGTGATAGGCCGATCACCACCCACGGCATGACATGGGCGAGGGTACTTCGGATGTCGACTTTCCGTCGACTTGATGCCTCACGGGCTATCCCTTCGGCTGCGACCCATAGTCCGACCGCAAAAGAGAGGGCTGCAAGCGCAGTCCCGACAGAAAAAGGATGAAAAATAAAAGCGGTCACACCTAAGACCAGCGCCCAGATGGGAAAAAAGATTTTTCGCGTGATGCCATACGGGATCAAACCGAAGATTCCGCCGATGAAAGCGTAGCTAATGACCGTGGCAAAAATGAGCGCTGCGGTTGCCCAAACCATTTCGCCAGAAAATGGTCGGATCAAGAGCTGTCGGATTCCATACCACCAGCCGAGCGAGGCGAGGAACGACGGGATCAATAACCAGAGCCACTCAGCCACGAAATGCCGATGAATGGCGAATGCTGAAATCGTACCCGGATCCTTGATGGCTGGTTTCGCGTTAGTGGATTTCATCGTCACCGCGCTGCTCGCTGGATTCCCCGTGACCGTAGAAACAAGTTTCTTCTCCGGGGGAAGTGGTGGAGTTGACTTGATTGGTATTGGTTTCTTTTTTGGTGGCATGTCACCGTAGTGTAGCACTCGAACGAGCCAAATAAAAGTGACGGCCCGCCGCGTGTCTCGCGGCGGGCCGTGGGTGTGGTTGTTGCCTAGAACGTCTTCGTCCGAGTCGGGCCGCTCCACCAGAAGTGGATCGTCAGCTTCAGCGGCTGGCCGGACTGGTCGCAGTCCAGACTCAGCTTGCGAAACCGAGCCGTGATCTGACGACCGAAGGACATTAGCACCTGCTCGCCGAACTCGCCGTCCTCGCCTCGGACCTGGTAGGTAGTTCCCCCATTATCGTGGCGGTACTTGACGACCTGCGGATGCTTGGCGACCGACAGGGCGACGATGGTGTCGATGACGGTCGACGGGACCATGTCGCCACGAACAGCGATCTGACCATGAGGATCCTTCGGCAGCGGGCCGGTCGCCGGCGACGGCTGCCCCGGCAGGTAGTCCTCCGGCAGCGTGTACCCGACCGTCGTCAGGATCCCAGGCAGCGTGACCGTCGGGATGAGCCCCAGCAGCATGACGGTCGTCGAGACGAACGGGTGTTCGCGGACGTAGCGACCGTAGACTGGCGTGGTCGGCGGCACCACGTGCTTGCCCGTCTGCTCGTGACCATCGATCAGGTCCGGCACTTCGCGAACACTGTCGACCTCACGCTCGATGTGCGGGACGTCGTTGAAGAACTCGTCGGCGGTCGGCGCCCTGAGCGGCGAATCGTTCACGACGGTGATGTCGTTCCGGAAGCGTCGGACACATACTCGCGGAGGCTGGCCATCGAGTGGCGTCCGGATCTCACCTTCACGTAGGACGACGTGTCCCGCGTCGGTACGGACGACGCGAATTCCAGCTTCGAAAGCTTCGGTCAAGGTCATTGAACCCTCCGTGGAGGAATGCGCCGGGTGTGCCCCGGTCGGCAACAACAAAGATCAGGTGGAACTGTGCGTGTCACCTGTACACGAATTTTTCGTGTTTGTCAAGACGCGTTGTCAGCGTTCCGTGACAGCAGAACCGATTGTGATCTCGTGCGCGGCCGTAAAACCAGCCCGAACTTCAAGAACTCGATCGACATCACTCGGTGGTGTGTAGATCGGTAACTGCTCGTTCGTTTCATTCGGCGGCTGAACATCGGTGGTCAAACCGATGACTTTCCCATCCCGAATCCAAATAAAGTCGAGCGGTATGAGCATCCCCTTCATCCAAAAGCTGACCATCTGAGGTGTCTCATATCGCCACATCATTCCATCGGTATCGGTCAGACTGGCAACACCACCAAGTCCTTTCGTTTGAGCTGCGAGCGTCACTGGGACACGCACCTGGAGAGTGGCGCCCTCGATCGTCACATTCGCTCCGACATAATCAGCTTCGGTCACACGTGAGGAATTCCAGGTGACGAAGATGATGAGCACGACGATCGACCCAATGACGATCCATAATAAATGGCGTCGGTTCATCGTATTTCAGTTTCGAATACGACGGTTCAAGCTGACAACCAAGATGAATGTGAAGACGACCAAGAGCGTCAGTACCAGAATTTTCGTCACCCCCGTGACCATCAAGGTCGCAAAACCGAATATGGCCGTTACCGCATACAGAAATCCCACCGTCCGTCGGACGCCCCAGCCCAGATCGAGGAGGCGAAAATGCAGATGACTTCGGTCGGCGGCACGGAACGGTGAGCGGTGCAGGACGAATGATCGATAGAGTACAACGGATACGAGATCGAGGATCGGTAAGCCTAGGATGAGTAATGCAGTCGCCAGCTTACCGCCAGAAATGATCGCTAATAATCCGAGAAAGAACCCGATGAAAAGCGAGCCACTTTCTCCAAGATACACTTTCGCTGGATGCCAATTTCGGATGAGAAATCCAGCACAGGCGGCACCGAAAACGATCGCGAGCGTTCCGACCTCAGGTTGGTTCACTTCCGGACGGAGCGTCAAGAAAAAGACGATGATGGCCCCGATGACCCCTATTCCGCCAACCAACCCGTCTATACCATCGAGGAGCTTGGTAGCATAGGTCGTGACTGCCAGCCAGATAATCGAAAAGATACCCGACCAGACGAGAATCGTGCGTCCCCAGATCTTCCATTCATGTCCATCGAGTCGGATCGGTTCACCAAACGGATTCGTGATCTGGTCGATCCCGATGCCGCTGAGAACAATCGCCACGATCGCGAGTCCCGGGCCGATGAGCTGCCAGGACGGCGCCAGATGATATCGATCATCGATGACCCCGATGACCATGATCGCCAGCGCCGCGAATGTCAGACCGATCAAGGCCGTGGTTGGTAAAGCGAGTTCAGACCAAGCGGGAACGACTGTCGGCACCCAGCCGAATAGGATCGTCACGATAATGATCGCCGTCCCGCCGAGCAGCGGAATCGGATGCGCTTGCTGTTTCCGATCAGGTGCGGACTGCGGGTCGTCAACAATCCGCCACCGACTCGCCCACCGCTCCCCAAGACGGGTCAGCAGGTATGAAGAAACGAAGGCGATTAGACCGAGCCAGACCATTTCAATTGGGACAGGTACGACTCAAGGATGCGGACCGCCGCCCGGCCATGATCTTCGCCATGATCCGAAGTCATGCGCTCATCGAAGAGATGGACAGGGCACGGGAGTCGCGGGCGTAAGCGTTCGACAAATGCTTCAACTTTGGCGGCCTGGTGACCGACATCGCCATGCAAGGTTAATGGATTGCCGACGATGAGCGCGAGCGGGCGGATAGCTTCGACCAAATCAATGACCTTCACCATCGCCTCCTCTTCGTCCCGAACTTCTAATGTCTCGCGTGGAAAAATAAATTCCGTCTCCGGTTCAGAAATTGCCACTCCAATATGGCGATCACCAAAATCGAGGGCGAGATATGGTGCGGTGGTCATACGGTGACAACGAGAGGTCCTTTTTCAGTCACGACCAGGGTATGTTCATAGTGGGCGGCGATCGAACTGTCGTTCGTCGCGACGGTCCAGCCGTCATCTTTCGTGTGGACGAGCGGCGATTTGGCAGTGATCATTGGTTCGATCGCGATGACCATGCCAGCCCGAAGAATTGGACCGGATCCGGCGCGGCCATAATTCGGGATCTGCGGTTCTTCGTGCACCGCACGACCAACACCATGACCACAGAGTTCACGAACGATACCATACCCGGTCGGGTCAATGATGGATTGGACGGCTGCACCAATATCCCCAACCCGCCCGCCGACGACCGCTGCTTTGACGGCGATATCGAGCGAGTGCTTGGTAACATCCATTAATTTCTTCGCCTCGGGACTAATCTTACCGACTGGGACTGTGATCGCGGCATCGGTGTACCAGCCATCGATAATCACCCCGAGATCGAGCGTGACCAGGTCACCATCACGCAACTCTCGTTCCCCGGGTATCCCGTGAACGACCTCATCATTGACCGAAACACAAAGCGTCGCTGGGTATCCTTGATACCCAAGAAAACTTGGCTCTCCACCGCCAGATCGGATCAATTTTTCGGATTCAGCGTCGAGCTCCTTGGTCCGAATACCGGGCACGACCATTTTCGCCACCGCCCGCAATGTGGTCGCGAGGAGGCGGCCGCTCGCTGTTAGCGACGCGAGGTCTTGTTGGCTGGTAATGGTCGCCATACACGGTTAATCCGAGCCAAAAGTGATCGATAAACTGAGTGAATGACAGGATGCGCATCGACTGTAACCACCAACCCACGATGTCGATAGGCCTCAATGAGCGGTTCAGTGACTTTGTGATACAACCGTAATCGTCGGCGAATTGCTGTTGGCGTGTCATCATCACGCTGCTTCAACGGCAGTCCATCATGATTACACCGTCCACGACGGCGTGGCCGACTGTGTCGAATATGATAAATATGTCCATGCGGACAAACCCGACGTCCGGAAAGTCGACGAACGGCCGCGTGATCGGTTAATTCGAGCAAGATTACAACATTCGGACGAGCAAATTTGTCGAATGTTTTGGCTTGCGCTACATATCGCGGATACCCGTCAACAATCCAGCCTTTTTTTGCATCCCGACGACTCAGGCGGTTCTTGATCAAGCGACTCATGAGACGGTCAGGTACCATTTCACCTCGATCAATGATCCGTTTAATCTGTCGGCCTAGTGGTGACTTTGTTGCAACTTCATCACGTAGGAGGTCACCAGCGGAGATATGTGGAATATGAAAATGACGGGAAAGTAACCCGGCTTGAGTTCCTTTGCCAGCTCCCTGGGCGCCGAGAATAACAAAGCGAGGATACATCACGTATACCTATTATACACGATGTCGGTGAACCCCGCGCGGTCCATCAAAATCCTTCGTAATCCCGGACAATCAGCTGGGCCTGGATCTGTTTGACCGTCTCGATCACGACGCTGACGACGATCAGGAGTGAGGTCCCGCCGATGATCAGGGTTGTGACCGCGGTGAACCGCTGAACAATGTTCGGAAGAATGGCGATGACCCCGAGGAACATCGCGCCGGCTAAAATGATGCGGTTCGAGACGTAGGAGAGATATTCAGCAGTGGTTCGACCAGGTCGGATACCAGGGATGAAGCCGCCTTGCTTCTGGAGATTTTCTGCGACTTGATTCGGTTGGAAAACGACGGCCGTGTAGAAATACGTAAAGATGAAGACCAGCAAGAAATACACGACATCATAGGTCACGCTACCCTGCTGGAAGACACGATTCAGCGTGGCCGCGAAATTCGCAATCCATTGGTTCTGGGAACTGAGAAAGAATTGGGCGAGGATCGACGGGGTCAGGATCAGCGAAATCGCGAAGATGATCGGGATGACTCCAGCTTGGTTGACCCGCATCGGGAGGAAAGTCTCGGAACCGCCAAGGGTACGCATCCCGCTGACACGCCGGGCATAGGTGACAGGTATTTTTCGAATCGCCTCCGTCACGAAGACGACCGCGATCACCGTCACCAACGCCAAACCGGCGAACATAAGGTACTCGAACAGTCGGGATGAGGTGGCGACCGTTAATGTTTGCTGTAACTGCGTCGGGAGGTCGGCGACGATACCAGCGAAGATCAAGATGGAGATCCCATTTCCGATTTTCTTCTCGGTAATGAGTTCGCCGATCCACATCATGAAGATGGTACCGGCGGTGATCGTCAGGATCGAGAAGATGAATTCCGTCGAGGTCAAGTCAGGTAGGATATCCGGACTCGAACGACGGATCAATGTGATCGTCCCATATCCTTGGAGGATGGCAAGTGGGACGGTGAGGTACCGCGTCCATTGATTGATCTTGGCTTGGCCGCGTTCGCCATCTTTTTGAATTTTTTCGATCGCCGGTACGATCATCCCGAGGAGTTGAAAAATGATCGAAGCGGTGATATATGGACCGACGCCGAGCATGACGATCGAGAAGGTGTCATACCCTCCCGCCGAGAAGACGTTCAAGAGTCCGAACAATTGGTTCGAGCGAAAGAAATTCGAGAGCGCATCAAGATCAACGCCGGGGATGGGGATGTGGGCAGCAATCCGAAATACAACCAACAGGGCGAAGATGGTCAAGATCTTGAACCGGACCTCTCGAATCCTCCAGACCAGCGTGAGTTTATCCCACATGGATGTTAACGTTTGATGATAACGACGGTTCCACCAGCTGATTCAATGGCCGCTTTCGCGCCAGCTGAAAAGGCATGAGCTTTAATGGTCAATTTCTTCGCCGTTTTGGCATTCCCCACGATCTTGAGTCCGCTTCGGACCCGACCGACGACGCCACGTTCAACGAGGAGCGCTGGGGTGATGATCTCACCTGGTTTGGCCATGGCGATGATCGTGGCTAATGGAACGGCCGCCATTTTCGGCGTGATCGAACGGAAACCTCGAACCTTCGGGGTCCGCTCGATCAAGGCGCGGAGTGAACGTCGGAGCGCCTTATTTCGACCGCCGGTGCGAGCGCGTTGACCTTTCGTCCCGCGTCCCGCCGTTGTCCCTTTGCCAGACGAATTTCCGCGACCAACGCGTTTCGTTCGCGAGCGCTTGGCTGATGGGGTGAGGGTGTGGAGAGTGATCATCGGGGACCTCCGCGGCGATGGGCGGCTTGTTCACGCGTTCGGAGCGAACGCAAGGCGATCATCAAAGCATAGACGTTATTGATCTTGTTCGGGGAGCCGAGGATTTTGCTGACGACGTTCTTGATACCCGCGAGTTCCATCACGAGACGGATCGGACCACCGGCAATGACACCCGAACCTTTCGGCGCCGGTTTGACGAGGAGGCGGGCCGCTCGGTACTTGACGAGGATCTGATGCGGGATGGTGTCGTTCACGATCGGGACGGTCACGATTTTCTTGCGGGCAGCAGTCGCGGCTTTTTGAATTGCATTAGAAACATCCGAACCCTTCGCGATTCCGATTCCGACACGACCTTTCATGTCACCGAGGGCGACCGTGGCGCGGAAGCGCATACGCTTTCCTCCAGCCACCACGCGCGTCACCCGGGCGATTTCGATCGTCTTCTGTTCGAATTCCTTCGGTTCACGACGGGAATCGGAACGGCGTCCTCGCCGTTGTCCCCCGCCACGTCGTTCAGCAGATTTCATCATACGTTAGAATATTAACCCTCCAGTTCGGGCACCATCGGCCAAGGCCTTGATCCGGCCATGGAACCGATTACCACCGCGGTCAAAGACGACGGTTTTGATCTTCTTCGCGAGCGCGAGCTCGGCGAGTTTCGTGCCAGCGGCGGACGCTCGTTCCGTCTTCGTACCTTTGGTGAGCGTTGCGTCAGTGACAGTCAAGATGGTCTTCCCTTTATCGTCATCGATCAATTGCGCGCTGATGTGCTTCAAGCTACGAAAGACCGCAAGTCGGGGTCGAGCAGCCGTGCCATGGATCCGACTTCGGATCCGAGCTTGACGGCGGCGGCGAGCATGAAATGGATTGGTGGCGATTGGCATATTATTTCGCTCCGGCTGCCTTCACAACCTTACCGGCTTTGCGGCGGATGACTTCATCCGAGTACTTAATACCCTTCCCTTTATATGGTTCTGGTTTCTTCAGGGCGCGAATCTTGGCGGCCGTCTCACCGACGAGCTGCTTATCGATCCCACCGATCGTGATCACGTTCTTTTCGACGGTAGCGGTAATTCCGGCTGGAATCGGGAAGTCGATCGGGTGCGAGAAGCCGAGGTTTAGTTGGATGTTCGGGCCCGCGATCGCCGCTCGAAATCCAACACCGTTGATCTCGAGTTTCTTCGTGTATCCTTCGGTCACACCATGAATCATGTTCGCCACGGAGGCGCGAGTCAACCCCCACAGTGCCCGGTCATCCTGTTCATCCGGATGTTTGACGGTGATCGTGGCGACATTGTCCGCGACGTTGACCATGACATGACGATGGAGCGGGAACCGCAGTTCGCCCTTTGGACCTTTGGTCATGACCGCATCAGCCGTGACGGTCACGGTGACGCTGGCGGGGATAGGAATAGGGAGTTTACCGATGCGTGACATATTAGCTGATTTCACATACGACCTCGCCGCCGAGCTTGGCCTTCTTGGCTTCGCGACTGGTCATCAGGCCGCGGGAGGTTGAAATAATTGCGGTGCCGAAACCGTTCTTGACGGTCGGGATCTCGGTCCGGTCGACGTAGACGCGGCGGCCCGGCGTACTGATCCGCTTCAGGTGACCGATCAACGGTTCACCATGGTCGTATTTCAGGAGTACGCGCAGGATCTTGCCACCATCGCTGATCGCCAGCCCGGTGATCCAGCCTTCGCGTTCGAGCAATTGGGCAATGGCATACTTGAATTTCGAGAATGGAGCCACGACCTCACTCTGACGAGCGAGTTGCGCGTTGCGGATGCGGGTCAGGAAGTCGGCGATGGGATCGGTCATAGGCATGGGATTACCAGGATGCTTTCATGACGCCAGGGATATCCCCTTTGTTGGCGAGTTCGCGGAAGCAAATCCGGCAGAGTTGAAGTTTTCGCATGTAGCCACGACGGCGGCCACAACGCCAGCAACGACGGACGATGCGGGACGAGTATTTCGGGGTGCGACGTGATTTCGCGATGTGTGCGGCGGTAGCCATACGTTACGTGGTTGCGGTTTGAAATGGAAATCCGAGTTGTTGGAGGAGTGCTTGACCTTCCTCACGGGATCGGGCGGAGGTCAGGATCGTGACTTCGAGTCCGTGCAAGTGCTCGACTTCATCGCTCCGGATCTCAGGGAAAACGATGTGTTCACGGATGCCGACGGTCAGGTTGCCACTCTGGCCCATCCCCTTCGCATCGATCCCATGGAAGTCACGGACGCGGGGCAGGGTGACGTTGATCAGTTTGTCGAGGAATTCCCACATCCGTTCACCACGGAGGGTGACCTTCGCGCCAATGACCATCCCTTCGCGTAGTTTGAAGGCGGCGATGGATTTCTTGGCTTTCGTCAGGACCGGTTTCTGTCCGGCAATCCGCTCGAGGGTCGAAACGACGGTCTCCTGGTGCTTCCCATCTTTCAGATGTCGACCGAAGCCGACGTTCAGAACGATCTGGCGCACGCTCGGGACGGCCATCGGTGAAGTATAGCTGAATTGCTTGACCAGCGATGGGACGACATTCTGGCGATAGTGGGTATGCAGGCGAGAAGGCATGGGATTATTCGAGCGGTTGTTTACTTCGAACGGCACGGCGGACGCGCTTCTCACCGACGACCATGGTCCCGACGCGGGTCGGTTCTCCGGTCTTCGGATCGACGAGCATGACGTTCGAAATATGAATCGGGCCGTTGAATTGGACACGCTGTCCGTCTTGACCGCGTTGTTTGGCGCGGATGTTCTTCGTCATCGAGTTCACGCCCTCAACCACAACCCGTCGTTCGGCGGGCAGAATTTGGACGACCTTCCCCTTCTTCCCGGCGTCTTTGCCAGTCAGGACGAGGACGGTATCACCAGATTTAATAGAAAGTTTGACGCGTGACATATAATTAGAGAACTTCGTTCGCCAGGGACACAATCTTGGTGAAGCCTTTAGCTTTCAATTCCCGAGCGACCGGTCCGAAAATGCGAGTCCCTTTTGGTTCTTTCGTCTTCGGATCGACGATGACGCCAGCATTATCATCAAATCGGATGTATGAGCCGTCAGCCCGGCGATATTCTTTCCGCTGCCGAATGATGACGCAGTGAACGACATCGCCTTTCTTGACCATGCCGTGTGGGGTCGCTTCTTTGACCGAGCCGGTCACGAGATCCCCGAGTTGGCCATAGCGCTTCTTGTACCCGCCCCAAACCCGGAAGATGGCGATCCGCTTGGCGCCCGAGTTATCGGCTGGATTGAGGATAGAACGTAGTTGCAACATGGGATTAGGAGGTGGTCACGACACGCCAGCGCTTCGTGGCGGACATTGGCCGCGTCTCTTCGATCACGACCGCATCGCCGACTTTATAATCCGTACGATCCGTATGCGCTTTGAAGCGGGACGAGGCGGTGAATTGCTTACCATATTTTGGATGGGTCTTGATGCGGTCGACGCGGACGACAATCGTCTTCGTCATCTTCGTCGAGACGATCGTTCCGCGGAGGCGACGGCGTTGTGGGGTGGTATTGGTCATGAGGACTTCTCCTTGGTCGTTACCGGCTGGCGGAGGCGAGTAAGAATCTGGGCGATGGTGCGTCGGGCCTGACGAATTTCACGGACGTCCTTTTCCTGACCAGCGGCCACCCGGAAACGGAGGTCACGCAACCGTTCTCGCAGTTCGCCGAGACGGCGCTGGAGTTCGGTGGGCGAGGCGTTCATGATCTCTTTCCATTCCATAGTGGTCGAATTAGTTCTGGCGAATCACGAATTTCGTCTTGACCGGCAGTTTGTAGGCGGCCAGGCGCATCGCTTCACGCGCCACTTCTTCTTTGACACCATCCATCTCGAACAGGACGGTCCCGGGTTTGATACTGACCACGTAGTGATCGACCGCACCTTTGCCACCACCCATCCGGATCTCGTTGCCTTTGATGGTCACTGGTTTGTCTGGAAAGATGCGGATCCAGATCTTTCCACCCCGGGCGACGAAACGGGTCATCGCGCGACGAGCAGATTCGATCTGACGAGCAGTCACCCAGCGCGGTTCAAGTGCGAGCAGGCCGAAGCTCCCGAAGGCGACGGAGTTTTTGCTCGTGGCCTTGCCGCGGATACGGCCGCGGTGCCATTTGCGATGTTTAACTTTGCGGGGGGTCAACATAGACTAGCGTTTCTCGACATTCTCAAAGACTTCGCCTTTATAGATCCAAACTTTGATCCCAATTTTGCCGTAGGTCGTGTGGGCTTCGCCACGACCGTAATCGATATCGGCGCGTAGGGTCTGGAGCGGAAGACTCCCACGGGCCAAGACTTCATTGCGAGCGATTTCAGCACCATTCAATCGACCAGCGAGGCCGATCTTCACGCCCTTGGCGCCGGCTTGCATCACCTGTTCAACGGATTGTTTCATGATGCGGCGGAACGGCAAACGTTTTTCGATCTGTTCGGCGATATGACCGACGACGACCATTGAAGATAGGTCTGGTTTCGTAATCTCTTGGACGTTCAGTTTGACGTTGTAGGTCCCCTGCCCCATCAACAGACGGCGAATGCCTTGTTTCAGTCCTTCAATGCCTTGTCCACCGCGTCCGATGACGACTCCTGGTTTGGCGGTATGAATGGTAATTGTCAGATTCTGGAGTGAGCGTTCGATCTCGACAAGGGCAACGCCAGCGGTCGGTAGACGCTTCTTGAGGAACGAGCGAATCTCGACATCCTGTCGCAGGAAGATCGGATATTTGCGGGTCGTGAACCAGCGCGAATTCCAAGCGTGGGTGACACCGAGACGGAAACTCTTTGGATGGACTTTCTGACCCATATAATTACTCGGTTCCTTTCCGGGGGATATTGACGTCTCGCGCCGAACGTTCTTTCGCGCGATTCGAGGTCGAATCAGGTTTCAAAGCTTTCTTGGTGGTGCTCGGGGCTTTCGCCGGCGCTTGTTTCAGGTCGGAAATGTTGACCTTCGCCGGTGTCTCTTTCTTGACGACCGGTTTCGGAGCTTTCGTTTCTTTCCCATCAAGCACCACGGTGATGTGGGTCGTGCGCTTCAAGATCGGATTCGCTCGGCCGAAGGCGCGTGGTTGCCAACGCTTCAATCGTGGTCCTTCGTTGGCGATGATAGACTGGATCACGAGCGTCTTCTCATCGAGTTGATGATTGTGCGTGGCGTTCGCAGCCGCTGATTTGATCAACTTCAGAACCGGCAAGGCGGATCGCTTCGGTAAAACGCCGAGTTGTTCGACCGCGCGTTCGACGGACATGCCGCGGACCAAATCGATCACCAGGCGAACTTTGCGCGGGGCGATGTGGAGATGGCGGAGATGGGCGCGAACGAGTGGCATAGAATTATTTCTTGGCGGTAGTCTTTACGGCCTCGGCGGCGACGTTGGACGTTTCGGCTTGCTTCGACGTCTCGATCTCTTTCTGCATTTTCCCACCGTGGCGGACGAATTTACGAGTTGGGGAGAATTCACCGAGCTTATGACCGACCATGTTCTCAACGACGAGGACGGGGGTGTGGATGCGGCCGTTATGGACACCAATCGTGAACCCGACCATTTTCGGTGTGATGACCGAGTCACGGGACCAGGTCTTGATCACCGTCTTGTCACCAATACGAAGCTTTGACAGCTTGGCGAGCAGTTTCGGATCAGTGAATGGGCCTTTCTTGAGTGAGCGTGACATATGGTCGTGATTAGCGTCGACGTTTGATGATCAAGCTGTTCGAGTGCTTTTTCTTGCGGCGAGTTTTGACCCCCAGGGCGTGTTTGCCCCATGGCGTCTTCGGATATTTCATACCGATCGGTTGATTGCCTTCACCACCGCCGTGTGGGTGATCGACCGGATTCATCGCTTTGCCGCGAACGGTCGGGCGCCAGGATTTCCAGCGGCGACGGCCAGCCTTCCCCCAGCGGATGTTCCCATGATCGATGTTCGAGACTTGGCCGATCGAGGCGAAACAAGTCTTCAGTATTTTTCGCAGTTCGCCGGATGGCATGCGGACGAGGGCGTAGTCCCCTTCGATGGCCATGGTCGTCGCCGCATTACCAGCGGAGCGAACGATCGCGCCACCCTTGCTCGGGGTCAGTTCGATATTGTGGATCGGAATGCCGGTCGGAATGTTCGCGAGGATCGTCCGGTTTCCGGTTTTGATATCGAGCCGATCACGTGAGGTCGTGACGGTCATACCGACGGTCAGACCTTGCGGGCAGAGGATGTAGGATGGGGTATGGTCAGCGTATTCAACGAGGGCGATGAAAGCACTGCGGTTCGGATCGTATTCGATCGACCGCACGGTCGCCGGATCGTTGAGTCGCAGCTGTCGGAAGTCGACGAGTCGATAATGGCGCTTGTTGCCGCCGCCGCGATGTCGAACGGTGATCTTGCCTTGGGCGTTGCGACCAGCCATCTGCTTTTTCGAGACCAATAACGCCTTCGTCGGCCGGACGTGTTTCGTCAGTTCGACATAGGTGTTGACCGACGATTTGCGTCGTCCGGGCGTAGTCGGTTTGTAGATGCGGATAGGCATGGTTTAGGCGGAGACGATATCGATCTTCTTTCCGGCAGGGAGGGTGATGACTGCTTTCTTGCGCTTGATCTGACGGCCAACGGAACGTCCGTAGCGGACCCATTTCCCTGGCAGAGAGACCATGTTGATCGCGACTGGGCGAATTCCGTACACTTTCTGGACGGCATCAGCGACGGTCTTCTTCGTCGCATCGCTCGCGACTGCGAAGACGTATTTCGTCTCGGTTTCGAGGAGCGCCGATTTTTCCGTCACGATCGCACCGAGGAGAACGCGGTGCGCCGCACCGGTATCCTTCAGCGTCGTTTTCACATCGGCCTTTTTCTCCGACTTTGGTTCTGGCTTGGATCCACCCGGAACTTGCTTGAAGGCTTCTTTTTTTTCAGCCTCAACCGTTGCAGCCTTTGACTGGCGCTTTGGAGTCGCTTTCCCTTTCTGACTGGTGAATCGGTCGAAGATACTCATGGTTAGCGGGAGTACGTCTTAGACATGACCGGCAGCGCATCCTTCAGGACGATCAAGCGACTGTGGCGGACGATGTCATACGTATTCAAACTGTCGGCGCGGATAAAGGTCACACCCGGAATGTTGCGACCAGCTTTGACGAGCGGCAGATCCGTGGTCGGGAGAACGACGAGGCGGGTCTTGCCGGCTGGGAGTGCTTTTAGGATCGTGGCAAATTCCTTCGTCTTTGGCGCGGTCAATTTCAGGGTATCGACGACGGTCATCTGTTCCCCTTTCAACTTGTCGGAGAGGGACATGGCGAGTGCTTTCCGGCGGGCGGCGATCGTCATCTTCAGGGTGAAATTCCGATTGCTACGCGGACCATGGACGACACCGCCACCTTTCCACTGTGGAGAACGGATCGAGCCTTGGCGGGCGCGGCCGGTGCCTTTTTGGCGCCATGGTTTCTTCCCACCACCGCGCACGTCACCGCGTGTTTTGGTATGCGCGAGGACCTGGCGGCGGTTGGCGAGGATCGTCACGACCGCTTGTTCGATCAGACCGCGGGACGGTTTCACGCCGAACAGTTTTTCATCGAGTTCGACGGTGCCGATCTCTTTTCCGGTTTGGTCGTGGAGCTTGGTGGACAACATATGATTAGACCGTGGCGACAAGGATCCAGCCATTGCGTGGTCCAGGGACAGCGCCCGAGACCCAGAGTTCGTTGGCTTCCGGTTTGACGGCTACGACTTCAAGATTCTTGACGGTCACTTTTTCATTCCCCATCCGACCGGCCATCCGAGTCCCTTTCATGACGTGCTGCGGGAAGGTGGCGCCGATCGAACCAGGGGCGCGGAGGTTATCTTTATGACCATGGGAGGCTGGACCACCGCGGAAATGGTGACGTTTCACGACACCCGCATACCCCTTCCCTTTCGAGGTCCCGGTCACTTGGATATGGTCACCAACTTTGAAGATAGAGGCATCGATCTTTTTCCCGCGCTCGAATCCATCGGTCGAATCGACGCGGAATTCACGGACCTTGGCGAAGGCACCGAGATCTTTCCAATTCTCGCGTTGCGGTTTCGCGAGGCGCTTCGCTTTGCGGACACCAGCCCCGAGCTGAACGGCCGTGTAGCCATCTTTGTCCTTCGCTCGGACCGTCGTAACCGTATTGGGCGCGACCTGAATGACCGTCACCGGCACCACCGTTCCGTCGTCGCGGAACAGCTGGGTCATGCTGCGTTTCTGGCCGATGATGAATGACATCTGAGAGATACTTGGTGAATCGTTCGTGAATGAAGCCCACGCGGCGGCCACCAGGGCCGCCGCGTGGGCGTTCCTAGGGGCTACCGTTGTCCGAGGATTACTTCTTCCGTGACAGGTCTTGTCATCCTCGGAACTGAGAGCCGATAAATTGTGAGAGGGGTTTAGATCCCGGAACCGGTCCGGGATAAAATCTTACGATTTTATTTCGATATCGACGCCGGCCGGCAGGTTCAGGGAGGTCAGGGCGTCAACCGTTTTCGGGTTCGGATCGATGATATCGACCAAGCGTTTGTGGGTTCGCATCTCGTACTGCTCGCGGGAGTTCTTGTGGACGAAGGCGGAGCGGATGACCGTGTATTTGCTCTTTTCAGTCGGGAGTGGGACCGGTCCTTTGACCGTCGCACCCGTTCGGAGCGCGGTGTCGATGATCGTCTTCGTACTTTGATCGATGATCTTGTGATCGTACGCCCGAATCTTGATGCGGAGCCGCGAGTGCGTCTCTTCCTCTGGGGCGGGCGTGGCGATGACTGGAGTATCGGTCATAGAAGGGGCGAGCGAGTGGAGATCAGTCGTTACTTGGTGATCTTGGTGACGGCGCCGGCACCAACGGTGTGGCCACCTTCACGGATCGCGAAACGCTGCTTCTCTTCGAGGGCGACCGGGCTGATCAGTTTGACGTTCAATTTCATTTGATCGCCTGGCATGACCATTTCGGTCCCTTCTGGGAGGAGGATCTCACCGGTGACGTCGGTCGTCCGGATGTAGAATTGTGGTTTGTAGCCCTTCATGAACGGGGTGTGGCGGCCACCTTCTTCCTTCGAGAGGATATAGACTTCCGCTTCGAATTCAGTGTGTGGAGTGATCGTGCCTGGTTTGCAGATGACCTGACCGCGTTCGACATCTTCTTTCTTCGTGCCGCGGAGGAGGAGACCGGCGTTGTCACCAGCAATCCCTGAATCGAGCTGTTTGTTGAACATTTCGATACCGGTCACGACTGTCTTCGAGGTGTCCTTCAAACCGACGATTTCAACTTCGTCGTTGATCTTGATCTCACCGCGTTCGATACGACCGGTGACGACGGTGCCGCGACCTTCGATCGAGAAGACGTCTTCGACCGGCATCAGGAACGGTTTGTCGGTCTCACGCTTCGGTTCCGGGATATATTCATCGAGCGTCTTCATGAGCTCCATGATCTTGTCCTGGTATCCGGCATCCCCTTCGAGAGCCTTCAAAGCCGAACCACGGATGATCGGGGTGGTGTCGCCAGGGAATTCGTACTTCTTCAGGAGGTCGCGAATTTCGACTTCAACGAGGTCGATCAGTTCAGCATCATCGACGGTGTCGCACTTGTTCAAGAAAACGACAATGTACGGCACACCGACCTGTTTCGCGAGCAAAATGTGTTCGCGGGTCTGAGGCATCGGACCGTCAGCGGCGGACACGACCAAGATTGCGCCATCCATCTGGGCGGCGCCCGTGATCATATTCTTAACGTAGTCGGCGTGTCCTGGACAGTCGACGTGCGCGTAATGGCGCTTTTCCGTCTGATATTCGACATGGGCAGTCGCAATCGTGATCCCACGAGCCTTTTCTTCGGGCGCGTTATCGATTTCATCAACGCCTTTGTGCTGCGCCGTAAAACCTTTGTCGCCAAGGGTTTTTAAGATGGCGGCCGTGAGGGTCGTCTTGCCATGGTCAACGTGGCCGATAGTACCGACATTGACGTGGGGTTTGCTGCGATCGAATTTGTCTGCCATACGCTTGGAGGCGGCTAAAATATTGAAAATGCGTGAAATGACGCGCGCGGAGTATAGCAATCATCCAAAAGTCGCGCAAGGGGGCAAAGATCTTGATCGAAGTGCCTCCGAACCCAATTTCCTCATCAGACTAAAAAAGTCCCTAAAAAGCAAAGAACGGTCCTTGGGGGGACCGTCCCAGCTGGCAGCTGACAGACGTAAATACGTTGATGAGGTGGTGAGCGCTTGCAAGCGCAGGAGGGGTTGCCGGGCGGGCAGGCGATGGACTTGCGTCCAGGCTTGTTCCGCAACGGGCGGTACCGTCTCTTGTCCGATTGGACTCACTTTACTGACCCGGAGGGTCAGCCGTCTCATTGTCTTGGGGTGTTGGTGCCGCGGGCACCGACGCCTTATTCTGTAAGGATATGCTCATCGAGCGGTTCTGGGCGACAGGGGTCCACCCCGTCCAGTCCCTTGCGGGCAGATAACGTAGAGATCCTTGCGGATCAATCGTTCGGCGGACCATTACAGGTCCACCACCGTTTCGATGCACGTCCCACGTGCGAGGTAGTGATTCGGCCCTCGGAGATGGGCCTATCCTCATGGTCGGGTTTTACCCCGTAGAGGTTTCGACTCGGGCTTCCCGTGTCGAACTACTGTTTCCTCGCTCGTCAGAGCGACTTCACGTATTACGCTGTCAAGCTGCTCAGCTAGTTCTTTCGTCCGCGTGGACGAGTTTCCTCGTTTCCCAGCGTGCGAAGGTAAGAAGCATCCTATATGAACCTCGAAACGTCGTCAATGCCTTAAAAACAAGGCTTTTCCTCGTTCTATCCTCAATACTGTCCACAATGTTTTCCACACATAAAGACACCGGGAGGGTACCCCGCGGTTGTTATCCCCCTATTTGCTATACACCCCGTTCCCAGCGATGCGCCGCTTCGTCCCAACGGAACAAAGAAAGTCTCTCGACCGCGGCATTTCCGGTCAAGTGCGCTGCGGCGGCAGCGGTTTCGACGTAGTTCATCTCATGGTGCGGAACCCGGCTTGCGACGGTGATGTGCGTCTGGCCTGGTCGTTGGTCAGCGAACGGCTTGAGCCAGGGCATGGTTTGGAACAGCTCTTCGATACGGATTTTCAGGTCTGGCGCTTCAACTCCGTACCAGACGACGCCGGTTCGGCTATGTCGAAATCGCCCGACCGACGTCAGACTGAGTTCAAATGGGAACGGATGGCTAACGATTTGATGACGTTGACCGTCGGTCAGGTCCGCGTTGAACGGCGGAATGATCGTGATATGCGGCGGAAGCCACTGGGTCGACCAACGATCCAGTCTTTTGCGCATCATATCGAGCGGTTCTGCCAACGGATCGGGAATGAGCGCGTTGATCACATACCGTGGGTATGGTGATGGTTCACGAAGTGGCCGACGATAATCTTGGTTATACATAGACTGGCGGGTCAACTAGTTGGTCCGTGAGTGTAGCACCGTCGACGAGCACTCTCAATAACCCGACCGAGTGAGAGCTTGTAGTCTTAATACCACGCCCATCGATCGGCATTAGGTGTCGTTCCGAGGATCACGGTCACACCCGTTTTTTCGAATAGATTCGCATACGCATAAGCCGTTGCTCGGACGTGCCCCTCGAGAATAACGAGTTTCATCTGATCTGGTTTCGAAATCAGGATGATCTGGGGGATGACAGCCCCGTTCGCAATTTCTTGATTAATTTCTTTGACGCGCCGGGAAATGACCTGATGTCGAGGTTGGTTGATCTTTTCTATCCCCTGCTTCACGAGACGGGTGCCGTTCGAAAAGTCGCGCCACACCGCTTCATTCATGTAATACAGATGGTCGACATCATCGGCACCAAGTACGACACGACTCCACTCGATCGGGTACGGTAATGATTTGAACATTCCCGGTCGCGCTGACCAGAGCAGTTCCTTTCGAATTTCGGGTGTCAGGGTCGCAATATCGATGTCCGGGGCCAGATCGCGAGCAATCAGCCACCGCTGGTATCGTTCGGCGAAACGTGGGGAACGTAGTTCCGCCCGTAAAAACTCAAGCACCATCTCGGCTTCGGTAAGTGATCCGATATGTTGCATACGGTGATAGTAGCACAACGACACGCGCCCGGCTTGGCCGGGCGCGTGTCTTCAAGAATGGGTAATTTACGCCTTAGCTTTGTCGCCGATGATCGATTCGGCTACGTTTCGCGGGACTTCTTGGTAATTTGCGAATTCCATCGAGTAGGAGGCGCGACCTTGGGTCATGGAACGGAGCGCCGTTGCATACCCGAACATTTCACCAAGCGGTACATGCGCATCGATCACCTTTGCTTTGCCGCGATTTGTCATCTCGTTGATGACCGCTCGCTTTGAGTTCAGGTCGCCGATGACGTCACCCATGTTCGCTTCCGGCGTGATGACTTCGACCTTCATGATCGGTTCAAGTAATACCGGTTTCGCGCGCTTGGCTGCTTCTTTGAAGCCCATCGAGGCCGCGATCTTGAAAGCAGCTTCGGACGAGTCGACTTCGTGGTAGGACCCATCGTAGACGGTCGCTTTCACGTCGACCATCGGGTACCCGGCGACGACGCCAGTATCGAGCGATTCTTTGATGCCTTTGTGGATCGGGGTGATGTATTCGCGAGGAATGACACCGCCCTTGACTTCATCAATGAATTCGAAGCCCTTCCCTTTCTCGTTCGGTTCGACGCGGATCCAGCAATGGCCATATTGCCCACGACCACCAGACTGCTTGATATATTTCCCTTCACCTTCGGCCATCTGGGTGATCGTTTCGCGGTACGCGACGCGCGGTCGGCCAACATTCGCTTCGACTTTGAATTCGCGTTTCATACGGTCAACGATGATATCGAGGTGGAGTTCACCCATGCCGGAAATGATCGTCTGAGCTGTTTCTTCATCAGAGTGGACGCGGAAGGTCGGATCTTCTTCAGCCAAGCGGCCCAAGGCGATACCCATTTTCTCTTGGTCTTCCTTTGTCTTCGGCTCGATCGCAATGTCGATAACCGGTTCCGGGAAGACGATGTTCTCGAGTTTGATCGGATGGTCTGGGTCGCAGATCGTATCGCCGGTGACCGTCCCCTTCAATCCGACAGCGGCGGCAATTTCTCCGGAGTAGACCATGTCGACATCTTCGCGATGATTCGCATGGAGTCGGACTATCCGGCCGATACGTTCTTTGTCACCCGTCGTGGTGTTCAGGACATAGGAACCGGCCGAGAGCGAACCCGCGTAGACACGGAAGAACGCTAATTTTCCGACAAATGGGTCGGTCGCAATCTTGAATGCCAGGGCGGTGAACGGCGCTTCATCGCTCGCCGGTCGTTCAATTTCTTTCGTGCTGTCATCGGGATCGGTACCGGTCACGGGCGGAATGTCGAGTGGGCTCGGGAGGTAGGCGTTCACTGCATCGAGGAGGAATTGGACGCCCTTATTCTTGAGAGCTGAACCACAGAGGATCGGAACGAGCTTATTCGCGATGACCGCTTTGCGCAGCGCCGCTTTCAAGACATCGACGCTCGGCTCAGTCCCTCCGAGGTACTGTTCGAGTAACGCATCATCGGTCTCACAGATCGCTTCGACGAGCTTGTGTCGATATTCTTCGACTTTCTCTTTCATGTCGGCTGGGACATCGGTCTGTTCAAACTCTTTTCCCATTTCATCCTTATAGATTTCAGCTTTTCGGTCGAACAGGTCGATGATGCCAGTGAACGTTTCGGCGGCACCGATCGGGAGCTGGACCGGGTGGGCATTCGTCGTCAGCCGATCATAGATCGATTTGATATCGAAATAGAAATCCGCACCCATGCGGTCCATCTTGTTGATGAAGCAAATGCGCGGCACTTTGTACTTTTCCGCTTGGTGCCAGACCGTTTCGGACTGTGGCTCAACCCCGGCGACACCATCGAAGACGACCACCCCGCCGTCGAGAACGCGGAGTGAACGCTGAACTTCGACAGTGAAGTCGATGTGGCCAGGGGTGTCGATGATGTTGATCCGATGATTTTTCCAGAAACAGGTGGTCGCGGCGGCGGTAATCGTGATCCCACGCTCCTTTTCCTGCTCCATCCAGTCCATTTCGGCTGCACCTTCGTGCACTTCGCCAATCTTGTGCTTCTTGCCAGTGTAAAAGAGGATCCGTTCGGAAACGGTCGTTTTGCCGGCATCAATATGCGCAATAATTCCAATATTCCTGGTTTGTTCTAGACTGTATTCTCGTGCCATAAATTATTCTTCTTGATGAAAGTGTCCGGCTTCAGCGATCATTTCGAGTTGACCGTTCAAGCCACCAATAATTTCGACAAATGATTTCCATTCCGTCAGATTCGCGGTCGAGGAATCGGCAACGAGTTCGTCGACCGAATATCCGACCTCTCGAATTTGACCGAGGAATTGACGGTATTCTTCGCGGACTTTCAAATACATGCTCGACAGCGACGTTCGTTTACTGCCGGGCGGGAGGGCGGCGATATCGCCGTAAAGCGATGACGAGCGCTGCTGATAGTCTTCGTGATGGGAAACGAACACCCGATGGAGTTCGGCGATCATCGCCTCTTCTTCGAGCGCTTCCTGTTCCGCCAGTTGTTCCTGATACATCAGCGTCCCGATAGCATTGGCTTCGTGCAAGACCTTATCGACCTGCCGATTATACACATCCTGACCGATCTGAAGTTTGCTCATTCGCATTTCAAGCGTCGACATTTTTACATCGAGCCCGCGACGTGAATCGTCATCAGCGGTTTGGCGCTGATGAATAAGCGCAGCATATTCATCGATCAGTTGATCCATCTCGGTCGCCTGTTTTGCTTCCGGTGAGTTTGCGGCTGATAGTTCATCGAGGTGCTTGGCGTGAGACTCCATAATCTCGACCGCTTCTTTGACGATCGGCGTTAGATCAGCGGCGTGTGCCTCTTGTTGATCGGCGCGGGTCCACGGACCCGGGGCGTCGCGATATTCTGGGTTAGACATAGGCGTGTTGAAATAGTTCAACCAGACGTGAAAGCGTAAATTGGGTTGGTGGTCGACCGGTGCTCGGATCGACGCTCGAGATGACCATTTTCTTTGCCTGGTGAAGGTACCATGATCGCGGCTCCTGTGCCGAGAGACGCTCATAGACGGTTGTTAGGTCTCCATCGATGGCCGGGTCGAGTTTAATTGAAGCGATCGGTTCAGAACGATGGCGCTGAATACGGATCGGGAAGCCATGACTGTAGGCGTAGCTGTCAGAAAAGAGATAATCACTTTCGAGACCAACACCCTTTCCCCAAGGCGTCTCGAATTCAACGCGTTTTGCCCAATCAGCTTCGAAAGCCGCCTGGGCTCGGAGTTCGGTGATGCAGTTATCGACCAACTCTAGTCCGAAACGCATCGCAGCTGTATCATCGCCGGTTCGCTCAATATGTGAGCGAATGATTGAGGATGGAGTGAACGCCCAGCCGTCATGGTCATCCACGAGCGTTTGACCACGATCGACTCGGTCGGTGTATTTCACAAGCTCCTTGATGGCCGTATCATCAGCGTTCACGAGTCCGCGCGTCACGAGATCGTCATAAACAAGGTGGGCGGCGGAGGTGTGGCGATCGGATAATTGGTGTTCATCATACTTGCCGCCACCGATTCCGACCGTGACCACGCGTGGTCCAGTCGGGGCTTGGCCGAAGTATGGGATGAATTGATAGGTGCAGTCGGAAAAATCCGGATCATATCGACGAAGAAGCCAAATCGCGACCACTTCGTCGAGATGTGGACGCCGGTGCGTGACGATTACCCGCGGACCATCATCAGGATCACCCATACGCCTTACGCGAAATGGGCGAACGCCCGGTTGGCCTCGGCCATACGATGGACGTCCAACTTCTTCTTCATCGCGTCGCCTTGATTCTCAGCCGCGAGCATCAGCTCTTCCGCCAGTTTGACGGCGGTCGGTCGGCCTTTCTTGGCGTGGATCGCATCGATGATCCAGCGAAACGCTAATGCCTGGCGACGACGTGGGTAGACTTCGATCGGAACTTGGTAGTTCGCACCACCAACGCGTCGGGATTTCACTTCGACGACCGGCATGACATTCTTGATCGCGTTCTCGAAAATCTCGACCGGTTCCTTCTCGGTCTTCTCTTTGATGATATTCAGGGCATCATAGACGACCCGACGGGCGACGGTCTTCTTGCCGCGTTCCATCAGAACGTTGATGAACTTTCCGAGTCTTTCGGAGCCGTATCGTGGATCGCCGGGTATCGCGCGGACGGGAGCTGGTTTACCTCGCATACAACAGTTTCCTTATCGTTAGCTCTTCGGCCGCTTCGCGCCATAGATAGAACGTCCCTGTCGACGATCGGAGACGCCTTGGGTGTCATAGACACCGCGGACAATATGATAGCGAACACCCGGGAGGTCTTTGACGCGACCACCGCGGATGAGCACGATCGAGTGTTCTTGGAGGTTATGACCGATTCCCGGGATGTAGGCCGTGACTTCTTGACCATTCGATAATCGGACACGCGCGATCTTACGGAGCGCGGAGTTCGGCTTTTTCGGGGTGGTCGTCGTCACTTTAACACAGACACCGCGCTTGAACGGGCTACCCTTTGGGAGCCAGGTGCGACGGCGGTGAACGGTGTTCATAATCGACTCGAGCGCCGGGGTCTTTGACTTCGGTTTGACCGGATGTCGGCCCTGCTTCACGAGTTGTTGAATGGTTGGCATAAGGGATTTTACGTGAACGAATCACGGTCGAGGCTGGTGGCGAGTCGTAAACGATGTATAACATACAACGTCCGGCGCCGACCGCGTCGACGATAAGCTAAGGAAAACCGTGGCGAGTGTACCACGTGGGACGGGGCCGGTCAAGGCCTAGTTCAGGCCGAGGATAGTGAGCAAGAACCGAATTCCGCCGACCACCCAGGCGCTGATCAGCCGCTGGCCAAAGAAGAGGAGCCCCAACAGGATGAAAAACCCATAGCGTCGTAAGAATTGGTTGATGGGGTGGCCGATCCCCAGGATCGCCTCCAGGAGGTGCGAACCATCAAGCGGCGAGATCGGCAGTAGGTTAAAGATGGCCAAACCGGCGTTGATCAGCATCACCAGCCCCAAAAACAGCCCTAACAGGTTGTTTTCCGGCAACCCTGGGAACAGGTATTTATAGGTGTAGCCGGCGATCATGACGAACAGGATATTTGAAATCGGGCCGGCAATCGCCACGAAAAACGAGCCCCAACGGTGGTAACGGAGGGCGCTGGGGTTGAACGGCGCCGGCTTCCCCCAGCCGATCCCGACGCCAGCGAGCATACTGACGAACATGAAGGCGGTCCCGAGCGGATCAAGATGACGGATCGGATTGAGCGTTAGACGTCCCATCAGGCGTCCGGTCTGGTCGCCCTGGAGGTAGGCGGCGTAAACATGGGCGAATTCATGGATGCCGACCGACAGAATCAGGACAGCAAAGCCGAGGAGGAAGACGATCGGTTGTTGGTAGGCGGCGTCGACGTTCATAGGATTACCCTTGCGTGTGTCGGAAGGATATGCTATCCTCTGGCCGTTGTCTAACCAACTGCGATTTTTCTAACGGTATGGCCCGCGCATGTACGGTTTGCGGACGAGGGGCAATGAACAGCCTTTCCCGCAGCCACTCGAACATCGGCACGAAACGGAAGCAGCACGTGAACCTGCAAACCATGCTCGTCTCAGGACGGCGCGTGAAGGCGTGTGCGTCTTGCGTTCGGACCCAAACCAAGCAACTCAAAGCGGTCACGGCCTAGGGTTCCATGGAACTCCCCCGCCGAACTCGGCGGGTGTTTCAGTTTATCCGTTATCCCCCCAGCGCATTTCGCGCATCGAGGAAGAAGATGAATATGTATCCAACCGCGAGGAGGAGCCAGAGGGCGATCTCAACGAATTCAGCGCGCGTCTGCGCTGAAACTCCAAAATGTTCGGCGGCGGTATGGGTCAGAGTTCGAAGATTATCGAGTTCTTCGCGTAATCCGGCACGCCATTCATCGAGATGAAATTTTTTACTGATCAAGGTGTAAAGTTTCGCCGCATACCAATCGCCAATGAGTTGGATATCGCGTCCGGCATGCGTAAACTCGGCGACGGACACGGTTTGTAATCGCAGAATCTTCGCCATCTGTTTCTGGATCGCGCTGCGACTCGGTTTTTTCTGACTGAGGGTTGTGAGGAACATGGACAGCTGACCGAGTCGCTCGTCGAGTTCCCGATCAAGAACACGTAATCGGAGGAGGTGGACATTCGCGACCTCAAGCAAGTCAATCGTCTCCTGCCACCCACCTTTCGGATCGAACAGGAAGGCACCATCCCAGTCGACGATCGCGAGGTCATTCGCGGTGTACTGTAGACTCGAATCGCGGATGGTGTCCTCGACTTCGCGCGTCGAGAGAGGAATATTTTCGCTGCGAATCAATCCGACGATCTCCCGACGATAGCGCAAATACCGCTCGGGTGAGCCATGGTATCCAGCCACCGTAAAAATCGCGTATTCCTCTTTAAATCCTTCTCGCACGTTTTGTTTGCGAAGTTCTTGCTCGGCAAAAACAAGAAGCTCATCACGAAGTTGATGGGTTTTCGCGTGGAATGGGTTGTTCAGCGCCAAGTGAACTTCAACGAGGACATTATCCGGCGGGAAAGCGCGGATCCGAACATTGACCGTCCGACCGGCGACCCGCCCCGTCTTTTCACTGACCATCTTATATTTCGGCAAAACGGCCGAATAGATCGGCAAGCTCTTCGCGGTCTTGATATCGACTGCGCCCTCGAACGACAAAGGTGTTATCGACTGGCCGACGACAACCGCGATAATTCCGGACCGTTCTTTGTTAGTTGCTTTGTTCTTTTTCATCGATGACTGGCTGAACCGGTTCCCACATCTCTTCGCCTTCAAGAAAATCTTCGTGACCGTCACCGGTCCCGCTCAAACAGGAGATACATTCCGAAAAATGCTCACCGGGCTTGTAATGATGCCGATACCCGCAGGGTACACAAACATAGTCCCCTTCGTTGGGAACGGTGTCGCCCTTACTGAAGGGTCCGGCGGGAAGTTGATCGGTCATATGTTTTCCTTTCAGTTCATAGCCAGTATAGCTGATTTCGACCCCGAACGGAAACCAGTCCCGGATTACGGATGAAGAGCGTCGAGTGCGGAGCTGATCGCTTCTGTATACGCCCCACGACGAGTCAGGAGCTCCTCAATATCGACCATCGACACCGGATCAACCGGGCGCCATAGTTCCCGATATTGTTTCATCACCGATTCGAAGGTTCCGCCATCGTTTAGTGAGCGCGCGGCCGCCTCGGGAATGAGTCGGGGTCGCCCCCAAGCAACCGCTTCATGGCCGTTCCGTGAACGGATCACGGCCGCAGCGATCGCGAACGTACCTTCCGGTGCAAGTTCGATGCCGCCAGCAAGCCCGAGACCAAGCTGTGCCGCGCGCATCCGATGGAGCGCCCCGGCTGCAAATTGTCGCGCGGCATGGGCGACGCTGTCCTTCCCGAGCAATCGATCGATGCCGTGGACGATGACACTCGTCGGGATGACCGTCGCCGTCAGGTGACGAGTGCCGAGCACTTCGTCGACAACGACTTGAATATTCTGATCGGGACAGCCGAGGGCGATGATCATGGTGTCAGTAAATGCATCCACCTATCACGATACACTGCCCATGACCCGTCGGCAATCGCCGACCGAATTTCAGACATGATCCGGACCATCGTCCGCACATTATGAATCGCCAGCGCTCGACTCCCGGCGTGATCTCGAGCGGAAAGCAGGGCGCGGATCTGCATCGCCGTCATGGACTGGCAACTTTGGCAATCACAGTCATCAACGAGTGGTCGGTCACCCTGTGTCCGCGCCACCGGCACGATGTCACGATAGACGCCGCCCACAAGGACATTGCGATGGCGGGCGCGGCGGACCGGTTCGACACAGTCGAACAGGTCGGCACCGGCGTCGACGGCGGCAATAATGTCTTTCACCCAGCCGATCCCGAGAATGTGACGGATTTTTCCTTCCGGTAGATGAGGCGCCGCGGCGCGGAGCGCCGCCGCCGCGCCACCCGCGTCATACGAACCTCCGATGGCAAATCCGCCGAAGGGCATGGCGGCCAACGCTTTCGCGCTCTCGACACGCAAGTCTTCGAACGGGCCGCCCTGAATAACGCCGAGAAGGAGCTGGTCATCACGCCTCTTGGCGGCAATGCATCTCGACGCCCACGCATGAGTTCGATGCATTGCTTCGACCGTGTATTCGCGATCATGGAATGGTGATGTTGGTTCGTCGAATGCGAACAGGATATCTGCTCCGATCAACTCTTGGCGCGCGATGGAAGACTCAGCTGTGTACCGCACTTCGCGTCCCGGTTCCCCGAGCGTCACACCGTCATCATCAATCGTGACATGACTCTCGCCACGTTCGGCTGACATCGCGCTCGGTGCGTTGATCCCCTTCGCCATTTTCATCACCCCATGCTTGCGACTCCAGCCATATGAAAAAACCTGGAACCCACCGGAATCCGTCGCGACAGGTTTTGACCAACCGGTGTGGGCGTGGATCCCACCGCTCGCGGCAATCTTTTCGGCACCCGTTTCACGGTCGAGATGGAATGTGTTGCACATGATAACGTCGACGCCGGCTTCAACCGCATCGCCAATCTCCATCCCGTGAAAAACACCACGGGTCGCGACGGGCATGAAGTTCGGCGTTGGGATGTCGCCGTGGTCCGTGTGTAATACGCCAGTCCTCGCCTTTTGATCTCGATGCGTAATCGCAAATTCTGGCGTCATGTTTTTTTCAGCACGATGACTATGTACATCTGTCGTTCTGGTTGTCGGGTAGCTAAATATTTTTCTAATTTGATAGCAGGCTTCATGAGCGTCTGATTGATCGCGAGATATTCTGGGTTCCCGGCGAGTTCAAGACGCTCCAATCGGAGCCCTGTTTTTATCGCCAGTGTGCGAATCGCCTGCGGTGTGTTCGCTCGATAATAAGTCGGCTGGGCACCAGCATGACTTTTTAAGACTGATCCTTTCCACCAACGATGGAACATCGTCGGGGTGATCCGTGCCATTGCCATGACCGGGTGGCGAATGTTCGGTGTTAAAAAGATCATCGTCCCATTTGATCGGAGGACACGCCTCAATTCCTGGAACACGGCGAGCGGGTGCTGCAAATGTTCAAGTACAAATTCGCCGGTGATAACATCGACGGAACTGTCGGGTAACGGAATCGATGCGAGGTCGGAGACAATCCCCTGATCGAGTATCGTAAATCGACGGACATCCTCCGCGGCAACATCAACGCCGAATAACTTCCCGATTTGATCTCGAAATTCGGTGATAATGCCGCCATGTCCACAGCCAGCATCCAGCACGATAACTCCAGGTCGTACTACTTTTCTAATTTCATCACGATACAAATCGCCGCCAGTCCGGAATGTCGGGTGATGACGTTCAAGTGCTGAATACAGTGCCGCGCGTTGTTCGGGCTGTGACTGAAAACGACGAATCATATGCCTGAGTCTACGTGATTCTCATCAAGAACACAATATTTTTCGCTAACCTTAGCGCATCCTTGCGTTACCCCTCTTGACAATTTCTTGGATTTCCGCTAGCCTCATCCATACCTGTGAGCCGTGCTTGCACGGATTCAGGCCGTCAGCCTTGCTGGCGGAACCCCGCAACTTCTACCCGAACAATTCTCGTTCACTCCGCCACGCCACGCTGGCGGTCGCTCCCACCGAGCATGGATCGGGCGGTTCATGCCGCATCGTCGCGCCCGTGACGATCCCGACGTGACCTAGTCACACCCAGCCACGCCAGGTCAGAGTACCCCATCGCTGTACCGGATACTGTCAGGTAGTACCCCGTCCGCCCGGGACGCCCGAACGAACTGATCGCCCACCGGGGCATCAAACGCCCGAGCGTCTCTCAGGAACCCGAACCCATGGGGGGCGAATGATTCGCTCTCATCGGCGCCGGCACCTGCATCCTGGCTAGTTCAAGCGGCCGACGGCCGCGTACCTGACCCGACCATTCGAAGTCGTCCATGCCTTCGGATCAAGGTACATGTGTAGTGATCGAGCTACGAGACGAGGTCCATGAGATGGCCGACTAAGGATCCCTGGTTCTGCCAGTTGAAAGGATCCGGTCCGCCTGAAGGACCAACTGTCACGTGACAGCTCACGACCCCGCCGGTAACGGCTCAAACCTGCGACAAGAGCAGGGGCGAGTCAACCGGCGGGGTCTCTTTTTTTACTCAAATACGAAAACGGCCATCACTAGCCGCGACTGCTTCATAAAACTATCGACGATTGCCACGATTCCGATTACGATTCTGCCAGTGCGGTCGGCGCGGGGCATGCGCAACGCCAGGGTGACGCGGTTGGAACGTTTGACGTGGCGGTTGATCGGTTGGCGGTGCTTCGACTTCGTACGGCATTTCCGGGAGCGGCGCGACCGGCAGAACTGCGCGAATCACGCGCTCAATTGTTTTTACATCAGCGCGTTGGTCAAACGTTGCAAATGAAACGGCTTTTCCGGCTAGGCCAGCTCGACCGGTGCGACCGATGCGATGGACGTAATCATCAGGATTGTCCGGCAAGTCATAATTCACGACGAGTTCAATTCCTTGAACATCGATACCGCGAGCGGCGATGTCCGTCGCGACAAGGACACGATAGCGACCGGACTTGAATCCATCGAGTGCCGCTCGACGTTGAGCGAGGGTGCGATTGGAATGGATTTCGGCAGCGCTGTAACCGCGTGTGATCAACTGTCGGACGAGTTTTTTCGCACCGTGCTTCGTCCGAGTAAAGACAAGCGTCGATCCACGACCAGCGTCGAGGAGAACAGCTAACAACCGAGTCTTTGCTTCCTTGCCGATGAAGTAGACTTCCTGTTCGACGCGGTCAGCGACCGTACCCGCCCGCGCGATCTCGATGCGGAGTGGGATTTTCATGTGCTTCGACGCGATCCGGCTGATCGCATCCGGCATCGTCGCCGAGAAGAGCATCGTCTGTCGATCCTTCGGAACGTTCACCAGGATTCGATTGATCTGCGGTGCGAACCCCATGTCGAGCATGCGGTCGGCTTCGTCGAGAATCAGGATCCGGACTTGATCGAGCGTCAGATATTTCTGTTCAAGATGGTCGATTAATCGACCAGGCGTGACGACGAGAATATGTGGTTTTCGACGGAGACTTTGGACTTGATTTCCCATCGAGGCTCCGCCGATCAGTACCGCCGTGCGCAATCCTGAACCCTGCCCGATCTTTTGCAGTGCTTCTTCGACTTGCAGCGCGAGTTCGCGTGTCGGAAGGACGATCAAAGCCTGACCTTTCACAACCGCTAGTCGCTGGAGTGTCGGGATGCCGAACGCCAAGGTTTTACCCGTCCCGGTTTGTGCAATCCCAATCAAATCTTTCCCCTCGATGGCGGGGGGAATAGCCTGGTGTTGGATCGGGGTCGGCTTGTGGTAGCCGACGCGGGTCAACGTTTCGAGCAAGCGCGGTGCGATGCCGAGCCCGGAGAAGCCCTGGTCGGCGGACGGTGTATTCATGGACCGCGAGCGTACCACGAATGTGCGTTTTTGTCACGCGCCTTGACATCGCCGACCCGCGACGGTATACCTAGCGGCAGCAGTTCCATTACCGCCGTTGTTCTGGTTGTACAATCCTCAATCGAAGGAGTGTCGCATGACGCAGGAAGCGCGGCCGTGCCCTTTCACCAAGCTGTTCTCGCTGTACCATGAGTTCCGTGCCGCCGGGGGAAAGTTCGAGTACGAACTCCTCCGTGCCGACGGCACGAAGGATGCCGGTCCGGTCCGGACCATCCACCTGTCGGGTGTCCACTCGGACACCATCCACATCAAGGCCGACGAGGTTCTGCGGACGCCGCTGAACGGCCAGCCGAACGACATCGGTCCGATGGAGTACTCCTTCTCCGCCCAGGAGTTCTCGATCGTCGAGTGCGACGGCGTGTTCACGATCGGTCGCTCCGACGTCGAGGGCGATCGCCAGTCCGAGGATGGCCTGGTCGCCCAGCTGCGGCTCCAGAACGAGACCATCCCGATTGCCCCGCGTGAGCGGTTGCGTGACGGGCGGAGCTTCGTCGCCGTCCCTTCCCCCGCCTGAGCTGACCATGGAATCGATCCCGATCATTAGTGGTCCGGAAGAACGGGGCTTTATCCTCGGCGCAATCTGTTCGATGATCACCGCTGAACGACACCTGCCGGTCGGTGAGATCGGTCCCCGCACCGTGCTGACGGACGACGAGCGCGTCAAGTATCTGGCCTCTCTCGCTGTCGGCTACCACATCTCGTTCATGATCATGGAGCAGAAACTCGGTCATCGGATGACCATCGGTGACCTGGTGGACGCCGCCGAGATCGCGATCTCCTATCGCAACGCACATCCGTCTACATGACGCACATCACACCCCCGGGGTTCGCCTCGGGGGTGAAAATTGTTCATTTATTTCGGATCTTTCGTCGAGCCGCGTGCGAGGACTCGTTCGAGCAGGTGACCTTCATCCGGTCGCAGATCGGCGATGAATATCCTGATATTGCCGAAGGTGGTTGTTCGATTTTGTGCCTTGGCAACGGCGACAGCCGTGGCTCGATGATGCCCTTCGAGAAGCACGATTCGGCCATCCGGACGACGAAGGCCAATCATAGTTGTTGGAGACGGCATGGTGTCACCCAGTTTCACAATATCCGGTCGAGCCGACCACTCCGCCAGCTGCGCTGGATCGGAAATTAATTCAGCGAAGGTGGTATCGTTCTTCCGCGTCACCCGCGCCTGCCAACCTGAGTATGGACCGATCAGCATGGCCGGGATCTCGGTCGCGGGATCGGAGAAAGCATATTCCGCCCAAGCTCGATCAGGGAGCCCAAGCTGCGTCGCGGTGAACATCCGCCATGATTCCCAGTCTGGCCAGCCTTTTACTTTCGTTGCGACGTCATGCCACTGTGGACTTGAACCTTCGCGAGCTTTCCAGTCGGCGAAGACATCGGTCCATGTTGTCATTCGTAATAGTTTCATATGAATCGGGTCGTTCACTATTTATACCCGAAAAGTGGTGGAAATACTATTACGACGAGCGCCGCCCACACAGCATACACCAAGAGATATTGCGTTTGCCAGCGCTCTAACTGAGTGAACAACGCCCGACCACGCACAAATCGTAAGTACAGGACGGTCGACCAAGCGAGATTCACGAGTAGGATGATATTTTCTCCGAGGGCGGCGACACGATTTGGACTAAAGCCGAACTCCGTGATGCGCGAAGCGATCGCCCACAGCGCGACCGCATCAGTGAGGAGCGCGCTCACGAGTAAAATGATTTGCATGATGTCGAGGGTACCAATGCGTGCGTCCGGTCGCCGGGCGGAGATGGAATACACGAGTAAGCCGAGGACGACAACGAGGAGCAGGTCGAACGCAATCAAGATATCACGATCGACGTTGATCCCTCGTCCGGTGAAGGCGACAGTGGCCAGAAAGACAACGAGCACGACCGCGAACAAAGGGGTAAATAATCGCGTCAGGACCGGCGCCATGTTTTCGATGACGCTCTGCTTCGCCTCGACCAGCCACGAACCGATAATCACGGCGCCAGCGGCACCGCACGGGATGATCCAGGTCCCCATGATCGGCTCGAGATCGAATCCGATCGACTGGAAGATCGCGAACATGAACCCGGTTAAGACGCCGCCCCCTAGGGCAATCAGGACATAGTAGATGAACAACTCACCCGTGAACCGAATGAAGTCCATCCGTCCGGCGATCTCGGACCACCGTTTCCCGGCATACGTCATGCCGACGATGAACCACATCGCGATCGGCAGGTGAAGGCTCGTCAGTCCCTCGGTCGAACCGCCCGATATGAACGGGTAGATGTTGGCAAAGATCGCGCCGATCATGAATCCGCTCGCCGCGCTGATGATCACTCGCTGAGACGTCTGACGTTTCCAAATAAAGTAGGCGGCGAGGACCGGCAAGACGAAAAGGCTCACATTTCGCATGTAAAAACTAGCCTCATCATCCAGCGCAAAGCCAAATATTTCCGGAAGCTTGATCAGCACGGCCGCGAGGATCGCTAATCCGAAGGCGACGAACGTTTCTTGGCGATGTCGCGGTGCGGGCTCAGATGTTTCCGGCGAAACCAAGACGAGTTGTTTCCAAAGCCGTTCTGAATGTTCACGGGCGAATTCTTGCGAGAGAACATCAAGTTTCCCAAGCCGTTTCACCGCGACCAGGAACGCTTCATCCGTGGCTAATCCAGCTTTCATCAGTCCGGTGATCTGCTCGCGCAAATGATCCTCGAGTTCGATGATGTCTGTCGTTTGGATGACCTGGCGACGCTTTACATAGCCGCGCCACAGACCGATCTGTTCTTCGAGTTGGTCAGGAGAATGAGTCGCCATATGGTTCATCAGTTATTGCGCCGGTAGAAATACCTGGCTGATCGCCGGATGGATCCCGCGAATGGTCGCGTCGACCGCGGACCACTGTTTCAGTTCTTCTTTCAATTGTGCCCGACCGCGGGGCGTGATCCGATAATATTTTCGCTGCCGGCCGTTGTCGGATGCCTTCCACGAACCTTCGATAAAACCGAGCCGCTCCAAGCGGTGGAGGACCGGGTACAGCATGCCGTCGGTCCATTCGATTTTCTGTCCGGACGCCGCCTGGACCTGCTTCAAAATCGCATACCCATAACTCGCCTCTTTGGAGAGCGTCGCGAGAACGATCGGGGTCGAGGAGGCAGCGATGAGGTCCTTGTTGATTTCCATGCGAGGCAATCAGTCATGAATCAGAACTATGAGCAGTATACATAATACTTCTATGTATGGCAAATCCCACCAATTACAAGACTAAAATTTGTCCTGATTGGTCGGGGTAGCGGGATTTGAACACATTTGTGATTCGCGGCGGCTGGTCGGGGTAGCGGGACTCGAACCCACGACCTCATGCACCCCATGCATGCGCGCTACCAACTGCGCCATACCCCGTCCAGCCGCCGCCAATAATTTGAACCTCATGCTCCGGGGTGTCGCTGTGCCTTTGGCACATCGCGCCACCCGCTTCAGCCCGCGAAACGACACGCAGGTGTCGTTTCTTGTGGCCTCAGCCCCCATGCATGCGCGCGGACGTTACCCGCTGGATGGCGGGAGTATGACAAACGTCACTAAAAAAGGGAAGGTGCTCTACAGTCGACTCAAGAGCATGATCCCGATCGCGTTCGCCGCGAATGACATCATTAAGAACGGCATGGTTTTTCCGTTCGTCGCCCCCATCAACCCAGCCGCCAATTCATCTGGCAACGGCGAAGCCATGATAAAACCGCCAATAAGCATATCGACCCACGTTGGGACGTGAAATTTAGCCCGGAGTCGTTCGAGCCACCGAGCGAAGAATCCTTTGTCGCTCTCGTGCCGAATGATGAGAAATATCGTCGTATCATATATGGCCGCACCGAGACCCCCAATCAAGCCAACGAGAATTGGGTTCAATCCATAATCCGCACCCACGAAGATAAGAGTCGCCGTCGACGCGGTCAATGCACTTCCATACATCACCCCGCCGACCAGCATCCCGAAATATCCGAGTTGATCAATTTCGATGATGACCTTGTGAAGCGATGGAACGACGAGAAACAGAACTGCTAAGCCAACCCCGGCCACGAAGGTGACAATTGAAAGTTTATGAACTCGAAGAAATGACCAGGTCATACGAATAGTATACCATGAGGCTGAGAGGACATTTGACCTGTATCGAGGACGGGGCTAGAGTATCCCCGATATTGATTGCCCTTCCAAACTCCTAACCGACGGGAGCACCCGATGGACCTTTTGTATGAGGATTTTCCGCACATCCTCGACACGCGCCAGTTCCCGCTCTCGTTCATCGAGCGACTTGGCCGGACCGCCAACGCGATCCGCACCGACCCATCACGATTCCGCAAAGTCCTACGCGGCAAGAAGGTCGTCGTCCTTTTCTCACAGCCGTCGCTTCGAACGTTCGAATCGAGCATCGAAGCGGCGGAGATGCTCGGCGCCCGCGTCCACGCCTTCGAGAATGCCGCCGAGTTCTCCTCGATCAAGAAGGGTGAGACGATCAAGGACACGATCCGGATCCTGAAGCACTACAACTCCGACTTCTTCATCATCCGCTGGCACACCGAAGGAAGCGTCCACGCGGCCGCCGATGTCGCCGGGCTCTCTCACCCGGTCATCAACGCCGGCGATGGTCCGGGTCAGCACCCGACCCAAGCGCTCCTCGATGAGTACACCATCCGGCGGGAATTCAAGAGCTTCGATCGACCGCTCGTGATCGGCATGGTCGGCGATCTGCTCCGCGGTCGGACGACCCACTCGCTGACCTACCTGCTCGGGAAGCTGTACCCGAACGTGAGCTTCTTCTTCATCTCACCCGACTCAGCCCGGATGAAGCCCGAGATCATCGACTACCTCAAGCGACACCAGCGGCGGTACGTCGAAGTCCCGTCCGCTCGCCTCGATCAGTACGCCGCCGCCTGCGACGTCCTGTACATGACCCGGCCGCAGACTGACCAGGAAGACGATCCCGAAGCGCGGGCGCGGCTGATCGCTGAGTACCAGTCGTTCATCCTGACGCCCGAGATCGTTGCCACGATGAAGCCGGAGTCCATCATCATGCACCCGTTGCCGCGGACGTTCGAGCTCCCAGAGGAGATCGACGACGATCCGCGAGCTCGGTACTTCGAGCAGGCGGAGAACGGCCTCTGGGTCCGGATGGCGCTCCTGACCGAGATCCAAACGCAGCTGCAACTCGCGGCGTAACGAACTTCCACGCACCACAACCGGCTGGACTGCTCACGCGGCCCAGTCTTCTTATTTTTATACCCCTCGAGCCGCCATCGCGTCCTTTACAAAAGTAAGCGGGCCTGGTTTCCCGTCCAAACGAACGGACGGGAGCTGCTGCGACACGGATCAGGCACTACGCGTACAGCACCCGAGCGCGAAGAAGCAGCGTTTTGGCCGCTGGGTCCGCTAGATCCCGAACCCGCAGGCACGGGAGATTCGGCAGCCCAAGGACAGAAGTATCGAACGACGATGGCGGAAGGGGCGATTCGAGTGTACTGCCATCAACCATCGATGTAAAGCGAAGAGAGACCGGGATGGGTCTCTCTTTGATTCTTACTCCCCACCGAGGGGGAGGTGCGGCACCGCCGCGGCCAACGCCAGACAGAGTCCGACAACCAGAGCCAAGAATCGCGCGACACCGATGAGCGTGCCGCCGACGGCAAACATGATCAGGATGCCGCCGAGAAGGAGCGAGGCATTCGCTTGAAGGACCGGCATGATCGGTCCGAGGGCGACGCCGACAAAGTCTGCCATGTTCATGGGAGCATGGGTGAGTTGATAAAACTGGCCTGGGTGGCCGAGCGGGTTGTGAAGGGGCGATCAGGTCCGGGGGGTCGAAGATGATACTCGCCTCTCCGGCAGTCGTCAAGACGACGAAAAAACCGCCCCCTGGGCGGTCAATTCTCGATCGTAGATTACTGGAACATCACGTCTTCGTCCGCGCGGACGTATCCATGAAGTTCTTCCGGTTTGAACCAGAGGTCGATCTCGTATGTCGCTTCCGCGAGGTTCCCCGAGGCATGGACGAGGTTGCGCATCGCGCGTTTGCGGCTATTCGCGAGCGCTGGTGAATCGATTGAGTAGTCTCCCCGGATGGTACCCGGCGTTGCGGCGGTCGGAATCGTCGCTCCCGCCATCAGCCGGACGTTCTCGATCGCGTGTAACCCCTCGAGGGCCATCGCGACGACCGGTCCCGAGGATAGGAATTCTTTGTTCCAGGTATTCACGATCTTTCCGATTTCGAGCGGATCTTTTGTGCCGAGCATTTCGACCGCATCGAGTCCATACTTCTCGTATGAACTGAGCGTCTTTTCGCCCATGCCCTGGATCAGTTCTGTCCGATCGTCAGGATAATGCTTGGCAACATGGGCCTTATCGACCCACATCATCTTCATCCCGACCAGTTTGAGTCCGGCTCGCTCAAAGCGATGGATGATATCGCCGACGACACCACGCTTGACGCCGTCCGGTTTAACGAGAACCAGCGTCCGTTCGATAAAGCGGTTGGGTGATTGATCGGTCATAGATTTAGAGCTTGAGAACGTCTTTGACTTTGAGAACGACTTCGGCCGGAGTGTGATTCGCTTTGACGAAGTAATCCGTCGCACCGAGCTGCTTCCCCTTCTTGACGTCCTCATCCTGTCCAAGATTGGTCAGGAGGATGACTGGCGTTTTCTTCAGGTCGGCATCCGCGCGAAGCTCTTTCAGCACCGCGAACCCATCCATCTTCGGCATGATGACGTCGAGCAGAATGATGTCCGGCTTACTGGACTGGGCTTGCGCTAAGCCGGCCGCACCGTCATTCGCGGTTTCCGCTTCAAATCCCTCCATCGTGAACTTCGTGGCGTACATCTCCGCCAACATCTTCTCATCTTCGACGATCAGGACCGTGATCTTCTTGGGGGGCATATAGAGCTAGGATAGCATCATTTCCGTCCAAAATCAATGGGCGGTCGGTGGGTGCTGAAGGTGGAAATCTGTAGCGTCTTCGAACGCTGCGGCCGCACGGAACAGTGTCGGCTCATCCCAGCGTTTCGCCATCAGTTGGATCCCGACCGGGAGACCATCAACGAAGCCGCCAGGGAGGGATAGGGCCGGTAGATCAGCTAAGTTCGCCGGAACCGTTAGGAGATCAGCCATGTACATGGCGAGCGGGTCATCCGTCCGGGCACCGAGGCCGAACGCTGGGGTCGGCGAGGTTGGGGTCAATAGGACGTCGACGGTGTCGAAAGCGCGGTGGAACTCTTCCCGCAGCAGGTTTCGAACGCGGACGGCTTGATGGTAATAGGCGTCGGCATAGCCGGCCGAAAGGACGTAGGTCCCAATCATGATCCGGCGTTTGACTTCAGGACCGAATCCTCGGTCACGCGACGTGGCATACCGTTCGATCAGATGTTTCGCGTCACTCGCTGATAATCCATAGCGGATCCCGTCATACCGAGCCAAATTGGAACTCGCTTCGGCTGGTAGGATGACATAGTACGTCGCTAACCCAAGCGGTGCATGGGGGATTGAGGTTTCGACGACCGTCGCGCCAAGTCGTTCAAATGTTTTCGCCGCTGCTTCTGTTGCCTGCCGTACGCCTGGCTCAACCCCAGCGCCAAAAAATTCTTTTGGTAATCCGACTCGTAAGCCCTTCACCTCAGCTCCTTTCGGAATCGTGATCGGTTCGACGGGTCGATCGGCCGTCGTCGCGTCGGCTGAATCGTGTCCAGCGATAACTTCGTACACCTTCGCCGCATCACGGACTGAGCGAGTGAATGGACCAATTTGATCGAGTGATGAGGCTAAAGCGATTAACCCATTTCTCGACACCCGTCCGTAGGTAGGTTTGAAGCCGACGATGTTACAGAACCCGGCAGGTTGACGGACGGACCCACCCGTGTCTGAACCCAGCGCGACGGGAACGTGTCCAGCAGCCACCGCCACGGCCGAACCACCGGAGGACCCACCGGGTACTTTCGTCAGGTCCCAAGGATTCTTGGATGGACCGTATGCCGAGTTTTCGGTCGAACCCCCCATCGCAAATTCATCCAGATTCGTTTTCCCGATGATGATCGCACCCGCATCTTCGAGACGCTTGACGGCGGTCGCGGTCACCACCGCTTTGTAGTTCTCAAGAATTTTTGAACCAGCGGTCGTCGTCTCATTCACTAAATCAAGATTATCCTTAAGCGCGATTGGGATTCCTTCGAGTGATCGGACGGTCCCCTCCTTGATCCGTTCATCAGATCGGGCCGCTTCGGTCACCGCCTGTCCTCGAAACGACAGAAAAGCGCCGAGAGATTTGTTCTCCGCCTGGGCGGTGTGAAGTGATCGTTCGACGAGCTCGACGGACGAGACCGTTCCGGCCGTCAGGGCAGCGGTCAGTTCAGAGATGGTCGCGAAACGAAGGTCCATGGTCATTGGACGGGTGGCACATTCCAGAATCGGTCCGAACGTTCGGGCGCACGATCGAGGATATCGTTCTCGATTCCAGCTGGACGAGCTCCGTCGGGTCGAAGTGTGGCCGCCGAAGTTTCGAGCGTCGGCACTTCGGTCACTGGTACGTCCTTCAATTGATCGACGTAGCCGATGATTTTCGGAACCTGCGACGAAAAAGCCGCTTCTTCTTCGGCCGTGAGCTTGAGGCGAGCGAGGGTCGCTAATTTGTGGATCATGTCAGGAGTGACCGTCATGGGTCGATTGTATCATGCGCCTCTGAACCCCGCCAACCGCTACCGACCTAGTTCTTTTTTGAATCGCGTCTCATCCCAGGTCGGGACCCCGAGGTCGGCGGCTTTGGTCGCCTTCGAGCCAGGTTCGGCGCCAACGATGACGGCGGCGGTCTTCTTCGAGACTGAGCCGATCGCCTTGCCTCCAGCCTGCCGGATGGCTTCTTCGGCCTCCTCGCGCGTCATCGACAAAAGCGTGCCGGTAACGACGAAGGACTTTCCGTTGAACGGTCCGGTCGCCGGTGCCGCGCTCGGGATGACTGTGACCGCAGCGAGAAGCTTTTTCAGGATGTTCTTGCCGACCGCTGAACTGAGATAAGTCGCGATGCTGTTCGCCACTACTTCACCGATGTCGGGAACGTGGCTCAAGGTCTTCAGGTCCGCTTTCGTGAAAGCTTCGACCGTATGGAAATAGTGTGCGAGTGAACGCGCTGTTTCGGTCCCAACATGGCGAATCCCAAGTCCAGAAATGAATCGGTCGAGCGGTATTCGACGTCGGGCGTGAATCGCCGCGATGAGATTCACCGATTTCTTTTCGGCAAAGAGCGGGAGCCCGATTAGTTGTTCGGGCTTGAGGGTGAAAAAATCACCGGCATCGTGGATGAGTTCTTCTTCGACGAGAACGTCAATCGTACTCGGCCCGAGGCCGACGATATCAAAGGCGCTCTTCGAGACAAAGTGCTCGAGTTGTTCGCGTTGCTTCGCCGGACACTTCGAATTAACACAGTAGTGGATCGCCTCTGATTCTTTTCGTTCGATCGGTTCACGGCACACGGGACACCGTTTTGCCATCACCCATACTCGCGCTGAGGCGGGTCGTAGCTCCGTCAGGACCTGAACGATTTCCGGAATGATATCGCCGGCTTTCTGAATGATGACCGTATCACCGATCCTGACATCGAGCCGGCGAATTTCATCGGCATTGTGTAAGGTCGCCCGAGCGACGGTCGTCCCAGCGACCAGGACGGGATCGAGATGCGCGACCGGTGTTAAGGCGCCTGTTCGACCGACTTGCAGAACGATATCGCGGACCACGGTCGTCACCTGTTCGGCTGAATATTTCCAAGCCACTGCCGCCCGCGGTGTCTTTCCGACAAATCCGAGACGACGTCCGAGGACAACATCATTCAACTTGACCACCATCCCATCGATCCAAAACGGTAAACGCTCGCGTTCCTGTTCGATCCGCGCATGGACGCTAGCCACTTCGTTGATGGTCGCACCGACGGTCGCTTTAGGATTCGTCGGGATCCCCATCGCTCGGATCCATTCATACGCCTCCGCCAACGAAGTTTGGCCAAGGTCCGTCACGAGTTCCCAAGCATAGAATGTCAATTTTCGTGCGGCGGCGATTGCTGGGTCGAGTTGTCGAATCGAACCAGCCGAGACATTACGCGGGTTGGCGAACGCGGGTTTTCCAGCCGCGACTTGGCGGGCGTTCAACGCGTCGAAATCCTTCTTTAACATGACAACTTCACCGCGGACCTCGACCACACTGGTGTTGATCGCCTGACGAATTGGCGATGGCACTCGATCGGTTGAGAGGCTGAGCGGAACACTCTCGATCGTGCGGACACTATGCGTCACGTCTTCGCCAACGAACCCATCTCCGCGGGTCGCGGCTTGGATCAGGCGTCCGTGGTCATACGTCAGCGTGACCGCTAAGCCATCAAGTTTCAGGTCGATCAGGTAATCCGTCGTCGCATGTGGCGCGAGCTTTCGCCATCGTCCATCCCACTCTTTCAATTCCTCGAGCGAAAAGACATCGGCCAGCGAGAACATGCGGACGCGATGGGTGACTTTTTTGAACTGTGGGAGTGGCGTCCCGGCGACCCGTTGTGACGGTGAGTCCGGTGTGATCAGGTCGGGATACCACATTTCGATCTCGGCCAACTCGTGCTTGAGCGAATCAAGCGCGGCTTCCGAAATTTCCGATGTGTCCTCGACATGCATCAAGCGGCGGTGGCGCTCGATCAACGTCCGTAGTTTCGCTAAGCGGTCGCGAGCGACCGATTTGGTCAGGCGCGGCTTCATGGTAGACTCGTACGATAATGCGTCATTGGCTCATCATTTTCGTCGGAATCATAGCATTTTTCGGCCTCCTCGGGTATGTCGCCTGGCGACTCTGGCCGGATGTGACGTCGCTGGCGAACGACACTGGACTGGTCAACATTCCGACGTCAGGTCCGGTCACTCGTTTTGCAGTCGTCGGAGATAACCATGGAGTGAACGACATCTACCGTAGTATTCTCCGAGATATCTCCTCCGCCGGGTTACCCCTCATCTTGAACGTTGCGGATAATTCCGAATATGGCACCGTCGAGGAATTCGAGCAGGTTCGCGAGCTTGAAGAATCATTTTCCACCCCCGTCCTCCACGTCCTCGGAAGTCACGACGTCAAGACCGATCCGACCGGTGAGCTCTTCGTTTCCGCCTTCGGTCGGCAACCGTGCTCAAGCTTCGATCATGGCCACGTCCGAATCATCATTCTCGACAACGCTGAACGTAAAATCGGGTTTCCGGCTGCGTGTTTAGCCTGGCTCGAAACGGAATTGGCTCGTTCCGCCGATCGACCCGTCATCCTTGCGTATCATCGTCCGTTCGGTTACCCGCTGAGTGACCTGATCGGTGATGACGAGACCGCCGCATCGCGGTCAACCAACGACGAATTCCTTCGGATCATCGCCAACTATCCGAACATCATTCAGATTTTTGGTGCGCACCTCCACACGTACCTCCCGTATCGACTACAAGGAATCCCGGCGGTCATCACGGGTGGTGGGGGCGACCCGGCGCAAACAGTCCTGGGTGGGGCACGAAATAATAATTTTCACTGGCTCGAAGTCACCGTCCGCGGGGCGGTCGTGACGATCGAAGAGCATCCAGTGCAAATCACTGAATAACCCGAGGGTTACTCCGGAACGATATCGCCCTCGGTGTAGATGACGTAATTGAAGAGACCGCTGGCTGGACGTTGCCAGAAAGTCGTGACCTCCTTGGTGGCTATTGACTCGAATGATGTGCCAACCGCGGTCAAATGAATCGTACTGGTCAATGGAAATGAGGTCGCAGCCGCGTTCCGTCCATCAAGCGTTAACGAAGCTAAAGTGCTGCCACCAACATTTTTAATCTGGACCCGGTAACCAAGAACCGCTCCACCGGCAAATGGTCCCGGCGTATTCTCGTCTTCCGATGCGACATCGTTGAGATTAATCGTCTTTTCACCTCCAGCTGGTAAATCCTCTACCCGTCGCCCGGATCCAGGTGCGCCGGTCGCGGTAATAAGACTCCAACGTACTTCTACTTGTCCCGCTGTTGTTGAACTCAGGGTCAAGTGACTGATTGGCGTTGCACCCGTGACGAATATATCGACGGCGATTGTTGCTCCGTTAGGCAAACTGAGTGTCGGGTTGTCTAGCCCTGGCTCAGCTTCGACTTGGGCTGACGCCTGGCCAATTGCTGAGATCGTACCGGTTGCCGCCGCGATCGCGTTATCGAGCGAATCGGATTTTCTTCCCGCCTCGATGAAGGCGAGACCGCGTTCAATTCCGGTATCAGCGGCATATGAGGCACGGGTAAAATCTTCGACTGCCCTCGACTGCGAAAAATCATTTGTGATGATGACGGAAATTCCAATTGTCGTTGCGACCACGGAAGTCATGAGCAATAGACTCAGCAGAAGGACGGCACCTGGACGGTGGTGGCGGGAAAAGTTTTTCATCGGCGGTAAACGCGACTGGTGACTGTCGTTTGCTGGAACGATGACGTTCGACTACCGCGCAAGATGACCTCAGACTCCAGGGCGATCGTCACATGGGGCTGCATATTTGGGGTTGTTGCCGTGGTATCGTATGGATCAGTCAAGGGATTGATATAGAAGTTGATATTAATGATCTGGATTTCTGCCGGGGTTATATCGGTCCCATGAGCAGCATCGCAATCCGCCGCACCGAAATAGAGCTTGTTCGAGTGCAGATAGTAACACGGGGTCGACCCATCCGAGGCCACGAGCGACAGAGCATCGTTTGGTAACGGATTTGTGATCCCGCTCGCATAATCAGTATAGGCATAATTAATGGTCGAGGTCCGAATTGCTCGAGCAATTGTTTCCATCAGATAACGTACATCCGCCGAGGATTCCTGTTTCGACTGGATCGTGCGATGACTGCGGAATGCATTTGAATAGACAGTGGTAGCCACGAGAAAGATGACCGAAAACGATGCGGCGACGATCAATAATTCGATCAGGGTGAAACCTTGGCGGTGATACTTATCGCCAATCATATAGTCGTGTTGAAAGTGAGACACTTTGACGGAACCCCGCCGCACTGCACGTTGCATTCGCTGGCCATGATACCGTAGACCTCACGAGCAAATAGTCCACGGGCAGCTCGTCATTGGGTTTACTGATTACAATCGAACGACAATATCGCGTTGTCGTACATCCGGTGGCAGATGTACAATTTCCATCAACCATGTTTTGCGTACTGTATTTTCCGGAACCGGTGTCGATTAAACGGATCTTGAGTGGTGCCCCGGCCGCAATCCGACGTAGCCACCACATCCCTTCGGTCGCGTTCGGTTGAAAATACACCACGTGAGAGCCCAGCATGGGGATCGGTGCGTCCGGAACATTAATGTAGGTATCACCCGAATCATCCCACGTCGTCAGCGTGTCATCCGTCTCTTTCACGTTACGATCAATTTTGAGCCAGTTACTATCACGGATCATCCGAATAACCTCGATTCCCTCACGCGCATAGTTCAGGGCTTCGTTCTTCCCGCTACTGACTTGCCCGATGACAGTCGTACGAACAATCAAGGTGATTGCCGCCGTGACCGTCGTCAAAAGGATCCCTGAAGCAATAACGAGTTCGAGCACTGTTTGACCGCGTCGTGTCATGGGCATGAAGCAAATGCGATTCGATTCACGGTCTGGAGTCTCGGCACAACCCGAAAGCATTCTTTGATCGAAGTGACCTTGGTATGACGGACGACGACGATCATGGATGTGACATCGGTGGCATCAAATGTGTTATCTCCCTTTCGATACTGTACCACGGTCGACGCTCCGGGAACAGGATAATAAATGGACCCGAAAGAGTTCACGGTAGTCCCGTCACCGAGGAGGGTGTACACCCCCGCAATCTCGGTTCGATCGGGCATGTTTTTCGTCGCCATAGTCTCACCCACATCGAGTGTTGTACCCTGACGATCTGTCGTCGGGAGCCCATACCAGTTCGTTCCCGTTGCCGTCCCCGGTGCGTCATTATCCGCAAAGAGTGTGTAGGAACGGATCGGCGAGGTCGCGGTCGTCATCAGTCCGTAGGCAAAGATCGTCGCACCTTGGTACTTTTGTCCCGCCTGGGCCAGGGTCGATTGCTTTTGGAGGTCAGTGATAAGTTGATCCGTGGCCGCCCGGACGAGGGTCCGCTGATTTCCGGTAATGAAAGAACTAAAAACGACCGCGGAGAGAATGGACATGATCGCCACGCTGACGACCAGTTCGATCAGGGTGAACCCGTCGTGTTTAAAATTGGATAACATCGAGTAAATACCAATTGATCAATACTTCACCATAAAGCCAGGCGAGCAGCCCGCCGATCATGAGATACGGTCCGAACGCCATCGCCCGACCGACCTTCGTGCGGTGCCTCATGATCTGAACGATCGCCACCAGCGCGCCGAGGAAATATGCCAAGCCTAAGGCGAGCGCTAACGCTCGCCACCCGAGGAGCGCCCCGAGCGCGATCCCTAAAAATATATCTCCGCTCCCGATCCACCGACCCCGCGAAAGAAGATACTGCCCGCCGAAAAATGCACCGCCCGCGAGAACGCCGACCATGAGGTCGACCCAGCTCACCCCACCGACGGACGCCGCAAGCAGTCCGGCCGCGATCAAGAGGTACGAAAATTCGTCTGGGATCAGCGACCACCGCAGGTCATACATCGCGATCAGGAGCATCGCCGAGACGACGACCATGCCCAGCGGGGTCATCAAAGAAAAACCGAATCGCAAAAAGACGAGCATGAAGAGAGCGGCCGTCAGGCACTCCATCAATAAATACTGGACCGACAATCGTTTTCGGCAGGTCCGACATCGCCCGCCGAGCATCAGGAAGCTTCCGACCGGAACAAGTTCGTACCATCGTAGCGTCCGCCCACAATGCGGACAGGCCGAGCGCCCGACGAGGTATGGACGATGGCCAGCGGTACGAACGAGTACAACGTTCAAAAAACTTCCGACTGCGGCGCCAAGCGCGCCGATGACGAGCGCTTGCCAGGCGATGATCGCGGATTCGGACATGGTTATTTTATTCCGCTTCGAGTCAGCAGATGGGTCCCGGCGGCATACTGAGCATACGGCCTCTCGAGTCGGAAAGAAATTCCAAAATCCTCAGCATCAGGCACCTTCGTCACCTGGTAGGAGTAAGAGCCAGGATCTTTCAGCTGACTCTCCATTCCCGTAAGGGTCGGAAGCTTACACGTTGTGGCGAGTACACCGACCGTGGCACACCCTTCAGCGGCCGCGGCATAACTTGCATCTTGGGCGTATAGAATAGCGAAGCCGGCCGCGAAATTCGTCATATCAGCGATTCGTTTGGCGTCTCGATTACGTGATCTCTCAATCCCGATCATCAAGGTCCCGGCGACGGCCAAGAGGGCGACAATGGCGCCAATAATGAGGAATTCCGTTAGGCTAAAGCCAGGTTTTTGTTTCATGTCGTTAGTATACATAAAATCGGCTCTTTTGCCGATTTGCTTATACGAAAGAAAGCATCCAAAGCCTGGTGACCTCAAGGACTCGCTGTCCGAGGATAAGGGTAACGATCGCGGCTGGGATGATATATGGTGTGATGATGAGTCGATCAGATAATTTTTTTCGACGAAATATCAGTAATCCGATCATACCAAGAACTGAAAGAATAAAAACGAGCGCAATGTAAATCGGTATTCGTGGCCAACCAACGATGATCATCCCAATCACCAAGCGTTGGATATCTAAGACGTCAAGCATCAAGCCACGATGGCGTTTCAGAAAAAACCAGTTTAAAACAAAAAATCCTATTCCTGATATAACCCACCCCATGACAAGTTGGTACATCTGGTACAAGAGTTGCCGTGTGAGAATCTCGAATGTCACTCTGGATAGCAACTCTCCTTCAAGTGTCGAGGAATGCGTATAACCGAAAAAAAGACAGGTGAACGCGATAAAAAATGCTATTTCACCAACGAGCACCCAGATGAGAATCTTTCCGAATCGCTGTGCTCGCCAATGAACGACCGTTAAACCGGCCGTGAACAGAATCTTCGCGCTAAGGTATCCATCTGATAACCATGAAAAATGTTCGACCGTAATAGTCATACACGAACTATCTCAAAAAATACCTATTATTTCAAGCCAGCGCCAGGTTGCCCTGGCGCTGCTTGTAAGGACCTGAATGAGGGTCCTCAGTTACCGAACGACTAAGCCGAATCCATTGTTGGTGTACCACCTGCAGTCCGGCATGGCTGGTAGACCTGTGCTGCAGTACCGGCACCCAATTGACACGCTGTGTTCGATCCTGTTGGAGAGGCACAAGTACCACTACAAGTATCGGAGATTTTCCCCGAAAAACCATTGCTATTGGTCACAAACCACGTATTGGCCGTACCTTCAAGTCGGGTGAACATGCCCATGATGTCGGAATTGGTGGCGGAACAGGTTCCGGCTTTACAGCCCGCAATATACCAATAACTTGTCACTTCACCAGCATCGGTGGCTGCGGCAAGAGATGGAATAGCAAATCCAACAGCCGTGTCTGCCGCTGCGGTTGTCAGTGCAGCGGAGACTTCCTGTGGAGTACCGACGGTCGCGTTCATCGGGTAAACGTTTTTCGAATCGTAGTAGAGTACGAGCGCTGTACTAAGATTCCCCAGGTCAGCTTGACGCTTCGAGTCTCGAGCTTTCGCTTGCGCACCGCCGAAAGCGGTGATGCCGATCGCGGCAAGAATACCGATAATGGCAATTACGACGAGAAGCTCAATGAGAGTAAATCCTTTTTTTTGCATCTTCGTCACCCCCTTTCGGAGAGCGTGATGTCGGCGTTGGTATAACGCAGAGACCACGGATCCGTATTGATCCCTGATCGCTGTACCGGCCGTTTTTCGCTCTTGGTGTTCATGTTATCCACAATGAGTATACCACATTTTCGACCTATTTACCCGCCCGCCGTCGAGGTCAGGTTGTACATCGGGAGGAGGATGCCGGAGACCAGGACCGCAGCGGCAATACCGAGAGTGACCAGGATGAGTGGTTCGATGATCGAGACGAAGTTATTAATGATATTATCAAGCTCTTTCGCATAGAAATTCGAGAGCTTATCGAGGATGAGATCGAGTTTCCCGGTCTGTTCCCCGACGATCATCATTTGTGGCAACATCGGCGGAACGCGACGGTCGGCGACGAAGACGGTTGCGACCGAGTTACCTGCTTCGACCTCTTGGATGGTACTCAACGTCAGTTCTTTATAGATCACATTGCCAATGACGTCAGCGACGATTTCAAGTGAACGCGTGACCGGGATCCCCGAGGCGATCAGCGTTGAAAAGCTCCGGGCAAACCGAACGAGATACACTTTTTGATAGATACCACCAAAGATCGGTATTTTGAACTTGAGCGAGTCAAGCCGGCGATGCCCATCGGGGGTCCGGGCATAAAAGCGGAGGGCGAAGACGGCGATACCGATCAGACCGAAGAGCAGCCACCAGAAATTACGGAGGAAGTCGCTCGAAGCCATTAAAAACTTCGTAATCGTTGGGACCTCGGCGCCGGACTGGATAAGCGAATCGGTCAGCTTCGGGATGACAAAGATCATCATGCCGGTTCCAATAATGACCATCGTCCCGACGATGAAGGCTGGGTAGGTCATGGCCCCCCGAATCTTGTTCTCGAGGTCATAATCCTTTTCCTGTTGATCGGCGAGGTAGGTCAAGGTTTCGTCGAGCTTCCCGGTCGTTTCACCGGAGCGGACCATCTGGACGAAGAAATCAGAGAACGCTTGCGGGTATCGCGCTAAGGAGGCTGAGAGTTTCGCTCCACCGTCTACTTCATCGGCGATCTCGGAGATGATAATCTTGAAGGTGATGTTCGAAGTCTGCTTGACCAAGATGCGAAGAGCTTGGACGATCGGAACGGTGGCGGAGATCATGACCGCCAATTCGCGAGCAAAGAGTACGACCTCTTTCCGCGGGACCCGATTAAAGAATGACAGTGACGATTGGAAAATCGTCGATTTGCGACGTTCGTTCAGGGCGACGACGACCAATCCCCGCTCTTTCAGGGTATCTTGTGCAACAAGGTCATTCGGCGCATCGATCGCGCCGGTATGGGTCGTCCCGGTGTTGTCTTTCGCTTTATAGTCGTAAATCGGCATAGTGGTAGTCTACTGTCTGGAAGCGGCTTGAACAACTGCCGGGTCATGGGCATTCGCCATCGCATCTTCAAGCTTAATTGACCCGTCGGCGACGAGTTTCGCAAGAGTCCGATCAAAATTTGGTATCCCCGGGGCGCGCGATGTTTGGAGGGTGTTTGCCAACTGAACGAGGGCGCCGTCCCGCATGACGGAACGAACTGGCGGGGTCGGGATTAAGATATCAGCCACGAGTACCAGTCCTCCACCGATTCGCGGAATCAGGCGCTGACTCACGATCCCGGCCAGTGTCGCCGCGAGTTTCGTTCGGACTTTCGGCATCTCCGCCGTCGGGACGCCATTTAAAATAGCATCGATCGTCGCCAGGGGGGAGTCAGAATTCATCGTCGACAGTACAAGTCGGCCAGCATCGGCGGCATCGAGCATGGCTTTCATCACGGACGGGCTATCAGCTTCCGACACGACGATCACGTCGACATCTTCCTTCGTCGCGGCGATGATCGCCTGCTCAAAGGTTAGGGCATCCCGGCCGACCTCTCGTTGTTCGACGATCGATCGATTATTGACGTAAAGAAATTCGATCGGACTTTCGATCGTCACGATATTCGCCGAACGAGTATTGTTCATCTCATTCACGAGGGCGGTCAGGGTCGTCGATTTTCCTGATCCATACGGCCCGGTCACCAACACCAACCCCTTCGTCAAAGACACGAAGCCTTGGACGACTTCCGGTAATTGCAGATCAGCGAGCTTCGCCGCGGTAGTCCCGATGAAGTGGATGGAAATAGAAATGTTGCCGCGTTGGTAGAAGGCGGTTAGTTTGAAGCGAAGTTGGGCATTGAGCGTGACCGCGGCAATAATTTCTTTATCTGAGGTCAATCGCTGACGCTGGTCGTCGGTCAGCAAGGTGGCTAAGGCGGAGACCATGAAATCAGCCGTCACGATCGGCTCAGTATCGAGGGTGACGAGCTTACCATCTAATCGCACGGTCGGTTGGGTCCCGATCACGAGATGTAAATCGCTCGCCCGAAAACCTGCCGCCTGCGACAATATCCGAGAGAGGGCGATGTTATCGGTGGCGCCCATGAGGACTTGCCGCTAAAATATTTTGAATTTTCGTCATCACTTCCGACGGCATGAAATGTGCCTTGATCAAATAATCCGTCGCACCCATCGACAAGCCGCGAACGACGTCTTGTTTCGAGCCAAGGTTCGTCATCAAGACGACTGGGATATCCGTGGTCGCCTGATCCGCTTTCAATGATTCGAGTACCTCGAACCCATCCATCTTTGGTAATAAAATGTCGAGCAAAATGCAATCTGGTTTCTCACGTTGCGCAGTTTCGAGTCCGGCTTTCCCATCGGTCGCCAGCGAGACCTGATACCCCTCGAGTTCGAGTTTCGTGACATACATGCCTGCCAAGAAGGGGTCATCTTCGACGAGCAGGATATGGGCGGATGATTCGGTCGACATATGAGTATTGATTAGGCGCGGGTTGCGTCCCAGACTTCGGCTAAAGTCGTGTGGCCATGCAATGCTTTGAAGACACCGTCCTGCTTCATCAGGTACATACCTTGATTCAAGAACGCGGTCTGGATGTTATCGATCAGGTTTCCACCATCGATAATGATGCGCTTGATTTCTTCATTAATTTCGAGAACTTCGGAGATAGCGACCCGGCCTTTGTACCCGGTGTTTTCGCAGCGTGCACATCCGACCCCTTCGTAGAACGTTAACGGCGATTCATACTTTAGGTCGGTCGGCCACGACTTTTTCGGTAATGGTTCGATCGCTTTTAACGCTTCTTGTTCCATCGCCGGCGGGAGATGGATTTCGCGTTTACAGTAGTCACAAATGCGGCGGACCAGTCGTTGGGCCATCACGATATTGAGCGAGGAGGCGAGGAGGAATGGCTCGATTTTCATGTCGATCATGCGCGGGACGGCACCGAACGCATCGTTCGTGTGTAGGGTGGAGAGCACGATATGACCGGTCAATGCGGCGTGGACAGACAATTCGGCCGTCTCGGCGTCACGTATTTCACCAACCATGACGATGTCCGGGTCTTGCCGTAAAATGGAACGGAGACCGGCTGCGAAGGAGAGACCCACTTCGGGGTTGACCTGCGATTGGTTGATCCCCCGCAAGAAATACTCGACGGGATCTTCGAGGGTGACGATGTTGACGCCCTCTTCGTTCAGGATGTTCATCAGGGCATACAAGGTCGTCGATTTTCCGGACCCGGTCGGACCGGTGATCAGGAACATGCCGTGCGATCGCTCGATTCCATCCTTCATGACCTCAAGATTCCGTCCCTCGAACCCAAGATTCGTCAGGTTGATCAGACTCGAGGACGTATCAAGGATACGCATCACGACTTTTTCGGCGTTGATCAGGGGCAGGGTCGAGACCCGATAGTCGATGTCGCGACCGTCGATGACCGTCCGGAACCGACCGTCCTGGGGGACGCGTGTTTCATCGGTCTTCAGGTTCGACATGACCTTGATCCGAGAGACGATGGCCGGGTGGATGGTGATCGGGAGGGTTAATGATGTGTGCAGAATACCATCGACCCGATAGCGGATCCGCGTTTCCTTTCCAAACGGTTCGATGTGGATGTCGGATGCTTTCCCTTCGACCGCGAAACGCAGCACGATCGAGACGATCTTCGAGACCGGGGCGGTTTTCACGACCTCTTCTAAACCTTCATCCGAGAGGTCGATCTTATCCAGGTCACGCGAAGCGATATCTTCCGCGCCTTTGAGGGCGGCTTCGACCTCGGTCGAAAGATTTTCGTACTGTCGTAGGATGTATTTCAGCCCCGCCTCTGACGTCAAGAAGTACTTGATGCGCCAGTTGTTCTTACGGGCGATATATTCGATCGCATCGAGCGCTTGAAAATTGGTGGGGTCGACCATCGCGACCGAGACCTCGTCGAGTGCGTGATCGAAGGCGATCATCTTATAGTTCTGGGCCAACTCGACCGGGATGATATTCAAAACTTCCCCCCGGACGATCTTCCCGAAGAGATCGACGGTCGGGATGTTGTACAGTTTGCTCCGGGCACGGAGGACATCCTCCTCCCGGACGGCGCCGGACGAGATGATGGCCTGGTCGAGCGGGAGATTTTCGCGCGCGGCGCGGGCTTGGATATCGGCCAGTTTAGCCGACGTCAACGCACCGTCCTGGACGAGGACGTCACCTAGCGTCGGGCTCGAAGCGGTCGTCGCGGCTGACATGCGCTATTGGAATGGATACGGCTGACCGCCGTCCGCGTTCTGATTGACGGTTTTTCGATATGGAACAAGGCTCTTCAGCCGTGGATCATCAAGGACTTTTTTATCGAATTGGATGGTCGAACCGCCCGAACCTGGTGTGTTCACGTTGCTGTTCTGATCCGATCCGTTCAGCCATCGCGTATAGGCAAAGTACCCGAGGGCGCCGACGATCAGGACGACCACAAAAATGACGATAATTCGGTTATTTTGTGATTGACGTTTCGCGAGAGCCATAGAATGTTATGCTGGGGCTTTGACGTTGGAATCAGGCAAGAGATACACCCGCAGAGTGAAATTGAGCTTGTTTTCCGTTTCGCCGGACGGTTCTGTAAAATTGATGGACACCGCATCGACCAAGCGCTCACTCGACTCAAGCCGAGAGAGAAATTCTTTGAATTGATCATACCCGGTCGAGCGCGACACGCTAATTGATATGTCTTTCGCTTGAAGATGCTGAATCGTGGCGATTGCGCCCGTCTGATCCGCGGCCGGTGTTTCTGTCTCCAGTGCCCCGAACACCACATCACTCACCGAAATCGCATCAAGTTCGAGATCTGATGTTTCGACCACGGCTAAGACGAGCGTCAAGAGTTCTGGAAATTCGGAGGCGGTCGGTAGGATGCGGTTGATCCGATCAAGGTCGGCTTGCGTAAAAGTCTGTTCGAACGTTCGTTTTGTCGTCTGGAGCGATTCGCGTCGCGATTCAGCGGCGGTCAATTGATTTTTCACACGATCACGATCCGAGAAACTCACCGATTGGATGTCTTGAATTTTAGAATTCAGGAAGAGTCCATACCCGCTTCCCACGATGATCATGAGGATCGCCAACGCCACCCATCGAAAACGATCGCGAAGGATTTTTATGACAAAATCAGGGATGTGGGCGGTCATGGTGTTTTCGTACCAACGGGTGGATTCTCATAGATGGTCGGATTGACCATTAACGTGACACTGAAGGTGACTCGTTCAGGACTGATCTCCGTCGCCGAGGAACGAGTCGCACCGGTGATGGTGAAGTCGGTGATGAAGTCGCCTGCTTCAACCGCCTGTTGGTAGAGTTGATATTGTTGGATCAGGCGTTCGTAAGAATCCGTCACAGCGGAAAAAATGAGCTCTGACTGGAGTGTCCCGTTGAATGAACCACCATAGGTTACCTGTGGCAACGTATATCGCTCGAGCCGTTCGAAGAACCTCGTCCAGCGAACGTGCTTGTTGACCAAGATCGAGACCGCACCCAACCGTTCGCTGACCGACTCGACAACGCCAAGCTCTCCTTCTAACTGGATATTTTCCTGTTCGACGGCGGCTAAACGTTCGCGGATTGAGGTCACGTCTTGATCGATGGACTTCGCATAGAGATTGAGACCGAAATATGCGGCGGTGACAATCGCCACACCGACCAAAACGACCAACCCGAGCTGTATGAACTTCGCACGAACATTAAATGTGCCCGAAATATCCTCGGACAACAAGTTGACGTTAAAATTATCATCTTCGGGTAACGGCACCAGCGGTGCGCTGGATGCTGTTTTATCACTCAGGAGTCGTTCCCCGCTCGAGCCGCGGGCCATACTCATTGATGAAGTGGGTTCGGGCGCTAGGTCGGGAGCACGCTTACGGAGTAAACCACGAACGATGTCACCCAACCCCTTCTTCGGTTCGATTTCGGGCATCGTTAACTCAGGCCGTGGTCTTGGTTTCGGTTTCGGCCGCGCATCGAGCGGCTGTTTGGTGTCATTTAAAAGATTGACGTCAGGCATGGGCTAAGCGACAAGTTCCCTCATAGCTAAACCGATCGAGACCGCATATCGCGGACCGATCTCTTGGAGGAGCGGCTTCAGATCGACCGGATACACGACCCGCGCCCACGGATCACCGATGAATGTCTTGATGGAGAGGGTCTTTTCTAGATAGGCTGGAAGGTTCAAGAGAAAGCTCGAGCCTCCGGACAAGATGACCTTTTCAACTGGATTTGGACTTTGGGCGCGATACAGGTTGTTCAAGACGAAGCGAATCTCATTCAAGATCGAGCTGAGAACGAATTCAATTGTTTTGGGGACCTGAACGGCGTTATTTTGGCCGACACTCAGACCGAAATCCCGCTTGAATTGTTCACCACGGTCACGATCGATGTTGAGATTCTTCGCGATCGCTTCGGTGATGGTGTCGCCTCCGACATTGATGCTTCGGTTAACGAGCGGTATACCATCGACCAGAATCGCGATATTCGTCGCGGACGAACCGATATCGACGATCATGACCGAAGTCGGGTCCGTCCCGATCAGCGACCGCTCGAGGGCAAAGGCTTCGGTATCGAGGGCGACGATCTGGAGTCCGGCGGCTTTAAAGACCGTGTTGTAGCGTTGGACAAGGGTCTTCGGAGCGGCGGTGATCAGGACTCTGAGGTTTTTCGCGGTGCGTTCGCCGGTCGGGGCTTGGTTCTGGTCTTTCAGGAGCTTCCAGTCGAGGACCAAGTCATCGATCGGCATCGGGACAAATTTCTTCGCTTCCCAGCGGACGGCTGCATTCAGCTCTTTCCGGGTCATCAAGGGTAATGAAATGATCGAGGTAAAGACGGTATACGAAGGCAACGCCGCGACCGCCTGGGTCGTCGTCGTTCGTGATTGGCGGAGAATGCTTTTCAGCGAGGCGACGGCTGCTTGTTGGGCGGCTTGGCTATCCGCTTTCACTAAATCCGTCCGACCTTCCGTGTACCCGTAGGTCATCAGTCGCGGTCGGCCGTTATCGTCACCAAGTTGAACCACTTTGACGCTCGACGTTCCGATGTCGACGCCGAGAAAGCTTTGTTTTGGGTTGAATTGCGCCATGAATTTCTATCGGCCGTCTCGAGTTTTCCCCAAGATGACAGGAAAAAGACGTGTCGTGAGTATACAAAAAATCAGCCCGAAAGTCAAAGTCCGAATTCCTATGGTTGGGCGCGAGTGACCGGTAATGCGCGTGTAAAGTCGATCAAGCTGGCAGGTGGATTGATCTGAAGTCGGCCATCATATATAACCAACTCCGATGGTGCTGGCCGTTCGACGGTCCCACCTTTCGAACGTCGAAATACGAACTTCTGGGCAACGAGAATACCGGACACTTTGAGCGGCACTGTACTAATTGACCCATCGGTCGAGAAGAAGGTCCGTGGGGTGGTGTCATCCGGGAGTGTAAAGTATGCTCCGACAATTTCACTGATGCCGCTGTTGACGGTTATATCACCGTCGACAATGATGGTCAGCGATGCGAGTTGGCGGGCGTCAGAAATCGAGGTACTCGAGTACGCCATTTCAGTATCGATGATCAAATTACCACGAATATGTAGAATACCCGCACCTGAGCCGTCCGTTGCTAAGTTACCAGCCGGGGCGAAAGTCAGGATTTTTTTTGCCTGATCGAGATCGGTCGAGAGTCGACAAGTCCCCGTCGAACAGGTCGCGTCGTAGACTTTCCCACCCAAAATGAATTCGTTCCCGCTCGCGGTCATCGCCGCTTTCCAGGGCCCAGCGATATCACCCGCGACATCACTGATCGGAACCACGGCTTGTCCATATTTATTTTCACCCGTATCGAGCGGGGTCAATAACCCATCGACATCGATGCGTCCAAGCGCGTTCGTATAATAGGTTGTATCCGTCGGAAGGGGTATCGCGTCTTCCGTTCGAAAACCCGTCTCACTCCCGCCGACCGTATAAGCGAGTGCTGAACACCAGTTACTCGCGATCGTTTTACCCGTGCCGGCAATGATGAGGTAGGTCGAATTGCATGTGTCGGCTGATGGACGCTGCCCTTCGTTCGTTGTATCGCCAATACTCCCCCCTGCACGGATATCGCCCAACCGAGTCTGAATAAAGCGGACTCCGGCATTACCAACCGCGGAAAATCCGAGCCAGCCGAAATCCTCACTCCACGCATATCCGGAATATTGACCAAGGACCGAACTATAGTTGACGCCGTACGCGGCGCAACTATTACCAGCTGCTTTGCACATCAATCCAATCAGACAGACATCACCCGTTCCACATTCGCTATCGGTCGAACAGAATTGATTACGATTGGCGCGACAAACGCCACCGGCCACACATTTTCCGCCACCACATTCACCATCAGTTGTGCAGGCGGCGTGCGGTGCAGTCGAACATACTTTTGTACAACTTGCTTGATTCGCGACATCGCTCGGCCGACAGGAACGGTTATTATCGTTCGTACAGAACGCGCAACGGATGTCCGGCGACGCTCCGAAACAATCCTGACAGGCATACATGTAATCGTTGCCCGCGACGCCGCCAACTTGATAATAACTACTTGATGCATCGACCACCGGGTCGCCACGGAACGACACCCAGCCCCGATTTTTACACGTCCCTTCACCCGCACCGCACGGCTGGGTCGCACTGCAAGACTTCGTGCGCAAGTTGCTACAGTAGCCAAGCGTGGCTGGTGTCAAGAATTGTGCGGAGCCACGGAATTCATGTCCCCCACTCGCGCTCCCCGCTGAACTGACATTATAGTCCGTTGCTAGCGTGTTATAGACGACCCCGAGTGAGGCGTTGTTCGGATCGGTCCCGGATGCGTCGCCCGGATCGAATGACAGCCAACCAAATGAAGTGCAGGACTGGGGACTATCGATACTGCATATCAACTGTTTCCCTGGGTTGCGGACGAGTTTTCCGGTCGTTTGATTGGTATCGATTGGCAATGCAGAATTAGGACCATAGGCACAGTCTGAGGCTTGAACGCAGATTCGGCCACCATCATTCGAGCAACGACCATAACAGTCAAAATCAGTACGACAGGAGACTTGGGAATGGACACGTCGTGGAGATGCAGGTGCATTCCCCCAACACAAACGATTATATCGATCACAAACACCGGTCAAATTATATGGTTGAACGGTCGGATCAGACCGGGCGTCGAGTTGCCCCTCGCTCAGACATGTGCCACCGTTCGCGGTCTCGTTATCGGCGTAGTTGCTTGGGCCAATTTCCTTTCCGAACCAAGCCCGGCCACGGAGGGTGCCTGTTTTTATCGCCCCATTCACTTCGAGAGAGATGCCATATGAATCAGAACTACGCTGACAGAGCGTCGTTTGGGTGATCGGATCTTTATCATTCAAACACCCGACGGAAATAACGCCACTCCGAGGATATTCTCCACCAGGATGCAGGATCGTCCCGTTATCAAGTCCTTTATCGATCGTTCCGACCTGGATATATCCTTTGAGTGAGCTCGGGATGCGAGAATACAGCGAGGTATTCCACTGTCCGGTTGATAGTCCGGTCGTTGTATTATAGATCGACCCGGCGGTATAGCTGTGTTGGACACCTGAGGCATGGATTGCATTGAAATGCGTCGTCGTACCTGCTGGGGTAGTCGAGGTCGGGAACGGTTCTCCGGCGTAGACCGGACTTGCAGCCATGGCGTCATCTGAACTCACGATCGCACCATCTTTTCCGACGGCTGCGACATAATACGTATTTCGGGCTTTCGTTGGCGGAACCGTCACTTCTTCGATCGAAATATCATCACACCACACCTTCGCCCCATATGTAGCTTCACAGGCGACCTGGATATTAAAGAGGCGTGGGCTGACGAGGACATTTCCGTCTGAAGCGGTGTAATCCGTCATGTTCAAGTCATCGCGAGAAATGAGAATATCGAACGTTTCCCAATCGGCCATGCTCTCATCACGGATTCGTTCGACCGTGTCTCCCTCAGGAATCTCGGCAATATACGTTTTGAATAGCGATCGATTATTGATCGAGCAATCGAGTCGACGGAAATTACCAGCTTGATCGTTCCCGCCGGCACAACCGACCGATACTCCACCCTGGGCAAATTTTGGCATCGGGATCGAGCCGCTTTTTTGCTCAAATGTGACGCGATACCGGCCCTTCAAGCGGAATGTTTGACCTTCGTAAGGAACGACTTCGGCGGAGGTGAAGACGCCCATCGTTCCAATATTGAATGAGAGCAATCCAGTACAATTCGTCCCCTCGCGAAATGGTTTCCATGGAAAGATTTCGATGAAATTCCCACTTGTATGTTTCTGATAATTTTGATGTTTGGCACATGTCGCACCATTCCAAAAATCAGCCGTTGCTGAAATATCCGTCCATGTCGAGGGTTTGAAATTTGCAGTGTCCCAGCGGTCGAAGGCACCATTGTCGATCAGGTTGACGTTTTCGCCACCCCGATCACGGACCGAGGAGATACTATAATACGTCGTACCCGCCGCCCGTCGTACTCGTGAGGGAACACCGGCCGGCGATGCCAGGGTCGTGTACACCGGTGTACTCGCCGGGGTCGCAACGTTCCAGCCACTCGTCGGTTCACGATATTCGACGATTCCGTCGTTGGTCGCGACCCAAATGATATGTGGATTACGTTGTCCAAGTCGATACGTCACGGAACCAGTCGGTTGATACCCGGCACTGACGGCGTATGCGCAACCGCCAGTCAGATCGAGTAGTTTCTCCCAGTCCGTTACAACCGCATCTCGATCGATATACATCCGGTAAAGTCGCCAACGTTGTGAACCTGGCGTATCACACGTCCGACCATTGACGGAATACCGATCGTTCCCATTGAACGTACTGGTCACGATGTAAACCGTTTCCTTATCGAGGACCTTGATCCCGACGATATTCTCATTTGCTGAGTCTATTGCGGTTGCGGCCGGATTAATGAACCGTGGTATTCGGAGTGTGACCCCATTCTGATCCCCGGTCGCAAAGAGCGTCCCGCCGACCTTATTCACGTCAGCGGCAACGGTAAGATCCAGGGCTGACCCAGCTGTCGCTCCGACCGCCGCATAGGACTGACCATTCGTCTGCCCCCCAAGAATGAATAACTCACCCCAACCAGTCGCGGCGTCAACTGCATAGAAATCTCGTCGCTTTGTAGAATTTGTAATCACCGACTCGGGGGTGGGCGTGTTACTCACTCTCAGCCGCTCAAAACGATCATAATACTGAAGTAACGCGCTTGGATTACGTAAATTATCCCCTGGCTGTCCCATGGTGTTCCGCCAGACGGCAGCCCGATGGTTCGCCCCTACCACGACCGTGACCGGTCCACCATACCCGTTTCCCATTTGGCCGGCGACCGCATTCATCCCAAATACTGGTAGCGTGGTATAAGGATTCGAAACCATTCTGAATGGCTCAGTTGGTCGTGTCCATGTTTTGCCATTGTAATAGAAGAGCACCCCGTTACGATCCCAATCCGGATTACCAGACCCATCGACAAGTGTCGGGTCGACCCCGACCGCGATCGATTCGTACCCCTCGAGTAAACTCTTGGAGCCAAGAACTAAGGAATCGGAGAATCGGCGGTTATCCGTTCCGCGGTTCACTGACCAAATCCCCCGAAATTCTGCTTTCGCCCCCGTCGTCGTACTGTCGACAATCGGAATTTCATAGCTCGAGCGGGCGACCGGCGGTTGTAGCGCACCTAAACCAAGGATCACGACAAACGAAAGAATACCGCGACCAAGCCAACGATATGGTAGCCTCAATACTGAGCGATTTGCTTTGATCATCGTCATTACATCGGTATGCAGAATCTCGTTGAACATCCTCCGGAGGTCCCGCCGGCCGGGGCGAGATACACCGTTAATTGGACACCACTCGAGTAATTCAAGGACGTATCGTAGGAGAAAAATGAATAAAAATACGTCGTCCCACGCGATAAGTTGTTATCATTAACAGTTCCCACCCCCGGGGTGATATCCCATGATGCCATCGACGGGTAATCCGTTTTATATGGATCTGTCGCGATCGTCGTCGAACGAATCACACGGACCCCAGCGAAATCAGCATTCCCAGGTATCAGGGGACTTGGATCTGCCCAATTGATCATCACGCCAAAAATTGAAGGATTAAAAGCATTGACAAAAAAGTTGTCTACTTGCGGGCTCGTGACGTTGCTCGGCGGAGTAACATCACAATCGATTGCACAGCTTGCGGCGGTCTCGGATCCGTTACAAATAGCATCTCCACATGTATACAATGGATCAGTAGTCGAGGTCGGGGCGCCGATCACGACCGCGCTTTGTGCTATCTGGGCAACGCTCGCCCCACCGGATACCCCGACTTGTCCCGGTTGCGGCGATGGTGTTGAGGTCATCGGCTGTAAGACTACATATGTCCCAGCCGACGCAATTGACGCCAGGTCGGACCAGGAATCAATACACCCTTTCCCCGTCGTCGCTGACAGATCGGCGACATCATTCAAACAAAGCTTCGCCGTATTGCCAGCATTCTGAACGAGAACATTACCCTCAAAATACGCCGCAAAGTTCGCGGCTTGACCGCCGTCGCTGGCGTAGATTCCCGTCGCATTTCCAGCGGCTGTATTTGCTTCCGCGACGATCGAGAATAATTGGCCGGCGTTCCCTTTAATATGTGCGTACCCAGGATCAGCCGTTCCGTATGACAGTGGATCCGTAGGGGTAGCTGGGATGGTCGTTTGTAACCGAACATAGGTGCCACTTAGTTGGTTCCATGAGGAGATACAGTTCACCGCATCGTCATAATCATCAGTATTGAGACAGAGTTTGGCTTGCGTTGTGCTTGACCCGATGATCAAGGAACCGCGCTTGAACTGCGGATTGGATGATGAGTTCAGTGGCCAAGCGGTCGTATCACCCCCCGGACTCGTCGGCTCAACGAATGTTTGGGCGATAGCCGGAAGTGTTGACCAACTCATGGCTATCGCGACCACGAACAGTCCAAGGAAAAACGATCGTAAGAAAAATGGCATATGCATCATGGTTTTCTGATTATACATCACCGGGCATGCGTTATTTGAATATTTTAGGGACCCCGAATTATCGGCGGCGGATCCTCGACGCCACCACCGCCACCACCATTTTCACAGCTTATTCCGCTGTTAAAATTGACGGTGGCCGAGCCGCCGGTGGCTGGGACCGTGAATCGACAACTTGGCTCGGTGGTCGAACAAAGCCCTGAATAACCGTTCATGCAGTAATTGGCATTTATCGCTTCAACCACGAGATCAATTTGCTGACCCGGAATGGCACGTTTCGTGCAGGAAGTGGTACAAACCACTGATTCCGTAAAATATGTCCCATCATTCACAACGGTTATTTCTAAGAATCCTGCGTTGGCGAAGGTATAATTGAATGTCAGCGGTACGGAGTTCGGCATGGATGCGAATGTCGATAAACCCTGACTATATCGGTAAAGGGAGTTGAAACTATAAGCGACGTAGTAATAGGTTTGCCCGGCGGAAATTCCGTTCGCGTTCGTAGAAAATCCTGGGAATTGCTGATTCGGCCCGACCAGCCCCGGAGAGATATACACCACCGTCGCGTCCCCAATTGTGGCATTCATCGCATAGGACACACCCTGCATTGGCGCCCCTAATGGTGGGGATCCAGTCTTACGAACGACCATCACATATTGATTGACTGCGTTGCTCCAGGTCCGCGTGGTAAAAGCAATATACGGTGCACCGGTTGTGAGATTGACTGCCGCATGTGCGGTCAGTGTTGCCGGAGTGAATACCGCTGCACAATCGATCGCACATGAGTCTGGACTTGACGGCTCATTGCCATTACACACACCATCGCCACAGGTGCTGCTGATCGGGAGTCCGGCCGGTGAACCGGCGATCATCGAACCCAGGGTGACGCTCCCCCGGGCACTAATCTGACCGGTTTCAATGTTGACCGTGCTGGTCGCTGGCTGGAGCGTAAGATACGAAGTGCCGCCCGAATCAAAGAAAAGGTCCGCCCACCGACTGATACAGCCCGTCGAAGGGGTCGGTGGTGAGTTCGTGACGAGGGAAGCATCGTTGACGCCATTCAAGCAGAGTTTTTTTGTGACCCCGAACGATCGACTCCCAATTACGGTTTTCCCGGAGAAAAATCCCGTATATGCAGCCCCAACATTTAACACATCGCGGGCGTAAAGGCCGATCGTTTCTGGGTAGGTTGCTGAAATCGGTGGTGCGACCGCGATCAACGTAAATAACCCATCGGTGGGTTGTAATCGCATCAAACCGAGTGTTGGACTTGCAAGCGTTACTGGACTTGCCGAACTGACCGGTATCTTTCCTGCACCGGTGGCAGTACGGTATGCATCCCAACTTGTGATGCAATTAACTGGGTCGGTCGCTGGTGCATCAGGGTCACTATTGAGACAAATCGAGGCGATTGGATCACCGGGTTGTCCTTGTCCGATGGTCAAGCTACCTTTCTTTTGCTGTGGTGAGGCTGAACCATTAAGATATTTCAATGCTTCAAGAAAACCGGTCGCGTCGGATGCTGGATAGCGGCCAGGAGTGAGGTTCGGGATCGTCGATCCTGGGTTTAAATAGTTTGGCGGGGCCACCACGGTATCGGCGAGAGCGAAGAACGGCGTCACGGAAATTCCCATCCCGATTAACAACATAACGAACCCCCGGCGTCCTCCGGCGGGGAATCCAAGACGATATGAAATATTGCTCTTCATTGCGATTTTTCTGTCTATGATTATACCAAAAGCCCGAAGCGAAGGCAAATCACCTGATCTGGAATTTTGTGCTATCATTTCGCTGTGAATATCTTTCGACCAGCCTCGCCCTTTTCCAGTCGGATCACCATCCTCGGCACGGGCTTGATTATCACCATCACCCTCGTCCTGATCGCCCTGAATACGCCGAAGCCGGAACCGGTGACCAACACCCCGGTCATGGATAGTCCGCCGAAACGCTTTGCCGCCACACCGTTGTCATACACGAGCTTTGTCGGCACAATCACGTCCATAGATGGTCAACGTTTGACGATTTCGCATACCATCGTCGATACCGATGGCAAGACCGTCGAACGCATTCAACAAGTAACCGCCGGTCCCGATACCGTAATTGATAAGTTGTCGATGGATGATGGATCGTTCATCGCCCGGATCGCTGTGACCGACCTGGTTGTTGGCCAGCGCCTCCGCGTCGCCAATACCTCTGACGTCGGCTCCGTCGAATCATTCACCGCCACTACACTCAGTCTCCTTATTTCATCAACGCCAACACCATGACAATCGTGTACATCCTCCTCGGCCTTGTCGTCCTGATCGCCCTCTGGATCTGGGCAGCGTATAACGGCCTCGTGAGCCTCAAGAACCGCACCGATGAAGCCTGGTCGGATATCGACGTCCAAACAAAGCGTCGATATGACCTTATCCCGAACCTGGTCGAAACGGTCAAGGGTTACGCAACTCACGAACGCGAAGCATTCGAGAATGTGACCAAGGCTCGGACCGCCGCGATGGGCGCAACTGCCCCGGAAGCGAAGGGTCAGGCCGAGAACATGCTCTCCGGTGCCTTAAAATCGATCTTCGCCCTCGCCGAAGCATACCCGGACCTCAAAGCGAACCAGAATTTCGCGAAACTGCAGGATGAGTTATCGGATACCGAGAATAAGATTCAGGCTGCCCGACGCTTTTACAACGGGAATGTTCGCGATCTGAACACCCGAATCCAACAGTTCCCGACCAACGTCATCGCCGGGAAACTTGGTTTCGCTGCCCGTGAATTCTTCGAAGCGGAGAACGAAGCGGAAAAACAGCCGGTGGCCGTCAAATTCTAGGATCCTGGTTCGGAAACGAAAGAAATGTCATACGTTTGACGTAGTATCTTAATGTCCACTGCCTATAATGCCATCGCGGCGAATAAGCGCCGATCCATCATCCTGATCATCGTCTTCACGTTGATCGTGCTGGCGCTCGGCTGGACGTTCGGTCAACTTTCGGAATCTGGTTCGGCTGGACTTGTACTCGCCGGCATGATCGCCATTGGCATGGCGCTCGGCGGATATTACGGTGGGGACCGACTCGCCCTGTCCATGGCTCGAGCGCACGGCCCGATCCAGAAAACCGATAACCCGTATCTCTGGAACATGGTCGAGAATCTGTGCATTGCTTCGGGCACCCCGATGCCAAAGCTCTATTTGTTGCCAGAAGAAGGGATCAACGCCTTCGCCACCGGACGTGATCCGGAGCACGCCTCGATCGCAGTCACCGCCGGAGCACTGCAGAAGCTTGAGAACGAGGAACTGGAGGGTGTACTTGCCCATGAACTGTCCCACGTCCGGAATTACGACGTTCGGTTCATGACCTTGGTCGCGGTGCTGGTCGGAATCATCGCGATTCTGTCGGATTTCGGGACGCGATTCATGTGGTTCGGTGGAAATCGACGTTCGAGCTCCCGCGAAGGCGGTGCGAACGGTATTTTCCTGATTATCGGACTCGTGCTCCTGATCCTCGCGCCGATTATCGGTCAGCTCCTGAAATTTGCCCTCTCGCGCAAACGAGAATTCCTCGCTGATGCGTCGGGTGCTCTCCTGACCCGCTACCCAGAAGGCCTCGCGCGCGCCCTCGAGAAGATCCAGGCGGATGGTCAGCGTCCCCTCGCCCACACCAGTGGCGCGACCGCTCATATGTACATCAGTAACCCATTCGGTGGGAAAGGGATGGCGAAAATTTTCAGCACTCACCCACCGGTCGAAGAACGAGTCAAGGCACTACGTGCAATGGGATAGTGTGCTGGTTAATCATGACGCTCTGACGTCTTGACTTTTGCGTCCGCTCATCGTAGAGTCAGTTGAACATGGAACGACCCATGAACGATATTCGCCCCGACGTTTTCGGGAAATTCACACACCACCTTCGGAGTGCCCTGACGTACTCCGCTGAGTTGACGTTGGAACTGAAAAACCGTTACGTCAATCCAGAGCATTTGTTATTCGGACTCGCCGAGACGAAGGGCGGCGTCGCGCACGAGATTTTGCGAAAATCCGGTGTCAAACTTGATACCCTTCGCGATCTGATCAGCGTCCGGAATGAACCGGTCCTGAAGCCTGGGCAGACCCTCGTCCTGGCTGACTTGAAATTCTCCCTCCCCGCAAAACGTGGGCTCGAAAAAGCCGTCCTGCTCGCTGCGAATTACCACCATAAATATGTCGGGACGGAACACCTGTTCGCCGCCCTGCTTGAGATCGGTGATCCGACGCTCGAACAGATCATGAAGGAGAATACGATCAACGTTCGGGAGGCGAAACTGCAGTTGATCAAAGTTTTGAAAGGCACTTCACGTTTCCCTGATATCTCGGGCTTTTTCGATTCAGGTCAGCCGATGGCAGAAGACGCGGTCCCGGCGGTCGCCGCGCCAAATCGTCCACGCCAAGGGGATACATCAGCCCTCGAGACCTACGCGACCGACTTGACCGCTGAAACGATGCAACAGAATCTCGATCCGGTCATCGGGCGGAGCGAGGAGATCGAGCGTGTGATTCATATCCTCAGCCGTCGGACGAAAAATAATCCCGTCTTGATCGGCGATCCAGGCGTTGGAAAGACAGCGATCGTTGAGGGTCTCGCGAAGAAAATCTACGAACAGGATGTCCCTGACGCCCTGCATGGAAAAAAGATCCTCGCGCTCGATCTGGGTCTCCTGGTGGCCGGCACGATGTATCGAGGTGAGTTCGAGTCGCGTTTGAAGCAGGTCATCGATGAGATCAAAGCCGATCCGAACATCATTCTGTTTATTGACGAGCTCCACACCATCATTGGTGCCGGTTCGGCTTCGGGGTCGATGGATGCCGCGAATTTGTTAAAACCAGCGCTCGCCAAAGGTCAGATCCGGACGATCGGTGCGACGACGCTCGATGAATACAAGAAACATATCGAATCGGATGCCGCCCTTGAGCGCCGCTTCCAACCGATTATCGTCGACGAACCAACGCCGGAGGAGACGGTCACCATCTTGAAAGGGATCCGCAAGAATTATGAACGGTTCCATCGTGTCACGATTACCGACGACGCGATCGAAGCGGCGGTCACCCTGTCGACGCGATATATCCAGGATCGTTTCCTGCCTGATAAAGCGATCGACTTGATCGACGAAGCCTCGTCGAAAGTGAAGGTGAAAAAAGGCGGGACACCGATCTTGCGCCAAATTCGGACTCACGAAAAAGAACTTGAGGAACTCGAAGCGCAGAAGCATGAGGCCGTCCAATCCGAGCGGTTTGACACCGCCTCAAACCTGAAAACCCAGGCCACGACGTTGCGTGACAAGATCTCGAAGTTGCGCGAGCGTGATGCGAGGGCCGGTGGTCAGGCGATCGGGAAGATCGGAAAAGAAGAGATCGCTGACGTCGTCCACCGCATGACCGGTGTCCCGCTCGGGGACCTCGTCAAGGAAGATCGGGATCGTCTCCTCGCGCTCGAATCACTTCTCAAACAACGCGTGGTGGGTCAGGATGAAGCGATCAAAACCGTGGCCGAATTTGTCCGTCGTTCGCGCGTCGGACTCTCCCATCCGAATCGTCCGATCGCCTCATTCATGTTCCTCGGGCCGTCGGGCGTCGGGAAGACCGAGACCGCGAAGGAGATCGCTCGGACAGTTTTTGAAGATGAACACGCCCTCATTCGGATCGACATGTCCGAATTCCAGGAGAGTTTCAACATCTCGAAACTCATCGGTGCGCCGGCTGGGTATGTCGGGTATAAGGAAGGGACAAAATTGACCGATGCGGTCAAGCGTAAACCCTACGCGGTCGTCCTGTTCGATGAGATCGAGAAGGCACACCCGGACGTGTTCAATCTCTTGCTCCAAGTCCTGGATGAGGGCCACTTGACCGATGCGGTCGGGAAGCGAATCAACTTCAAGAACACGATCATCATCATGACCTCGAACGTCGGCGTCCAGTCCTTCAATCAGGCCCAATCGATCGGCTTCGCGACTGAAGACGAGGCGAAACGCGAAGCGCTCGACGAGCAATATGACGAACTGAAGGATCGCGTCATCGATGATCTGAAGCGCCAATTTCGACCAGAATTCCTCAATCGAGTCGATAAGATCGTTGTCTATCGACCGCTCACCATGCCGAGCGTTGAGCGAATTGTTGAGCTGCAGGTCGCCGATCTGCAACAGCGGCTGGAGAAACAGAAAATCCGACTCAAGTTAAGCACGAAAGCTCGTGGACGCATCGCCGAACTTGGATTCAGTCCGGAATATGGTGCCCGTTCCGTTTCGCGCATGATCCAGGAACATGTCGAGAATGCGCTCGCCGGACTTATTCTCCGTGGCGATGTGAAGCCTGGTCAGACCATCAATATCGGTATCCGCGGCGATAAGATAATCCTCGAAAAACCCGAACGCGCCGCAAAATAGACGAACGGTGGTGGCCACACCGGTTTTGAACCGGCATCACCATATGGTTTCTCGCCCCCAACTCCTCAACCGGATCCTCGATGCGGTATTCCCACCGCTGTGTTTGCACTGTCAACGCGAGGGAGCTTGGCTCTGTTCGAACGCAGTCGCCCAACTCACCAAGATCCAGCCCCTCTTTGATCCCCTGCCTATCGATGACGTCGATCGGGTGTTGTGTGTCGGGTCATATGACCATCCGCTGATCGGAAAACTTGTGACGCGCATGAAGTACGGTGGTTTCACAGCGTATCGTGAAGTTGTACGGGTCATGCTCACAAATATTTCCCTTGGGAACGATGGGTCATTAATTATCCCAGTTCCGTTGCATGCCACTCGACAACGTGCCCGCGGCTTCAATCAGTCTCGGGTGATCGCCGAGGAATTAGCCTCCCTACTTACGACCAGGACGGCTGATCTTGTGCACCGGGCTCGGGCGACACACACTCAGACCAGCTTGACGGAATCCGCCAGGCGACATAATGTCGAGCGCGCTTTCCGATTAGCTCGCTGGGTTGAAACGGTGCCTGAACGTGGTATACTCGTCGACGACGTGATCACGACCGGGAGCACCATCCGGGAGTGCGCGTCCGTCCTTCGAAAAGCTGGCATGAAACAGATCACCGCCGTAGCATTAGCAAAAGGCTAAGGGCACCATCGAACCGATGGGCCTCCAAAAGATCTTTGATCTTTTGGGGAAAGCGGACACTAGGCTTGCTCAAGGACCCCAAGGGGGTCCCCACGAAAACAAGTTTTCGTGGGGTAAGCGGGACACTCGCGAAGGCGGCGTGGGCTCGCCGCCGCGAGCACACGGAGCCGATAGCGAGTGATCACGCGTGGAGAGGTGGCCGAGTGGCTGAAGGCGGCAGGTTGCTAACCTGTTATACGGGTTTAAATCCGTATCGAGAGTTCGAATCTCTCCCTCTCCGCCATTGCCGAGTGACGAACCCCATGTGGGTTCGGCATCCGGCAAGCGAAAAGGGGCGATTCGAAGCCGACCCGAGCGCCGCGCAAGCGGATGAAGCGAGGGCGGCCGGCTTCGGAGGAGAGGCGAACCCACCGTGGTTCGACTCGGGGGAGAAGGAATCTCTCCCTCTCCGCTACACGGAGGGTTGGCTGAGCGGTCTAAGGCGACGGTCTTGAAAACCGTTAGGGGTGCAAGCTCCTCGAAGGTTCGAATCCTTCACCCTCCGCCAATTTACAATTTCAGCGTTTCGGGGAGAGATTGCCTCGCGGCTTCGCCGCTCGGCAGGCGCGTTTCGCGCGCCAAAGTCCCATTTTGCGAGGATTTGCCACGCTCCGCGTGGCGAAAAGGAAACGGCTTGGTTTTGGATTTGGAAGTTCGAACCAATCTTTTTT